>Ga0335075_10003573_pt1 | contig 24576 bp, 25 predicted proteins | sample Lox_Sample_24_FD_206723 | JGI IMG/M metagenome (GOLD analysis project Ga0335075, IMG submission 206723) | Soil microbial communities from Loxahatchee National Wildlife Refuge, Florida, United States - Lox_Sample_2.4 | ecosystem: Environmental > Terrestrial > Soil > Wetlands | place: USA...
TCTCAATAGAGTTTCGGCGGTTATAGCGAAGGGGAAACACCCGGTCCCATTCCGAACCCGGAAGTTAAGCTCTTCAGCGCCGATGGTACTGCGCGGGGGACCGCGTGGGAGAGTAGGACGCCGCCGGGCATGTTTGAAGAGGGTCGTTCCCCGATGAGGTTGAGCGGCCCTCTTCGCTTGTCTGGGTACAGTTTAGGCGGATGCTGGAGGTTGGCATGGCTGAGGGACGCGGCGCGCCCAAGGGCCGAGGGGCAAGCGGCGGCCGCTCGAGCAGCGGCGGTCCGGCCTCGCGCGGTGCCTCGGGAGCCGGGAAGACCACCCGTGTCCCAGGCAGAAGCCCAAGGCCGGCCGGGACCAGCCGCTCCGGAGGCCAGGGCCAGGGTGGTGGTCCGCGCGCCGGCCGCGCCGGCCGCGCCGGGCAGCAGCCACGCGTCGGCCGTTCGGGACAGGAATCGCGCTCCGCCCGCACCGGGCAGGACCCGCGCACCGGGCAGGACCAGCGTACCCGCCGCGCGGGACAAGACCAGCGCACTAACCGCGGCGCCGCGTCTGGCGATGGCGCACGGCGTGGTCCGGGCACGCCAGCCGACGGACCACGCCGGACTCCCCGGACCTCGGTGCCAGACCGGCTGGCGGGGCGTCCAACCACCGAAGGGTCCCGCCGGGCTGCCGGCCGATCGCCCACCGAAGGGTTCCGCCGGGCTGCGGGTCGGTCATCCACTGACGGTCCCCGCTGGGCTGCGGGTCGGCCGGCAGGTGAGGGATCCCGCCGTACACCGGGCCGCCCGCCTGCCGACGGGACACCCCCGGACGGCAGGGAGCAGCGGGGGTCTTCCGGCGCGGGCCGTCGGCCCTGGGACCAAGACCGGGAGCGTCCGGCCCATGGGCGGCGCAGCGACCGGACTTCCGCACGTCCAGGGGGCACCCGATCCCGGACCCCCAGCATCGGAACGGATCGCGCACCGGCGCGCGGTCCCCGGGTTCGAACCGCCGGGACGGATCGCGCACCGGCGCGCGGTCCCCGGGTTCGAACCGCAGGCGATGACGAGACGGCGGCGTACCGGTCGCGGGACAGGGGGCCGCGTCTCCCGGACGAGATCAGCGCCGCGCAACTTGACCCCGAGGCCCGGGCTCAGCTGTCCAGCCTGCCGAATGACCTGGCCGACACGGTCGCCCGTTATCTGGTCGCCGCGGGACTGGCGGAAGATGCGGAACAAGGCTACGAGTACGCCCTGGCCGCAAAGCGCCTCGCCGCCCGCGTCGGAGTGGTCAGGGAGGCATCCGGGATCGCCGCATACAGGACCGGGCGGTGGGCGGAGGCGTTGTCAGAGCTCCGCGCCGCGCGACGGATGACCGGGCGTGACGATTACCTTCCCGTCCTGGCCGATAGCGAGCGCGCCCTTGGCCGGCCGGACCGTGCCCTAGCCCTGGTAAGGGAGGCGAACACAAGCGCGCTCGATCGTGCCACGCAGATCGAGCTCCGTATCGTCGAGTCCGGCATCCGCAGGGATCAGGGACTCGCGGACGCCGCCGTGGTGGTCTTGCAGGTGCCCGAGCTGACCAGTGGGCGGCTGCGGCCCTGGTCGGCCCGTCTGTTCTATGCTTACGCCGACGCGCTGCTGGCGGCCGGGCGCGTGGATGAGGCCAGGGACGCGTTCGCCCGCGCCGCGGCGGCCGACGCGGACGGCGAGACCGACGCAGCCGACCGCCTGGATGAGCTGGATGGCGTCGAGCTCGAGGACCTGGCCGAATCCGACGACATAGACGACGTGACGTTAGTACTGGCGGGCAGGTCCTGGCTTGCACGGCGTGTATGCCGTGCAAGCCTTTCGCCGTGTCAGCTGGTCGTGTCGGCGCTGCCGAGACGCGCCCAGGCGAAGGCGACCGCGATGGCCCCCGCAGCACGATCCCGATCAGCAGCGGGAACAGCGCGGTGAGCACGAGCAGGCCCCGCCGCCCGTAGCGCCCACCGCCAGCGCGGGGACCTGAACGGGATCATGAGATACTCCTTCGTCTGCCGATAACTGTGTTTTCCGTCGGCGGGGCGATCCGGATGGCCGCCGACCGGGGCCCCCGCCGACCGGCCCCGGCCTCGCCACGGCCTCGCCACGGGCCCCGGTCTCGCCACGGGCCCCGGCCCGGCCAAGGCCCCGGCCCCGGCACCGGCCCCGGCCGCCGGGCCGACGGCTATCACCCGGCCAGTCCGGGCGCTTGCTCACAGCTCGCGGGTGCCGGCGCCTGTTGGCTGGCGGGGTGGCCCGGCAGGCGGGAGCGCGGCGGGTTCGACGTGCAGACGGGGCAGATGCCGGTCGAGCCAGGCGGGCAGCCACCAGTTGGCCCGCCCGAGCATGTGCATCACCGCTGGCACGAGGACGGTGCGGGCGATGTAGGCGTCGACAAAGATGGCGGCGGCGAATCCGAGGCCTATCTGCTGATCGAACAGCTGGCCGGTGAAGATGAATGCGCCGAATACCAGGATCATGATCAGTGAGGCGGCGGTGATGACGTGGCCGGTTTCGGCCTGGCCACGGACCACCGCGCGCTTGTTGTCGCCGGTGAGTGCCCATTCTTCGTGCATGCGGCTGACGAGGAAGACCTCGTAGTCGGTGGACAGGCCGAACAAGATGGCGAACATCAGCGCGGGGATCCACGCCTCGGTCGGCGCTGCGGTGCCGAACCCGAACAGTGACTTGCCCCAGCCGAACTGGAACGCGGCGGTCATCACGCCGAGCGCGACGCCAAAGGACAACAGGTTCAAGATCGATGCGACCAGCGGGATGAGCAGGCTGCGGAACACGACCAAGAGCAGGATGAAGGCCAGCCCGATGACCACGGCCAGGAACTGGGGCAGGGCGGAGGTCAGTACCTGGGAGTAGTCGGAGTTCTCTGCCGTGGCGCCGCCGATGTGGATCGCCATCGTGCTGCCCGCCTCGGCGCGCGGGACGTTGGCCCGCAGCCGGTCCAGGGTGGCGGTGGTCGCGGCTTGCTGCGGCCCGGTCTTGGGGTATACCTCGGCGACCTCGGCCTTGCCGTCCGGGCTGAGCACCGGCGTGGTGACCCCGGACACGCCGGGCTGGGTGCGGGCCGAGGCGACAAACGCGGCGAAGCGTGCCTGGTCGGCGGGACTGTTGACCTGGCCGACCACGTCCAGGGGCCCGTTGAAGCCGGGGCCGAATCCCTTGGCCAGCAGCTGGTAGGCCTGGTAGGTGGTCCATGACGTCGGGTCGGTGCTTGAGTCAAGCAACGCGGTGCGGAAGCTGAGGGCCGGGATGGCCAGGATGGCGATCACCCCCAGCGCGAGGACGGCGGGGATCGCCGGCCTGCGGCCGAGCCATTCGGCCCAGCGGCGCCAGAGGGCTCCCGACTGCTCGACCTGGCGCCCGTCTTGAGCGAGCATCGTGCGCTCGGCGCGGCGCAGCACCTTCAGGCCGAGGAAGCCCAGCATGGCCGGCAGCACGGTTAGCGACGCCACCATGGTCAGCGCGACCATGACCGCGACCGACACGGCCACCCCGTACAGAGAGGCGTCCGGCAAGGCGAACAGGCTCAGCATCGCGGCGCAGACGGTCAGCCCGGCCAGCAGCACGGCCCGGCCGGAGGTGTTCAGCGCGGTGACGGCGGCGTCCCGGGGCGCCTGTCCGGCGAGCAGCCCGTTGCGGTGCCGACTGACGACGAACAGCGCGTAGTCCACGCCCACGGCGAGCGACACGATGATGGCGACGTACGGCACCCAGCTCGCGATCGAGACGGCATGCGTGAGGATGGTGATGACCGAGTAGCCCACGCCGATCGCCATCAGCGCCGAGATAAGCGGCAAAACCGCAGCCGCCACCTTGCGCCGGAACGCGAAGAACAACACCACAAGCGCGGCCGTGATGCCCAGTATCACGCCGGTGTAACTGCTGCCGCCCGGCATCACGCTCTCGACCGCGTCGCCGCCGAGCTGCACGTTCAGTAGCGGGCCGTCGGCGGACTGGGCGGTGGAGATCAGCGCGGTGGCGGTCGAGGCCGGGACGCTGCCCGGCTGGGCGCTGAGGGTCACCGTGGCAAGCCCGATCGTGCCGTCGGAGCTGAGCACGCCCCCCGGGCCGTAGAAAGAGGCCACCGAGGCCACTCCGGGAAGCCGGGCGACCCGGGCAAGCATGGATCTGACCTCGGTCTCAGCGGCCGCAGAGCGCAGCGTCCCGTGCCTGGCCTGCACGACGATCTGGTCGCTATCGCCTGCCTGGGCCGGGAAGTGGGCTGCTAGCACCTGCTCGGCCTTGGTCGAGTCGGTGCCCGGCAACGAGTAGTTTTGCGAGTAGGTTGCCTTGGCCATATAGCCGATTGCGAAGAAACCGATCAGGGCTATCAGCCATCCGGCCAGTACGGCCTTTCGGTGCACGAAGCACCAACGGGCGAAGCCAGCCATCGCCTTGTCCTTTCTGGGTGAGTCAACCGCACATGACTGACATGGTTGGCGATCGCCGCGGAAATGGCGTCGGGCCAGCATCGGCTTCTGGGCTACGTCAGCGAACGTAGAAAGGCGTCAGCGGGTACGCAGGCTGCGCAGCCGCAAATGCGTTGCTCGTGCGACGCGCCTGACCAGACGGCTCGTTACGCTGAAACCGAGATGAGAGACCCTGGTTCCGCCCTAGCCGGATGGGCGTCCCGCGCGCCGTCGTGGCCGCGGACGCTGGACTTGCGCCGGGATCTCGCGCTGCCGCTCTTGCTGCTCGCGGTGCAGCTCACCTGGGCGGCGGCCGACAACAGCATGTGGCACCTGTTCAGCGGGCCGCGCCCCCTCCGGCCGGTGGACTGGGTGCTGCTCGCGGTCGGCCCGGTGGCGCTGGTCGCGCGGCGCCGCCATCCGGTGCCGGTCCTGTGGGTGACCCTCGCCGCGACGGTCGGGCCGTCGGGCACCGGCTTGACTCAGCTGAGCTTCCTCGTCGCGTTCTTCGGGGCGGCCACCGCCGGGAAGCGCTACCCGGCCTGGCTGGCGCTGGCGCTCACCTTCGTCTGGGTGATCTGGCTCGCCCCGCTGGCTTACGGGTACAAGGTCCCGCCGGCAAACGACGCGCTGGCGCTCGCCGGGTGGCTGCTGGCGGTGGCGATCGCGGCTGAGGCGACCCGGTTCCGGTCCGAGCGAGCGGCCGCGACCCGGGCCAGCCGTCAGATCGACCAGCGCCGCCGTCAGAGCGAGGAGCGGCTGCGGGTCGCCAGGGACCTGCACGACGTGATCGGCCATAACATCTCACTCATCAACGTCCAAGCCAGCATGGGGCTTGACCTCATGGACAGCCAGCCCGAACAGGCCCGCGCGGCGCTGAGCGCGATCAAGTCGGCGTCGAAGGAAGCACTCGAGGAGCTGCGCACGATGCTGACGCCGCTGCGCGGGGACGACGACGCCGCGCCGCGCGCGCCCGCTCCCGGACTCGACCGCCTCCCCGAGCTCATCAAGGTCACCAGGGCGGCCGGCCTCACCGTCGAGGTCGAGATTGCCGGAACGGCGCCGCCGCTGCCCGCCGCCGTGCATCTGGCCGCGTACCGCATAATCCAGGAGTCGCTGACCAACGTGGCCCGGCACGCCGGGCGGGCCCGCGCCACGGTGCGTGTGACCTACGACGACGCGGACGTGCACCTCGAGATCGACGACGACGGAACGGCCCCCTCCGGTGCGCGCTCCGCGGTCGGGACGGGGAGCGGGATCACCGGCATGCGGGAACGCGCCACCGCCCTCGGGGGCGACCTGTCCGCCGGGTTCCGCCCCGGCGGCGGGTTCCGGGTCAGCGCACGCATTCCCGTCAGGTCCTCGCCATGATCCGCGTCCTGCTCGCCGACGACCAGAGCCTGGTCCGCGCCGGTTTCACGGCGCTGCTAGACGCCCGCGACGACATCGAGGTCGTCGGTGCGGCGTCCGACGGGGCCGGCGCCGTGGACCTGGCCAGGAAGCTGCGGCCGGACGTGATCCTCATGGATATCCGAATGCCGGGACTCGACGGGCTGGAAGCCACCCGCCAGATCGCCGCCGACCCCGAACTGGCTGGCGTGCGCATCATTATCCTCACCACGTTCGGGCTCGACGAGTACCTCTTCGACGCCCTGCGCTTCGGCGCGAGCGGCTTCTTGCTGAAAGACACCGAGCCGGCCGACCTCGCGACGGCAGTCCGGGTGGTGGCGCAAGGCGACTCGCTCATCTCACCCAGCATGACCCGCAGGCTCGTTGCCGAGTTCGCCCGCCGGGCCAAGGCGCCCCACCCGGCGGCCGAACTCGATGCGATCACTGCGCGGGAACGTGAAGTGATGGCACTCGTCGCCGACGGCCTCACCAACGACGAGATCGCCCGCAAGCTGTACATGAGCCCGGCCACCGTGCGCACCCACGTGAGCCGCGCCATGACCAAGCTCGGCGTGCGGGACCGGGCACAACTCGTCGTCCTGGCCTACGAAACGGGCCTAGTCCGCCCGAACTGGCTAATCTGACCCGAGGTCGGCCAGGATGGCCTCGAATATCTGACCGAACGCCACGGCCTGCGCGCCGTCCATCCGGTCGAAGACCAGCCGCCTGACGGTGGCCACATGCCCAGGCGCTGCCGACTCGATTGCGGCACGCCCAGAGCCGGTCAGCGCGACCAGCGCGCCACGTCGGTCGCCAGGGCAGTCCTGCCTGGCCACGAATCCACGGCGGGTCATCCGGGACAGCAGGTGGGAGAGCCTGCTCTGCTCCCAGTTCAGGGCCAGGCCGATCTGGAACGGGCGCAGTTGCCCACCTGGCGCCTCGCTCAGCTGTACGAGCACCTCATATTCCGCCAACGACAGCCCGGAATCGGCTTGCAGCTGCCGATTCAGCCGGCTGGTCAGCAACGCTCCCGCGCGCAGGTAGGCGCGCCAGGCTCGCTGCTCCTCGACGGTAAGCCACTGGCCGATCATGGCCCCATGGTAACCGGGAATTAATGACATGTCATGCATGTTGGGGGAGTTGGATGACACGTCATTCACTGATGACTTCGCGGTGCCAGCCGCAATCAGAAAGGACATTGCCCGTATGCGCAAGACCGCCAGCACCTCGGTCCCGGTGCACCCGCTGCTCGCCGAGCGGTGGAGCCCGCGCGGGTTCGACTCGGCGCACGAGCTCGGCGACCAGGAGCTGACCGCGCTACTCGAGGCAGCCCGCTGGGCCCCGTCGGCGCAGAACAGCCAGCCCTGGCGGTTCCTGGTCACCCGACGCGGCGAGGAAGCCCATAGCCGGCTCTTCGCGGGTCTGGCTCCCGGTAACCGGGCCTGGGCCGGGGCAGCCAGCGCACTGATCCTGGTCGCGGCCCGGACCGCGGGCGACGATGGCAGCCCCCAGCCCTGGGCCCTTTACGACACCGGGCAGGCCGTGGCCGCACTGGTGACCCAGGCGCAAGCGGAAGGGCTGGCCGTGCACCAGATGGGCGGCTTCGACACCGCCGCGTTGCGAGCCGAGTTCGGTCTCGGCGACGACCTCACCCCGGTGGTCGTGCTGGCCATCGGACGCCGTGGCACGATCGCCGACCTCCCCGATCACCTTGCCGGCCGCGAGACCGCGCCACGCACCAGGCGCCCGGTCATCGACCTGCTCCTGGCCACGCCCGCCGAGCCCGAGCTCGCCGCCGCGTAAAGGCCCCTTAAGAGACCACGGGGTACTAGCCGGAGACCGCTGGCTGCTCGCCACCCCGTTCAGACGGGTGCCACACCTGGACCGTCAGCCTGCTGTCGCGGCGCACCCAATCGCCTGCGGCCGGAGCCTGGCCGACGACGAGGCCCTCAACCGGCATAGGGTGCGACGTCAGCCGGACCGGCTCCACGCGCAGGCCGACCCGGCCGGCCACGTCCATGCACGCAGCGTAGAAAAGCCCGCACACACGCGGTACCAGCACTCGGGAAGGCCGATCGGGATACGGCTCAAGCGCTTCCGCATCGGCCGCGGACCACCCCTCGCCCAGGCCGACATCGGGCCCCAACGGCCCTCGCCATGGCGGTGCCAGGCCCTCCCCGGGCCGCGAGAAACCGATCTGCTCGTCATACGATTCCCGGGTGGCAGGGTCGGCCAGGACGCGCCAGGCCTCGTCCAGCGCGTGCCGGGCCAGATCGGCTGCCGACAGTACTTCTGGCGGAACCCCTGCCATCGAGCCGGGCTGGAGCACGGCTTTCCTCTCCTGCCAGGCTTCCCTGATGTCGTCAAGCGACGCGTCCGGCAGTACCCCAAGCACGTCGTACCACGTGACAAGGGCGGTCATCGGCCACCGCCGAAAGCGGGCGAACAGGTTGACGGCACGGGCGGTACTCCCATCTGTGTCGGTGCGGACAAGCCAATCATGCAAGGCCAGCGCATGTCCCCGTACGCCTCGCGCGGCCTAAGCCGGGCTGGGTTCTGTCGTGTCCAGCCAGTGCATGATCCCCGTGACGTTGGAGGTGCTGCCGCTGATCCGGTCGAACTTCACGGCCAGGGCCGGATCGGCGTCCGGGCTGAACGCCGCATAGCGGGCCTTGGTGCGTTCCACCACCATGGCGACCGCGTGATCCAGGTCGAGGCCTGCCCCGCGTGCCTGCCGCGTTTCGTCCACCCAGACCCTGATCTCCTCGGCTGACCGGTCCAGCGTCCGCGCAGGCTCGGCGACGGGTCCGTAATGGCTGAACAGCAGCCGCGCAGGCCGCAGAGCGGCGAACCGCCGCAGCGAGGCGAGCGTGACCTCCAGGTCGAAGTCGGGTGGCGGGGTAGCGGGCCGGAGGTCTCCGGTGTCCGGGATGTAGACGCCCGCCGCGTCGCCGGTGTAGAGGTCTCCGCTGGCGGAGTCGAGCAGGCCGACGTGATGCCTGGCGTGACCGGGGGAGTAGTAGCTGTCCAGGCGCCGGCCGCCGCCGAGGTCGATGGTGCCGGTGTCGTCCAGCGCCATGATGCGGTCGGCCGGGACCGGCAAGAGCACGCCGAAAAACCGGTCGAGCGCGTCGCCGTAAACCTGCCGCGCGCTGGCCATGAGCCTGCTCGGGTCGGCCAGGTGCCGCGCGCCCCGCTGATGGACGACGATCTGCGCTCCCGGGAAGATTCCGGCGATGTCGCCTGCGCCGCCCGCGTGGTCCAGGTGAATATGCGTCACCACCACGGTGGCGAGATCGCCGGCCCCGATCCCGAGCCGGGCCAGGGCATCGCGGACCACTGGCGCCGAGGGCGCGGTCCCGGTCTCGACCAGGCAGGGCCGGTCGCTCCGGATCAGGTAGCCAGCCGTGATCCCTTCGTACCCGGCCATGCGGGTGTCGATCTGGAACACCTCGTGACCGAGCGCGACGATGTCCGGCTGCCGGGCGGAAGCTGTCTTGTCACCCACCCGGTCATTGTCCCAGAGCGCAGAGCCCAGAACGCCGGGCTCAATACGCCGGGCTCAATACGCAAGGCTCAAAGGCGCGCGGCCCGGAGCCCAGGGCTCAGAATGTACGCAGCACCAGCCCGGTGCGCGGTTTGGGGCCGAACGACGTGGATTTTCGCGGCACCCGCTCGCCCTGCGCGGCGATCTGGATGACGGCCTCGAAGGAGGGCGGGTTGCAGATGACGGCGGTAGCTCCCGTGCTGGCCGCCGTGCGCACGGCATCGGCCGAGTCGTGGGCGATCAACACGTCGCGTTCGCTGTCGGTGATGCCCCACAGGCGGCCCATAAGCAGTTGCTGCAGCACCGCCGCGTCCAGGCTCCGCCATTGCACAGAAGCGCCGGCCGGCATCGACGCCGTGATCTGCATCGGATCGGGGTGGCTAAGAAGGCAGAAGCCCGAGGCACCGGCCAGCAGGAACGCGGTCCCATCGCGCCCGGCCGCGGCAAGGCATTCGAGCGCCCCGGCCAGCCCGCCAGTGGCGGGCAGATCCTGCACGGTGAACGCGGCCTTGGCCAGCTCGGCGGCACGGTCCGGCGCCAGGCCGGGCAGGACCCGGTGGATCGGGCCAAGCCGCGGCGGGTAGGCATCGGATTCGACCAGGAACGCGAGCCCGTAATCCCACGGCCCGGCGCCCCGGCCTGATGCCCGCATCTCGGCCTGTAGGTCCATGTAGGCGGCGTACCTGTGATGGCCGTCCGCGATCAGCGCGCGGCGCCCGCCCAGATCGGCCGCGATCGCGGCAAGCTCGGCGGGATCGTCGAGGCGCCACAGCCGGTGACTCACCCCGTCCTCGGTGGCGATCGCCACCAACGGCGCGCGCTGCGCCGCGATACGGTCGATGATCGCGGTCGCCGTGCCGTCAGCCAGCCCGGCAGCCCCGGGACCGACGTCCGAGCTGTCGTAGATGAGGAAGATCGGCTCCAGGTTGGCCTGGGTCGCCGCCATCAGCGCCCGGCGGTCGGCCACCAGCCCCGGCATGACGCCCTCATGTGGCAGGATGCCCGCCACCTCGGGCGAGCCCAGCCGGACCAGGGTGACCAGGCCGCGCTGGACCCACGGCGCGGCCTGATCGGCCTGCTCGTACAGGTAAAGCGCGGGCGTCTGATCCCTGATCAGCACGCCCGCCGACAGCCATTCACGCAGCAGGCCGGCCGCGGCCCGGTCCGCGTCGGGTCCGACGCCTGGCAGGATGAGACGGACCACGTTGTGCGCGTCCGCCGCCCGCAAGTCTTCCAGGATGCCGTCGCTTATGACGTCATACGGTGGGGAGGTGACGTTTGCGATGCCGCTTACCCGGTCACGGGCATAACGGATGCCGCGGAAGGGTGCCAGCACGAGGCCGGAACCACGGTCGGATGGAAGGGTCTGCACACCATGTCAGAAGGATCAAGCGCGGGCGGTGATTCCCGTCCGGAGGAAACCGGCCCTGGCCAGGCCCTTCCGGAAGGAGATGTGCACGCCTGGTACCAGCGCGGCATGGAGCTTCTCGGCCGGGGCAGCCCCGCGGCCGCGGCGCAGGTGCTGCAGCGTGCTTCCACGGCCGAGCCGGCCTCCCGCAGCGTGCGGGAGGCCCTGGCGCGAGCCCAGTTCGACGCGGGCCGGTACGCGGAGGCGGCCGACAATTTCCGGGTGATCGTGGAGGCGAGCCCCTCGGACGACTACGCGCATTTCGGCCTCGGGCTGTCGCTGGCCAGGACCGGGGACCCGGCGGCCGCCGCGGAGTACCTGGCCCTCGCCGTCGCCATGCGGCCCGACGCGACGCACTACACCGAGGCCCTGCGATCGGTCCGCGCCACCCTGCGCGCCCGAGACGAATCAGGCCATGGAGACGCCACCCTATGACGAGCACACCGCGAACGCCGCGCGCAAGCACCGAACCCCTCGACTCGGTCTACGACGTCGCCCTGCTCGACCTGGACGGGACGGTCTACCTGAGCGGCGCCGCGATCCCCGGGGCGGCGGAGGCGCTCCGCAAGGCCGACGCCGTCGGCATGCGGCTGGCCTACGTGACCAATAACGCCTTCCGGACGCCCGCGGCCATCGCCGCGCTGCTGACCAGCTTCGGCGTCCCCGCCACGCCCGGCGACGTGGTGACCTCGGCCCAGGCCGCCGCGCGGATGCTCGGGGACCGTCTCCCCCCCGGGGCCAAGGTCCTGGCCATCGGGGGCGCCGGCCTGCGGATGGCCCTGCGGGAACGCGGCCTGCGCCCGGTGAGCACCGCCATCGAGCGGCCACAAGCCGTGGTCCAGGGCTATTCGCCCGATGTGGACTACTCGATCATGGCCGAAGGAGGGCTGGCGGTCGCCGCCGGTGCCCTGTTCGTCGCTTCCAACGCCGACGTGACGCTGCCGAGCCGCCGCGGTCGCCAGCCGGGGAACGGTTCGCTGCTGCGGGTGATCGCGACCGCGACCGGCGTGCAGCCCGTCGTAGCGGGCAAGCCAGAGCCGCCGCTGCACCATGAGTCCGTGCTGCGTACCGGCGCGAAGCGGCCGCTGGCCGTCGGTGACCGGCTGGACACCGACATCGAGGGCGCGCAGCGGGTGGGCGCGGACAGCCTGCTCGTGCTGACCGGGGTGACCGGCCCGGCCGAGGCGATCCTCGCGCCGCCCCGGCAGCGCCCCACCTACCTGGCGGAGGACCTGGCCGGCCTGCTCGAACCGCATCCCGAGGTCACCGGCCAGGACGGGGAATATCGCTGCGGCGGTTGGACGGTGCACCTGGACGGGGACCGGCTGGAACTAGATGGCGCCGGAGAGCGCATCGACGGCCTGCGCGCGCTGTGCGCCGCGGCCTGGTCCGGCGACGGCATCACCGCCGAGTCGGCCAGGCCCGCGGTCCAGCGCCTCGAAGACTCCGCGAAGACCGCGTAAAAGGACCGCGTAAGAAGACCGCCCACGATCACGTGCCGTGTATGCTTTCCCTCATGCCAGGCTACGCAGCCCGCGATTGCGGCGACCATTCAGTTGTCGCCTCCCCGATGCTGCGCGTGTCCTGTCCTTCGTGTTGTCGCTGACAACGACTCTCAGCCGTCCGTTGTCGCCGCTGGGGTGCCCTGCCTGCCCAGCACAACCGAAGCATCACGAAGGATGTCCCGTTGACCGCAGACATGTCCGTCGCTCCGGAAATCGCCAGGCTGGCCGAGGCCGTCGCGCTGACCGAGGCCCCCGCGCTCGTCCCGGCCCAGCCGACGCTTGGCACCCTGGCTCGCCTGCTACGGTCCATCGCTGCCACCCCGGAGCGCTGGTGGGGGCTGGTTAGCTTCGAGCCGGACCGTTCGGTCCAGATAACCGTCGAAGAGTGCGCCGCCTACCGGGCCTGGCTCATGATCCTGCCGCCAGGCGACGCCGGCCGCACCTGCGACTGCGAGGTGGCCACGATGATCGCCGGCGAGGCGACCGAGGGAACCCCGGCCAGCGCGGTGCTCCGGCCCGGCCCGGTGCGGGTGCACGGGGGACGGCACGGCCTGCGCGGGCGGGGGGCGGGGTATTCGGTCAGCCTTCACGCCCGTGCGCACCGACCTTAAGGAATTAATTAGGCCGAACGGGCCGTTGTGCGCGCAGCCGAACCCAGGCTCGCGCACAGCCGGGGATACCGGTCAGGGCAGGGTCAAGATCTCGTACCCGTCATCGGTGACCAGGATGGTGTGCTCGAACTGCGCCGTGCGCCGCCGGTCCTTGGTCACCGCCGTCCAGCCGTCCGGCCAGACGTCGTACTCGATCGTGCCCAGGGTGAGCATGGGCTCGATGGTGAAGGTCATGCCCGGTTGCATGATGACGTCGTTATGCGGGTCGTCGTAGTGCGGCACGATCAGCCCGGAGTGGAACGTCCGGCCGATCCCGTGCCCGGTGAAGTCCCGCACCACCCCGTAACCGAACCGCCTGGCGTACGACTCGATCACCCGGCCCACGGCATTGAGCGGGCGGCCCGGCGCCACCGCGCGGATGCCCCGCATCATCGCCTCGTGGGTGCGCTCCACCAGCAGCCGCGACTCCTCGTCCACGTCGCCGGCCAGGAAGGTCGCGTTGGTGTCCCCGTGCACGCCGCCGATGTACCCGGTGATGTCGATGTTGACGATGTCACCGTCCTTGATCACCGTGTCGTCCGGGATGCCGTGGCAGATCACCTCGTTCAGCGAGGTGCACAGCGACTTCGGGTAGCCGCGGTAGCCGAGCGTGCTCGGGTAGGCGCCGTGGCTGACCAGGAAGTCGTGGCCCACCTGATCCAGGTAGTCGGTCGTGACGCCCGGGGCCACGGCAGCGCCAACGGCCTCGAGGGCCTGGGCCGCCAGCTTGCCCGCCACCCGCATCCGCTGGATGATCTCGGGCGTCTTGACGTCAGCCTCCCCGGTCTTCGGGCGCTTACGTCCGACGTACTCGGGCCGCGGGATGTCGGCGGGAACCTGGCGGGTGGGTGAGAGCCGGCCCGGATGAAGCAGTGTCGCCATGCTTTGCGAGTCTAATGTGCATGAACAACGAGAAGCGATGGTGGTACAGCCTCACCCGCCACACCGTGGAGGACGACGACGGACCCACCCCGGGCAAGGATAGGCTCGGCCCGTTTGCCACCCCCGAAGAGGCCGCCCGCGCGCTGGAAACGGCGCAGCAACGGAACGAAGAATGGGACGCTCAGGACTAAGCTGTTGGCGTGAGTGAACATCTGCCCCCGGTTGCCGAGGCCCGGATGCAGGAGATCCGGCGCAGCGGCACGTGGGGTTCCGCGCTGACGTCCGACGAGTTCGCCGCGATCCGCAGCGTTGGCTTCGAGCCGGTCGGCCAGGTCCTCGGTGCCGCCGTCTACAACCTCGGCTACACCGGTGGCTACAACTGCCCGGGCGCCTGGGGGACCTTCGGCGGATACGGGATGCCCGCCCGTACCACGACCCAGGTCTCCAGCCGTGGCGGCTTCGGGTCGTTCGGGCCGCTCGTCCAGACGATGTACCAGGCCAGGCACAAGGCCATCGACCGGATGACGACCGAGTGCGCCGAGCTCGGCGGGCACGGGGTGGTGGGCGTCCGGCTTACCATCGGGGCGTTCCCGGCCGGCGGGCTTGAGTTCAAGGCGATCGGCACGGCCATCCGCGCGCCCGGGGTGCCGCCCATGGCCAACTGGCACCGGCGCAAGACGCCCTTCACGTCCGATCTGTCCGGCCAGGATTTCGCCAAACTGATCACGAAGGGCTGGGTGCCGGCCGGCCTGGCCCTCGGCATCTCGATCGGGTCCAGGCACGATGACTGGCTCACCGTCGGCCAGACCCGGTGGGGATCGGGCAACGCCGAGGTCGTCGGCTACACCGAGCTTGTCATCGACGCCCGGCACGACGCCCGGCAGGAACTGGAACGAGACGTCAGGCGGCTCGGCGGCGAGGGCGTGGTCATCGCCGACATGGAGATCCGGGTCCGGGAACGTGAGTGCCCGGCCCAGGAGGGCCGCCGCGACCACATCGTAGAGGCCACCACGATCGGCACCGCGATCGCCAGGTTCAAGCGCTCCGAAGGCGCCGGCCACGGTGAGCGGACGCTGGCCATCATGTCCCTCGACCCGCAGCGCCGCCAGGCGGCCCGCATCCGGATATAGGAGACAACATGAGCGAGCAGGGGAACGTTACGGCGGAGCTGGATGCCGCGGGCGTCCCGCAGGATGCCATGCGCCGCCTGGCCGAGCTGCAGCCAGGCAAGGCCGGCTCGATCTTTACCTCCGACCTGTCGGTCAACGAGTTCCTGCTGGTCCGGGAGGTCGGGTTCCGGCCGCTTGGCCTGGTACTCGGCAGCTCGATCTACCACGTCGGGCTGCAGGTCGGCCGCTGGGGCAGCAACCAGGAGCTCGACGTGCTGTCCCAGGCCATGTACCACGCGCGCGAGCTGGCCATGACCCGGATGGAGGCGGAGGCCGACGCGCTGCGCGCCGACGGGATCGTCGGCGTCCGGCTTGACGTGGAGATGAAGGAGTTCGGCTCCGACATCGCCGAGTTCATCGCGGTCGGCACCGCGGTCAAGGCCGAAGACGGTGCGGGCGGCGGGGGAGTGGACAACTGGCGTAACAACAAGAACCAGCCGTTCACCTCGGACCTGTCCGGGCAGGACTTCTGGACGCTGATCCGGGCCGGGTACGCGCCGCTCGGCATGGTGATGGGTTCTTGTGTGTACCACATCGCGCACCAGAAGTTCGGCGCCAAGATGGGCAATATCGGTCGGAACGTGGAGATCGAGCAGTTCACCCAGGCTCTCTACGACGCCCGCGAGCTCGCGATGAGCCGGATGCAGGCCGAGGCCGAGGCCCTGCACGCGGAGGGCATCGTCGGTGTCCAGCTCCGGCAGCACAGCCACACCTGGGGCTCGCACACCACCGAGTTCTTCGCCATCGGCACCGCCGTGCGCCCGCTGCGCGCCGACCACATCATCGAGCGGCCCACCATGGTCCTGAGCCTGGACTCCTGAGCCGGACCCGGTAACGAGCTCGGTCCGCTCACCACCTCCAGCAGGTGCGCTACCCGGTCCCGCAGCCCGCGAACGCCAGGGCGGTAGCGCTGGTAGCCGGGAGTGCCTGGCCGCCCGGACCCTTTGGGCCCCTTGGACTGCACGTCCTGCCCAAGTTCTCCGCAGGCCGCGCTGACCAGGTGCTGGGCCACCTCGAATGACAGCATTCCGGGCATCCCCGGCACGCCTGGCTCGGCCGCGATCGTCATCGACTCGTGGGCCAGCGCGTCGAGCTCAGGATCGCCCTGATCGAGCGCGAAGATAGTGGCCCCGTCCCGCCGCGCGTCGCTGACCCGCTCGAGCAGCGGGACCGGAGCGGTGGCCGGCGTCACGACGAAGATCGTCTCGCCCCGCCGGGCCGCCTCCAGCCGCTCCAGGCCTACCCGCAGGTGCGGCGGCGCGTTCTGCGGCACCTGCCAGCGCACGAGCGTGGGCGCGAGCTCGGCGATCCCGGAGAGCCGGCTTTCCTCATCGAGGTGCGCGGTGAGGTGCCACGGCTCCTCTGCGGGCGTGCCGACCAGCAGCAGTCCTCCTGGTGTCCGGGTGGCCTTGCGCAGCCCGCGTGCGAAGGCCCGGGTACGGTCGAGCCATCCCGTAGGGGCTAGCAGCGCACGGAGAGTGGCCACCTGGTTCGCGTCCACGTACCTATGGTGCCCCCTGAAGGTACGTGTTCGCAGCCATATCGGCACGGACAGTATTTTCTCGGAGGGAACGATCCCCCCAGACCCCCAGCTCTATTTTCTCGGGGGGACGATCCCCCCAGACCCCCCTGCTATTGGGGGGGTACCGTACCCCCCCAAACCCCCCTGGGGCAGGATCAGAGGGTGACCGAGCGTGAGTCCCGGCCGCGGTGTTCACGCGACCATCCCGCGTTCTTCATTGAGACATAATCTGGACGTAACGGCGTGTCCAGCATTCGGCCGGTCTGGGCGGCGACGATGTGATGCCATCCGGGGAAGGAAGACGATGCCGCCGTCGAAGAAGAGCAAGAAGAACAACCGGCGCGGAGGGCCCGCATCCCCCGCGTCCCGGACGGCTCGGACCGTCACGCCCGGCCCGGCATCTTCGAGAAAGGCGCCGTCCGGCCTGATACCGGCCAAGCCGCCGGGCCAGGACCCGCCCGCGGGCCTGGTGCCCGCCAAGCCGCCAGGTCAGGACCCGAAGGCGGGGCTGGTACCGGCCAAGCCGCCGAGCCAGGACCTGCCGCCCGGCCTGGTGCCCGCCAAGAACTCCTCGCGCGGCCGTGCACCAGCCGCAGCGCTCTCCCGGCCGGACCCACCCGACGTGCGGACCGCGGCTGACGCCAAGCCCGAGACGCCGCCGGCCAAGAACGACGACGACGTGCCCAAGTGGGCGGCCAAGGCCGTGGAGGAACTGCTCACGCCGACCTACTGGCTCGATCCCGGCGAGAGCGGCGAACCGTTCAGCGCCACGGTCCGCTTCTCAGGCAAGCGGACCGATGTAACGGGCAAACCCGGGCCCCGCGACTCCTTCTGGCAGGAGGAAACCGTCGACGGGATCGTCCCGGGCAGCGGACCGGTGGCGATCACGGCCGAGGTCCGCGGCATCAACCCCGGCGACTGGACGGTCACCGCCCGGTCGGTGGCGCGAGTCGGCGGCCGTCCCTATCGGGCCTACCCGCCGTCCGGGCATGACCCGGCCGGCGTGTACCGGGCGCCCTGGCCCCGCCGGGTAGGGATCCCGGCGGAGTCCACCGCCACCGTCCACACCAAGTCGCTGCTTTTCAGCAAGGTGCCAGGGATCATCCGGTTCGCCTACGCCACCCTGGTCGGCCTCGGCGTGCTGGTCGGGCTTGGCCTGATGGCGCTGCTACTGACCCACGGCCACTACTCCCTGTTCCGTCCCATGCTCTTCTCGGTCATCGCGATCGTGGCGGGCGTGATCGGAGGCAAGAGCTGGTACATCGCGGTGCACCGCGGCAAGAAGTTCGACGGCTGGTGTATTCAGGGCTTCGTGGCCGGCGCGGCCGTGGTGGTCGCCGCGGCCGCCCTGGCAGGCCCTGGCATCCCGGCCGGCGCCTTCCTGGCCGCGGCCGCTCCCTCCTTGCTGATCGGCATGGCCATCGGCCGGCCCGGGTGCTTCTGGGCCGGCTGTTGTACCGGGCGGCCAATCGCGGCGCGCTGGGGGATCTGGTCCTCCGACCGCAGGCTCGGCTGCCGCCGGGCGCCCGCGCAGCTTCTGGAGGCGCTGGCCGCGCTGATCAGCGGGGGAACGGTGCTGGCCGTCGTCTTGGCCGTGGGGCTCGCGCGATCCGGCCCCGTCGCCGTCGTCGGACTGGCCGTCTACACCCTGTGCCGGCAGTTCATTCTGGGCCTGCGCGCCGAGCCGCGGGTGTGGCGGTACGGCCGCCCCGTGACCGGGACGATCGCCGCACTCGCGCTCATCCTCGGTGTCGTCCTGCTCGTACGCAGTTAACAGCCCGCCGGTACCGGGACGACACCGGAGTGCTTGGATTAGCTAAAGCCTGTTCCGCTCGGCGGGGAAGCGGAACCACCCAGCGGGAGGTATTGCGTGGACATCGGAATCGGCCTGCCCACCACCGTTCCCGGCACCGAGGGCCGGACGCTCGTCGACTGGGCCAGGCACGCCGAGGACGCCGGGTTCAGCACCCTGGGCACGATTGGACGGCTGGTATACCCGAGCTACGAGGAGCTGATCGCCCTCAGCGCGGCGGCCGCGGTCACCAGCCGGATCAGGCTGACCACGGGCGTGCTGCTGGCGCCGCTGTACACGAACGCCGCGCTGCTGGCCAAGCAGGCCGCCTCGCTCGACCGGCTCTCCGGCGGACGCCTGGTGCTTGGCCTCGGCCTGGGCGGCCGCGATGACGACTTTGCCGCCAGCGGGCTGAGTACCCAGGGCCGCGGCCGCAGGCTGGACGAGCAGGTGGCCATGATGAAGCAGGTCTGGTCCGGTGAGGAGTTCGGGGACGCCGGCGGGATCGGGCCCGAGCCGGCCCGGCCCGGCGGCCCGGAGATCATCCTCGGCGGCACCACCGAGGCCAGCTTCCGCCGCGTCGCCCGGATCGCCGATGGCTGGATCATGGGCGGCGGCACCCCTGACATGTTCGCCCAGGGCGCGGCGGCCGCCGATAAGGCCTGGCAGGACGAGGGCCGCGCCGGCCGGCCGCGCAAGCTCACCCTCGCCTACTACGCGCTGGGGCCAGAGGCACGCAGCCAGGCCGACGGTTACCTGCTGCACTACTATGGCTGGCTCGGCGACTTCGCCGGCCAGATCGCGGCCGGCGCGGCGGTCGGCGCCGAGATGGTCAGGTCCTATGCCGCGGCGTTCGAAGCCAACGGCTGCGACGAGATCATCTTCGTGCCGACCGCATCCCGGCTCGACCAGGTATCCCTGCTTGCCGAGGCGATGGCCTGACCGAAGCCGGCGTAGGCTGCTGACCATGGGCTTCGAGCACGTCCTGGTTGAGCGTTCCGGCGAGTTCGCCACCATCACGATGAACCGTCCGCAGCGCCGCAACGCCCTATCGCTTGAGCACATGCGCGAGCTGATCACCGCGTTCGGCGACATCGGGAGCAGCGACGCGGTGGGCATCGTGCTGGCAGGCAACGGCCCGGTGTTCAGCGCCGGGCACGACTTCGCCGACGTCGTCGACGCCGACCTGTCAGGAGTCCGGTCGTTGCTGATGACCTGCACCGAGCTGATGACGCTGATCCAGCAGGTGCCCCAGCCGGTGGTGGCGCGGGTGCACGGGCTGGCCACGGCGGCCGGGTGTCAGCTGGTGGCCTCCGCCGACCTGGCCGTGGCCAGCGAAGACGCGGGCTTCGCCGCGCCCGGGGGCAAGGGTGGCTGGTTCTGCCACACCCCGATGGTGGCGGTCGCCAGGAACGTCGGCCGCAAGCGCGCCGCGGAGATGGCCCTGTCAGGCGACGTCATCGACGCGCGCACCGCCCTGGACTGGGGGCTGGTCAACCGGGTGGTTCCGGCGGCGCAGCTCGACACCGCGGTCCAGGACCTCCTCGAGCGGGTCACCCGGGGCTCGGCGGAGAGCAAGGGCATCGGCAAGCAGGCCCTGTACGCGCAGATCGACCTGGACCAGCCCAAGGCGTACGCCTACGCGATCGAGGTCATGGCGGCGACCAGCCAGCTTCCCGACGCACGGGAAGGGATGCGGGCGTTCCTCGACAAGCGCAAGCCGCAGTGGAGCCGCGGCCGCCGCCAATAGGCAGCCCTTCGGCTACTGCTGAGCGATGAGCGTCCAGGTCCAGACGGCGGTCAGGTAGAGCCACAGGACGGTGCCGGCGGTGCAGAGGGCGAGCCAGGCAGCCGATTGGCGGGCGTGCCGATTGAACACTACGAGCTGAATGAGCAGGCGGCTTGACCAGAAGACAACCGCGCCGATCAGCACGAGCCGGGTGACCGGGCCGGGCTCACGCAACCGGCCGGCGGCGGTCAGCGGCAGGAGCCCCCACAGGACGCAGGCCAGCCCGATGAAGAAGCAGTGCACGTAGCTGACCTCGCGGTTGAGCGGCGAGACGCCGGCCAGCTCGCGGTGCCAGCCGAGCACCGCGGGCAGCGCGATGTGCAGGGCGCCCAGGGCGACGAGCAGCGCTCCGGCGACGGTGAGGTTCAGCACCAGCAGGCTCACCGCTGGAACACGATCCGCGTGACGAACGGGGTAATGCGGACCTCGCCCGCCGCGGTCAGTCCCGTCTCGGCCGCTCGGGCGTACCAGGTGGCGAGTGGCTGGAAGTGCAGCGCGCCTGGCCCGTAGACGGCGAAGTTCGCGGCGTCGCGCGAGTGCTCGGTGATGATCAGCCGGCCGCCGGGCCGAAGCGCACGGTGCAGCGCCGTGAACAGCGCACGCTGCCGGGCCGTGTCGCGGACCTCGTGGGCGGCGAATGTGACGAAGATCGAGTCGAGCGAGCTGGCGGCGAGCGCCACGCCACCCCCGGCGGGGCGCTGGCTCAGCTTCCTGGCCCGCCGCAACGACGCGCCGGGGCTGACCGCGATCTGCGCCACCGCAGCCGGAGGACGCCCGGTCGAGGCACGCAGCGCCGGTACCGACTCATCGAACCCGGCATGGACCGCGGCCCAGTCCCCGACGTGCAGCAGGCCCGCGGTCAGCTCCTGATAGATCCTGCGATAGTCGTAGACCCACCACGTGGCCGCAAGGGAGGTCAGCGTCCAGATGCCGCCCGGTGCGCAAGCCGTCCGCAGCGGGTAGCGGATCCAGCGGGGGGCTGCGGCGGTTTCGGCGGCCAGGGCCGCCGCCGCGATGGCCGCGGCGCCGAGGTACTTGGGCCAGTTGAACCGGATCACCTTCGTCGTGGTCATGCCGGCCCGATCGGCACGCGGAGGCCACGGTCCCAGCCGTAGTCGAGACCGGCGACGTGGAAGGCGCTGGCCAATCTCGGCTCGGCCGCGTCAAACGGGGCGTGCTGGAGGAAGCGGCAGGTCTTGACCTCGACGGCGACCTGGCGGGGTTGCCACAGCGAGCGGCGGGCGCGGATCATCACGATCGAGCGGGTCTGTGGCTCGTGGTCGAAGGTCCACGGCAGCGGGCCGGCGAAGCGGCGCGCGTCCTGGTCCGACCGGAACGGGGAGCTGGGCGGCAACGGGGCGGGGCGGGCGGCCAGACGCGCTATGACATGCAGGTCGGCCTTTGCTCCCGGGGTCGTGATCCGGACGGCGAGCTGGCCTTGGCCGGGCGTGAGGTCGATGTCGGCCAGCCGGTACCGGTAGTGGGTGAGCAGGTTCCCGCCGAGCTTCATGGAGCGCTTGTCGGTGTCGGAGCGCAGAATGTGCAGCCCGCGACGTGTCCGGCCGGCCTGGTCCCGGTGCCTGACGAAGATCCGGTAGCCGGTCAGCGCGTAGTCTCGCCCGGCCCAAGCCGGAAGGAACGCCGGGCGCAGCTGCCGGGTCTGGACCACGGCGATCACGACGAAGCCCCAGCATCCGTCGTAGGTGTCCAGGTCCAGACCCGGCGGGACCAGCGGCTCGAGGACCAGCGCAGGCAGCGCCCAGGTGACGACCAGGCAGTGGTCGAAGCGGCAGCTCATGGGGATTGGATGACGCTGGAGCAGATGCCGTGCCTGCACAACGGACCTCACTAAGCATTAGAATGAATACTATAATAGTATATGCTCTCATAGTCATCGTTTGGCAAGCGCTACGATTGGCCCATGGACGACGAGGGCCAGATGACCATCGAGGAACTGGCCAGGCAGGCGGGGACCGCGACCACGACGGTGCGCATGTACCAGGCCAAAGGCCTACTGCCGCCGCCGCAACGCCGCGGCCGCATCGGGTATTACGGCCAGGGGCATCTCGCCCGGCTGCGGCTGATCGCCCAACTCCAGGAACAGGGCTTCTCGCTGGCGAGCATCAAGCGGCTCACCGACGCCTGGGAGAGCGGCCGCGGCCTGGACGACATCCTGGGGCTGGAGACACAGGTCGCCGCCGTCTGGGCGCCCGAGCCGCCCGCCCGGCTCAAACTGAGCGACTTCAAGGACCTGTTCGCCGGCCAGCGGATCACCCCGGCCATCATCCGGCGCGCCATGCGGATGGGCCTCGTCGGGTTCGACGGCATCTGGGTCACGGTGAAGAGCCCCAAGCTCCTGGGGATCGGGCTTGAACTGGTCCGTGCCGGCCTGCCGGTCACGGAGATGATGGATGAGATGGAAGCCCTCCAGGGCGTGGCGGATTCCATCGCCCAGCGGTTCACCGCCGTCTTCGAGCGCAACATCTGGGAGCCGTTCGTAGCGGCAGGCCTCCCGGCAGAACAGGTCAGGCTACTGACCGAATCACTGCAGCGGCTCAGCACACTGGCCGAAGAGGTTGTCGATGCGGTGCTCCGCGAAGCCTTGCGCCGCAAGGCCGGCGAGTTCCTGGCCCAGCAGGCCCCGCGTCTCGACCGGGCCGAAGTCCGCGACGAGCTTCGGCCGCTTGCCCGCGCCGCCGGCCTCGACCTGTAGCGGAGGTTCAAGCCGCCTTCGAGCCAAACCCGGAAAGACGGGTTAATACCATTTGGGTATTTCTCGAGATACTCCTCGTTATCTGTGGACGAACTGTGGATAATAACGTGGATAACGACCGTCACCTGCGGAAAACTGACCATGATCTGTTGACACGATGTGGATAGCGAGAGAATCGGAAATTATCTGTTGGAAAGCTCTTGCGCGACTCTCGCGGACGCGGTAGAAATACATTCACCGTCGGAAACGGGCACCATCCGGGGGAGACTCCGGGAGGCGGGAGAGAGTGGGAAACCGTCCTCTCACACCGGTGCCCGGCCCTGACGGGCGGCCCGTGGCATCGGGTAGCCAGGTGACTGGCCGACCCAGGTGCGGCGCGGCCGACGGGCCCCCTCCATCTCATACATGGAGGGGGCTCCGTCTTTATACCGCCATCTTAATGTCCCGTGACAGGCGGCCCGACGCCGCCCCGGCAGTGCCGCGGTCCGGAAACACATGGTAGGGAAATACCGGTAAACTCGGCACTGCGTTTGTCCCGCGACCTCCGGGCCGTCCCTTCGCCAAACCTGGGGTGATGAACCCGGGGTCCCATTACGCGGTGGCCGGAAAGGACGGATCAGCAGTGACTTCAGCACCCGATATCTCCTGGAGCGACCCGGCCGGGACGCCGTGACTCATCCCGCCCCGTTCCCTCCCGGCAGCCTGCATCACGTCGAACTTTGGGTGCCCGACCTGGCCCGGGCTCGCGAGCAGTGGGGCTGGCTGCTCGGTCGGCTCGGCTACCAGCCGTTCCAGGACTGGGACGCGGGTTATAGCTGGCGTCTCGGCGGGACCTACCTGGTCATCGAGCAGTCACCGGCGCTTACCGCCACCGACCATGACCGGCGGCGCCCAGGGATGAACCACCTCGCCTTCCACGCTGGCCCCCGCGAGGCGGTGGACGCAGTGGCCGCCGCGGGCCCGGCCCACGGCTGGACGCTGCTGTTTCCCGACGCACACCCCTACGCCGGCGGTCCGGATCACTATGCCGCCTACCTCGCCAACACCGACGGATTCGAAGTTGAGCTCGTCGCCCGGAAAAGCAAGGAAAGCCAGGAAAGCCCGGAAACGTAGCTCGGTGCGAACCACGACTAGCGGTACGAGTGCTCCTCGTCGGGGAACGCGCCCGAGATGACGTCGTCGGCGAACGCGGTCGCGGCCTGGCCGAGGACGGTGGCCAGGTCGGCGTACCTCTTGACGAACTTGGCGGTGCGGGGAGACAGGCCGGCCATATCCTGCCAGACCAGCACCTGCGCGTCGCAGGCCGGACCAGCCCCGATGCCGATGGTGGGGATGGTCAGGGCCTGGGTCACCCCGGCGGCCAGCGACGCGGGCACGCATTCAAGCACTACCGAGAAGGCGCCGGCCGCCTGCAGCACCTTGGCGTCGTGCAGTAGGCGCTCGCCGTCCTCGCCGCGGCCCTGGACCCGGTAGCCGCCGAAGGCGTTGACCGACTGCGGTGTCAGGCCGAGGTGGGCCATCACCGGGATGCCTGCCGCGACCAGCTCTTCGACCTGGTGCGCCACCCGCTGGCCGCCTTCGAGCTTGACCGCGTGCGCGCCGGTTTCCTTCAGGAAGCGCGTGGCGGCGGCCAGCGCCGCGCCCGCGGAAGCCTGATAGGAGCCGAACGGCAGGTCGGCCACAACCAGCGCCCGGCTGGTACCGCGCACCACCGCCGCGGTCAACGGGATCAGATCATCAACCGTGACCGGGATCGTGGTGTCGTGTCCGTAGACGACCAT
>Ga0335075_10003574_pt1 | contig 24576 bp, 16 predicted proteins | sample Lox_Sample_24_FD_206723 | JGI IMG/M metagenome (GOLD analysis project Ga0335075, IMG submission 206723) | Soil microbial communities from Loxahatchee National Wildlife Refuge, Florida, United States - Lox_Sample_2.4 | ecosystem: Environmental > Terrestrial > Soil > Wetlands | place: USA...
TCATGCTGCTTGGCATGGTGCTCAGCGCTGGGTTTGAAGGTCGTTGGATTTTTGCAGAGCTGGATGTTTTCTTGATAGAGTGAGCGAAGGGTCCTACAAATCTCTGCACATGTATGGTATGTAAAGCAGTCGGTATTAGCAAGGATCCTTGGATAGATCTCTTTTGAGAAATGACCTTGACTGAAGACGAAGAGATGTTGGTTGGCTGCCCCATTAAAGAATTGTATCAAAAAAGTAAAGCCTGCTTGTCTCCGACAACAGACTTCGAGCGGGTCAACATCTTTATGAAACTTTTGGAGAGCAGAAAGTTCTATTGTCTGTGTATTTGATCACGGTGTCACCATTTGTTACAAATAACTGAAGCATAACGACGTTTATCAACGAGAAGACTATCGCATAGAAATTAAGCTTGCCTTCTCAAGACCGAACTCCACCCCATTCGCTATGGCAGCTTCCGTGTTATTATGTATGGTAACATCTGGTGCGAGGCTGACTCGGACAATTCAGGAACTAATACATGCTAGCTTGCGGAGCGGAACCGGTCTCTTCCACTGGGCTATGGCATTTCGCCACATGGAGAGACCATAGCTCAGATTTACCATATAAGACATCAACTGGATCTGAGATGTTCGTTAGAGACGTCGCCATGCAACCGCTCGGGTCTGTCAAAGCGACATTGACCTATCACAAAACACAGAATTTCAAAGTCCAGGTCGCGAAATGCGAAGTCGTTATGACTCCATCTAGGCGGGTATTCCTGAAAAAGTATAGATATACCGACATGAATCTCTCAAGCATGACGACTGCAATGACTCGCCCATGAGTGGCTCTTGAAGGATGAACGATTTTGCTTTCGGCTTTGATTATAGAACAATTGTACTGATGATATCCAGCTATATATTCCTCTTGAGAGTAATTGCCCCGCAAAGTACTGGCTCGTTGGATGCGCATCTGTGCCTTCGCGGCAAATCTTGAAAGAGAACTCCTTTCGGCTGCATCGTCTATTTGAAATCTCTTGATCACTGATCGCGAGGAATCTTTCCTCATATTGAGTGTATCCACATATCCACCGAGAATATCCCCGATTAAGATCCATAGTGTACGTCCAACATTGAGACCTTTCGATGTGCAACAAAGAGCACTGGAAAGTGATGAAATCGGTCGGCTACCATCTGCCATATCTTGAAATCTTCATTCTCTGAAACATATGTGTCGATAGTCTCCTCTGTGACTAGGAGGACTCTGTTCTCGAGGTCCGCTATCATCTGTGCGTAAATGGCGTGTTGATTTTCAAGTCATTCTACAGAGAGGGTGGGAAGAGTCAGCTTGCCACATCAAAGTTTTTTTCACTCAAGGCAGAAGTGTTCAACAGACTTTCGCATTGATTATTTGCTCCCCTAAGAATTGGCCCAGCCTCTCTGGATAACTGTCTTAAGAATTATCATAGACGTGTATCGGCAGCGAAAGCGTACAATCTTCAGGCCGCCGCTGCCCATGATGACGAGGTGAGGTTTTTGTCCGTGGGAAGGGTAGTACTCGTATACGTCCCAGGATCGAGTCGTGAACGGTCAAACCGCGATGGCTGCTCTAATCTGTTGTCTGCCATATCTAATCCACACCGAAAGGAAAGAGACAGGTATCTACTGGAGAATGCGATATATAAAGGCTAAACATCGAGCCCCTATCTTTCATTCTACAATGGCCAGTTATGGCCACCCATCGGTGGATGCGAGAGAGATCGTAGAGAAGCACCGTTGACGCGAAACGCGATGAGAAGCTTAGCACCTGAAAGAAGCATGACTAATATATTACGTAAGAATGTTTTCATATTGTGAAGGCGAGGTCACTGAAAGAGAAAGATGGATCTCATAGATGAGACACATACACATAGCATGACTTTAGACTTAGGGTACCAAACGAAGCTAAAGTATAAGGTTCAACGTAAGCGCCTCTATTTAGCTCGAGTCTCTGGACTCGTTGGTAAGAACGAGAAAGCTCTATCAGGACCATGATGGCGAAGAGCCTCGTCTAGGAGAGTTGCAATCTCCTCGGTATAGGCCTTCAGAAAGCACAAAAGACCTCACTTGTTGGTGGAGGCCAAGGGCATGTCCAGCGCGGCATCAAACACGGGGTCTATCAAGCGGTTTACGTAGCTCGGCAGTTTACTTGCCCGACATGCCCGATTGCCAGGTGCACATGCAAAGGAGACTCCTCGATTCTCTCGAGGTGGAATAGAGTTGTCATGGATCATGGATAAGACGGGGAGACTCGTTAGGCGCGGTTGGGCACTCTATGGCAATGGGTTAGGGGGTCTAGGCGCCGCCCTGTCAAGTAGCACGCGTTCTAGTGGAAGGAGTGTGCCGGGTCATGCATGTAGCCATCTTATTAGTCGCTGAGATCGACGACGTTGAACTTAAAAAGACATGTTGTGTCACCATGGATTCATTAATCGTAACAGGACATCGGCTCTGAATCGCAAGACTTTTGTTCGAGTATGATCTCCCGCCGTCGAATGCAATGAACAAATCAATCCTCTGTCCGCAGTACAGTTTCCCCCACTTTTGACTTCTTAATCACCCCACCTATGCCTAACGCGATGTCGATAACGAGGTTGAGCTTGGATTTCGTCTGACAGGGAAGGCGATCGCCAAGGCGGAGGAGATGGGCTAATTGCCGTATCCCTACAAAGCATCAGTATCTCCCCCATCGCCGAATCTCATGAGACATTGCTCACCACGTCTGGAGGGTTCTCTTTCTTCACTGGTTGATTACTACCCTTATCACTAGCGGTATCATTGCTCGGACTTGGTTCCTCGCGATGACGGCTGTTCGATGATCCTCCCGTTTTTGGCTTCTATTGCAGAATTAGAGTGCTGGTTGCTTGATTTCGAGGCGCTCTCTTGTTCCTGGCAACCTACCTTTCGGTGTTGTTGTTTTTTATTGTCGGAAGTCTTTCGTTTATCTGGAGGCTGTCTCGAAGAATCCATCACGACGAGGAAGTGTTTGGATCTGCTCTATCTGTTGAGTAAGACTCCCAAAGATCTGTTCCTGGGGAAGGGCGGGCCACATCTACGTCTTGCGTGTTAATATCTTACTGTTTGTTTAAAGGAGGGCGTCAGGAATGAGCCAAGCGTCTGCGAGATCTCAAAGACAATTTCGAAGCCGATAGATGCTGTGCGAGCGGTGACAGATGAAAGATATTTTAGAGGTGACCAATTTATATAAGAAATCTGCGACAAAATGCTCCCAAGACGGGATTGCGGACACTGGACGGACGTACATCGGGTGACATATGATCGTGCCCGAATGAGACTATTAATTACCTTCTTTTAGCTCTCTTTAACGTGTTATGCCTCGCGGCCAATTTTAATCTTGAGGACAGGATACCGGGCACAAGCCGGAGGCAAGGCAGACACGATGGCTGCGATGCCCTCATGCCTTCATGAGTAGCCATCCGCTGAATTATCGGTATTGTGGGCAAGCAGCTCCAGGAATATTCAGGATTCGCACAGATCATCCCAATAGAATAGATCAAACGTTGTCTGTACATCATGATTCTCGCATTTTGAGTTTTGTTTCTGTAAATTGATGATTCACCAATTTTCATATCGGCAGCAAACCGAACAAGCTTAGCGCGAAACCATAAAACATTGACTTTTGGAAGCGGTAAGCCTTGCATGAAGGCGAACGCCAGCCACTGGGATTCGGGACCATTGGAAGTTGATAGAGTGCATTAATGCTGTCCATGGGCGGCATGAGGACACAGTAACTAACGTCATGCCACTGCCATTAAGACTACTTACGGCCTATCAACGTATGCAGATGCTTGTAGCTTCTACCACGAAGAAGAGTCGAAAGAGTTGCGATTACAGAGGCTCATCTGACACTCAATAAGGACCAGATCCAGGCTGTGTGGCAGTCAACCGCGTTTCTGCCTGCCAAAGGCTTGATGGGCTTATGGGGCATGTGCGGACATGCGTTTGAGTCATAAGCCATACTAGACTCGTCAGTAATCAAACTCAGCCCAAAACATGGGTGCTAGGGCGTATGCCAGCCACTGCCCAGGCACAATAGCTGACGACTGCCCCCCAACAGAATGAACCTTCTCATCGACCATACGATTCAGTTGGTTCCGCCAATCCATGATCGAAACAAAAGGTCAGACGCATATGTATGATAACCGCAAAATGCTCTGTCTCTCCTATGAGAAGACACGGCGGAATTGCAGATATAGAAAGAAACGTGGGGCAGGAACAAATGGTGGAACTGGGAGAGGGGATTAAAATAAGGTAATATGTACAAGGATATGGACTGCAGGTCCCGGGCACCGCTCACATGCTCCCTGACAATCCGGCCGCCAAACTCTCCGCGGCACTTTTAACCCGACGTGCCTATTGAACAACTAGGGAATATGAGAGAGTGGAAGGCCTCTTCGGTCGCATGAGGCTCTCGTGTGTCAATGTGTGAACCGGGATCAAAAGCTCCGAAAGAGAGGCGGGACGGAAATCGCCCGACGCTCACTGAGATCAAAAAGTAAAGAAAAAGAACTCAGTAACCTTTTTGAATTTACTCCCTCAGCATTAATCTTGCACCTTCTCGTATCTTCCAAATAATGAACATGAAGAATAACGGTAAGAAAATCCCCGGACTTGCCAAATTACAATTATTTTTGCTGTACCCAATTGATCCTCAATATTCGACCCTTCATCTGACCCTTCGTCCGATCTGTATTGACCTTTGTCCGAATTGATGCCTTGTTTTGGTGCTTACTCGAAGCGATCCAGAGATGATTTGACCAAGCGAATGCCAATAATGGAATCTATGTTGCTTCGAAATTTATGCCGCGCCAGAGGAACCTTAGCAAGTTCAGATAAGTTTACCATACAGAATCGGAATAGGGCACCTACCAACTGAGGCGGTGCTTCCTAGGAATTGACCGAATGTAGCAAGGTCTCCCCCTAGAATTCACTTCCGCTGAAATGGAAAGATATAACCGATTGGCTGGCCAGAAATTAAGCGATGTTATTTTGGGTGTCCGTCTAGTAATACCTTTCTGAATATCGCCAAAAATCCTTATAAAAACTTCTGCAAATACATCGAAAGGTGCCTCAGAGAATTGCGTGCCCTGAAATTCTTGTGATGCGCTATGGTTTGAGAAGTACCGCCAGAGCAGGCTTCTGCTGCCCGCTCCAGAATATCATCTTCTGAGGCAGATTAGTTACTTTGCACATCGGCTCTCGGGAGTGATTACCATGGTCACTGATCATTTGAGTGAAAGTATTTATCAATTCTGCCTCCCCTTGGTTCTGACCCGAGCCGTCATCTGGCAGACAGCCATTCTTGATTGGATTGTATGATTTATACATGCCGTAGAACAGATTCCAGGAATACTTGATCGGCAGCTCCTCCAGCTGGTGACAGCTCTTAGTGCCACAGTCGACGGCGTGTGCAGGATCTTCGCCTTTCTCGGAGATGTTGTATATGACCAGTCCATCAATGGCAGCCTGTAATTGTCCAACAATCAAGCAAATTATCAGGTTTGTGCAAAAGCATAAGACCCAAGACTTTCTGGTTTTCGACTTGCATTCGTTTTCTAGCCCTTGTAGGAGATCTCTTAACCGCTCTTCGTACAGAATTCTCAAGGTTCCTTTTAGTTGTTTGTTCAGAACCCTTGCGGACATGTCCGATTGGGAAGCGGGAACTATTGAAGAAGTTTGGAGTCTTCCGATTGCTGTGGCTGCCCATTGTTGGCTGAAAGTGAGTCTTCGAGACATCACATACTGTATCCAGTATACTTTCAAAGCGTTCTGCAAGAGGCCATTCTATTTACTAAATTAGCTACCTACGTAATTATCGAAAAAGGGGGTTAGAGTCCTTGCCTGTCTCGCAGTTGGATTCGCCCTAGTAAAACACCTGATAGCCTCGAGTGATCTCCATATGATTTTCGGGGTGTCTCCAATTACCGTCTCAGGATCCTCTAATGGACATTTGCTGATAGCGTTGATATATTCTAGGCACTTTTGCTTAACTTGATCAACCTCGCATTCATGCAAAGCGTACTGCATGGTAGGGATAGAGGCAAAACTTCGATCTTGATCATTCGATGATTTCAGGTCGGAAAGCGACAAGAGGTCTTGATTCGCCATATGGATCTCCCGGACCTTCAACAGTATTGACTTAAGGAATATACCTGATGATACTTGAACTAACATTTCATTGTCGATGTTTACCATGCCGCTTGCTTCTATCCAATTTTTGATAGCCATCAGGCCGAGATGTTCGAAAAGGAAAGCTGGAGCGAGTTAGTCCCACCTGCAATTGACTTGACGGGTGCCATCAATACTAACGAGGGCAGAATATTTCTATGTATGGGTCCAAGAACTTTCTAAGACACCCTGCCCATTTGAATGTGCGTTGTGCATGGTTCTTGAGACAAGGATCGCAGACGTCGCCCCCGGAGCACTACAGAATGCTGTCAAACAAAATATTAATCGAAGGTATCGACTTTAACTTACCCGTATCTTTTTTGTCCGGCAACTGGCACAAGCTCTTATTTTCCTCACCTTGTTCGCCCCTTCCCTTATTTTTAGGTCTAGGGGGCCACGTCGTCGGCCGGGATTTCGGGTGCCTTGCGTTGCGACAACATTGCGCTCGACAGCTTCAATAGAACCAGGAGAAGAGAGAGTGGGCTTCGCTTTTATGTTACAGAACACTCGCTTTCCCGCCTGTTCTGGGAATAGCGCTAAGGAATCCAGTGCAACTTCTCTGAATCCGGAGTCTCCCGTGGAAGAAAGAGAGTTAGATGGTAATGAGGATGCTTCGCCAGCAAATAAGCTGTCTGGGTGGGAGTGCAAGGGTATTTCTGCGCTGCGCGTCTGACATTCTAGATCCCAGTTTGCCCCATGTTCTAGCAACTGGTCCACACTTGATAATGGCGTGCCTATTTGAGACCAAGATGTCTCTGAAGAGTGATACTGCATCGGTATCGAGGGAGACATTAGGGGGTTCTCGACAACTGGTCGTAGGTAGGGTATGCCACCGTGAACGAAGTCGAACTCTATGGCATCTCCATCAACGTCGTTGGATGGATTTGTCAGAGAGCCTGCATAATCTTAGCCACTGGCACTCACTAAAACACGATGGAAAGTAAGAACCTCTATATTCCAGGGACAACATACCGTAGCCTGGCATGAGAAGGCCATCATCTAGCAGATTAGTATCACTCCAACCATCAGAACCAGCAGACTTAGTCGTAGAAGTTTGGTTTAGTGTTACGTTGATGTCTAAGTCCGATGGGAGTAGCCTAGCGTTAAAAGGGGCGTCCCAATCCTTGAAGGAGTCGTTTGGAGGCATGGTGTGATTCACCGATGGCAGCGCAAAATCTGGATCTCTTGAGAAGTTAAGAAAGCTGTTGATATGGCCATCATGTCCGCTGAGCCCGACATTAAAATCATCCTCCAATAAGCTGACGTTAGAAAGCATATCGGAAGAGCACGTCGAATTCCATGTCCCGTTCTCAAGCGGCGAGGTTTGATACGAACAAGCTGAGAGCTCTTTTGGATAGATATGTTCATCTTGTACTGATTGGGGGCTATGAAAGCCCACAGCGTCTCCGTCTACACCGTTGCGGGAACAGGAACTGTGAGCGGGAATGGCCGATATGATTACCCTGTCAGGTACTTGCCTAATGTACGAGGCGCGACGGTGTGGAGCGTTCATCCTTTTCGTCACCTAAGTTGATCGGCTTCAGCCAAGAAGACGACAGAAGAAGACGGTAGATTACTGGCAATATGCCTGGTCTCCATAGATATGGAAGCCTTTCTTGTAAAATGCTTTAGCTTTACATCAGCCTAATCATCTAACATACAGCCTCTTGGACGGAAGATGATCTCACCTAACCTAGGCCTTCACCGATACTGGAGTTACGGTCTGGTTCACCGATATTATCAGTCTTGATGATGAGTGGTCAGCTAGACCGGTTGCGGGAAATGTCCTCCTCGAATGAGAAGCTGACAGTTTTCTAACAGCACACCATCTTTTTAGGGCTCCTTGCTGGACGAGGCTGCTCTAAATCTATTAGCTCATTCGCAGGAATGACGGATGCCATCGATTCGCCTTTTCTGTTGACCTCCAACAATGAGACTTACACCCTGCAGCATGGGCTGTTTTCATCGAGTCAACGTGACAGCATTTACGTCTTTGTACTACCGATGACGCCAGCCTGGAAACTATATTGACCAACTAAAGAGATCACAAGGCGATGACTGAGTCCCAGAGGTGAGTGAGGCTGCTACACAGGAGTCCTCAAGCATCACACTTGTTAACCGCCCGCCTCCCTAGAAAGCACCCACTTTGCCATGCTAGTAGGAATGTAATGCGTGCGGGGGCGCTAGAAGTAGACCGTGAACAATTCACGTGATCGTACACAACGTGACCGTACGCATCTAGGCTGAGAGTCTTGGACATCTTTGCTACTGCGCAGTATATTGTCGATGCTGGTTGAAGAAGCGTGCAGCTGGCGAATGTGGCTAAGAAGGTTGGCATACAGGGGTCAGCTCGTCATTTTCTAATACCGCCGCCACACTAGCCAGGAAAGGAGAGAGTCCCCGATGGAACTTGAAAAAGTCGAATTGCACTGTATGTTAATTCTTTCCAATTGCTTTCGGATCACAGAGCTTAGGGTTACAAAGAAGTACCCAACTACCTTTCGAGTCGTTCAGAAGAAAAACACAGAGATCAATTGCTTGAAACCGCGACTAAAGTTCTCACGGCATTCTGGGTGTGAGAAGCTCTGAAATCCCACGTTTCATGTCCAACTACTAAATAACACGGAGAAATGCCTAGTGCTCCTTTTCTCTCGCTCTTCTTATTATATCGATTCTATTATAATAGCACCGTCTCACAAGGCAAGATCGCTCTGGACCAGACGTGGCAACATATTTAGCGGCCTCTAAGCGGGAAAGCCTCCGATGTGACAGGGTTATTCCAAGTGGAACCGTCCCTAGAGAAGGAGTCAGCGAATCCAATCGCAGTGATCTCCCAGGAGTGTAGTTACTAATAATCGTAAAGAGATCCACACTTTTCCCTCTCCTCCGTGATGAAAGTCTTGCCTACCTCTGCTTGAGTCAACACCAACTGCTTAGGAATCCGTCTAAAACGCCTTGGAGTCACTTTATTTAAACTTTGGACTTCCCATAACAGCACAACCAAAAGCTAACCGTGAACTAGGTATCATTTCTAGTTTCGAACCGCGTCCCCAGTGCTGTTCATTCTCGCGTTCGATATATTCAATAACACACAAAAGGTAGAGAGGCATCTATGTCAAAAGGATCAGATGAAGCGAAACTATAGCAAATGCGGCGTCACTGGAATAGATCCATATGAGGCATACTTAAGCTGTCCCCTGGATGGTTGAACGCGATCACGAACCTCTATAGCGATTAAATGCTTCCCGCACCTCAATCGATGGCTAGAAGAGCTGTAATATAGGGAATCCTCAAGAAATGCGGTGGTGTTGCCGACTGCAACTTCCTTCCCAATCCGAACAAGCATGTGAATCTATATCGCAATTTTATCATCGAATTCGAGGCACTCTCCAGTACCGATGTACAGCCTCGGCTTCTAGCATCGCGGACAGATCCAATAACCGTCCCTACGGTCAAATTGGAGAGCTACAATTGCCATAGTACCTCTTCTTTAGACACAGTTTTCCGACTATATACACAACTGTCGCCTTTAACAACGGTGGGCAAGTCGATCGCGAAAGATCAGAAACTGATTCATACTCTGAGGCGTATTTATAGGATTTGATGCTGACTGTTTATAGAAATCAGGTTTCAAAAACTATACATGAATTACCTCTGATTTCCGACTACCTTCCTTTCAACAAGAGCCCAAGCCATTTCGTCTTATTCAACTCTTTTTATGCTTGGCAGGCATCATATACTCGAATAAACGCTACCACAAGAAGAGCTGGAAATATGTTGGGCATTTTGAAAACTGCTTCGCGACAGGGAATAAAGAAAAAGAGTGATCACGACGAAGATGTCCTAGATTTGGTGGCTTTTGGGTACCGATTGTTTCGAGCTTGCCCACTTGGGTACAGCGAGTCTATTCGCCGGCCAGTCGATCTCGTCGCATTCCAGATTCCAAACCCTATAAACTATATGAGATGGAGAAAGATGAATGGATGAATTCATTTTATCGTTTTGCTGGCTTGATGTCTCGAGGTCATGATATATGATCAATATCATCTATACAGAAGGCGTGTGAATTTTGGCCTCGGTTTGTATTCCGCCAATATCAGCTAGTCGCCTACTACGTCTCTGCTGATCACCTCGAGCTGCCTATCGTGCCCTATCTTCCTACATGGTGTTCTTATCATCTGCCATGTGTTATCTTCTCTGATGGTGTGTACCGTTTTTGGTTCTGCATGCATAGCGATCCTCCCGGAAGCATTGAGGCCCGATCTGCTGTTCCTTCCAAAACAAGTTTAAGTCCACACAATTGTGAATCTATCCTCCCTAAGCTCTGATTTTTGGGTAATCGATCCATGATTTGCCAATCTAGCGATGGAAAGCTGCCAATGCTGTTGTGGAAGCTACGTCTCGAGCGAGATGTGAAGCTATCGTCACTTTAACGACTTCTAGGTAGAGATAGGCTCGAGTTCAACAGGCTAAATTCACACAGCAACATCGCAACGCCCCGAATGTGGACCAATTCCCTAGAAGTGACCTGTGTAAGATTGCGACAGCCAAAATTTGCGTCAACAACAGCGGCGTGCACGGACCCTTCTCAGCCTGCACGTAAAGGTGAAGTCAAAAAAGTTACATAAAAATCCTTGCAGGGATCGGAATGCGAACCACAAACTCGTAAGGCAAACCTGCGAGGCTATGAGGCTCAATTAAGTGAAGGTTTGTACAAGTTTATAACGTCATTACGGGCTTAGTACGACATGACGAGCAGCAACGGCTTTAGAATAGCGTGGTTATTATATTAGGTTGGAAAACTCTGATCGTATATACTTCTAGTCTTAATAATTTCAATTCCAATCTTTAAAAGTCACTTCTAGGGCCTTAGGTCCACAGTAGAAGTGTTATAATGTTGCTATGTCGATTTATTTTGCGCAGCTCGAGCCCAGCTTCTCCCAAAAAGATGGTAGAGCAGCATCTCGCTGGACATTACAACCAGCATGGTGCTTATGTTGAGGGTTTCTATGCAGAGAATATACCCAGCGTTGTTGGTAGTCTTCGGACTGATAGCACTGTGGCATCTTTCTGTCTGGGTACGACAAACCGTCTGCTACATTGCAAACCGTGCCCCATTTATGTCGTACGTTTTCTAGATGGCACATGCGGGTCATGTGTATACCTGTACACATAAACCATCTACTGCCAGAGTTTGTTGCTAAATACGTAGAAACAGAGTTATCTATCTTCAATAGAAACAAGCGAGGCTATTAGGTTGCAATTCAAGATTTAATAATCCCGTTGGATTTCTATATACTATATTTCGCTGGTCGAGGGAACGCCGTTGGAGTAGTTAGATAATATATCTCCAAACGGAGAGAGCCGGAACTAAATTTTACATCAGATAGCAAATATAGCATTAGAGTTAGCGCATTGCAGAACGGAATCGAGTACGCCTGTGGCTACCCCTTCTTGTTGATGCGTTAAGCTTACTCGATTTGTAGTTTTTAGAACCACAGCCAGCAAATATTTCACTGAGATAATCGACCGCAAGATTTTTAGCGTTGCCAACGGTCAGATACCTTAATTACAAGTTCGAGACTGCTCCGTCTTGCTCTTGAAGAATCTTTGGTTCTGATTTCATATGAAGACTGAGTCCCACAGAATATCATCTTGACCGTGAATATAACATTAGAGAGTATATGTTTCTCGTTGCATAAATTTGTGCTGGGCAAAGGCCAATTGATGTGATATAAACAGGATAGTCGATTGGGGTTTCGCCAGATTCCTCCCTCTTAAGTTTGCTATTACTCTCTCTTGGTTCTGAACTTTGGAACCTCTTTAATCTTTTGATACCCGACTTTTCTTCGGCCTCGCTCCAACATCTCTAGTCCTCTAGAATAACCGACAATGTTATATGTCATATCTATCTTCTACCCTTACACAATCCATGTTGGTGGTCTTCTCGGTTTCAGATGTCATTTAGCAGCGTCTTATATTTGAAACATCCTGTAGCAAGGTGTTGGATTTACAGCTGTCGTGGCTATGTACTAGTAATTCTACTAACACCATAAAGCCTGGACAGGGCGAGCAAGACCTATTAAGGCTTGCAAATAAGGCAGAAATCGAGGCTTACTAGGATGAAATTCTAGGCTATATAGTGAGCGTTCTACTCCATGATTCAGGAGTAAGCTTTAATCAATTCGATCAATTCAATGCTGCGCACTCAATCACTTATTATAACATCGTTATTCCAATAGAAGGTTTGCACGAATGGGTAGTGAAAGTATCGTGGCTATTTCCTAGCACAAGAGGTAAAAAGCATAATCTTTCCACTTTTCTATTAGTGGAGAAGGTGGATGAGTTTTCAGTAGGTATGATAGAGCAGAAAATTTTATTAAGCCGGGAGATGCTAGTAGATGCCATTAAAATCCAAATCAATGCACCAAGTTCTGAACATTCTCATTGGCGCCGCTCGGTCAAAGTTTGCCAAACATGGTGTATCTGCAGTGCTATACATGTGCCTCAATTTTTTTAATCTTTTTTTCCCGATGGCTTTAACGTCAGAATTGGTTTATTCCAGTTGGGAGAAGGCCCAATTTCTATAGTATTTTCAGCTATCAGTGTGCTACAAGGGTATACCTTGCTATTCCGGTCATAGAGGCAGTTAGATAATATATGGTTCTACACGAAGTAAACCCAGTTTCGATGAATTCTGTTGCAAGATTATGGAAATTCCTAGGAACTTTGAATAATATTAAAGTAAAATGGACATGGTAGAGCTGATGGTTCGCGGAGATGAGATAACCAAAAGAGAAGGTGTATCGAAAGGAGTGTACACGTGATCAAAACTTTTATCGCCTTGTAATATAAGGCACCTCTCCACTTATCGATGGCGCGACGGGCCGAGCCGAGAATTTCAGCCGAACCCATGGCACGTGCATACACTGCACGTGACCTTAGAAACTTCAATCTCTGTGAGGAAAGAACTTAGATCTTTAGACGAGTCCACAGTACCAAAATAATCTAAAGTGAGAGTTTCATATAGTCCTTACAAGTAGATCTTCTTATGGTTTCTCTAGATGAAGAGTTCCGGTCTCTAAACTCGTTGATAAGCAATATAGAATGACAGCAAACGGGACTTAATTCAGGGTTTGGTTGATGGACAGCAACACAAGGATGCATATCAAGCGGCCTATTACACGACCACACACCTGCATTGCTATGCATGCCCAAGCATTGACTACGGTTAAAGAGGCTTGTCAATCTTCTCAAACTAGTATAGAGTGTTATGGAAGGATGGTGAGACTCGTTTAGGCGCCATTGGGCTTGAAAGGTTGTACTGAAGCAGCCCTGTCATTTAGCAACAATGTTTCTACTGGAGCAAGCTCGCAGGAAGTATATGGATAAATATCGGTAGATTATTACTCGCCCAGACCAACGACATCCGACTTATATTAGATGAATATATTATCCCAACATGTCCCCCGAAGCTATGAAAATTAGAGAACCTCCAATTCAAAAACTTTCTGGTGTATGTGACCCTTCGCGCCACAAAATGAATGAGGCAAACGGTAATCTTCCACCCGTATGATTTGTACTAATATACCCCTTCCAATCGATAACCCACACTTGTTCTCATTGCGATAACGACGAAGAGGTCACACTTGGGTATCGTTTGGCAGAAAAGGCTTTCGGCAGGCCGTGGTGTTTACCAACCTCTTCCCTATTAATTGTCAGTGCCTACGTCAACGCTTAATATCGTATCGCGGTCACCTACTGAATCTGGTGGGTTCTCTTCACCCAAGTTTGGGACAGGTTTATCATAGCCATCGTGAGTGGGTTCAGTACGAGGTGTTTTTTCATCTCGCTCGACGCTGCTGGGGTATTCATCGTTCTTATACTCCTGTGAAAGCATGAGAAAAGAAAGTCTACTTATCGTCGAGGTTTGATATCTCGCTCTTGGCGACGTACCTTTGAGGGCCAGTCCATCGGCTTGGGAAACCTTCCGTCAACTTGATGTAGCTCCAGATACATAGTGTTGATGACTTAAAAGGGTCTGCTGCAAGTGTAAGTCACGTCCGTAAAGCTGTATCGAGCTTGGAGGAGCATACTAACTCTAACGCGTCAGTCGTCTTACAGAGTGGGCAGGAGGTGACAAACGAGTATTTATAGAGCTTAAAGAGGTCTCGAGGCGTATGAGCTGCTATGCTTGCGGTGCCAGGCATTTGACAGCGGAGGTTGACGACTCTTTATGGCCATCATGGCGACAGACGGTTCGCCTTGCCAAGCGGTTGGTGCCGCATAGGTACGCCTTGGCTGAACGCGCGTGCATGCGGAGTGCAGCAAACTATTATTTATATGTCACAGCCTTCATTCATGTGTGTTGACATTTGAAGAGACGCGAAGTCGGTCAAGAGGAATGGTTGTTGAGATATGAAGACAAAGCCATCCCCTGTCTGGATAATTCGCTTATGACGTTGACGCTCATGACGGATACACCACTCATCGATGCAGCGTATATCCCTTTAGATCATGTCCTCATTCAGACCAAGGGCTACTAGTACGACATATTGTTGGACTGCCAATTCATCCACTCGATCACCTAAAACAGCGGTCAACGACCCGTACCAAACGCAGTGCTACAGGGATCCATCCTATGCAGCAGACAAGCACGAGCTGCCAGCTTGGTCCAAACGCCACCAGACTAGTGGAACTGCAGGTTTGGGGGGTGTGGTCCAGCCTCTGATTCTTTCCCTCTTCATATCCTAAAGGGAATCTATATTGCCACAGACAGCTATTTAAGAAAAGGCTAGACTACTGATCAATGCGTGCACGTCTTTAAGCTGAAATTGCATTGAGAGTTCGAATATGATGCACTGATCCTAATTCTTTGAACGAGAATGATAAACACCCCATCGTAATCCAATGCTTATCGACTTGTGCATTGTTTCGATAAAGAACGCACTGGATGAGGCCGGGCCGTGACTCACGGCCCGTGTGATTATGCCTTGTAATCTATGGCTTTCGTCATTCAACATCTGCTTATTTGTGATTATTGGCTCACAAACTTCTCTACGCGTCTGAGGCTGTGCAATCCTTACTCAGGAGGCTTGAGGAGGACCTCATCCGTGGTACCAGGGAGAAGCCTTGGAGACAGCCGGCGCTTTAGTGCGGGCCGTAGCTGCGCCCAAAAGTGGGTTGTTTCCACACACATGCACCCCCCAACCAAAAGAATCGAGTTCGACCAGCAATATTCAACAATCATGTTGATATTTCTATCGATTCAATCCACTTGGGTTATCAGTTGTAGAATGTGAGACGTAGGGAGGTCTTCGTGAGCTCTACAGATCTCTAATAACATTAATGAGGTACTGCGTATGAAAAGAACAAAAGAATAAAGAGTGGGGCAAGGCGTGTTTCTAGGCAACCCGCAACCCACGGCTAATAAAAAAAATGGTTAGCGTGTACCAGACCAACGTCTGGAGCGCCTCAATATCACCCAGTGACACTAATTTCCAGCCACTTTGGGTGCCTGATAGCGTCTTCCGTTCCTGATTGCAGCCTAAAAATTTCAACGAATAGCAACGCCCAATCTTTTGAAATGAGACCCTTACACCGGGCAAATTCCAGGTCCGGCTTCATGGCTGCATGATGCCGGTATCCCTCCGGATGCAGGAGAATACAAAAGTCAGGGGTGAATAAGTCAAATCATCTTTTCTCTTGGCATATCCATACCTTGCAAACTTTAAACAAGACAATTATACCAAAACAGGGAGAAGAATTCCAAAGAAGAAGAAAGAAGAACTTTCCAGGCCAATTCATAACCTTTTCATTACGCCCACAGGGGTCTGTGATTGCCAATATCCCTCCACCTTGAATAGTATATGATAGTCACGTGAGTGATGTCGTCTAAATCACGTGATATTGGTTACCCCCCATCCGCGGCAGAGTCAATAGAGCTTCATCAGAAATTTCGATACCAATCTCCCTGAGTTTCTCTCTCGAAACTTGTTGACATCTCCCTGTGTTCGAGAGGATCCGCCGAAATATGGATTTGCTGCTTTCTTCATTATATCGTTTTCTGAATTGCGTCAGCCTATAGATCGTAATGCTACGAGAGGCAGTTACCATGATCAATCTTCAGCTGGAGAAAGTCATTCACCAGGTTCCGCTCCGCTTCATTTTCGACTCCGCCTTCGTTCATTTGGTGATAGCCATATTTGAAAGGGTTACGCTTACTTAGAAGGGTCTTAAGTTTGCCACGGATTAGGTCCCAGGAGTGCCCTAGCACCACATTCTCTAGCCTGCGGCAGACTTCTGTGCCACATCGACGAATAGTCTCCGGGTCACAGTCGCCATGGGATATTCTTAGAACGATGAATGCATCGACTTGGATTTGGACTTGCTCGGCACAGATGCACAGGATTAGATGGGTTAAGAGACAGAGCGCCCAGGTCTCCGGTCTTTTGTTCCTCAATTCCCAGTTATACTGGTCTAGAAGCTCTTTTGTTAAGTCATTGAGCAGATCATTCATTGCACCCTTCATCTGTTTAGTCAGAACTCTCGCTGAGACACAAGACCGGCGAGGCAGATTTGGCGCTGCATTGCGTAGACTTGTTACAGCTTTGTCGATCGAATCGATGCTGAAAGTAATAGTCTGCCCAAGAACATAGTGTAAGCGGTTAATCATAATGGCTCTGGCTAACAGGTCATTCTATGTTGGAGTAAGCTTTATGCTGACATCCTAGGGAAGGTTAGTACGTGCCTGTCTTGCAATCGGATCCGCTTGCTGAAAGCGGCATATTGCTTGCAAAATCTTCCATGGAAGTGTCTTAGGGTTCCCAATTATAGTCTCGCGATTGCTAATTTCTTGTATGTGTTCTAGACATCGGAGTTTGAGTTGATCGACGTTGTGCTTAAGTACGCCGTACTCTAAGCTACGAACCGACGCAAAGGACTGCATATCATCGTGTGACTTTTGAGTCGAGTCTGGGACGTACAAAAAGTTCTCGTTTGGAGGAATGTATTCGCAGACGAACAACGGTATTGGAGGATGGGAATCGCCCGTAGACATCTCGACGAGTATCTCGTTGTTGATGAACTCCAACTGGTCGATAAACTGTTTAATGGCCAATTGATCCAGGTGGTCACCGAGAAAAGCTGTGTTTGATTAGCTGCCCTTCGTTTAGGTTGATACAGTCTTGGGGCTTACAAGGTGACAAAACTTCAAAATGCATCAGCAGACTTCCTTTATGACAAAGAATACCCAGGTGCGGAGACTTTGCATTCTTAACGCAAGGTCTGCAAGGATATTCTTCAGAGCACTTTTGTCACTGTTAAACAAGTTGTGTGGCAGTCGCAACGGTAACAACTTACCTCTACATGACTTGCAAAACAAGCAGCGCAAGCCTTTTTGTCTCTCATCCTCGAAATCTTATCCTTTTTCTCTTCGGACAGCGGGCCTCGCCGGCCAGCCCTTTTGGTAGCTTGGACTAAGGCATTCTTGCCCCCAACAACCCCAATCGTCTCAGATGTAGTGCTAATTGACTTCGGCATAATGCGTCGTTGTTTCGGCGATCTTTCAACGGCTGCAGTAGGCTCCACAGTATCTAGTTCATTGAAAGTTGATGGCGAGGCTCTTCCTACTGCAAGAGAGCTACTCAAGACATGATACGCGCTGCTAGGAGCCTGATAGCTTGGGAGCGAAGGAAGTGGGACATCTACTCCATTTGTTCGGAGCTCAAGGTTCCGCTCTCGTCCATCTTGGAATAATGGTCTTACGTCACACGAAGACAGCTCCATGTTAGGCCCAGGTATGCTTGATAATAGCTGTTGCGTTGTTATTGCAAGAGGCAGTACGGAGTTTAAGGTGTCGCGCTGGAGGTCAGACATGTCGTTTTCGAAGAACTCGTGGTTTATTGCATGCCCATAAGCGTCGTCAGATGATACAGTGTAAGGATCTATTAGATCTTAGTCGCTTCCATGATACAAAAGGAAACTGGGGAAGCAACCTGCATATGTTGGAAGCAAGTTATAGTTTGCAGGGGCTGATGGGCCAGTACTCCAGACACTGTTGTTGCGATCCTCACTCATTGCGATTTGGTTGAGAGTAGAATGGCTGCATGTATCGACTGTCGAAGGTAGACCGCTCAAAGTATCGGGGAAATGCATGGAGGGAAACAAAATATTCAATTCGTCGAATTGACTTCCCAGTGGGACAGAGGGCCTTGTTAGTGGCAACATAAATTCGTAATTTCCCGAGAAGTCAAGAAATCCATTGACACTGCTGACTGGTCCAGCAAATCCATCGTCGAAAGCAGTCTCTGCAATGCTAAGGTTGTTCTGTGCCTCGAGTGGGCTTACAGAACTTGGCGATACATTATCTGCGCCCAACGTTCTATGCGTCCGTTGCGAAGGGACCATTGCCTGCAGGCGCGCGTTCTGATATGGCTGCCAGGCATAATGCCCGCCAGTGCCTTGCTCTGTACCTTGGTAATATGAGCGTCGGTGAGGGTTAATAGGCGTTGTCATGTCTTGATGAAATGGATGAAGGGAAGAATCCGGTTCGATGCGATGAAAGGAACTGAGTAGCCTTTTGTGCCACCAGATTTGGCCTACTGCATGCGAGAGGTTTAGTCGAGAAGGCAGACGAACTAGCAACAACTCGGAAGTCTATCCTTTCGAACAAGCTTTTGTATTCGTACTGATTTCCTGTCGTTTCTTCGGAGGCTCATCGCTGAATGTCATTATTCCTCAGGGCAAAGGTAACCCCGTCCAGTAAGGGCCTTTGCCGATGTGGGACTCATCATTCACCTCACCGAAACTGAATCATGGTGATTGTATGGTCTCTCCGCCCCTCCGTCTTCGAGGGCTCATTGACCAATGGAATCATGGAGGATGTGTACTAGCCCACCTTGTCATGCCTTCGTCGTTCGGCAAGACCGCTTCAAATACATATTAGCCCACCTGACGGACTTGTGAAAAGGTCTATTTGCCTTGTCTACAGCTTTCCTCGACAAGAAGGCACCATCCGACTTCAGGGGTCCCAGTCAATGTCATAATGGTTGAATTTCTGTACGACCGACCATGCGAGGCAGCGCATTACATTGGTCATCTGAAACGATCACAAGGCTCATGACTCGGCCGGGAAGTGAATGAGGCTGCACTGAAAGGAACACTCATACCTAATGCTGGCAAGCGCATCACTCTCAAGAAATTCCACGGGCGTCACGGCATGGGCGATGGCGATGCTCGCTGGGGCTAAAGTACTGGTCCTTTGGGCCCCTCCAACGGTCACATAACTCTATGCATAGCGTTATGAATAGGTACGCCTACTGATGTACGATTACAACACTCTAAGGCAACGGTGCCCGAAGGTAGCTTGTGTTTGATGGCGCAGGCGAACTGACTGAACATGAAGAGCGTAGCGCCTCAGGAAACCGAAGTGGAATGGTCTATTTGCCGCGCATAACGCTGTATTCTTCAGGGGGGTCGTATCGAAGGTCCACAATAACCTGATGTTTTCGGCTTTAATATCGCCTCTCGCATCACAATGCTTTATGGTCCAAAGCATCTATTCGCTGCCATGTCCCAGCCAAGCAACCGGATAGATCAATCGACTGAATCTTGATAAAAATTTTGCCGTAATAGCGGACACGATGATAGCTGTTTGGCCCCTTTGAGCTGCGAACCGTGCTGAAGTATACTCGTATGATTGATTGTCTCATCAATCTGTCACCTCGATTCATTTACCTAGCTCTCTCTTCATGTCTCCTTGGAAATTGCTGAGGAGGTTGTTCTCTGAAAACAGGCATATCTTTCCGCTAAGGCACTTATACTTTAGCGTAAACCACATAAGGTCATAATATTCTCGTTATGTTAAGGTGCTTGCCAAATCCAATCTTATTCCATCCATTTTTAGAAGATCGAGGTCAGGGAGCCAACACCAATAGAACGCCGTTGTAGCCCAGTTGCTAATCGGAAATATTCGGGCTTCTTGTGTTCTGTCCTTGAACAGCGATGGAAATGCCTTCGTCCGACATTAAATGCCCACATAACCTTTCGATGAGAACCTCTAATTCTCTGCAAGACTTGACCTTCTAGTTCCACTGCCAGAGTGCAGCACGTTGATGGCATCGTTTGGTTCCCCCAACCTCTCCTTTTGTGCTGAATCGGTCTGAGGACTTCCCTTCGAACAGACAGACCTACTTCCACTTTATGGGCATACTATCTCTCTTATCTTGGGGACTTAATGTTCTCCAATCACCTGATGAACCACTGTGAAAAGGCGAAGAACTCGACATGAACTAACCGTCAAACTAGGCCTTCAAACGCGTTTGCAGGTGATCCTTCACCTCGCGCCCCACGATACGACGCGAAGGAAATCAGTTATATTTGATCTATATAAAAAGGCAATTGCATTGAAATATCGCAGCGGTGCCGCGAGTGTGCGGGATCCATACGAAGGCGGCAGCAGCTCTATTCGTTCTTTGTGAAAGCGACGACAAATCGACAGGTGGAAAACTGCTATCCCATAACTCAAATGACCGTTATAAGACATATAGAACGACGACAAAGGGAGTAACTAAGCACTACACGCGTGTTCCTCTAGTTTCTGAAACTTGTTTTACCCCTGAGCAGCTGTGGTGTAGCTAAATCAGGATCTAGGTACTCGAAATCTTGACATTCCAAGAAGCTGTCGTTTACATCAAGTTAAGCCTTTGGCGTGACGACCCTCTTGCGTCGTCTAACACTCTGTATTCTCTTACAAACATGCTATTCTTGAGGACAGTACCCAGGTTGAGCGTTTAAGTTTACAGTTAGTTCCTAAGTTAGCTGCGTCTCATGCGAACTCAATACTAATTGCAAGACAGAAAGAAGCTTTCCAACATACGACATATATCTCCTTTGCCAATTAATCTTACTTTAGCGAGCCCGAGTTTGCTTTTGACTTCTTCGACCTATACACTACAAACTAGGCGTCATTCCCCGAGTTCAAATGCGAGACATTCCAAAAACACGCCCACAAGGAGTTACATCACAATTAGAAAAGATACTACGCATCAGACCCACGATTGCGCATGAAGTATGGAGAGGGAGAAAAAGGACTTTTTAGATTGTGTCGGGGAAATTCTCCAGGTTCTAAAACGGAATCAGCTATCGTCGGTCTCGATTCTCAAGACGTACGGGTCCAAGAGCTCATACTGCGGATCAGTGGGTGAAGCCGCAATACATATACCAAATCTAGTGAATCGCACAAGATTTGTAAAGAAGGTTGTATCATTTGTTCCTTTATTTTATGCGTTTGCTATGTCAATTTCTGTATATGAACAGTTTCGCATACATATCATGATGGAAAGATTTTCGGATGAAATATTCGGCCTATTTTGCAAGGACAGCATGTGCCTGCTGATTACCCCAAGATAAGGCTCACTCTAACTTAATGGAGTGCAGCTATCATTTTTTATATTTGTCATAGAGTACCACATTTGTCTGTATACGTCTTGCCGGCTTGACCCTCCCTATGGGGTCGGGTTGGTTAAAATAATGTAATTGCCTGAAATTTAATTAGCATGCTAAATCATCGATAATTGTTCCTTCCGGTCGCGTACGGTAAGTGGTCTTACTGTCAAATGACGTAGTCATGAAGGAAATTTGTTTATGCGGCTTTTGAACTTGCATGCCTCAAAAGACTTGGCCTAATTGAACCGTATCAATCTCACAGGCTAAGCCTTACGATACAGCGTATCTGTATGTCAAGCTGGTCGGCACCTCAAATATTAGACTCCAGATTTCCTTTGAAATGTCTTACTGAAGATCATGAAAGGCCTAAAAACTGTGTAAGTCAATGGTAAGAAGATCGCACATGATGCACGGACTATCTAATATAGCCTTGATGGAAGCTTACGGTCCATGGTTGTACATAAAATGCGAACTATGGAGGCGTTAGGCAAGCTTTGTGGCTCAGATTAGAACAGGTTCTGAAAGGTAATAGTCAGCTACCACGCGAATTGGTACGGCATAGCGACTCGCAATACCCCTGGTTTCCATCTGTGCTTCCCCAAAGCATCATAGATATTTGGATAGGACCCACGATGAAGATCGAAAGCAATGAGAAACAAGGCTGCCATGCCGGATGAACATATTGCGGTTGCAGATTACTGGCTGCATCCTACATAAGCTTGACTGCCTATGCCGCATTTCGACCTTATTAATCGGGTGATACAATGTGTATTTAGGTGATCACATAGTCTAGAATTTGTCTACAGGTTCTATTGTAGGCTTCCACACATGGCTTGGAGTCCTTACGACACTAGCTAATCTCTCTTGATCGCGATATGATTGTCTAAAACCTAACTGAGATTCCATCACAAAAGCAAGCTCGTGAGCTCTCTACTATATCCGCAATGTTGGGCTTTTTCAGCCACACCTGCCTTCTGAAACGTTATTTCTCTGGTGTGATAGAATTATATCAGTATCCCTAGAATGTCAAATAAGATTAATAATTCAAGGCTATATCTAATATAATGTAGGAAGTAGACTATATTTCTATTGTATCTTACTTACCTCTCCTTCCGTTTATCCTCTTCAAAGCCTTATACCGTGCCCAAGTGAATTTAGAGGCGGATGCTAGGGTCTCTCGACACTATTCTCAGATTAAGAGCGGCTATACTACCCTCGTTCCATTTTCTCGCGAATGGCATTTCAATGTGGAATTGTTCGAATGCAGCTATTCTCTGCATCCTAAACGATGCTTTGATAGAGTAAACGCCTAAATTAAAGCTGCAGCTATCACATTTGACATGCAACGACGGCCACAGAGGATGCAGCTGAGTTAGACTGTCACAGGGCAATCCTGTGACATCTGATATTGCAAATAGTGTGGTGGGGTTCTGTGGTTCCCTATAACAATCACATGATCAGAGCCCGCACTAGGGTGTCGATGTATTTAGCTAGCTCGTAGACTACCTTCGAGCATAATCATTCCTTTACAGTTGTCTTTTACGAGTCGGATAGGTTTTACGGATTATTTACAGGGTTTACGGACGGACAGAGAGAGTTTACGGACGATATGCGGGTCTTTGGACAGAGATTTCTTTATAGGCACGGAATACAGTTGTTTCTTTTGTGTGTGTTGGCTTTAAGCCTGTACACTGACCTACCCATTGCCCTGACGATCGTGCACTTTGACGGCACACCCATTCCATCCCTCCACAATAGTCACCGCCTACACATTGCCTCATTCACTGCTCGCTACGCCTCCTGAGCGGACTCATGGCAGGCCTGAGCACCACCCAATTTGTCCATATTTGAGTTCTCTACAGATACGTTCTTACTCCTTTGAGCAACGTCTTTGCCAATCCAAGGCCTCTCCCTTGGTGTTTCTGTGACATAGATCAAGACGATATGTTGAAATGGATTATTATTCTTATTTGCTGGACCTTGATATGTCTCGGCCATCAGAGGATGGGACATCTTCTCCATGCACGGTCAAAAAGTTGAAATTAATTCCTACTCGCCGGCTGTGGGAGAATGGCCCATCACCGCCAGGAAGCTCCATGTTGCAGGTTTTGGGCAGCTCTTTGGAACAAAACTCATAAATTTTATATTGTAATTGTATGTAGAAAGCAATCTATCTATCCCCACGAGAATAGGGGTTTAAGGGGTTGTTCCTGAAACGTAGATTGCGGAAGGAAGTTAATGAGTGTTCGCCTTAACCACGAGGCATTTACAAATGAGAAGACAAATGAGAGAAATGGAACGTTCAACAATACATCATCTCTCTTTCCGGAGCCGTAAAGGGTGTCAAGTTCATGTAGTTCAGTTCTGCGGTAAAGAAACTTCTAGAGGAGGTTCAATTCAATGTTTTTGCTACAGTCTAGGTCGCCCCTTAATATTCGGCAAATTACTGAATTGCCCCTTGAAGCTTTCGAAAACCACCCAACTACCTCAATGCTTTTACTATTTACTGAACTAACCCAAATGTAATTGAAGCTACTCCTACCACTCCAGCGACCGATAGAGAGTTCTGTTTTAGGTCTAGCCGCAATAAGCAGTTATATTCTACTTGAATTTTATAGCAGATTTGTGTGTCGGCGCCACCCGTGAGGCCATCTTTGTAGATGCATAAGCTTCAGTTAGCTAGAGACAATTCTAGGGCATACAGGCTCTTGGTCGCTAAATTCTAGCGCACTTATCACTAACTCCGGTAGCCAAAAACTTGAAATGCCTTAGAGACTTCAGAAGACCGACACACGTGATCATACACGGCTCGGTCCGGGCCGATTACGTCCGTGCACCACCCCGCTAAACTACTTTTAACCGCGACCCGAAAACATTTTCGTGACCCGAACAGCTTCCGAAACTCTATATCTTCATCCGAAAA
>Ga0335075_10003575_pt1 | contig 24569 bp, 21 predicted proteins | sample Lox_Sample_24_FD_206723 | JGI IMG/M metagenome (GOLD analysis project Ga0335075, IMG submission 206723) | Soil microbial communities from Loxahatchee National Wildlife Refuge, Florida, United States - Lox_Sample_2.4 | ecosystem: Environmental > Terrestrial > Soil > Wetlands | place: USA...
AGGCTCAACCTGGCCACCTTCGTCACCACCTGGATGGAGCCAGAAGCCGAGCAGCTGATGGCTGAGTGCTTCAGCAAGAACATGATCGACAAGGATGAGTATCCGCAGACCGCCGAACTGGAGCGCCGCTGCGTCAACATCCTTGCCCATTTGTGGCACGCCCCGGCGGCCAATCCGGACGATCATAACTCTCGCGGATCGGCTACCGGTTGCTCGACCACCGGCTCAAGCGAGGCCTGCATGCTCGGCGGGCTTGCCTTGCTCTGGCGCTGGCGCGCCCGCCGACACAGCTCGCCAGGCCAGCCCCGGCCTGGCGACCGGCCGAACCTGGTCATGGGCGCTAACGTCCAGGTCTGCTGGGAGAAGTTCTGCCGGTACTGGCAGGTTGAGCCCAGGCTGGTGCCGATGGCGCCGGGCCGGCTGCACCTGACCGGCGCAGAGGCGGTGGCGCGCTGCGATGAGAACACCATCGGGGTGGTCGCGGTCATGGGCTCCACGATGGACGGCAGCTACGAGCCGGTCAAAGAGATCAGCGATGAGCTGGACAAGCTGCGGGCCGGGCGCGGCCTGGACATCCCGGTTCACGTCGACGGCGCCTCCGGCGGGTTCATCGCGCCGTTCCTGCACCCTGACCTGGAATGGGACTTCCGGGTCCCGAGGGTCGCCTCGATCAACACATCAGGTCACAAGTACGGCCTGGTTTACCCGGGTGTCGGCTGGGTGGTGTGGCGGGATGCGAACGTGCTCCCTGAGGATCTCATCTTCCGCGTCAACTACCTGGGCGGTGAAATGCCCACGTTCGCGCTGAATTTCTCCAGGCCGGGTGCCCAGGTGGCCGCGCAGTACTACAACTTCCTCAGGTACGGCTTCGAGGGCTACCGGAGCGTGCAGCAGGCGTGCCAGGACCTGGCGACGTACCTGGCCCGCGAGATCGCCGCCATCGGGCCGTTCGAGCTGCTCAGCGACGGCAGTGAGCTGCCGGTGTTCGCGTTCCGGCTGCGGGATCCGCAAGGCTCGGGCTACACGGTGTTCGACGTGTCCGAGCGGCTACGGCTGCGCGGGTGGCTCGTCCCCGCCTACACCTTCCCCGAGGACATGCAGGACACGGCCGTGCTCAGGATCGTGATACGGAACGGCTTCAGCCGGGAACTGGCCGATGACCTGCTCGCCGACCTCCGGACGCAGGTGCAGGTCCTCGAGTCGCACCCGCACCCGCCCGCGCCGCTGGTGCCCGGGACCCCGCAGGAGCGCAGTTCGTTCGCGCACTAGCCGGTGCCCGAGCGGGCTCAGGCACCCCGGCGGAGCCGGTCCAGCGCCTCGGCAAGGATCGCGGCGCCGTCGGTGTCGTTGCGGCGTTCCTTCACGTATGCCAGGTGTGTCTTGTAGGGCTCGGCGTGCGGCGGCGCGGGTGGGTTCGCCTGGTCCTGGCCTGCGGGGTAGCCGCACCGCGGACAGTCCCAGGTTTCGGGGATGGCGGCGTCGCTGGCGAAACTAGGCACGGTCTCGTGCTGGTTGCAGCACCAGAACGACACCCGTATCCGCGGCGCGGCCTCGCCGCGCTCGGCCTCACCCATCGGACCTGCGCCTACCCGGCTGCCGCGGATGGCGTTGCCACTGCTCACTGCTCACCCCTTGCCTCATGACCCGCTGAATCCTGGCGTGCGTAATGAGATTGTCGGCCCGAACCGGTGCCGCTGCTAGCGGTTAAGCAGCAGGCCGAGGCCGATGATGCAGAGGAACCACAGGATCCCTGTGAAGATCGTGATCCGGTCGAGGTTCCGCTCGACAACCGACGATGACCCGAGGCTCGACGAGACGCCGCCGCCGAACAGGTCGGACAGCCCGCCGCCCTTGCCCTTGTGCAGCAGGACGAGCACGATCATGAGCACGCTGGTGATGATCAGGACGATAGAGATTGCGATGGTCACTGCTGGTTCTGGTCCCCTCCGGGTGTTCCGTCAGGCGGCGCTCAGTTCACGATACCGGCAGATCCTGACGAATTCCGCGGCATCGAGACTGGCACCTCCGACCAGGCCTCCGTCGACGTCTGGCTGCGCCATGATCGCGGCCATGTTGTCTGACTTCACCGACCCGCCATAAAGAATACGCGCACCAGCCGCCACTTCGTCCCCGTGAACGGCGGAAACGCGGCCGCGGATGGCGCCGATCACCTCCTCGGCGTCTTCCGGCGTCGCGACCTCGCCGGTCCCGATCGCCCACACCGGCTCGTACGCGAGCACGATGCCGGCGACCTGGTCGCTTGTGAGGCCGGCCAGGCCTCCGTCCAGCTGGCCGAGCGTATACCCGATGTGGTCGCCGGCCTGCCGTACCTCTAGCGGCTCGCCGATGCAGAGCACGGGCGTGATGCCGTTCCGCAGTGCCGCCTTGACCTTCGCGTTCACCAGGGCGTCGTCCTCACCGTGGTACCGGCGCCGCTCCGAGTGGCCGGCGAGCACGTACCGGCAGCCCAGCTTGGCGAGCATCGGCCCGGACACGTCGCCGGTGTACGCCCCCTCATCGTGCGGCGAGATGTCCTGCGCCCCGTAGGCCAGCCGCAGCTTGTCTCCCTCCACCAGCGTCTGCACGCTGCGCAGTGCGGTGAACGCCGGCAGCACGGCGACGTCCGTCGCATCGAAATCGGCGTCCTTCAGCATGAATGCCAGCTTCTGGGTCAGCGCAATGGCCTGGAAATGGTTGTTGTGCATCTTCCAGTTGCCGGCGACCAGCGGCTTCCTGCCCGCTGGCCGGCTCACCCCGCCGCCCCGGAACCCAGGCCGGCCGGCCCGGAGGCGGCCGCGCCCGCCGCGCCGTCCGCGAGCGCGACAAGCCCGGGGAGCTGCCTGCCCTCGAGGTACTCCAGGCTGGCGCCGCCGCCGGTGGAAATGTGGGTGAATGCTCCCTCGGGGAAGCCGAGGACCCGGACCGCGGCGGCCGAGTCACCGCCGCCGACCACGGTCAGGCCGGACGCAGTGACCTCGCTGATCGCCTCCGCCACCGCGCGGGTCCCCGCGGAGAAGGCGGGGAACTCGAACACTCCGACGGGCCCGTTCCAGAACACGGTCTTCGCGTCGGCGAGCTTCTCGGCGAAGAGCGTCCGGGTGGCCGGGCCCATGTCCAGGCTCTCCCGGTCGGCCGGAAAGCCGGTGACCGGGGCCACCTCGTGCCCGGCGTCGGGGGCGTAGTGCGTCGCCGCGACCAGGTCGACCGGGAGCACAACCTCCACACCGCGCCGGCCCGCCTCCGCGAGCACCTCGGACACCCGCGGGATCATGTCCTCCTCCAGCAGCGACTTGCCCACCTCGTACCCCAGGGCCTTGAGGAACGTGTAGGACATCCCGCCGCCGATGATCAGCCGGTCGGCGCTGCCCAGCAGGTTGGAGATCACCGCGAGCTTGTCGGAGGGCTTGGCGCCGCCGAGCACCACGACGTAGGGCCGAGCTGGGCTCTCCGTGAGCCTTTGCAGCACCCCGAGCTCGCTGAGCACCAGGTCCCCGGCGGCATGCGGGAGCAGCGCCGGAAGGTCGTAGACGCTGGCGTGCTTGCGGTGCAGCGCGCCGAACCCGTCGCCCACGTAGCGCCCGTTTCGCCCGTCCGGGCCGGCCAGCGCCGCCAGCCGCCGCGCGAGTCCGGCCCGCGCGGCGTCGTCCTTGCTGGTCTCGGCGGGCTCGAAGCGGACGTTCTCGGCCATCGCGATCTCGCCGTCCGCCAGGCCGGCCGCTACAGCGCCGGCGGACTCCCCCGCGACGTCGGCGGCGAGCGGCACATCCTGTCCGAGCAGCTCGGCGAGCCGGGCCGCGACCGGCCGGAGCGACGGGCCGCCGGCCGAGCGCTCGGCATAGTCCGCCCCCGACGGGCGGCCCAGGTGCGCCAGGACCAGGATCCTGGCGCCCCGGCCGAGCAGCTTGGTGATCGTCGGGAGGCTGGCCCGGATCCGGCCGTCGTCGGTGATCTTCGTTCCGTCCAGCGGGGTGTTCAGGTCCGCCCTGAGCAGGACCGTTGCGCCCGTGACGTCGAGCTCGCCGATGCCGCGCACGCCGGCGCCCTCACGCCCGGCCGGCCAGCCCGGCGCCGACGAGCGCAACCAGGTCGGCGAGCCGGTTGGAGTTGCTGCGAGCGCTGACGTCCACGTCGAGCGTGCCGAGCACCGTGTCGTACTGCAGCAGGTGCGCCAGGGTCCGGTCGTCGGTCAGATCGTTGGCCGCGACGATCTCTATGCCCGCCGTGCTCGCCGCGCCGGCGTGCACCGCGCGCCAGAAGTTACGGCCGATCCGGCCGAAGCCGTTGATCCCTACCCGGACAGTCATCGCACAGCTCTCCTCGTCTTGATGGTGCGTGCCCGGCCGCGAGCGCGGCGCGCCTGGTACCCCCGGGCTCCCCCGGCACCGACACTACACCGACGGTGCGCGTGGCCTGCCCAGCGTCCGCGCGGCTCCGCGGCCCTTCCCATCTTCGGCGTGGAGGTCCTCCTGGCGAGTTCCCGGCGAGGCGGTTATTTCATGAAATACCAGTTCTCCGGGTTCCGGCGCGTCCCGTTGCGGCAGGTAGCCGACGTCGAGCCCGGTGCTGGAGATCGGTGACCGCAGCACGTCGTACTCGGCCGCGGCGACGGTCAACGGCACCTCCTTCGAACGCGGCCGCCGTCGGCTTGACCGACCCGGAGTAGGACTTGTTCGGCACGAAGGTGATATGCCCGTCAGCCCACCGCCCCGAGCACGCACGCCATCGCGCCGGCCCCCGCGGTCAGCACGGCGCGACGACGGAGCCGTAGCTTCCCGCGGGCCAGGCGATGGCGGGACCCGTTGCGCGCGTGTGCCTGCGCGACCGCTGATCTCATGCCGTTCCCTCCCTTGGGCAGCGACTCCGCACCCAGCCTGTGTGGTCGCCCTTGGCCCCCGCTTGGCGCACGCTTGGCGCCAGGCCGCTGGTCACGCCGCTGACCTCGCAACGGCGCGGTGACGAGTAGGTCACGATGCGGCGGACCTCGGTGTTATATGTCGCCGAATGTCCTGGTACCGATTGTTACGATCATTGCGGTGGAGCCGGAGGGAGGCGCATGCAAGCCGACATCGCGCTGCGCCTGCTGGGGCCGGTCACGCTGCGTACCGGGAGCGGCTGGGCCTCGCCAGGGACGCCGCAGCAGCGCATGGCGCTGGCCGTCCTGGCTCTCAGCGCGGGCCAGGTCGTGCCGGTGCACGAGCTGGTCGACGCGGTTTGGGAGGAACGGCCGCCGCGCTCGGTCCGGGTCAGCCTCCAGGCCCTGATCACCCGGGTACGCCATTCGGTCGCCGCGATCCCGGGAGCGGGAATCGACCGGTGCGGCGACGGCTACCGGCTGCGGCTGGATCCTGCCCAGGTGGATCTGCACCGGTTCCGGGTGCTGGCCAGGGCCGGCCGCGATGCGCCGGATGAGCGGGCGGCCATCGCGCTGTTCGATGAGGCGCTGGCGATGTGGCGCGGGCCGGCGCTGGCCGACGTCCCGGCCACCGCCGCGGCCGAGATGCTCAGGGGTGCGCTCGCCGAGGAGCAGCTCGCCGCCGCCACCGACCGCGTCGGTTGCCTCCTCGGCTGCTGCCGCGACCGGGAGGCGGCCGGCGAGCTCCCGGCGCTGCTCGCGGCCCATCCGCTGTCGGAGCGGCTCGCCGGCATGCTCATGCTGGCCCGCTACCGGTGCGGGCAGCGCGGCGACGCGCTGCAGGCATTCCGCGACATCCGCCGCCGGCTGTCCGCCGAGCTCGGCGTCGAGCCGACCGTGGAACTGCAGCGGCTGCACGGGCGCATCCTGGCCGGCGACCAGGACAACATGCCCGGCCCGGCCGGCAACGGCCACTGGCCGCTGCCCGCCCCCGGCCCGGGTCGCGCGAGGCGGCCGGTCCCCCGGCAGCTGCCGTCCGCCGCGGCCGGCTTCGCCGCCAGGGCCGGTGAACTCAGCCTCATGGACGAGATGGCTGCCGCCGGGGGCACCGACACCGCAGCACCGGTGCTGGTGATCTGCGGCCCCGCCGGGGTCGGCAAGACCGCGCTTGCGGTGCGGTGGGCGCACCGAGCCGCCGGGGAGTTCCCCGACGGCCAGCTGTACATCAACCTCATGGGCTTCAGCCCGTCCGCGCCGGTGGCCCCCGAGCAGGCGGTCCGCGCGCTGCTGCAGGCGGTCGGCGTCCCGTCGCCCGAGATCCCGGAGTCCGTGCACGCCCAAGCGGCGCTCTACCGCAGCGTGCTGGCCGGCCGGCGGATGCTGGTGCTGCTGGACAATGCCGCGGACGCGAGCCAGGTGCGTTTGCTGCTGCCGGGCAGCCAGGGCTGTGCGGTGCTCGTTACCAGTCGCAGCCAGCTGACCGGGCTGCTGGCGGCCGAGGGCGCGCGGCTGCTCAGCCTGGACGTGCTGGCCGAGGCCGACGCGCGCGAGCTGCTGGCCCGCCGGCTCGGCGGGCAGCGCGTCGCCGCCGAACCCGACGGGGCCGGCGAGCTGGCCAGGCTGTGCGCCGGGCTGCCGCTGGCCTTGGTCGTCGTCGCCGCCCGGGCCGCCGCCCAGCCCTGGCTCCCGCTGTCGGCCATCGCCGCGGAGCTGCGCCGCCAGCCGGGACGCCTGGACGCGCTGGAGACCGGAGATCAGGGCAGCAGCGTGCGCGAGGTGTTCTCCTGGTCCTGCCGGCAGCTCAGCCGCCCCGCCCTGCGCATGTTCCGGCTGGTGGGCATCCACCCGGGCCCCGACGTCTCCGTCCGGGCGGCGGCCAGCCTGGCCGGCCTGCCCGATGAGCAGGCCGGACGCGCGCTCGCCGAGCTGGCCCGCGCCAGCATGCTCACCGAGCACGCTGCGGGGCGTTACTCGTGCCACGACCTGCTGCGTGCCTACGCTGCGGAGCAGGCCGAGCGCTGCGACGGTGCCGAGCGCGACGCGGCCGTCCGCCTGGTGCTCGACCACTACCTGTGTGCCGCCACGGCGGCCGCCCGGCTGCTGTACCCGGCGAGCGAACCGCTTCCGGCAGAGCCTGCCGCGCCGGAAGCCGCCCCGCTCTCACCGGCCGGCCGTGCGCAGGCGCTTGCCTGGTTCGCCGCCGAGCACCAGGTGCTGCTCACGGCCGCCTGCCACGCGGCCGCGGCGGGGCTGGACGGCCGCGCCTGGAAGCTGGTCTCGGCGATGACGGAATTTCTCAACCGCCAGGGACACTGGCACGACCTGGCGGCCGCCGGGGACACCGCGCTTGCCGCCGCCCGCAGGCTCGGCGACCGCGAGGGCCAGGCCCATGCGCACTACAGCCTCGGCACGGCGTGCCTGGGGCTCGGCCGCCATCGCGATGGCCTCGCCCACCTCGAGCGAGCCGCAGACTTGTCCCGGCTGGTTGGCGACACCGCCCGCCACGCACGGAGCAGGCTCGCCATGGGCGAGGTGCTGCGGCAGCAGGGGCGTCATGCGGCCGCGCGTCGCCAGGCAGAGCTCGCGCTGCGGATGTACACCGAGCTCGGCCACCGGCCCGGGCAGGCGCGGGCGCTGACCAATCTCGGCTGGCACATCACCCAGCTTGGCGACTACCCGGATGCGCTCGTCCGCTGCGAGCGGGCGCTCGCCCTGCACCGCGAGCTCGGCAACTTGCTCGGCGAGGCACACACCTGGGACCACCTCGGTTATGCCCGCCACCAGATGGGCCAGGACGCCGACGCGATCAGCTGCTACCGCCGGGCGCTGCGCCTGCTGCGGGTGGTCAGCGACCGGCTGGAGCAGGCAGCGGTTCTGGCCCGGCTCGGCGATGCACTCGGTGCGGTTGGCAACCGCCGGGCAGCGCGCGATGCCTGGCAGCGCTCGCTGGCGATCCTGGACGAGCTGCATCACCCCTACGCCCCACAGGTGCGGTCGCGCATGCACGACCATGCCGCGGCGGCCGCCCGGCGGGGCCGGCCGGCCGCCCGGGCCCGGCCGGCCGCCCTTTGCGCGGGGATCGACTAGCGCTCAGGGAGCGAGCATGTCGGCGGTCAGGTGCGCTTCGGTTCCCGGGATGCCGAGTTCGATCGCGCGCCGGTCGGCGAGCGCGAGGAGCCGGCGGATCCGGCCGGCGATGGCGTCCTTGGTCAGCGCGGGCTCGGCGAGCTGGCCGAGTTCCTCCAGGCTCGCCTGGCGGTGCTTGATCCGCAGTTCGCCCGCCACGATCAGGTGCTCCGGCGCGCTCTGGCCAAGGATCTCCAGGGCCCGCTCGACCCTGGCGCCCGCCGCGACCGCGGCCCTGGCGCTGCGCCGGAGGTTGGCGTCGTCGAAGTTGGCGAGCCGGTTGGCGGTCGCCCTGACTTCGCGGCGCATCCGGCGGTCTTCCCAGGCCAGCATGCTGTCGTGCGCACCCAGCCGGGTCAGCAGGGCGCTTATCGCGTCGCCGTCCCTGATCACCACCCGGTCCACCCCGCGGACCTCGCGGGCCTTGGCGTGGATCTTCAGCCGGCGGGCAGCGCCGACCATGGCCAGGGCGGCCTCCGGGCCGGGGCAGGTGACCTCGAGCGACATCGAGCGGCCGGGCTCGGTCAGGCTTCCGTGGGCGAGGAAGGCGCCGCGCCAGGCGGACTCGCAGTCGCAGGTGGTGCCGGACACCACCTGCCGCGGCAGCCCGCGCACCGGGCGCCCGTGACCGTCGACCAGGCCGGTCTGGCGGGCCAGGCTCTCGCCGTCCTTGGTCACCCGCACCACGTAGCGGTTGCCCTTGCGCAGCCCGCTCGGGGCCAGCACGATCAGCTCCGAGGAGTGGCCGAATACCTCGGCCACGTCCTTGCGGAGGCGCCGTGCCGCCGCGCCCGTGTCGAGTTCTGCCTCAACGACGATGCGGCCGGCTGCCAGGTGCAGCCCTCCGGCGAAGCGCAGGAGTGTGGACACTTCTGCCTTCCTGCAGCAGGGCTTCAGCACGGTGATCCGGCTGAGCTCGTCCTTTACCAGGCCCGTCATGGCCATGGGCGTCCCTCCCCGTCGAAGATCTGCGCGAAAGCGCCGGCCAGCAGCCGGGGGTCGTGGCGCGGCGATCCGTCCGCCATGGCCACGTCGGCCAGCACCAGCCTGCCGCCGAGGACGGCGGCCGCCTTCTCCAGCTCGGCCACGGTCCCGCTGGCCGCGGCGCGGTCGGCGAGCACCACGTCCACGGTCAGATCCGGAGCATGATCGGCCAGCACCTCCAGGTGTGCGCGCGGTGAGAACCCGTCGGTCTCACCCGGCTGCTGCGCTAGGTTTAGCGCGACCAGCCTGCGCGCCCGCGTGGTCACCAGCGCCTCGGCCAGCCCGGGCACCAGCAGGTGCGGCAGCACGCTGGTGAACCAGGAGCCGGGCCCGAGGACCACCCAGTCCGCCGCCCCGATCGCGGCCACGGCTTCCGGGCATGCGGGCGGGTCGGCGGGAATCAACGACATCGACCGTACCCGCCCCGGCGTCGTCGCGCAGGCGACCTGGCCGCGGACCGTGGTTATCTCGCCCGGGTGAGCCGGGTCGGCGCCCTCCACCTCCGCGGCGAGTTCGAGCGGGACCGATGCCATCGGCAGCACCCGTCCGTGCGCGCCGAGCAGGCGCCCGACCCAGTCCAGGCCCTGCACCGTGTCTCCGAGGAGCTCCCACAGCGCGACGATCAGGACATTGCCCACCGCGTGGCCGCCGAGCTCGGTCTCGCCGCTGAACCGGTGCTGCACCACGCGGCTCCAGGTGGTGCCCCAGGCGTCGTCACCGCACAGTGCCGCCAGTGCCATCCGCAGGTCCCCGGGCGGCAGGACTCCGTACTGCCGTCGCAGCCTGCCACTGGAACCGCCGTCGTCCGCCACGGTCACCACGGCGGTCAGCTCGCGGATGACCCTGCGCAGCGCCGACAGCGACGCGAACAGTCCGTGGCCGCCGCCGAGCGCCACCACCTTGCGGCTTCGCGGGCGCTTTGCCGGGAGCGGCGCCGGTACCTCTGGCACGGTGCTTCCAGGCGTGGTGCCCGGGCGGTCTGCCATTCAGCCCCTCACTCGCGGCCGAGGTCCCGGTGCACCACGCGCACGGTCGCCGCGGAGCCGGCCAGCCGGGCCGCGATCTCCTCGGCCATGACGACGCTCCGGTGCTTCCCCCCGGTGCATCCCACGGCCAGCATCGCGAAGTGCTTTCCCTCGTGCTGGTACCCGGCCAGCGTCACCCGCACCGCGTCGACATACGGGGCGAGGAACTCCGCTGCGCCCGGCTGGCCGAGGACATACCGCCGGACATCCTCGTCCTTCCCGGTTTGCTGGGCGAGCTCGGCGACCCAGTGCGGGTTGGGCAGGAACCGGCAGTCCGCCACCATGTCGGCGTCGACCGGGACACCGTACTTGAAGCCGAACGACACGACATTCACCCGCAGCCCGGCGGCGGCGTCGCCACCGAAGCTGTCCCGCATCCTCGCGCGCAGCTCGTGCACGTTGAGCTGAGAGCTGTCCAGCACGAGATCTGCCTCGCCGCGGACGTCCTGCAGCAGCTCGCGCTCGGCCGCGATGCCGTCGACGACCCGCCCGCCCTCCTGCAGCGGATGCGGGCGGCGAACGCTCTCAAACCTGCGGACCAGAGTCTCGTCGCTGGCCTCCAGGAACACCACATAGGGCCGGGCGCGCCTGGCCGCCAGATCGCCGATCACCGACTTGAGGTCGGTGCTGAACGCGCGGCTGCGGACGTCGACCACGGCCGCCAGCCTGGGCACCGCGTCCTGGGCGCGCCCGGCGAGATCGAGCATGGTTGGCAGCAGATCCGGGGGCAGGTTGTCCGCCACGAACCAGTCCAGGTCCTCGAGCGACTTCGCCGCCGTGCTCCGGCCCGCGCCCGACATGCCGGTGATGATCACGATCTCGGGCGCTGCCGCGTCCGGCTCGCCGGGGCTGTCCGGCCTCATGGCGCACCTCCCCCGTTGCTTGCCGCCCGCCCGGTGCCCTGCTGGCCTCCTGCGCCGTCCGGGTGCAGGGCCGCCGCGACGGTCTCGGCGATCCGCGGCCCGATGCCGGGCAGGTCAGCTATCTCTGCCACGCTAGCCCCCGCGATCCGGCGGACGGAGCCGAAATGCCGCAGCAGCGTGGCCTTCCTGGCCGGGCCGAGCCCGGGCACGGCATCGAGCTCGCTGGTCGTGAGCGCCGACGACCTCTTCTTCCTGTGGTAGGTGATCGCGAACCGGTGCGCCTCGTCCCGGACGCGCTGCAGCAGGTAGAGGCCCTCGCTGGTCCGCGGCATGATCACCGGGCTGTCCTCGCCGGGCAGCCATACCTCCTCGAGGCGCTTGGCCAGGCCGCAGACCGACACGTCGTCGATACCGAGTTCGTCGAGGGCCCGGGCCGCCGCCGCCACCTGGGCCGGGCCGCCGTCGATGACTACCAGGTTCGGCGGGTAGGCGAATTTCCGGCGTGGCGGCGTGACCACGCCGGGGGGCTCGTCGTTTTCTTCCCGGTCGCCGAGCACGTCGAGCTCGCCGGTCTCCTCCCGCTCCTCCAGATAGCGGCGGAACCTGCGTGAGATGACCTCGTGGATCGAGGCGACGTCGTCGGTGCCGTCCACGCCGCGGATGCTGAACCTGCGGTACTCCGACTTGCGCGCCAGGCCGTCCTCGAAAACGATCATGGAAGCGACGACGTGCGTGCCCTGCAGGTTGGAGACGTCGTAGCACTCGATCCGCAGCGGCGCCTCGTCGAGACCGAGCGCGTCGGTGATCTCGTGCAGCGCGCGGCTGCGGGTGGTCAGGTCGCTGGCGCGCTTGGTCTTGTGCAGCGCCAGCGCCTCGGCGGCGTTCATGGCGACGGTGTCGAGCAGGGCCTTCTTGTCCCCCCGCTGCGGGACCCGCAGGCTCACCCGGCCGCCGCGCCGCTCGCCCAGCCACTCCTCGAGCGCCTCGGCGTCAGGTGGGAGCACCGGCACCAGGACCTCGCGCGGCACCGGCGCGTCGGGCCGCTGCGTGTCACCGATCGCCCGCCGCTGGCCGCCGCGCTCAGCGCGCTCGGGGCGGGCCGCGTTCTGCCCCGCCACCGGGTCCTCGCCGTAGACCTGGCCGAGGAACTGCTGGACGAGCTCGCCCGGCGTGATCTCCTCGACCTTGTCGACCACCCAGCCCCGCTGCCCGCGCACCCGCCCGCCGCGTACGTAGAACACCTGCACCGCGGCCTCGAGCTGGTCCTCGGCCAGCGCGATCACGTCGCAGTCAGTGCCGCCGCCAAGCACCACCGCCTGCTTCTCCAGTGCCCGGTTCAGCGCCTGGATGTCGTCGCGCAGCCGCGCGGCGCGCTCGTACTCCTCGGCGTCCGCGGCGCGGCGCATCTCGTTCTCGAGCCGCCGGATGAATTTCCCGGTCTGGCCCGCCATGAAGTCGCAGAATTCCTCGGCCAGGTGCCGGTGCGTGAGCACGTCGACCCGGCCGACGCACGGCGCCGAGCACTTGCCGATGTAGCCCAGCAGGCACGGCCGCCCGATCTGGCCTGCCCGCTTGAACACGCCTGCCGAGCACGTCCGCACCGGGAACACCCGCAGCAGCGTGTCCACGGTGTCCCTGATCGCCCACGCGTGCGAGTACGGTCCGAAATAGCGCACCCCGCGGCGCCGCGCACCGCGCATGACCATGACCCGCGGGTACTCCTCGTCCATGGTGACGGCGAGGTACGGGTAGCTCTTGTCATCGCGGTACCTGACGTTGAACCGCGGGTCGAACTCCTTGATCCAGGAATACTCCAGCTGGAGCGCTTCCACTTCGGTGCCGACCACGGTCCAGTCCACCGCGGCCGCCGACCGCACCATGGACTGGGTGCGCGGGTGCATCCCGGCGAAGTCGGCGAAGTAGGAGTTCAGCCGCGACCGGAGGTTCTTGGCCTTCCCGACGTAGATGACGCGGCCGCGCTCGTCGCGGAAGCGGTATACCCCCGGCGACTCGGGAATCGACCCGGGGGCCGGCCGGTAGCCGTGCGGATCTGCCACGCAGCAACTCTATGCGCGCCGCCGGGGTCGAACGGCGAGCCGCAGCGGCGGGTCGGTAACCATGTGCGGAATCTGCCGGGTACGCGGCCCCGGGCCACCCGACCGCGAACCGATCGCGGTGTGCCACGCTGTGCCGGTGCCGATTCTCGCCGCCGTCTGCGCGCTCGCCGCGGTCGCCTGGGCGTACCTGCTGGCCGGGCACGGCGGTTACTGGCGCACCGGCCAGCGGCTGCCGCCCGCGGCCGCCGACCCGGCGGTGTGGCCGAGCGTGGCCGCGGTCGTGCCCGCCAGGAACGAGGCCGAGGTGCTTCCCGACACCCTGCCGACGCTGCTCGGGCAGGATTACCCCGGCGTCTTCTCCGTCGTGCTCGTCGATGACGACAGTTCCGACGCAACCGCGCCTGTCGCACGGTCGCTGGCCAAAGATATGGGGCCGGAACGGCTACGCCTCGTGGCCGGTCGCCCGACCCCGGCCGGCTGGGCCGGGAAGGTCTGGGCCATGCAGCAGGGAGTGCGCGCCGCGGACGACGCCACATACGTGCTGTTCACCGACGCCGACATCGGCTACGCGCCGGGCACGGTCACGGCGCTGGTCCGGGCGGCCGAGGCAGATGACCGCGCGCTGGTCTCGCAGATGGCGCTGCTGCGGGCGGCCACGTTCTGGGAACGGGTGCTGGTCCCGGCGTTCGTCTACTTCTTCGCCCAGCTCTACCCGTTTCAGCGGGTCAACAAGCCGGGCGCGCGCACGGCGGCCGCCGCGGGCGGGTGCATGCTGGTGCGCCGCGGCGCGCTGGATGCGGCGGGCGGCCTGGACCGGATCCGCGGCGCGCGCATCGACGACGTGGCGCTCGGCCGGCTGCTGAAGCGCCCGCCGGATCCGGTGCGCTGCTGGCTCGGGCTGACCACGGGCGTTGTCAGCCGCAGGCCGTACCCACGGCTGTCGGGCCTGTGGGACATGATCGCCCGGAGCGCGTACACGCAGCTGCGCTACTCGCCCGTCATGCTCGCCGGCACGCTGGCAGGCCTGCTGTGGCTGTACGCGCTCCCGCCGGTCGGCGCGCTCGCCGGGCTGGCCTGGCTCGCGGCGGGCGGGGGCGCGGCCGCTGCCTGGCTTGCCGCGGCGGGTCTGGCCGGCTGGGCGATGATGGCGGCCAGCTACGTCCCGATGCTGCGGCTGTACCGGCTTTCGCCGTGGCGCGCTCCGTCCCTGCCGGTCATCGCCGTCCTGTACGCCGCGATGACCGCGGATTCCGCCCGGCGGTACCACCTCGGCCGCGGCGGGCAGTGGAAGGGGCGGACGATACCGGCGGGCCAGCGAGACTAGGCCGCCTGGCGGGGCCCCGGCGGGCCCGGGGCCCGGGGCGCTCGGGCGCCGAGGACCGCGATCAGCGCGGCTGGCTCCTGGCGCCCTCGGCCGGGGCGAACAGCACGATCGCCGCCAGGTCCTCGGTGACCTCGGTGAACCGGTGTTCCTCGCCCGCGGCCACGTAGATCACCGACCCGGGACCGACCGGCGCGCTGTCGCGGCCGGCCCGCAGCACCGCCCGCCCCGCGGTCACCACGTAGATCTCGTCCTCGGTATGCGGCTCCTGGTCGTCGACGCCGCCGCGCGGGATCGAGTAGGTCCCGACGCTCAGGTCGGTGACGCGAAGCTGCTCGATCCAGTGGTTTCCCGCCTGGCCCGCCGGCGGCGCGAACCGCCCGGCATTGCTGATCACCTTCATGCCAACCTCCCCGGTGGCCACGATAGCGGGGAGGCCAGCGCCGGTCATGGCCTCTACTTCACGAAATACCAGTTCTCCGGGGTGATGTTGAGCGCCGGGTTTTCCGGCGTGACGCCCTTGAGATTGTCGGCGATCTCGCTCAGGGGCGCGGCGGGCTGCGGCTGCCATTCCACCGGCAGCTGACTGGCCAGGTAGTCCTGCCAGCTATACAGGTAGGACAGCTTGCTGCTGGTCAGGGTCTTGCCGATCAGCTCGTCGTTGGTCTGGTTGCAGTACCCGCCCGCATTGGCGGGCGCGCCGCACAAGAACAGCGTTTCACCCGTCGGCAGGTAGTCGGGGCGAGAACGACCAGCCGCCAAAGTCAGCCATGTCCCAGTTGCACGGGATTCTGGCTGCCACGCAGTTGCCGGCGAGCGCGGCCACCTCGTCGAACGGCTCTGGGCTATGACCCGGGCAGCGTTCACCTGGAGGGCCTGCTGATCTCGCGCGCCTGGTGCCTGGACGCGGTCGGCCGGGCGCTGCCGCCCGGCCACCCGGCGGCGCGCCTGGCTCTCGCCGCCACCGACGCCCACCTGGAGCGGATCGCCATGCCCGAGCCCGCGGCGGGCTTCGGCCGCAGCCACTGGCTGCCGACCTTCCTGCTGTACCTGGACGAGCGCCTGCGCGCCGCCGCTCAGTTCTCGAACGCCGACGGCGGCGGGCAGGCACACGCCAGGTTGCGGTCGCCGTAGGCCGAGTCGATCCGCCGGACAGGCGGCCAGTACTTGCCCCGCCGGTCACCCGGCACCGGGTAGGCGGCCTGCCCGCGGCTGTACGGATGCTGCCACTCCCCGGTGATCAGCATCTCCGCGGTATGCGGCGCGTTCTTCAGCGGGTTGTCCCTCGCGTCCCACTCCCCGGAGGCCACCTCGTCGATCTCCTGCCGGATGGCGATCATCGCGTCGCAGAACCGGTCCAGCTCGGCCAGGTCCTCGCTCTCGGTGGGCTCGACCATCAGCGTGCCGGCCACCGGGAACGACATCGTCGGCGCGTGGAAGCCGTAGTCGATCAGCCGCTTGGCCACGTCCTCGGCGGTGATCCCGGTCTTGCTGGTGAGGGGGCGCACGTCCAGGATGCACTCGTGCGCGACCAGGCCGCCGCGGCCGGTGTACAGCACGGGGAAATGCGGATCCAGGCGCCTGGCGATGTAGTTGGCGGACAGGATGGCCACCCCGGTCGCGTGCCGCAGCCCCTCGGCGCCCATCATCCTGATGTACGCCCAGGAGATCGGCAGGATGCCGGCGGACCCGTACGGCGCGGCGGCGACCGGTCCCGCCTGCGGGCTTGCGCCGCCCGGGGCCGGCCCGGCGGCCAGGAACGGGTGGGACGGTAGGAATGGGGCCAGGTGCGCGCGGGCCGCGACCGGGCCGACGCCGGGGCCGCCACCGCCGTGCGGGATGCAGAACGTCTTGTGCAGGTTCAGGTGCGAGACGTCGGCGCCGAACGTGCCCGGCCTGGCGAGGCCGACCAGCGCGTTCAGGTTCGCCCCGTCCACGTACACCTGGCCGCCCGCGGCGTGCACCTGCGCACACACCTCGCCGACGGTTTCCTCGAACACGCCGTTCGTCGACGGGTACGTGAGCATGATCGCGGCGACGCTCCCGGAGTGCGTGTCCAGCTTGGCGCGCAGGTCACCCACATCGATGGCGCCGTCCGGGCCGCACCTGACCACGGCGACCCGCAGCCCGGCCAGCACCGCGCTCGCCGCGTTGGTGCCATGCGCCGACTCCGGGATCAGGCACACGTTCCTGCCCGGCTCGCCGCGGGACGCGTGGTAGTGCCGGATGGCGAGCAGCCCGGCGAGCTCTCCCTGCGAGCCCGCATTGGGCTGCAGCGACACCGCGTCGTAACCGGTGATCTCGGCCAGCGCGGCCTGCAGCCCCCCGATCAGCTCCAGGTAGCCGGCGGCCTGGTCGGCCGGGGCGAACGGGTGCAGCTGAGCGAACTCCGGCCAGCTGATCGGCTCCATCTCGGCGGCCGCGTTGAGCTTCATGGTGCAGGAGCCGAGCGGGATCATCGACCGGTCGAGCGCGATGTCGAAGTCGGCCAGGCGCCGCAGGTAACGCAGCATCGCGGTCTCGCTGCGGTGGACGTGGAATACCGGGTGGGTGAGGAAGTCGCTGTCCCGCCGCAGCACCGGGGGCAGCGCCTCCGGGGCATCGGCCGCGAGCTCGACGTCGCGCCCGGTGAGCGCCACCGCCACCGCGCGCAGCTGCGCGTCGGTCGTGGTTTCATCGCAGGCGACCTGCACCGCGTCCGGGCCGGCCTGGTACACGTTGTAGCCGGCCGCGCGGGCCCGCGCCGTCGCCGTGGCTGCCGCTCCGGGCAGCACCACCCGGACCGTGTCGAAGAACTCGGGCACGTCCACGGCGAGCCCTTGGTCGCGCACCGTCCGCGCCAGGACGGCGGCCTTGCGGTGCACCCGCATGGCGATCGCGGCCAGCCCGTCGGGGCCGTGGTACGCCGCGTACATCGCGGCGATGACCGCCAGCAGGACCTGCGCCGTGCAGATGTTGCTGGTCGCCTTTTCCCTGCGGATGTGCTGCTCGCGGGCTTGCAGCGCCAGCCGGTACGCGGGATGGCCGTCGGCGTCCACCGAGACGCCGACCAGGCGGCCGGGCAGCTGCCGCTTCAGCCCGTCCCGGACGCAGATGTAGCCTGCGTGCGGCCCGCCGTATCCCATCGGCACGCCGAACCGCTGGGCGCTGCCGACCGCGATGTCCGCGCCCAGCTCCCCAGGCGGCCGAAGCAAGGTCAGCGCCAGCAGGTCGGCGGCGACCGCGGTCAGCGCGCCGCGGGCGCGTGCGGCCTCGGCCGCCGGCGCCAGGTCGCGGACCACTCCGCTGGCCCCCGGGTACTGCAGCAGCACCCCGAACAGCTCGCCGTCCGGCTGCGCGGCGATCAGCCCGGGGGTCACCTCGGCGATGACCAGCTCGATGCCGAGCGGCTCGGCCCTGGTGGCCAGGACCGCCAGGGTCTGCGGCAGGCAGTCGGCATCGGCGATGAAGATCCGTCCCCTGCCCGCGGCCCGCCGGGCGAGGGTCATGGCCTCCGCAGCGGCGGTGGCTTCGTCCAGCATCGAGGCGCCGGCCACCGGGAGCCCGGTCAGGTCCTCGATCATGGTCTGGAAGTTGAGCAGCGCCTCCAGCCGCCCCTGGGATATCTCCGGCTGGTACGGCGTGTACGCCGTGTACCAGGCGGGATTCTCTAGCACGTTGCGGCGGATCACCGCGGGCGTCGCGGTCCCGTAGTAGCCGAGGCCGATCATCGAGGTGAGCACCTGGTTGCGGCCCGCGAGGCGGCGCAGCTCGGCGAGCGCCTGCTCCTCGGTCAGCGCCCCGGGCATGTTCAGCTCGTGGTCGGCGGCGAGGCCGGCGGGCAGTGCCGCCGAGGTCAGCTCGTCGAGCGAGGAGTACCCGACGGTCTTCAGCATCTGCGCCTGGTCGTCTTCGGACGGCCCGATGTGGCGCTGCCAGAACTTCATGGGAGCCTCCTCGGCGCCCTCGTCGGGTCGCCTGTTGCTGGTTAGCCGGAGTCCCCCTCTGTCACCGCGCGGCCGCGCCGGTTCCAGAGCCGCTTGTCCCGCCCGGTCCTTGCTGCCTGAGAGGTTCCGGGGATGTTGCCCCTTCGGCGCCCCGCGTCTGGCTGCGCGGGGACTCTCCCGGGAGGTGTCGTCAGCGCATCCGAGCCTACCCGAGCCGAGGCACAGCCCATGTGATTCCCGTTCATGAACGCCTGAGCAGGAGCGGGACCGTGTGCGGCGGCGGATCTCTCCGCGGCGTCCCGGTGCCCCGGCCCGGCCGTGCCCCCGGTCAGCCGGTCTTCCGCGCCCGGTGGCGCGCAAGCTCGTCGCGGCCCGGAGCTGCCCCGCCGGCCGGGGTCCCGGCGGTGTCGGCGTCCTCGGCCCGCTCCGCGGGAAGGTCGGCGAGGGTGCCCTCCACCTCCTGCCAGACCCGGCCGAGCGCGATCCCGAACACCCCCTGCCCGCCCTGCAGCAGGTCGACGACCTCGTCCGGGGATGTGCAGGCGTAGACGCTCACGCCGTCGCTCATCAGCGTGACCTGCGCCATGTCACCCGCACCCTGGTCCCGCAGGTAGGTGACGGCCGCCCGGATCTGCTGCAGTGAGATCCCGGTGTCCAGCAGCCGCTTGACGACCTTGAGGGTCAGGATGTCCCGGAACCCGTACAGACGCTGCGACCCGGAGCCCTTGGCGGGACGGACGCTGGGCTCGACCAGCCCGGTCCTGGCCCAGTAGTCCAGCTGACGGTAGGTGATCCCGGCAGCGGCGCAGGCAGTCGGGCCGCGGTAGCCGGCGTCCTCCGGGCTCGCGCTGGGCTCCGCACCGCCGGACGGGGGCTTCTCGCCGAACAGCAGGCCCTGCTCGCTGGCCTGGGGCCTGCCCTTGATTACCGCCACGCGCACCTCCGGCCCGGGACGCCGAGCCCCCGGGTACTTGTCTCGAACCGTAGGCCGCCCGCGACGACGTCGTCAACGACCTGCTGCGGCGCGTCGCGGTAACGGTCGCCGGTCACGACAAACCATCCCTGTATGGCCCTGCCCCGCATACCCCGCAAGACCTTCCCTGAGGGCCCACGTCCCCGCATACCCCGACAAAGACCGCCCCCCGGTACCGCAGGTGCTGCTCAGGTCGCGCGCCCGAAGTCCTCGGGACTGATCGTGTCGAGGAACTCGCGGAACTTCTCGACCTCGTCTTCTTGCTCGTCCGGGATCGCGATCCCCGCTTCCTCGAGGATCTCCTCGGCCGCGAAGATCGTGGCGCCGGTACGCAGCGCCAGCGCTATCGAGTCCGAGGGCCGGGCGCTGACCTCCTTGCCGTTCGAGAAGATCAGGTCGGCGAAGAACGTGCCGTTGCGCAGCGCGGTGATGTTCACCGTCCGCAGCTGGACGTCCAGGGCCTCCAGGATGTCACGCAGCAGGTCATGCGTCAGCGGCCGCACTGGCACAAGGCCTTGCTGCGCGTAGGCGATCGCCGTCGCCTCCATAGGGCCGATCCATATCGGCAAGTACCGTTCCCCCTGCGTCTCTTTCAGCAGGACGATGGGCTGGTTCGTGGGCATCTCGACGCGGACGCCTACGACCTCCATCTGCCTCACGGCGGCTCCGTCCTCACGTGCGCCTGGCGCGCTGCCTTACTACTTCTTGACCCTGCTCAAAGGCCACTCCCTTTGTCAACGTACACCCGCTATCCAGGCGTGCCCGCCCGTGCCCCGTTTGTATCCGCCGAAAAGGTGACGGCGCGGGCGCGGTTCCCCAGCAGCCTCAGGCACGGGCGCCGTCCGCGGGAGTGCCCTGGCCGCCGCGGGGCGCCAGGCTGCCGCCGGGGAACCCGGCCTCGGCCAGGGCGGCCTCGATAAGCGCGCTGTGCAGGCGCATGGTCACCGCCGCTATCTCCCGCGCGGTTTGCCCCGCTTGTGCTCTGGCGTCCGGGTTGCGCTGCCGCAGCGTCGGCGCGACCACTTGCTCGATGAACGAGACTTCGCGCTCGACCGCGGCGCGCACCGCGCGGAGGTGCCGCGCCTCAACGCCGTACCGGCCGAGGACCGCTGCCGCGGATGCGACCTCGAGCGCCTCCCGCCCGTACGCCCGTCCGGAGCGGCGGACCAGGCCGAAGTTCTCCAGCTCGGCCAGCTGTTCCTCGCCGATGCCGGCGGCGGCGAGGAACTCGCGGCGGCTCAGCGGCGCATGGCCCTCGCCGCCCGTGCCCCGCGCGGGGCCCGCCGCCGCGGGGGCCCCGGCAGGCAGAAGCCGCTCCTTGATCACCCGGAGCGGCAGGTACTCGTCCCGCTGGGCGGTGAGGATGTACCGGAGCCTGTCGATGTCCGAGGCGTCGAACCGGCGGTAGTTGGACGGCGAGCGCGCAGGCTCGATCAGTCCCTCCGACTCCAGGAACCGGATTTTGGAGACGCTGATGTCGGGAAACTCGCCCTGCAGCAGGGCAAGCACCTCACCGATCCCAAGATAGGCGCGGGCGGGCTGAGCGCTCATCCTCCGCCGACCTGCGCGCCTCCGCCGCCATGCTCTGCCTGCGAGCGCGGACCGAGCAGGAACATCAGCCGGAACTTGCCCACCTGCACCTCGTCGCCGCCGGTGAGTTCCGCCTCCTCGATGCGCTCCCGGTTGACGTACGTGCCGTTGAGGCTGCCCACGTCGCGGACGGTGAAGCGGCTGCCGGAACGGTAAAACTCGGCATGCCGCCGCGAAACGGTCACGTCGTCGAGGAATATGTGGCTGTCCGGGTGCCGGCCGACCAGCGTGAGGTCGCTGTCCAGCAGGAACCGGCTGCCGGCGTTCGGCCCGCGACTGACGACCAGCAGCGCCGTCCCGGCCGGGAGCGCATCCAGCGTCGCGGCGTCGGCGACCGAGTCGTCACCGAACTCGGTCTCCGCGAGGTCGGTGCCGCCCAGGGAGATGATCGACGTGGTCTCTGCAGCTCCCTCGGCGGAGCCACGGGCGAGCGGGTTGCCGCACTGCGAGCAGAAGCGTGCGCCTTCAGGATTCCCCTGGCCGCACCTGATGCAGTACACGCTGGCCATGTTCCTGCCTAGCCTCCCGTTTGCCGGCCATCCGGCCTGGGCGGGAACCATGTCAGCCGACTGGTCCTGGGTGGTTCGCCGCGAGAACTGCGCTGGTGGCGTCAACGCTACCCGCGCCGCACCGCGGCGGTCCATGCGCCACGCACGCTGTCCCCGCCCGGGCAGCCTGACAGACATCCGGCCGGGCCGGTGATTGTCCCCGGTCGCAGCGTCCCCCAGCGCGTCAGCGTCCGCGCGCGCGGCTCGCGCGCGCGCCTTCTCGCGACGCCTACGCCACATCCTGGCCGCACCTCCGACGCGCTGCCGCCATTTGCAATTCAGCGATTCTCTCATGCTGGGCGGCCTTCGCGCCCTCACTCTGGGGCAGCTCAGCCTCCGGGCCGGCCCGCCCGGGTGCGGTTCAGCGGCCCGCGCTGGCCACCACCGCGGCCCACTCGTCGAGCAGGGCCTGCGCCGAGTCACCGTCGGTTCCCTCTGCCCACAAATGAGTGACCGCGTCCAGTGGGTCAGGCAGCACCAGGATCCAGCCCCCGTCGGGCTGCTCGACGCGGACTCCGTCCGTCGTGTCGACCTTGCGGTTGCCCGCCGCCTCCACCACGGTCCGCATGACACTCCCCTTGGCCGCCCACGGGGTCGGCATCGAGCGCTTCAGCAGGTGCGCGACCGGGATCCTGGCGTCGATCTGGCTCAGTGTCAGCCTCGTCCTGGCGACCAGGCCGATCAGCCGCGCGAATGCCGCGATCCCGTCGATCGACCGCGAGAACTCCGGCACCACGAAGCCGCCACGGCCGTCGCCGGCGAAGATGACGTCCTCCCCGGCCGTGGCCTCGTAGAGCCCATGCAGCGAGGTGGGCGTCCACTCCACCTGGACGGAGTGGAAGGCCGATACCCGCTCCGCCACCCTGGTGGTGGTCACGGGCAGCGCGACGCGCCCGCTGCGCCACTCTGCGGCGACCAGGTCGAGCACGACGAGCAGCGCCCGCTCGTCGCTGACCAGGGCGCCCTTCTCGTCAACCAGGGTGATCCGCTCGGCCACCGGATCGAACCGCACGCCGAACGCGGCGCGCGACGACGACACCAGCTCGGCGAGCCGCTGCAGCCCAGCCCGGACCTGCGCGAGCGACTGCGTCGGCGACGCCTCGTCCAGCTGGCTGTTGACGGTGAGCACGTCCACGCCGATCCGGCCGAGCAGCACCGGCAGCACCAGCGATGCCGTGCCGCCCGCGCAGTCGACCACGACCTTCAGGCCTGCCCCCCGGACACCGCTCATGTCGATGGCGCGCAGCAGCGCATGGGTGTAGGCCTCCACCACCCGCGGCGGGTAGGTCAGCTCCGCGATCTCGCCGGGGAAGGCGCGCCGGAACTCCTGCCGCGAGAAAACGCGCTCCAGCCTGCGCTGCGCGGCTTGTGACATGTCGGCGCCGTCGGAGTCCAGGAAAATGATGTCGATCGCCTGGGGGTCACCCGGCGTGGTGCGCAGCGCGATGCCGCCGCTGTATTCGCTGCGCGCGGTCTCGAACCTGGCCACGGGCAGGGGCTGTGCCTCCAGGTCGACAACGTTGATCGCGCTCGCGTTGAGCGCGCCGTGCACCGCCCGCTTCAGGGCGCGGGCGGCGCGCGAGACGTCACGGGACGTGGTGACCGTCGTGCCCTTCCTGAGGGTGGTCGCGTAGGCGCTTGCCAGCCGGACACACAGCTCAGGGGTGATCTCTACGTTGATCAGGCCAGAAACCCCGCGCGGCCCAAACAGCGTGCGCTGGCCGCGGGACTCCCAGATCACGCTGGTGTTGACCACCGCGCCGGCCTCGATCGTCTTGAACGGGTACACCTTGACCGACGCGGAGACGTACGCCTCCGGCTCGATCACGCACTCGTCCCCGACCACCGCGGACTCCTCGATCCTGGCCGAGCGCATGACGTCGGTGTTCTTGCCGACCACGCAGCCGCGCAGCGTGGCGCCGGCGCCCACGTAGACGTTGCTGTGCACGACCGCGCGGTGCAGGAACGCGCCCTCCTTGACCACGACGTTGCTGCCGATGACGGTGTACTCGCGCACCTGGGCGCCGCCCTCGACCTTCGCGTAGTCCCCGATCGCGAGCGGCCCGGTGAGCGTGGCGTCGGGGTCGACCTCGGCGCCCTCGGCGACCCAGACCCCCGGCGACACCTCGAACCCGTCGATCTCCACCTGGACCCGGCGGAGCAGCACGTCCGCCTGCGTCTTCAGGTAGCTCTCGTGGGTGCCGACGTCCTCCCAGTAGCCGTCGGCGATATAGCCGTACAGCGGGGCGCCGCGCTCGATCAGCCGGGGGAAGACGTCACCCGACCAGTCGGCGATCTCGCGGGCCGGGACTTCCGCGAGCACCTCGGGCTCCATGACGTAGATGCCGGTGTTGACGGTGTCCGAGAACACCTGCCCCCACGTGGGCTTCTCCAGGAAGCGCTGGATCCGGCCATCGTCGTCCGCGATGACGATCCCGAACTCGAGCGGGTCGGGAACCCGGGCCAGGCCAACGGTCACCAGCGCTCCGCTGTCCTTGTGGAAGCGGACAAGGTCGGACAGGTCAATGTCGGTGATCGCATCGCCGGAGATCACGAGGAACGGCTGGTCGCGCAGCGCATCCTCGGCGTTTTTCACGCTGCCCGCGGTGCCCAGGGGTGTCTCCTCGGTGGCGTACTGCAGGCTCATCCCGACGTCCTCGCCGTCGCCGAAGTAGTTGCGCACCATCGAGGCGAGGAACTGCACGGTGACCACGGTCTCGTCGAAGCCGTGCCGCCGCAGCAGCCGCAGCACGTGCTCCATGATCGGCCGGTTCACGACCGGGAGCATCGGCTTGGGCTGGTTAGCGGTCATCGGGCGCAGCCGGGTGCCCTCTCCGCCCGCCATCACGACAGCCTTCACCGCGGCCCAGCCTCCCTACCTCCACCGGGGTTCCCCATTAACCCGAGTTTCCGGAAACCCCGCTGCCGCCGTCCCATCACCATCAGGACGGCCCCCCCGATCCCCCACGCAGTATCCGTCGCGCCTGCTCCACGTACAACAGCCCGGCACACCAGTACAGTGCACTTCCCCAGATGGCGAACGCCCAACCGGCGATCCTGGCGGCCTCGGCGTAGACGGCCGGGTGCGCGCCGAGGAAAAGCAGCGGGAAGGCGTAGAGCAGGGCCAGCGTCGCCGCCTTGCCGACGAAGCTAACCTGCAGCGGCGCGTACCCGCGCCGCCGCAGCACGGCGAGCACCAGGCCGAGCATCAGCTCCCGTGCGGCCAGCAAGCCGACCAGCCACCAGGGGATGATGGCCCTGATCGCCAGCGCGGCGACGGTGGCCACGATGTAAAGCCGGTCGG
>Ga0335075_10003577_pt1 | contig 24565 bp, 21 predicted proteins | sample Lox_Sample_24_FD_206723 | JGI IMG/M metagenome (GOLD analysis project Ga0335075, IMG submission 206723) | Soil microbial communities from Loxahatchee National Wildlife Refuge, Florida, United States - Lox_Sample_2.4 | ecosystem: Environmental > Terrestrial > Soil > Wetlands | place: USA...
GGCCAGAAACGATGGATGCACTAATCGCCGCGCCGGCCTCCCACCGTGTCCTGCTGGACAACGACCAGGTACGAGTGCTGGAGGTGGTGATCGAGCCAGGAACGCGTGAACCCGAGCACACCCACCAGGCCCCAAGCGTCATGATCGCCGACGAGCCTGCCGCGATCAGGTACCACGCGGGCAACAGAGTGACGTATCAAACCGCGCCGTGCTCCGGGCCCCCAGCAGAAGTACACGTGCACTGGCTGGATCCCGAGGGCCCGCACTCGGTCGAGAACATCGACCAGCGCCGCTATCACGCGATCCGCGTCGAGCTCAAGCCAGGCCAGGACAGCTCACCATGTGGTTCAAGGGGCCTCGATAGGCGGGGCCTGAGTGGGCGGGATCTGTAGACGTAACGGAATCGGCGGGCCTGAGTGATCTGGCCAGCGATCGGGGCGCGACGATGGGAGGTGCCGGGCTGTGGACTCATTCACCGGTAAGCTCGCCGTGGTCACCGGCGGTGGCTCGGGTATGGGCGGTGAGCTGGTTTGCCAGCTGGCCGCGGCTGGCTGCTCGGTCGCGGCCTGCGACTGGCACCCGGACAGGGTCTCCGAAACAGCGGTCGCGGCGCGGACGGGCGCCCGGCTCGGCGCCGCCGTCACCAGCCACGCCTGCGACGTGTCCGACCAGGCGCAGGTGCTGCGGTTCCGCGACGAGGTGCTGGCGCAGCACTCGGCAGGTCACGTCGACCTGGTGTTCGCTAACGCCGGCATCGGCGGCGGGTCCAGCTTTGTCACCGGCAGCCGGGACGAGTGGGAGCGCACGTTCGCTGTCGACTTCTGGGGGGTGTATTACTGTGCCCGCGCATTTCTGCCGCTGCTGATTGAAAGCGGCGACGGCGTGCTGGTCAATACCAGCAGCGTGAACGGCCTGTGGGCGTCGCTGGGTCCCGGCACGCCGGCCACGGCCTACGCCACCGCCAAGTTCGCCGTCAGGGGCTTCACCGAGGCGCTCATCGAGGACCTGCGCGTCAACGCGCCGCAGGTTCGGATCGCCCTGGTGATACCTGGGCACGTGGGCACTGGCATCCTGGCCAACACCCGCCGCGCCCACGGCCATCCCGGACCAGACCAAGTAAGTGATGCCCAGCTGGCGGATGCCCGGTCCTGGCTGTCCAGGGCCGGTCTGCTGGCCGGGGGCGCATCAGGCGCCGAGGTGCGGCAGATACTCGCGAGGCTGGAAGCCGACTTCCATGACAAGGCACCGCTCAGCGCGGCCCAGGCGGCCGCGATCATCCTCGACCGGGTGCGATCCGGGGCCTGGCGGATCCTTGTCGGCGAGGACGCCAAGACTATCGACGCGGCCGTGCGCACGAAACCCGACGCTACCTACGACTACACCGAGCTGTTCAGCGCGCCGCAGGCGAGCGGCACTGACGAGAACACCTGACCCCTATCGGCCGGCGCACGCCAGAGCCGGTCGATGATCGCCTTGCCTACATCGGCGCCGCGCACCGGGTGCGTGCCCGCATCGAGGACTGCGTTCGAACCGGCGGCCCGCCGATGCCGGTAATGAGGGGCGTCATAGTGTGGCGGGTTTGATCACGCCGCTGAGGGCGAGGAGCGCTTCGAGCAGGAAGTAGTCACCCCAGATGAGTTCACTGGCCGTGGCCAGGTTCTGGTGCTGGTCGTAGCAGCCGTCGCCAAGGCCGCCGTGCGGGGTCAGGTGGCGTTCGGCCAGGGCATCGATGATGCGCTCGGCGCCCGCGAGGTACCGGGAGTCGCTCAGCGGCGCCAGCTTCAGAAGCGAGGCGGCGGCGATGGCCGCCGCGGAGGTGTCGCGGGGCGCGTCCGGGATGGCGGGGTCGTCGAAGTCCCAGAAGCAGACGCTGTCGGCGGGAACGTGGTCTAGGTACCAGTCGGCGACACGCACCGCCGTCGCGGTGAAGTCCCCACCCGCCAGGTGGGCGGCCTGGGCGAGTCCGAGCATCGCCCAGGCCCGCCCGCGGGCCCACGTGCTGCCGGGAGCAACGCCCTCGATCGTGGCCTGCCCGGCGAGCCGACCCCGGCTGTTATAGGTGGCCGACTGCGTCACCGAGCCATCGGCACGCAGAGTAAAGGCCGTGTCGAGCGCGGGTCTGGAGATTATGGCGTCATCGTCCGGGCGCCAGCTCTTGCCCGCAACAGCGGCTGTTCTTATCGAGGCTTGGGGTGCCCGGCGGGGATCTGCCATGGTCGTCACCAACAGCCTCGGCGGGGCGTGGCTGTTGTTGTGCCTATTGTCCTGCGGGGATGCTGAAGTTGTAGATCGCGGTACCGGCTTGCACGGTGGCGAACCACTCGGCCGGACGTGGCCCGGTTGGCGTCGCGGTCTGGGGCGGAATGTGGCCGGGGATCGGAATCGTGTGGTCGCCGCTGGGGAGCTGGTCGTCGAGGAGGACGAGCGAGTCGCTCGTGGGGTCCGGCGGGATGAGTGCGGTCCGCCAGTAGACGGTCACCTTGACGGCTGCCGGTTCTGCGAGGCTCAGCCGGATCGAACGGTCGCCGGGCGTGTAGGCCGGTGCCCGGGCGGGGTCTTGGTGGTCGGCGTTGAATGCCTCTTGTACCTGGCTGGCGATCAGGCCGGGGATGCCGGCCAATGGGGGGTCGAGGAAGGTGACTTGCGGGTTGATGGTGCCGATCTGTTCTTTGAGTTCGGCCTTGCGGTCAGGGGGGACGAGGTGGCCCAGCGCGACCAGGCCGATGCTGGTGATATCGAATCGTCCGGTGATGTCGTTGAAGAAGTCGTTGGTCCCCTGGGCGGTGTAGCCGAGGTCGCGCAGAATGGCGACGGCCTCGTCGAGGACACGCTGGCTCGCGCCGATAAGCAGGACGCTTCGCTGGGGAGTGCTGGTTGTCATGTCGGGTCTCCTGGTGGTTTGCGAGTGCGATGGCCTGGCGGAGCAGCAGGACGGTGCTGGGCCGGGGCAGGGGATTGCGTTCAGGATGAACAAGGTGGTTGATGGCGCTGGGCTGCGCGTATGCCGTGCCGGTGACCAGCAGGCCCCGGCGTGCGCGTCACGATCGTGCTGCCGTGGCCTGACGGGACGACTCCCGGGCAGGGACGTCCTGGGGCCGGGTCAGCGGGCCGCTGCGCAGCAGCGCGCCGCAGATGACGGCGCCGGCGGCGAAAATGCCGGCGCACCACCAGAACACCGTGGTGTAGCCATGGATCACCGCGAGCTGGGCCAGTTGCGGTGCCGGCCGGCCGCGGGCGTGGCTGGCCAGGTAGCTGGCGGTGGCGCTGGCCGCGATCGTGTTCAGCAGCGCGGTGCCGACCGAGCCGCCAAGCTGCTGCCCGGTGTTGATGCTCGCCGAGGCCACCCCCACGTCGCCCGGTGCCACACCGAAGGTACCGGTATTGGTCGCCGCGGGGTACATCAGGCCCATGCCGATACCGGTGACCATTGTCGGGCCGAGCAGGGACGACGCGTAGCCCGAATGCACGCCGATGCGGGTCAGCCAGACCATGGCGGCCGCGCCGAGCAGCAGGCCGGCGGTGATCAGCGGCCTGGGACCGAGCCGCGGCATCAGCCTTCTGCCCGCGTTGGCCGTTATGGCGATGATCACGGTCATCGGCAGCAGGGCGACGCCGGAGATGACCGGCGAGTAGCCCAGGGTCAGCTGCATGTAGTAAACGAGGAACAACAAGATGCCGAACGTGGCCGCCCCGGCGAACAGCCTGGTCAGGTATGCAGCGCCGCGGTTGCGGTCGGCGACGACCCGGGGCGGCAGCAGCGGGTGCGCGGCGCGGGCCTGCCAGACGGCGAAAACGATCAGCAGCACGGCAGCGGCAGCGAGGAACCCCCACGTCGACGGCGTGTTCCAGCCGTGCGTCGCGGCGTTGGAGAACCCGTAGACAAGGCAGAACATCCCGCCCGACACCGCCGCCACGCCAGGCACGTCCAGCCGGGCGCCCGGCGCCTTGGGCTGGCGGCCCAGCAGCAGCGCGCCCCCGGTGATCGCGATGGCGGCGAAGACCAGGTTGACATACAGGCACCACCGCCACGACGCATACGAGGTCAGCGCGCCACCGATCAGCAGCCCCAGGCCCGAGCCGCCGGCCGCGACCGCACCGTAGACGCCGAACGCCGTGCTGCGTTCCTTCGGGTCGGTGAATGTCGTGGCCAGCAGTGACAGGGTGGACGTTGCCAGCAGCGCGGCGAAGGCCCCCTGGCAGGCGCGCGCGGTCACCAGCATGGTGAAGCTGACCGAGGCACCACCAACGGCGGACGCGATCGCGAACCCGGCCAGCCCGGCCAGGAAGGTCACCTTGCGGCCGATCAGGTCGCCCAGCCGGCCGCAGAACAGCAGCAGGCTCCCGAACGACAGCGCATACGCGGTCACGATCCACTGCCGGCCAGCGTTGCTGAACCCCAGCGCGTGCTGTGCCGACGGCAGCGCAAGGTTCATCACGGTCAGATCGAGGGTGATCATGAGATAGGCGATGGCAACAATGCCCAGGATCAACCACCGCCTGGAGTCCCCGGTCATTGGTCCGGCCGCCCAAGGGTCTGGCCCGGCCGTGGGGATGGCGCGCCGCGCTGCCATGATCGTCTCCTTGTCACATCGAACGGATCAGTAGGCACGTTCACGTCATGCAACGACAGGGCAGCCGCCAGAAAAGTGACAACAGGCGCGGCTCAGCACGCCAGCGACGGGTGCACGTAGGTGTGCAGGTGGAAGATCCGGCCCGCACGGTCATCCAGGCGGATCACCGCCACGACCTCCTCGCCGCTGCGGGCCACCACCGCAGCCCGTCCCTCCAGGTCGAAGGGCTGCAGCGAAACGCCAGCCGAGGGGCCGAAGAGGTGCATGGCCCGCCCGGCGACGGCCGCGGCGCCGTGAACGCCAGGCTGAGGGCCCAGGCCGATCACCACGGGGAACCCGGCCGCCTCGGGGTCGAGCAGGCCGATCAGACCCTGCACGTCACCACCCTCGCAGACCGCGATGAAGCGGTCCGTCAGGCCGGCTGCCGTAGTACTCCCAGACCATGCCCCCGCGTGCCCGGCGCGGGCCGAGCCGGCCCCGACCGACAGGCGCGCGCGGCGGGCCAATTGTCGGCACGCCGCCGGGGTGCGCCCCACCAGCCCGGCCACGGCGTCGAACGGGAAGCCGAAGACGTCGTGGAGGACGAACGAGGTCCGCTCCGCGGGCGACAGTCGGCCGATCACGACCGAAAGCGCCTGGCCCACCTCGTCGTGGAGCATCATCCGGTCTGCCGGGTCGGGGATGCCCCCAGGCGCCTCGGGTGGTTCCGCGGTGACGGTTGTCCGCCGGTTGTCCGCCAAGGCGAGCCGGTTCAGGCACAGTCGGCGGGTTACCACCACCAGCCATCCCCGGACGTCCTCGATCGCATCGTGCGAAGCCGCCAGGCGGGCGAACGCCTCCTGCACCACGTCCTCGGCATCATCGTCCCGTTTCAGCATCCCCGCCGCGACCGCCAGCAGGTACCGGCGGTCAGCCGCCCACGCAGCCTGAACCCGGGCATCCCGTGGTGACGGCGGCTCCATAGCCTCCTCCGGTGGCTCTTGATCCAGCTACCGTAAATATGTCATCGGCCCCGCACCCGTGCATAGCGCGCCAGGCCCACGCCGCGCTCGCCGGCCAGGGCGTGGACCGCGGAGCGGCCCAAGCCGGGTCCGGCTGGCTGAACAGAAGGTGCCGCCGGTGGCGTATCTGCCAGTCAATGACTACCGGGCACTGACCGGCGCTCTGGGCCAGCTGATCACCGCGGCGGAGCAGCAGATCGCCGCCCGCGCCAGGCCCGACGCCGGGGCCGGATCCCGGCCCGGACACATAATGCAGGCACATAACGGAACAATCGGGGCGCCATCAGATACGCGCTTGGCAAGGAGGTGATGCGCGCCGATTCGGCGTTCTGCGGCAGTGGCCAAGTGCTGCTGCGACATTAGCGCTGACGTTTCGTTACGGCCGCTGCCTTTGTTTGAGGATGCCGTCGGGCAGGCCTGCCAGGCTCGATTGCTCAAGAAGTTGTCCGGTTCAGCGCATTCTGGGGTCTACCTCACGAACGGTGTTTCCGGCCGGTTGCCGCCAGCCAGGGCTGGAACGGCGACGTTCTTTCCGTTCGGTTCGGCGCAGACGGCGTGAGGTGCATAGCGCTGGATCGTCTGCCAGATCTGGGCGGTCTGGGAAGTCATCTCCGCTGCGGCGGCGTCTGACATGAGCGGCAGGTGCTCGGCCGCGGCGTTCGTCCCGGCCTTGAGGAAAACCGGCGCGCCGACCTCGACCATCCCGGGCACCTCGTAGGTACGGACGAAGCCGCCGGATTCCTGAGGACTGTCCGTGTGCACGTCGAGCGGGATCTGCACGGCCTGCCGGATCGCGGCGAGCGCAGGAAGCGTAAAATCGCGCACGATGTTTACGGACTGAGCACCCAGGTCGGCCAGCAGGCGGACCGAGAACGGGTTGGCCGCGGCAGTGTGCGCCGACACCTTGACGGCGAACTCTGCCTCAAACTCGCCGGCTTCGCGCATCTGCTGCAGGAGCCAGAGCAAGCCCTCGTCATAGACCATGATGCCGCGGACTCCCAGCGCCAGCGCTCGGCGAATGTCTTCGATGGCCCAGATGACCGACTCCATTCCCCGCAGCCGGTTGCTAAGCGACCCGCCGCCGGGAGTGCGGCGCGTCGCACTCGTCCTCGCCGCGCTTAGCAAGGACCGCAACTGCCTGGTCCTCACCAACCGGACCAGCCACCTGGAACAGATCGCCGACCTGCTACGCGACGCCGGACACAACCCGGTCATCCTTCGCGGCGGAATGGGCGCCAGGACCCGCGCGGCGGCGCTGGCCCGCCTGCAGCCGCAGCCCGGCGGGCCGCCGCTGCTTGCCGTGGCCACCGGCCCGTACGCGGGTGAAGGCTTCGACTGCCCGGCCCTGGACGCCTTGTTCCTGGCCGCGCCGGTCGCCAATAAGGGCAGCCTGACCCAGTACGCAGGCCGGATCCTGCGCGCGCATGAGAACAAGACCGCGGCCGAAGTCCACGACTACCTCGATGAGCGGACCGGCGTGCTGGCCGCCATGCTCGCCAAACGCGCGCCCGGCTACACCGGTCTCGGCTTCCCCGACCCGCGCAGGCTCGCCTCACCCCAAGCGCCAGCACGGACAGCTAACCGGCTCCGCAAGCCGCACAATATTATGTTGGAGTGATATCATGTATTCGTAATAGTAGCCCTGCGGGAGGCAGCTGACGTGGCCTATGTCCTGGTCATGACACCCGAGGTCCGGGCGTGGCTGCACGACTTGCGCAAGCGTGACCGGGCCAGCGCGAACCAGGTCGGCCAGGCCATCGGAATGCTGCTCGAAGCCGGGCCCGAGCTCGGCCGCCCGCTCGCCGAAGCCGGAGATAAGGCTGGTAAATGGGAGACCTGGTACCGCCAGGCGATCCCGCTGGCCGAGCACCGTTACGAGGACTACCTGAAGCAAGAGGACATTCGATGAGCAGCAGCGAGTTCCATCACTACACCCGGGACGAGTTCCTCGCCGAGTTCTATCCCGATCCTGCCGACAAGGCCGCCATCGCCGCCGGGATGGAGCAGCTGCGCGCCGAGCAGCGCGCCTTCCGGCTCGCCGAGATGCGCCGCCGCCTCGACATCACCCAGGTCCAGGTCGCTGACCGGATGGGCATCACCCAGGGCCGCGTGTCCGCCATCGAGCACGCTAAGCCAGGCACCACCGAACTGCGCACCCTGGCCGCCTACGTCGAAGCCCTCGGCGGCCGCTTGGAGATCATCGCCGACTTCGGCGACCAGCGGCTCGCCTTCACCGAACCCGGCACCGAAGCAGCCTGACTTGATCAGCACCCGTGACCTAACAGAAACTCTGCGATCAAGGCGAACCGGGAAAGTCCTCCACGATAAGTCCTCCACGACACCTACGGAGTAGCTTATTTTCAGGCATAACATCTAGTCCGGCATCATCCGAGCCACAGACGATGGCGAACGGGGTCACTCACGCAGATCGGCTCGGCGAGCACCCTAGTCGTCACTCGGTGTAGCCACGACTGCCGGTGCGGGCTAGCTCTCCCGTTAGCCTGACCGACTCGACCACGTGGGTAGACGTGGCTGCCGGGACGCGCTCAACGCGGCATGAGCGAGCGGCAGATGTCCCGCTTCGGCGAGCAGGCGCGAGGATGGGAACGTGAGACAACAGTGGAGGCGATGGCTCCCCGGGCCCAAGCACGGGCTGGTGCGCAGCCATATTGTCTACGGCGTTTCCAGGCATCCGGATCCCGAGCAGCTGCACGCGCTCCTTGGCCAGTACAGGAACCTTCAAGAGTGGACCCAACTCCAGGGTTTTGACCTGGAACCGATCCCGGAAAACCTGGCACTGCTGGATGAGGCCATCGACCGGCTTATAGAGGAGCACGGCGACTGGGCCCGGCGCCAAGAGGCCGATCTGACCGCTGCCGCTGAGGATCCGGCAGTGCTGGATGAGGCCATCGACCGGTTCATAGAAGAAGACGGGCGCTATACGCAAATATCCACCGTGGAAAGTGACGCCGGCCTGTTCCTGGGCACCCTGATCGTCTCCACGATCCACGGCGCACACTGGCGGCTCTGGCCCAATGGCCACCCGGTTGTGCGCCTCGTGCCCGGCCGCGACCTGGACGTGATCGCCCTGGCCCACGACCGGCTGCGCAGCGGAGAGCCGCGCCTCGCCGCTATATACGCGGACGCCGCCGCGGCAGCCGAGCCCGATAACCAGACGTAGCCGCCTCGCGGCATGAGAGCGCTTTCCGTCCACGATGGGAGGTGACCGCTCGATGAGTCAGTCATGCAAATGGCACTGCGCGGGGCCGCTACATCAGGCACCGGAAATCGGCGCAGGCGGGAGCCTGGAAAGAGGCGCTAGCAGGGTTAGCGAGGAAAGCCAGTCGTCGAGTGTGGAATTCCGGCGCACGGCTGAAAGCAATGCTTCGGTCGGCAAAGCCGCCCAGGCCCGGTAGCCACCTATGTCCTTGACCGTGGGTTCTAGCTGAGCCACGCCGTCTACTAGCACAGCGGCTTCGAATCTGTCGGCTGTGCTGCGTAGTAGTGCCAGCAGCGCCTGGCGAGTCTGGCGCCTTTCCCCTGCCTCCGTAGCCAGCTTGGCGACCCCGTCCATCAGCGCGCCAGCCTTGAAGCTGGTGGCGACGCTAGGCAGGAGCGCCAGCAGAGCTTGGCGGGTCCGGCGGTTGTCATCCACCTCCGGAGCGAGCTTGGCGATCTTATTGACCAGGCCTACGGTTGTCTCGTAGTTGGCGGTCGACAGCAGTCTCAGCAGCGCCTGGCGGGCCCGGTGCTTGTCTCCCGCTTCTGGGTCAAGCGTGATCATGCTGTCCACCAGCGCGCCGGCCAAGTAGCCGTCCGTAGTGCTGGACAATCCTGCCAGCAATGCCTGGCGGGCCTTGGGCTTGTCCTCCACCTCCGGGTCAAGCGCGACCATCCTGTCCGCTAGCTCTGCGATTGCCCTTCCGCTGGCGCTGGCTAGTTGTGCCAGCAGTGCCTGGCGGGCCTCGCGCTTGTCCTCCGCCTCCGGAGCGAGCTTGGCGATCTGATTGACCAGGCTCACGCTTGTCTTGTGGTTCGCCGTCGACAGCAATCTCAGCAGTGCCCGGCGGGCCTCGTGCTTATCTTCGATCTCCGGATCCAGCCAAGCGACACCACTTGCTAGCGCAGCGGCCAGGGAGCCGTTAGTGGTGGCGGTTAGCTGTGCCAGCAGCGCGTGGCGGGCCAGGCGCATGTCCTCCGGCTCCACCGCAAGCCTGGCAATCCCGCCTACCAGGACGGCAGCCATGAAAGGGTCAGCGGTCCCAGGTAGCTGTGCCATAAGCGCCTGTCGGGCCTCGTTCTTGTCCTCTGTCCCCTTAGCCAACTTCGCCACTCCGGCAACTAGTGGAGCGGCCAGAAGGTAGTCGGAGGTGCTGAACAGCTGAGCCAGTAGTGCCTGGCGCACTAGGCGACTGTGCTCCGGGTCCGCCGCTAGCCTGGCGATCCCGCTGACTAGCAGTGCCGCACGGAAGCTATCAGAGGTGCTGGGTAGCTGGGCCAGCAGCGCCTGGCACGCCTCGCGCCTTTCCTCTGCTTCCGTTGCGAGCGCGACCACTCTGTCCGCCAGTGCCCGGGCAGCTGTACCGGTTGTGTTCGTCAGGAGTGCCAGCAGCGTTTGGCGCGCCTCGCGCTTTTCCCCCGCCTCCAAGTCAAGTCTGGCGGCCCTGTTCACCAACTGCACTGCTACCTCTCCGTTGGCGGAGGGTAGTAGTGCCAGCAGTGCCTGACGAGCCTGACGCTTGTCCTTCGCCTCCGGGTCAAGATTGGCGATGCTGTCCACGAGTGTTGAGGCTGGCAAGCTGCCGATGGTGTTGTGTAGCAGGACCAGCAGCGCTTGGCGCACCTCGCGCTTGTCCGCTACGTCCGGGTCAAGCTTGGTTATCTCGCGCGCCAGCACCGCAGCCGTATCGTCGTTGGCGGATGGCAGTAGGGTCAGCAATGCCTGGCGGGCCTGGTGCTTGCCCTCTGCCTCCGGAGCCAGCCTGATTACCCCGTCCACCAAAGCCGCAGCCAGGTGGCTGTCGGTCGTAGCGGTCAGCTGGGCCAGTAGTGCCTGGCGAGCATAGCGCTTGTCCTCTGGCTCCATAGCGAGCCCGGCAACCCAGCGCACCAGGATGGCCGCCCGGATGGGGTCGGCAGTCTCGGATATGCGCGCTAGCACCATCCCTGCGGCCTGCCGATTTGAGGTTTCCCAGTGGCCAGCGCCGTCAATGTCGCTCGTGCGGGCTACGCGTGCCAGATCCACCCGCGCCTGGCCGACTATGTCTGCGATCTCCGGCGACCAGTCCGTCTCGGTGGACTCGGCGGCGACCCGGGCGAAAAATTTCCGCCATTGCCACCCGGCATCAATGACCGACAAGTCTGCCGGAATCTGGCCTGCGCTTGCTGCGCGGCGAGCTAGTTCTCGCATGAGCAGGTCATGTTGGGGATGCATGGCGACAGCCGCAGGCGCTGCGTACTCCCAGTCGATGTCGTACCACAGATGCGGGAGCAACTTCTCCACCGCCTGGCCCACTGCGAGGCCAGCAATATGTTCGGCGACAAGATGCTCACAGATCGATCGGTGGATGAAGCGGCGCAAGGTTTTTCCTGTGTCGATGTCGTACTCAAGAGGCGTGGCCACGTGATCGAGCGCGACTTTGTCGGCCTGGCTCAGCCCACTTCGGCCGGTCCAAATTTCGTCGGCCCACTTACCGATACCAGAAAAATGATCAGTAGCCGCAGAGCCCGAGGCCCAGGTACGGAGGACATCCAGGCAAGCGTCTGGGTCTGGCATGAAGCTGGTACTACCGCGCCAGCGGCCGGTCAAAATTCGTCGGAGCACCTTTTTATAGAGGTCGCGCCGGAATACCGGCAGCGGTTCGCTGCCGACGATGCAGTAGAAAGCCAGGATCAGCGGCACGGTGGCGGCATGCTGAAGGCTGGGGTGCTGTGCGATCTGCTCGGCCAAATCGTTGCCGAGTTCGGGCTGCTGGGAGAACCAACGTTTAATGAATGCTTCGACATCATAGGGGTAGCGCAACCGCTCTAGTTCACCGATCCGATCGGAAGTGTTCTTTTCGTCAATGGTAAGTTGCTGGTTCCACGTGCTCGGCCGACTGGTGAGAACGATCCGCCACGGGAGCGTGTCGGCCTGACGGAGTCGCTCATCAGAGCCGCGAGCCTCATCGAGGGAGTCCGCAACCAGCAGTGTCGGGGCGTTTCGCTCGGTGAAGAATAGGCGGATTGCCTTGCTGATCCTCGAGCCGCCCAAATCACTGAGCTGGTCGAGGGCGCTCGATACTACGGCTTCACGGATGTCACCGTCGGCGATGAACAAGCGAGCGCAAGTGGTGTACAGCGGCAGTTCGATGTCATCAATGTTCCCCCCCATGCCTAGTTCCAGAATGGCATTCTCGGCGCAGCGTCGGGCAGCGCGCTTAGCCAGCCAGGTCTTTCCAGCGCCGGGATCGCCAAGAACCACGAGCCGCCTGCATTGCTGCGCCAATGCGTCAGCGTCGAGGATCTGATGGCCCATCGCGCCTGTCGTACTGATAGACAACTTGCGCTCGATATCGGCGGGAGTAAGCGCAGCGCTGCCAAATTGGCGGTCGCGCGGCCATGGGTCAGTATTCAGCCAATCTATCAGAGTGCGAAGATAGACGGCAATCTCGGCTCGTTCAGCAGGGCCTGGCGGTAGCCGGTCCAGTGCGTGCTTAAGGTGGCCCATGATGTCAGTGAAACCGGCACCTAGGTCGGCGTGCAGGCGAATCATAGCCTCATCTAGCGCATTAGCTTGGCCAGACTCCATTCGCTGCAGCCGGGTCAGCAGTACCCGCTGGAAAAGCTCCGGGTCAAGATCACTGACGACGAACTCGAGCAAGCCTCGGGCAATTGTTTCTGCTGCCGCGCACGCGCCATCGACGGTTCGGCCATCCCGCTCCAGTAGAGAAGAAGCTATGAGCTTCGTCAGGGTCTGGATGGAGTCCCGCCCTGCGACGGTCCATGTCCGCGGGTCTTCGAGTAGTTGCCGCACCGCGTTGAAGTCCGCCTGGCTCAGGTCGCCCGAAGCGTCGGCTGCTGACCGCACAAGGCGGCTCAGGTCATCAGTATGGCGAAGCCGCCGGAACCAGCGCCGCGTCGCACCAGCGAGCGCGTCAGCTGTCCAGTCCAACGGCAAAGCAATGGCTGCCGGGCCGATCGCAGCACCGAGCAGCCATGCGAGCACCAGAGAAGGTTACTATCTTCCGTCCCAGCAGTGAAGATTGTTCAGTTGTGAAATGCCACAGACGGAGTCCGTCTCGGTCGCACGTGAATGCGGATCCGGGAGTGGCACTTCGCGTGTGCCGTTGGCAATCCGTCAACGTCGCGATTTTCACCTTCGGATGGCATTCCAACCAGTGGTGTTTGTAGCCTGAACATCTTGGTGTCTCGAGAGCAAGTCCTGCAGCGGCAACTCACTCACATCGGCAGAAGCGGTAGTTCTCATCGCAACTCCGCCGCAGGGCATCGCACCGGAGCAATGCTTGAGACCTGTGGATGGCCGGGATGGGGTGTACCTTCCCGGTGACCGAGTCGAGTCTCAAGCAAATGACCGGCGTTGGCGCGCCGGCCGGGAAGGTACAGCCCGATGCTCACCGTAGTCCCTGGCGACGGCTCCGGCCACGAGGGTGGGAAGGACGGCTCGCCGTCGCTGATCGATGAGATCGTGCGGGAGGGCGCCCGGCGGATGCTGGCCGAGGCGCTGCAGGCCGAGGTGGACGCTTATATCGCGGGGCATGCGGCCGAGCGGGATGACAATGGCCGGCGGCTGGTGGTGCGCAACGGCTATCACCACTGCCGGGAGGTGCTGACCAGCGCGGGCGCGATCGAGGTGACGGTCCCGCGGGTCAACGACAAGCGCACCGACCCGGACACAGGCGAGCGGAAGCGGTTCTCCTCGGCGATCGTGCCGCCGTGGGCGCGGAAGACCCCGAAGATCACCGAGGTGCTTCCCCTGCTGTACTTGCATGGGTTGTCCAGCGGGGACTTCGTGCCCGCCCTGGGCCAATTCCTGGGCTCATCTGCTGGGCTGTCACCGGCGGTTATCACCCGGCTGACCGAGACCTGGCAGGCTGAGCAGCGCGCCTTCGCCGCCCGGGATCTGTCCGGGGTGGACTACGTCTACCTGTGGGCGGACGGGATCCATGTGAACATCCGGCTGGAGGAGCACAAGCTGTGCCTGCTGGTGATGATCGGGGTGCGCGCTGATGGCCGCAAGGAGCTCATTGCGCTGGCCGATGGCTACCGCGAGTCGGCGGAGTCGTGGGCGGACCTGCTGCGTGATTGTGCCCGCCGCGGGATGGGTGCGCCGGTGCTGGCCGTGGGGGATGGGGCGCTGGGGTTCTGGAACGGGCTGCGCGAGGTGTTCCCCGAGGCCCGGGAGGGCCGCTGCTGGTTCCACAAGACCGCGAACGTGCTGGCCGCGCTGCCGAAGTCCGCGCACCCGGGCGCGAAGAAGGCCCTGGCGGAGATCTGGGGCGCCGAGGACAAGCAGCACGCCCGCGCGGCGGTGAAGGCCTTCGACGCGGCCTACGGCGCCAAGTTCCCTAAGGCCACCGCGAAGGTCACCGATGACACAGACGAGCTGCTGGCGTTCTTCGATTATCCCGCCGAGCACTGGGTGCATCTGCGCACGACCAACCCGATCGAGTCAACTTTCGCCACGGTCAGGCACCGTACCAAGGTCACCAAGGGTCCCGGCTCGCGGGCTGCCGGCCTGGCGATGGCGTTCAAGCTCATCGAATCCGCGCAGGCCCGCTGGCGCGCCGTGAACGCTCCGCACCTGGTCGCGCTGGTGCGCGCCGGTGCCCGTTTCGAAGACGGCGTGCTCGTCGAACGGCCCGGCGGCCACGCGCCGGCTGCTGCCTAGCGGGATTGTGGAGGCGATGCAGGTGCCGGCTACGTCACGCCGCAGGATCGAGATCGTCGATTACAACCCGGACTGGCCGGTGCTGTTCGGCGAGCTAGGGCAAACGCTGCGGGCGGCCCTGGGTGCGGTTGCGCTGCGGATTGACCACATCGGCTCAACTGCCGTGCCCGGCCTGGCCGCCAAGCCGATCATCGATGTGCAGATCTCGGTAGCCGCCTTCGAGCCCATCGAGGCATTCAAGGATCCGCTTGAACAGCTGGGCTATGTCTATCGCGCGGACAACCCCGAGCGCACCAAGCGGTACTTCCGCGAAGCCCCCGGCAGCCGCCGGACCCATCTCCATGTCCGCCGCGCTGGCAGCTTTTCCCAGCAAGTACCCCTGCTGCTGCGCGACTATCTGCGCTGTCACGCCCACGCCGCGGCCGAGCTCGCCACCATTAAGCGGCGCCTGGCCGGGCAGTTCCCCTTTGACGGCGCGGGCTACACCGACGCCAAAGCCCTCCACGTCTGGGCGATCATCCGCTGGGCGGACGAGTGGGCTCAGATGCAAGGCTGGGAGCCCGGACCAAGCGATGCCTGAATCAGGCGTCATTACCGGTAGTGATCTCAACCGCGGGTGCTTACACAAAGATCTTGATCCACAGGTATTGACAATTGCTCCGCACCGTGGCCCGCGCCGACCCGGCGGCACGTTACTGGCTTCGGCGCAGGATATGTGACGGCCAGTCGGACAGCCCATCAGCTGTCACGGTAGATGAGGTTCCGGTCCGGGTCGGCAGGGTGCTCACCCGAAGAGCTCTTGCAGCACAGCGGCAGAGCGTTCGGGCACTGGTTCGCCCGGATAGAAGTCCGCGGCATATCTGCAGGGCTTCGTCGGCTGACTCCACCCCGATGATGTCGGCACGCACGCGGAGATCGTCGATGTCGCGTGTCCGGGCGGCGAGTGCCTTCATCGCGAAGACGTGGGCTGGCGATGCCGCTGACACGCGGAGCCCGGGGTGGGCGAAGACGCGGCGCTTGCCAGGGTCATCCTTTCCAGAGATGTAGATGCTTGCCTGCTCGTTGAGCCACCAGTACGGCAGTCCGAGGGCGTCTGCCGCCCGACGGGCCTCCTCGACCACCACCCCATGGGAGACGAACGTGGCGTCAATGTCGCGAGTCACGCGCTTGGCGTCGTAGGCCAGGGCCATGGCGGCACCGCCGACCACGAACACATCGGCGACGACACCCCTGCGCTGCAGGCGATCGCCCAGGGGCGGTAAAAGCGCGTTCCATCTCGGCTCGGCCGAAAAGGACATCGTCGGCTTCGGTCACGCGGCGTCCAGGTCTCGCGCGGACAGGTAGACGCCATGCTTGCGGAACGCTGCCGGAGCCCAGACCAGCGCTTCGGCCCGCTGAGTCTGCAGTTGCGCCGGAAACCACGACCGCCGCAAGACCCGGGACTCAGCCCACGGCGGGGGAGCGAGGTCGAGCTGCGCGCTCGCCCTCCAGCCGCAGCCGGTGCAGCCCCAGCCGCGGTGTGGTGCGACGATCGGGACCATGGAATCCGTTGCCGGAGCGGACGCCGTTGCTGGCGGCGCCGCTGGTCCTGGTGCGGAGGGTGTCGTTGCCCGTCCCCGGCTGTTCGGGCGGCTCGCAGCACAGGCCCGGGTGAGCCTCGTGTCCGCGCCGGCAGGCAGCGGCAAGACGGTGCTGCTGCGGTCGTGGATCAGCCAGGCCGGGCTGGCCGATCGTGCCGCGTGGGTACCGGCCGGGCGCGGCGAGCGGGATTCGCAGCGGTTCTGGCTGTTGGTGCTGGGCGCGCTGCGCCAAACGGCCCCGGGCTCGGTTCTGGTGCAGCCGCTGACGGCGGCGCCGGACCTGGACGGGTGGGCGATCGTAGAGCGGCTGCTGAAGGACCTGGCGCCGCTGGATGACCCGTTGTGGCTGGTGGTCGACGACGTGCACGAGCTCGGCGCCGACGCGCTGCGGCAGCTGGAGCTGCTGATCATGCGGGCCCCGCCGGGCCTGCGGTTCGTGCTGGCCGCCCGCCATGACGTGCGCCTGGGCCTGCACCGGCTGCGGCTGGAGGGCGGTCTGGCCGAGATCCGTGAGCCCGATCTGCGGTTCACCGTGGCCGAGGCGCGGGAGTTGTTCGCGTCGGCCGGGGTGCAGCTGTCGGAGGCGGCGGTAGTGATGCTTCATGAGCGGACCGAGGGGTGGGTGGCGGGGCTGCGGCTGGCCGCTTTGTTGCTGGCCGGGCACCCGGACCCGTCCGGGTTCGCGGAGCAGTTCGCCGGCACCGAGCGGACGGTGGCCGAGTATTTGCTTGCCGAGGTGGTGGACCGCCAGCCCGAGCCGGTGCGGCGGCTACTGCAGCGCACCTCCATCCTGGACTCAGTCAACGGCGAGCTCGCAGATCTCATGACCGGTGTCAGCGGCGGCGAGCGAATACTGCAGGACCTGGAGGCCGCCAACGCGTTCGTGGTGGCGGTGGACGGGCGCCGGTCCTGGTTCCGATACCACCAGATGTTCGCCGACCTGCTGCAGCTGGAGCTGCGCCGCCACGAGCCCGATCAGGTCCCCGCACTACACCGCCAAGCGGCCGGCTGGCTCGCCGGGCACGGGCACCCGGTGGAGGCCATCCGTCACGCTCAGGCCGCTGGGGACTGGGGCCTCGCCGCGCGCCTGCTCTCCGACCACTGGCCCGGCCTGCACCTGGCGGGGCAGGACGGCGGCACCCAGCAGCTCCTCGCCGCGTTTCCAGCCCAGAGGCGGGCGGCGGATGCTGAACTGGCTGTGCTGAGCGCGATCGATGAGCTGAGGCAAGGGTCGCTGGAGACGGCCGAGTGGTACCTGGGCCTAGCCGAACGGGCGTCGGTGTCGGTGGCGACGGAACGGCAGGGGCAAGCGCGGCTGCTGCTGGGGATCGCCCGGTTGCTCCATGCCCGCCAGCGCGCGAACCTGCCGGCCGTCGCCGAGGAAGCACGCAAGCTGCGGGACATAGCCGATCTTCGCGACGCGACGCGGCCCGCCCTGAGCGAGGATCTGCGTGCGCTGGCGCTGGTCAACCTGGGCAGCGCTGAGTTCTGGGCCGGCCAGATCGACCAGGCCGAGCCGAACCTGGAACGTGGGGTGGCGCTGGCACGCCGGATCGGACGGCCCTATCTGGAGTTCACCGGCCTGGCCTACCAGGCGGGGATTGAGTCCTTCCGCTCGATTGGCGGGACGCTGGAACGCGGCACGCAGGCGGTGGACCTGGCGCAGCGGCACGGCTGGACCGACGACCCGGCCGCCGGGTTCGCGAGCGCCGTGGTCGGGCGACTGCTGATCTGGCAGGGGCGGTTCGAGGAGGCAGAACCCTGGGTCCAGCGCGCCGAGCGTGTGCTCAGAGCGGAAGCCGAGCCCGCCGAGGGACTGGGCGTCCGCAATATCCGCGGGATCCTCGAGCTCGCGCGCGGCCGGGAACGTGACGCGCTCGCCGCCTTCGAGGCCGCCGAGCGGCTGGGTGGGCGTCTCACCGAACCGAGTACGCTGGTCCTGCCTAACCGATCATTGCTGGTGCAAACCCTGGTCCGCCTCGGTGAGACCGAACGAGCCGAGCAAGTCCTCGCCGAGCTCGACGACGAAGCCCGCAACGATGGGTCAATGCGCATCAGCCTGGCGGCCCTGCGGCTCGCCCAGCACAATCCCCAAGAAGGCATCGCTGCGCTGGCGCCGCTTCTCGACGGTTCGACACCGGGACCGTGGGCGGGTCAACCCGCCTTGAGCATGCCAGAGGTCAATTTCTGGGGATGTGTGTTCCTGCTCGAGGCGATTGCCCGTGACGCGCTCGGCCATTCCCGCGCCGCCGGCCGGGCCGTGGAGCGCGCGCTAGACGTGGCCGAACCCGACGGCGCACTGGAAATCTTCCTGCTGATCCCCGCGCCGGGCCTGCTCGAGCGCCACACCCGGCTCCGCACTGCCCACGCCGCGCTGATCGCCGAGATCCTGGGCCTGCTGGCCGGCCAGGCAGCCGCGCCGCGTGCTGCGCCGCGGCTGCCGATCGAACCGCTGAGCGACAGCGAGCTGCGGGTGCTGCGCTACCTGCCGACCAACCTGACCGGGCCGGAGATCGCCGCCGAGCTGTACGTCTCGGTCAATACCGTCCGGACCCACATGCGCCACCTGTACGCCAAGCTCGGCACGCACCGGCGCGCCGAGACCGTCGCGCGGGCCCGTGTCCTGGGCCTGCTGGCCCCCTCCCCGCCCCGGGGCCAGGCCACGCGTGCCGGCTGAGGGCCCGGGCGGGCGGGGTCTGGGCGGCGGGTTCGTCGGCCTTAGGCGGGGCCCGGTGAGCTGGCGTCACCGGCCGGCGCCGGGTGCCGGGAGGCGTGAGTGCGGCGCGGGAATCCGCGGCTGGCACCCGGACCTGCGGCGATGACCGAGGACGGACGCCGGCCGGGGGCGGGGCGTCACGCCGGTGGCAGGCGCCGGACTTCGAGCAGTTCTAGGCCGAGCGCCTCGATCTCCGCGAGCACGCCGTGCAGCGCCGCGCGGTCAGGCAGCGGCCCGGTCAGTACGGTGTCGCTGCCGCTCGCCCGGGCCTGCAGAGCGGGGAATGCGGAGCGTATCGTCGGGCCCAGGCGACCGCGGACCCGGATTCGGTACCGGTGCGGCGGCGGGTCGGTGCGTGCGCCGGTCACTTGCTCACCACCCGCAGGAGTGACCCGCCGGCTAGCGGTTGCACCGTCGTCGGGACCTTCATGGGAGCCCTTCCTGATCTGGCGGATCCTCACCGCCAGCCTCGGCGCCGGAATGGTGAGCGGTCACCGCATGATCGATGTGATTCCCGGCGGTGATCAGCGCCCGGGCCAGCAGGACGTGAGCATGCCCGGGGCGCGGTGCCGGGGCGCGGCGGCCGGGGCCGGCGCATGTTCCGTTCTGTGTCGCCGGCGCCGGGGATCGCATGCTTGGTGCCAAGACATCTCATCCCCTGCGGTGTGATGCTCGCCGGACAAGCCCGGCTGGCGGGAGGATCGATGCAGGCCTGCCACGAAGCCATCAGCGATGGTGAGGGCCTGGTGCAGCGATGGCGGGTGACCCGGCTCACGCGGCTGGGGATCCCCGGGCCGCCGGCGCAGTCTGAGGCCGAGGCTGATCGCGTCGGCTGGTATCAGATCGCCCGGCTGGCCCGGCGCGGCTGTGCCTCGGCATTGGACGTGCGCATAGCCCGCTGACCGGTCGGCTGCGGCGGTCCGGGCCGCCGTCAGCCGCCGCGTCCGGGCCGACGCCGGGACCCGGCAGCAGAAGGCAGGCACCATGGTCCGTCTGGACCAGCAAGAACCCGACTCTCGCGAACGGGCAGTGGCGCGCCGTGCCGGTACCGGTGACCGCCCCGGCCGGCGGCGCGGCGCGGCAGCAGTCCTCCGCTGGCAGCGCCGGTGTCCTGCCGGGCCGGTTCCTCGGGCCCTTGCTGAGCCCGGCACGGGTTCGTGTCCCGTGCCGGCGCGGCTACCGCGTCACCCGCCTGCCGCGCAGGCGGGCAATCACATCAATGATGTGACGCCCGCTCACCATGTCAGAAGCCAGTCTGATCCATGACGGCCACGGCCTGCGACACCAGCCGGACCGCACGGCCAGGGAGATCACCATGGACCTTGTCTCGGCCTGCGTCATCACCGGCGACGTCGCGCGCCTAGTCGGCTGCTGCGAGAAAGCCACCGGAGCGCACGAAGGAAATAAAGAAGGAAGGAAGCAATGAGCACCGGCGCGGCGGCTGGGCTTTCCGGGTGTGGCGCAGGCAGCCCCTCGGGTTGGCAGCGGCGTCTTGCCCGGAGGCGAGGCTGCACCTCGCGCGCCCGTTTGCTACCGAACAATCAGTTAGGACAGCAATGACCAAAAATTTTCGTTTCGGCATCATCTTGTTCAGCATGGGCGCCCGATCGGTGTGGCAGGACACCGCGCGGCGAGTCGAGGACCTGGGCTACGACGTGCTGCTGGTTCCCGACCATGTCACCATGTGCGCGCCGTTCCCGGCGCTGATGTCCGCCGCCGCGGTGACGACCCGGCCGCGGCTGGGCACGATGGTGCTCGCGACCGGCCTCTACAATCCCGCCCTGCTGGCCCGGGATGTCGCCCAGGTACACGAGCTGACCGGAGGCCGGCTCGAACTCGGCCTGGGCACGGGGTGGATGGCTGAGGACTTCCAGGCCGCCGGGCTGCCGTTTCCCAGCCGGGCGAAGCGCGTTGCGGATCTAGAGCATACGACGACTGAGGTGACGCGCATGCTGCGCGAGGCCGGTCACCGGGTGCCGGTACTGATCGGGGCCGCAGGCGACCGGATGCTCACCCTGGCCGCCAAGCACGCGGACATCGTGAGCATCCAAGATGCGCCCGGCATTACCCCGCGCGGCGAGCCCGGCCACGACAAGCTGCCCCGCGGGCTGCTGGCGGAGCGGATCGGCTTCCTGCGCCAAGCGGCTGGTGACCGGTTCGGCCAGATCGAGCTTTGCCTGGTCCTGTGCTCGGTGCACATCGCCGGGTCCGGTGAGCCGGACCTGGGGATGGCGCGCGCGCTGTACCCCGGGCTGCCGGACGAGGATCTGCTCCGGCTGCCCGGCGTGCAGCACGGAAGCGAGCAAGACATCGCGGACTCTTTGCGGCAGCTGCGGGAGACGCAGGGTATTACGTATTTTGCCGTGATGGAGTACGGCGGGAACCTGGAAGCCTTCGGAAAGGTGATCAGCCAGTTCCGCTGATGGGCAGACGATGGTCTGGCAGATGTGTAGAGCCCTCGAGCCCGAGTTGCAGGAGGGTGCGGACGGAAGCCGAGTCGCGTGCCACCACTGGCGGGAGATCATTAGCCTGCACGACTCCCCTGGGCAGAGCCGCCGGATGCGCGCAGCCGCGTCACACGAATGACCACCACGCGTCCGAGTCCACCATGAGCACAGACGACTTCTGTGACTCGCTGCCGACTTTGGTGGAGCCCCAGCCGTGCGATCCTCAGGCCCGCTCGCGGCGCTTGCCAGGTCCTGAGCGCACCACCCGCCGCGCCGTGGACATCGTCGAAGACGCCCAGTTCGTCCGCGACCACAGCGGCTACCGCGACGCTGACAACACCCCAATCGCCATGCGCCTGGAAGCTCCGCTGGCGTGGACTGACACAGTATCGCGGTAGCTGCACAAGATCGCGCTCTGACCGCCGCCGCAGCCGGAGCGCAGCCCGCGGTGCTGGCCAGTTGGCTGGGGTAGCCAAATACCAGAGAATGGCCGTACATTTGATGTACATAGCTGGATGCGGCGGCGAGCCCGAGCGAGCAGACCAGGTGGTGGCCGATGAGGCAGGTTGAGCACGAGCCGACAGTTCAGGCGGCGTCGACAGCATTGGCAAGGCCGTTGCGGGTAGTCCACTCGGGCGAGGCGGGGATGTCAGCGCAAGAGGATCATGAGCGTGCGGAGCTAAGTATCGACTACGACGAGCTCGCTCGAGCTCTGCTGCGCCACGTCCTGCGCTGCCTGCAGACGTCGTGAGCCGGCGTACTCAGTTACTAACCACGTGCTTAGTTAGTGACGGAGCAGAACTAAGGTAAGTTAGAGTTTGTTTGTCGCTCAGTTTGTCGGGAAGATGCACTGCGCGTTACTCTAGCGAACCGGACGAGCCCATGAATCGGCCTGTAGCCCATAGGGAGCTGTCGAACAGGCTCCGCACGATGCTTCTGGAGCGCCCGTTCCGTCCTGACGAGCGGCTGCCTACCGAGGCTGAGCTGTCGCGCGACCTGGGGCTCAGCCGCCAGACCGTCCGGAAGGCCTTTTCCGATCTTGTCTCAGAGGGTCTGGTGTACCGAGTGCCTGGCAGAGGAACCTTCGCGGTCCAGGGCGGCCAAGATGGCCGGTATCTGCGAGCGTTCGGACCCGTCGACGACATCTTGGCGCTGACCAACGACTCCGATCTCGAAGTGCTGCAGCCGCTCGCCCGGACGATCGACATCGAGGCAGCCGGCCGCATGCGCCAGGCCACCGATGAGGTCTACGCGGGGCTGTTCCGGCGGGAGCACACCGCCGGGCCTTTCATGGTCACCCGCATCTGCGTGCCGTTGGATCTGGGCCACGGACTGGCCGAACATGACTCGTTCGCCAAGCCAGGCGTTCGCAGCCCGGCGACCATGATTGAGCACCTGGAGCGCGACATGGGCATCAGCGTCGCCGGGGCGCTGCAGAGCATCACTGCAGAGAGTGCGACGCCGGAGCTATGTAAGTACCTGGAGTGCGCGCTAGACAGCCCGGTACTCCGCATCGACCGGCTGTTCTTCGACGTCACCGGCAGGTTTGTAGAGCTGACGATCAACCACTTCAATCCCAGCCGGTACACGTACCGGGTCGAGGTGCGGCGCAGGCAGACCGCATGAGGACGCGGTGTCGCTGCGTCCTACGACGCTGAACACCGAGTTCGAGATATATTAGCACTGCAGTAGACTTCCAGATGGTATCTAGAGAGGACACGACAGTGCCGGGTCATCTCAATCGCGATCGAATCCGCGACTACCTGGCCGGGGCCGGTCCGGTCGAGGACACCAGCGGCCAGGCCACGGCGATTCTCCGGGACGCGGTGCGCTACGCGGGCTCTGACGTGGGATTCTCACAGCTTCTGTCGGCCATGGAGCAGCGCGGCGAGATAGCACGGGAGATCCGCGGCAAGCGCACGTACCGGATCGCGGCCCTCGACGCCGAGAGCGCGCCCGCCAGCGCCGAGCCGGACTACGCCCGCGCCGCGCGGCGGCCGGGCAGTGCGACGCCGGCCCGCGCGGCCGTAACCGCAGCGGACGTCGCCTCTGACCCGGCTATCGATTACGACGCGCTGGCAGCTGCGCTGCTGGACCGGGTCCTCACCGTCGTCGCTGCCCGGGGCCCGGCCGGCCAGTCGGTCGAGGCCCTGGTGGGCGATCTGCAGCGAGTAACGGAGGAGCGCGATCAGCTGCGCGCCCAGGTTCACGAGTTCGAGGACCGCCTGACCCGGGCCGATCGCAACACGGCGATCCTGATCCGCCTGATGAACCCGCAGTCGGTGGCGGAATCACCTGACGACGTCGCGTCCGTCCCGGCGGGCGGGAACGACGTGGTCGAGGCGCTGCTCGGCGCGCTCATGCAGGCTGAGGGCTCGAGCCGCCCACGCAAGACGGCAAGGGCCAGCTAGCCCGCGCCGCCAGGCACGGCCTGACGTCAGCGGGCTGGCCCTGTCCCCTTCTCGTGCCATCCCATGAAGGCCAGGCCGCCGCCGGTGCCCGCCTCCGTGCGATACACCGGCACGTAGTCGAGCAGTCGCGGCGTGAGCTGAGTCCCTGCCATCACGCCGCCGAGCGTCACCCAGTTCAGCGACTCCGACGTGCCGGAATACAGGCGATGGCGCGGCAGCGAGCGCAGCGCCTCACCATCGCCGTCCTGGAGCGCCTGCAGCAGCTGACGATCGATCTCCTCGTCCACGATCCAGTGGCTGAGTCCCCCCGAGCCCACTATCGCCACCCGTACGTCCTCGGACCAGGCCGTGACGATCTTTGCGATGGCGAGCCCGAAGTCATAGCAGCGGGCCGGGCGGACGTTGTTCGGGGGATAGCAGGTGTTCTGGATGACCGGCACGATTGGCGACGGCTTGTTGCCGAACAGCCGCTTGACGACGAACGAAAATCCGTGCGGCAGCCCCTGCCGGTGCGGCTGGGTCTTCTGGGTGTGGGTCCATTCGCCGTTTGCGCTCGGATACCGCCGCGCGACCTGGCCACCGTACTCCGCCTCCACGTAGCTCATGTGAGCCAGATCGAACCCGCCGTCCATGAGGGCCTCGATGAGGTGGCGGGCGAGTCCCGACGCCACCGGTACCTCGAGCGAGACGTCCCCGTACCCGCTCCAGGCCTGGCGTGTCACCGCGGAGGAGCCAGGCGGCAGTTCCACCGGGTGCAGCGGCACGCTGTCACCCCAGTAGACGGCGAACGCCGGCATGTTGCTGTCGTAGAACCACTCGTCCTGGTCGTCGCTGATGATGACTGTGATGTCGGGAGCGGCAGCGGCCAGCAGCCGGGCCAGCTGGTCGATCGCGCGCTGGCAGCGATCGAACTGCTCGGCGTGCACCCGGGTGTCCCCGGCGCGGTCTT
>Ga0335075_10003578_pt1 | contig 24562 bp, 30 predicted proteins | sample Lox_Sample_24_FD_206723 | JGI IMG/M metagenome (GOLD analysis project Ga0335075, IMG submission 206723) | Soil microbial communities from Loxahatchee National Wildlife Refuge, Florida, United States - Lox_Sample_2.4 | ecosystem: Environmental > Terrestrial > Soil > Wetlands | place: USA...
GCGCCGGCGCTGCAAGGAGTGGTCGCTGTTCGATATTTTAGCTCTGCAACGGACCATCGGTCAGCACACGGGGAGAATACGCTAAGAGTTACACAGCAGAATCGAGCGAATTGCGATGGTAGTTCCATTGCTTTTCATGGTTGAAAGGGAAGGGGCGTGCAGACGGAGAGGTGGTGCGAGGGGTTGTACAGCTTTGTGGCTGGCAGATTGGAGGAGAAAGAAAATCAGAAAGGGTTACCCACACCCAGATTTAGTACACACTAACATTTGGCATACACCTGAACGGCCCTCCTACTCTCAGTCAACTCCAAATTCCCATTTGTGTTGCCTATCGGAATTTAGCTTCCTATCACGATTCGGACCCAATTGCATAACGTAGGCGAGCCTTTGCGAGAGCTTGGGTGTCTAAAAAGGGAACTTTCCTTGAAATTTTCTGATCTACGAGGGATTTCTTCGGGGTCCGGTGGAAGAAAATCTCGCAGTTAGTGGAGGGGCGAAAAATCAGGGACCTAGAGGGGAGGTCAGGGTAGGTGTAGAATTGTGGTTGCATTGGAGCAATACCGATCAAACTAAAAAGCCTCGTCATACGTTCGTGGTCTGACGGGATGAGTCCAGATCGGCGATTATGCTCCGTACTTCTGAGACTGTAAAGTACTATTCCCCTCCTGGATCACTTGTTAGCGCGCCACCATCATGCCACTTTTACAATCACACAAGAGGCTTAGCTAATATAACCGGCAGAATTCCACTGTACGAAATGCATGCAATTGAAGCTACTCAGACAAAATGGACTTGAAAACTATCCTTAAAACTCCTCAGCAACGTCGCTTTCAGTCTGAAATCCTAGAGACACCCTCTCAAGCTTCTACATAGTCCTAGGACTCTCAAGATGGACCCCGACCAGAGAACCTTACCCCTCTACTACACACTCACCCTCACCCTCACCCTTACAACATTAAAACGTCGCGCGATAACTGGATAGCAATTAATACAGCTCTTTTATTTAACATTCCTCACCCCTAAATCTGTGAAAAACTTAAGGTTATAGAGCGTCAGATTTAATACGTAAAAGGCCATCGGCTAACTCCTCAAAAAGCACGTGGCAGATCTAGTCATGTTAAACTACGCACCCCTCAACGACAACAGATTGAGACTTAGCTTCTTAAGTCTCCTTCTCACAAACATATGCCTTGGCAGCGCGTCCTACAACAAATGGCACCTAATACTATTAGCAAGCAAGCTATTTGTACTGCATTCAAGCTCCTTAGCCATATACGCAGGGTCTCACACAGAAAGGGATTTTCAAACGATCTACAAGTTATAGCACAAAGAGTAGCCTTTGCCCAGCAAGGCATTACATGGTCCTAAAAGCGAGTCTACTGCTAAATGTTCTCTAACGAGGTTTAGGCAATAGGTAGAGCACATACAGTCTTATATATAACTGTTAAGGAGGATGGAAGCGATAGATATAACCCTAAGAGTGTACAACACAAATATTTAAAGGTCCCTGCTTGGATGTTTCACAGAACAATTATAAATGGAAGGAAAGGACCAGCACACTTTTAGGAGAAGGAGGTTGGAACTATGAATTCTAGAAAATATGACCGATATATTCTCTCTAGAATTCAAGAGTTCTTTGAACTTCATAGTGAGGAAGGATTTTTTTTTGTGCAAGACAACGCTCCTTCTCATCGGTCAAGAGAGACAACAGAGAACCTCCGCCGACGGCGAATACCAAACGTCAAGTTCCCCCCTTATTCGCTAGACCTTAACCTTATTGAGCACGTTTGGAATTGGATGAAGAACTGGATTCAGGAGCGATATTGGCAAGCACGCTATGACGTAGCCAAAGTCCTATTACGTGAGCTCCAGAGGATCATTTGGGAAGCTTGGGAAGCTGTCCCTGACGAGTATATTGAGACTTTGTTTGATAGCTGGTGGAGACGCTGTAATTGACGCAAATGGTGGGCCTACAAAGTATTGAGTAGATAGGTAGAATATTACTGTATTCCTAATTGGGAAGCGGTGAAAGCAACGGAGTGCAATGTGGCGTACAGTACAAAAGTGGTGTGATAAAAGCGGCAAGTTTGTTGCACTCTAACAAGTGATCCAGGGGGGAATAGTATATAGCAAGCGGAGATGTCTCCGTTTGAGGGCAATTGTTATCGATTAGATGAAGGCCATAGTTAAGTTGAGTGGAAAAGTGATGGTCACACTCGATAGCGGCTTAATATACAAAGAGTACTGCTGTGCGACCCTCGAACCCGTGGAATATTGCCTATCCGCCCATAGGCTGCTTGGGGTTGGCCAAAAGCTCCGGAGTAGAGCTCCGGCCAACGGCAACCTGCTGCGAACTCGACAGGTAACAAAAGCAGATCGACAATATAGTCTCCTTTCGGTCGCTTCTTTCAGAGTGGGAAGTGACCTGGACAGGCGAGTTCTCTGCACCCTGCGACTACATCGGCATTTGCCCAACGGCGTGCAACCGAGCCCAGAGACCCCTTTGAACCCTTCGACCCTTGAAATAATGAGGGCATTCCATGTCCGGGCTGCTTCTGGGATGCGTTCTACCTTCCCGCCTTTCCTTTTGAACTGCCTGGACACCCTGGCCGCAGCCGGTGTGCGAGGGTGTCAATCAATTATTCGCTGTCCGCTCAAGGTGTTCCAAGATCAGGTGAAATCGAAGATTATTACCGCATATTGCTAGCCTGCAGGGAGTGTGGGCGCATCAGTATAGAAGTCGGGTGGTCATGGTGTAAGCTTTCCACTCCACTCCTATTTCCGTGTTCTGTCACCCGAGCTACTCTCAAATTAATTTCGCTTTCTCCTGACAGGCGGCGGACGATTAATCGATTTTATCCATTAGGGCTTTCGTTTACGCCTGTCGGACGAAAATGAGCGTGATAAGGAAACGCCCATGTCATGCGCGTTCCTTGAAATCAACAGAGTACTTGACTAAATCGTGCTAGCACCCACAGCTCCACCATGAATGCCCCTGCTGGACTGCGGTATGCTTATGCTTTGTGTATGTACGGATAGATGTAAGATAGCCATGTCTGGTGTACGGGAAAAATGTGGCGTGCGTAAGAGCGGGGTCTGAAATCTTGGTCTTTAGTGGCGTTGCCAGGCCTCAGACGCCAGGACCCCTCCACTCAAACATTGCCATGCCATGGCCACTTTACGATTTGTATGTAAGATCTCCCAAGCTGCAGCCACATCCCTTTCCTCTTTTGGAGCTTCAACATTTTATTGATACGCGTCAACGGCAGCCGATGATAATTGTGGGGGAAGCTGCTGTTGTTAATTCTACTCCGTCTGCTCCGTCTCCCATTCCTCTGCTCCTTTTCTTTTCTGCTCCCTATGCCGTCACCTAATTAGTTCTTACCCTTGCCAATATTTCCCCAAAGTCGGCCATTGCTAGACCCAGTTTTCCATCCCGCTGGCTGTTGGTGGGCTAAAATAGCTGGGTATGCAAGTCTTCCCAGTTTCGCATATCTTTTCCATAAGCCAGCTCAGATTCCCATCTTGCCCGCCTCCAACTACTCCCACTCCCTCTACACTACTACATCACAAAACTTCCTCAACAAAACGCGCTCTACTTCCCTGCCCCACTTATAATCCTTCCTTCACCATTGTCAAGCAAGAGGGCTCTTGTCTTGTAGGAATCTCCACACCCATGTGGGTACGCAACACAACATCCTTTATATCGGTTCTGGTGTACGAGAGCCTCGACGTCTGAGAATAGGGACCTCTTCCAATTGACTCATACCTCCATTACGGCTTCTGTACGCCCTGCAATGCATGCTAGGGATTCTTCGGGTCGACAGGTGTCTCTCCTAAACGATGACCCTACCCAAGGAAAAGCCATCCCCTACGGCCATCTGAACTCGAGGCTTGACGACCAGCAGAAGAGCAGTCGCTCAAACTCTTACACATCTGAATCCTCTTCTCCCAAGACGCCTGATCTACTACGGTCCCACTCGTATGACTCCCGTGCCTCCAATGATCCAAACTCTCCTATCACACCTTCCTTGATGGAGTACGGCGGGCCAGGCTCCTACAACACTCCGTACCCAGATCCTTCACAACATGACAAGCGCCTGGATCGCTCCTCAATTTATGGCAGCTATCCTCCCAGGCAGAACTCAGCAGCGCGGCCGTCCTACACTGAGCGAAACCCGAGCTCATACGAGGATGATCATATGAACGGAGCTCCTTCCGAGCGGACAGCATCAAGCTCAGGAAAGAGATATCCTTGCCGCTTCAAAGACTCTCACGGCTGTGACAAGTCGTTCACTACGTCGGGCCATGCATCTCGCCATTCCAAAATACATACTGCCGAAAAGGCTGTTCATTGCTCCTTCCAAGGCTGCCAGAAGAAATTCACGAGGGCAGACAATATGAAGCAGCATCTGGAGACTCACTACAAAGAGCGCTCACGCTCTTCAGCAAGTCATAAAACATCAACATCTTCCACAACTAAGCTCACGGTGCCAGCCGGTGTCAAGAAATCGTCATTGACCGGCACCAGAATCAGTCGACCTACAAGCCGCACCGGTTGGCCGGAGCAGCTTTCGGTCGACACCTCGGCTACATCTGCCCATTACCATGAGGATAGGTACTCTAATATATCCTCATATCGACCGCAATTCCCTGGAACAAGCCCGACATCCGGCTATGGTGCCCTAGACATGGGCAGCTTCCAAAACGCCCTTCCCGCGGAATATTTAAGAGCTACCAACTCCGAGAGCGCTAGTGGTCTTGACGCTCTGGCAGCTGCTGTCGCCAGCCAGGCGGAAACTTGAAGAAAAATAATGACCTTTTACCATTATTTACTACCTTTCATCTTGCTCCACCATCAATAGGAGCCATTCATTTATTTGGGCAGTAACACGACTTCTGTGTCGCCTCTTGATTACCATCTCTTCACGGCCGTAATGATGAATACCTGTTTGTTATGATTTACGATTTTTTCGCGTAATCTAGAAAAATCATGGTTGGCGCTTAGGGCTTTGTTTTGTCTGGATTCACTCACCTAGGGGCTTTGGCCGGTATTGCCACACGATACGATACATCGGTAAGGGGGATCAGGATCCTGGATAAGGTTCTTGGGGACAGGCATTTCGTGCTGGAGTTTCTGGATGGCTTATCGAGTTGGCTTTTCCTTTCGATAAATTGGATGGAAGAGTGTAGGGACACTGGTAGAAAATAAGGTACATCGATGATACCAGTGGGTTATCCTGGCCATTCGGGATGTCCCTTCGGGTGCGCTACAATAACAGAGTTATCTAAAGACAATAACTATCTCTCAAATCGATGAATACCCTAATAACATCTTTATGAATCTCATCCTTCCATTATCTTATCCAGCACTATTGTAAACAGCTTTAAGACTTTCAGTACGCAACCCCTACCTGCGGTGCTTGTCTAGTTCGTTGGCAACGGGTCTTTTGAGAGCGTTACCGCTGGCTACATGGCTGTAGCACGGAAGCTGTTCTTGCAGACGATGGAGCTTTCTTGCAGAGACTTTGGAAGATTGCGGTAGCCGGCAAGTCAGACTCGGCAGATATCACATCTATCGTGAATCAAAGGTCCCCGGATTTCCACCCTCCTCTCAAATATATACCTCTCGGCTTATAAATACATCCCATAACGACCTCGACTTGGAGGCGCAGAGATGTAGCATTAAGATGGAGAAGCAGAGACGTCCCTGTCGTGAGGTAGGAGTCATGGGTAGCTGTCTGCTGTGTTGTTCGTTGTGACATTCTGTCGCACTGGGGTAGGCTGTACGGAATACAGGGCTGGAAGAGGCATGCTGTGTTTCTATATTTCTATTTTCAAGGTGTTCTTTCTGTCACGATCGCTCTGAACTTTGTCTTTGAACACAATGTGCTTTGCAGTGAGGTTGTGGCCTTGGACTTAGGTTGGTTCATTTCGTAAATACTTGATCATTATCATTACCAATAACACGACATCATCAACGCTTTCTATCTCCTTTCTTGCCCCAAAATCAAGCAAAAAGCTCCTCATCCGCCGCACAACCCCTTGCCATCTCAAACTGCTCATCAGTCTGGCACACCAAAACCTTATGCCTCGCGCCCTCAGCCCCTATATCTTGCACCACATCCTCAATCTTCCGCCCATTCTTCCCTTCATCAACTCTAAAGCCCAAACAGCCACACGCTTCCACAACCCGTCTCCTAAAATCCGCGCTCCTCTCACCAATCCCGCCCGCAAATACTAATGCATCGACGTTCCCGTTGAGCGTCACGTAATAGGAGCCTATGAAGCCGCATACCCGATCGACGAAGATGTTAAAGGCGAGTTTCATCTCCGGGGAAGAGGAGGCGACAATGGTGCCGAAGTTGGTAGTGCCAGTTAGGGCTTTCCACCCGGAGGACTTATTGAGGATTACTTCAGCTTTGGAGATATGCAGGGAGGAGGTGCTAGAGGGGGAGAGGGCGCCGACGTTGGAGGCGTAGTGGAAGACTAAGCTGTGTGGGAGTATGTTTATTTGGTTGTTTTGTACGTATAATACATAAACAAGCGGAAGGAGAAGGCGAGGGTGGATGGGGAGATGGACTATAGGGAGTCATACCTAGGATCTACACTGCCGCTTCGAGTAGCACCGGGTAAGCCTGCCAGGGGCGTCAAGCCCATTGAAGTATCCCAGCTCTTTCCATTCTTGATCGCACATGCACTTGCGCCCGAACCAAGATGCAAAGCGATAATGGTGGTCTCGCTCTCTGGCTTGCCCAAGAACTCAGCTACTGAGCGCGTGATGAATGCATAGCTGATGCCATGAAAGCCGTACTTTCTCAGGCCATTCTTTTTTGCAATCTCTTGATTAATTGGATACGTCCGGATGTGTTCTGGGATGGTCTGGTGGAATTGGCTGTCAAAGTAGGCTATGTTCTTTGCTGTGGGGAGACTTTTTATACAGGACCTGACTATTTCGAGGGCCGATGCGTTGTGTAGAGGCGCGAGGTCTGTTAGCTCTTCGAGACGATGGTAGGTATCTTGGTTGATGATCTTGGGTGCATCATAGTCGCCGCCGTGAACGACTCGGTGGCATGTATGAGTAATATCTTCTTTCTTGGAGATCTCAGATAATTCCTTGTCATCAATGAGCTCTTTGAGTAAATAATTGAAAGCTTCGTCTTGAGTTTCAATCTTTTGATCGACTTTTTTGTCCTTAGTAACTGTTTCCGATTTCCGTACATACTTCAATTGAGGTGGAGGAGCTGTCAGGCCATCGATTTGCGTTTCGGCAAGCTGCTGTGGTATCTTTCCTTTCAAGGCGCTATATACCGAGATCTTCACTGAGCTGGACCCTGCATTGATGGAGAGGATTATTTTCGCCATTTTGAGACTGGTTGTATTGTTGATCCTACAGGAAAACTGACGAGGCTGACGGTTTATCAGGGTTCCTGCCTGCAAGGCATGCGAGGCTTCATGACGTACGTCGTATGATTTCGGAACTCCACTTTGCGGATTCAAATCCGGAAAGACAACGCAAGTTGCCCTGGATTAGTGCTCCAACTGCATGCAATAGTACCTCCACAACCTGACTACGTTCAAAAGCTTCCGATTCACCCGTAACCATGGATCGACGCATATGGTCGATAAAGACGCTGTGAAAGAATCTATCGTGAACATGCAGTGATCATCTTACTCTGCCAAAGCCTTCCAATATTCAGACGTACTTAACAGGGAGATATTATCCATTTATATGACCAAGAGGAATTCCTCTACCATTAAGAAAACCTACGGTTGTTACTTGAGAGTAGAGCTTCCTTGGCAAGTGACATCATAGGCCTTAGTCGAAGTTAAAGATTGCATCTTCCTCTCACGAGAACAAACTTTCAAAACACAAAAGCCTCAGAAACGACTGCCAAAATGCCTGGAGAAGTTATTGATAGACCAAATCCCAGGCCACTGGATTCCAGTGTGCCTGATTCAGTTCTCTCGCTTTCCGTTAAGCTGGAGAAGCTCCATATCAGCGAGAATGATATTCAGGCCCTCCAAGATTTCCGGAGAGCAAGCAATTATATTGCAGCTGGTAAGTAAAACAACTCAAACTAGAATATATGAAATACAGCTGGCAAAATCCCTCTCCAATATAGAAAAATGTAGTTAGACTCAATCACTAATAACAAATAGCTATGATATTCCTCAAAGATAATGCCCTTATGGAACGAGATCTCACATTCGATGATATCAAGCCCCGGCTTCTGGGTTAGTTTCTATGTCATCGAAGTTTGGAGAAATACTTATCAAGAATGAACAGGTCATTGGGGAACCTGTCCTGGTCTTACACTCATTTACGCACATCTCAATTACCTGACTGTTAAGAATGATCTCAAATTGATATACGTTGTTGGCCCTGGACACGGCGCTCCAGCAATACTGGCATCTCTATGGCTCGAAGGCAGTCTGGCACACTTTTATCCACAATACTCTATGGACAAGCAGGGCCTTCATAATCTCATTACAGGATTTAGTACTCCACATGGTTTTCCCAGTCATATCAATGCCGAAACTCCTGGCGCTATTCATGAAGGCGGAGAGCTCGGATATGCTCTGTCTGTTGCTTTCGGTGCTGTGATGGACAAGCCAGATTTAATTGTTGCATGCGTAGTTGGAGACGGGGAAGCAGAGAGTGGACCTACTGCTACGTAAGTCATGATCGAAATTTTAGTACTGAATATTAATGCTAATTCATCATAGCGCCTGGGCAAGCATAGACCATCTTACAAGCTCTTTGTCTAGCTTTCTAACATATTCAAGCATGCAGCAAAATACGTTGATCCGGCAGAGTCCGGTGCAGTCATACCAATAGTTCACGTGAATGGTTTCAAGATCTCCGAAAGGACGATTTATGGATGCATGGACGATAAGGAAATGGTATCTCTGTTTACAGGCTACGGTTACCAGTGCCGATTTGTAGAAGACCTCGAAGATATCGTAGGTCGCCCTTATTAACGGCTGCAGGGCTCATACTAACCAAACCTTTTTAGGACCGAGATTTAGCCACAAGCATGCAATGGGCTCTTGATGAGATCCTCAAGATTCAAAAGGCAGCAAGGAGTGGAAAACCAATCTTCAAACCCAGAGTAAGTTCCATTAATAATACTTACGAACCTTTAAATGCTTACAAGACTTGTTCAGTGGCCCGTTCTCATCATGCGTACGCCGAAAGGCTGGAGTGGACCAAAGAAGGTTGATGGAGAATTTGTAGAAGGGTCGTTCCACGCTCATCAGGTCCCATTGATGAAAGCCAAAACAAGCAAGGAGCAACTAGGAGATCTCCAAGAGTGGCTTCTATCTTATGGACCAGCAGAACTCTTTACGGAAATAGGTGAACCAGTAGACTCAATCAAGAGCATCGTTCCCGTCGTAGAGAAAAACAGGTTAGGTCAGCGGGCTGAGAGTTACAAGTCCTACGAGCCTTTGAATGTCCCTAACTGGAAGAAATTTGGCGTCGAGAAGGGAGACGAAGAGTCTTGTATGCAAATTCTAGGCAAATTCCTTGATCAGGCTCTCGTCGACAATCCAAAGTCTCTGAGAATCTTCTCCCCTGACGAGCTCGTAAGTAACAAGCTTGACGCTGTGTTTAATCAAACTGGCCGTAATTTTCAATGGGATGAGTTTTCAAATGCAAGAGGGGGAAGAGTCATTGAGATATTGAGCGAACACACGTGTCAAGGGTTCATGCAAGGTATATGTGGAAACATGTTGAGTTTATTGACAGCATTTTAACAAGATATAGGATACACACTTACTGGACGGACTGCCATATTCCCAAGTTATGAGAGCTTCCTAGGAATCATCCACACGATGATGGTCCAGTATAGCAAATTCAATAAGATGGCTCGCGAAACAGGCTGGAGACCCGATATCTCAAGTATCAACTATATCGAAACCAGCACGTGGACCCGGCAAGAACACAACGGTTTCTCGCACCAAAATCCATCGTTTATCGGAGCAGTCCTTAACCTGAAGCCCAGTGCTGCTCGAGTCTACTTACCTCCTGATGCTGTAAGTCTTTTAGTTTAAGTTATTCCATTATAACTTATATTAATATGCTCAGAATACATTCCTATCCACTGCCGCCCACTGCTTGAGATCAAAAAACTACGTCAACTTGATGGTCGGCTCCAAGCAGCCAACACCTGTCTTCCTATCCGTTGACGAAGCCGAAAAGCACTGCCAAGCCGGCGCCAGCGTATGGAAGTTTGCCAGCACCGAGGGAGGCCTGAGCCCGGACGTCGTTCTTGTTGGAGTTGGCTGTGAACTCATGTTCGAAGTAGTCTGCGCTGCCTCCATCCTCCGCCGTCTATGCCCCGCTTTACGAGTCAGGGTAGTCAACGTTACAGACCTAATGATTCTGGAATCGGAAACCCTTCACCCACACTCACTCACTCATCACGAATTCGACTCGCTTTTCACTCCCGACAGGCCTATTCATTTTAACTACCACGGCTACGCTAATGAGATTAAAGGGCTTTTGTTCGGCAGGCCGCAGCTCGATCGGGTTACTATTGAGTGTTATAAGGAGGAGGGCAGCACCACGACGCCATTTGATATGATGTTGAGAAATTGCGTTAGTAGATACCATATTATGGAAGCTGCTATTCGAGGTGGTGCGAAACACAATCCGAAGGTGGCATTGGATATGACTTTGTTGTTGGCTGAAACGAGGCACCAGATTATAAAGGTACAACAATATATATATGAGACGGGAAAAGGTATGTCCAGTGATCTCTTGCGGGACTCTGATTTCGTGGAGTTATAGCATGCTGATTATTTCATTAGACCCAGACGGGACATTCAATATCCCGAAGTTCGAAGGCACCGTCTTTGAAGGGGGAACCGCTGGCAAGGGCGAAAGTGGCTCCAAAGAAGATGGATTTTTTGTCAACTAACGAATTCTTGAAAATCCCAATAGCGAAATAGCAACAGGTAGTCGAGTTTATGTTCTGAAATAGCCAAATCGTAACTTTTCTTAAAGAGAATGTATAAGTTGTACTCAAGGGACCAATAGCCAGAGTAGGGACTAGTCTTGGATATTTGTGGTGTGAGACTCCGAATACCTTATTTATTTTAAACCTACCGTTTTAAATACCATTTATTTGTTACAATATGCAAGCCCTCGCACTGTGCGTGAATTCATCTATTGTACTGTTGTGTCAGGCTCTTAGTGAGGCAACTACACTTGCGCGCTAGCGGCCGCTTGTTCACTTTCTGTGCAATTTCGCGACTTCACCATCGAGCGCAAACCGTCAGTAAACTCGGCACACAACATGTCTACCTTAGCGGACGAGTTACTGCAAGACTTTGAGGACTCTGGATCAGAAGGCGAAGGCCAGCAGAATGGAGGCCTTTTCGCCGATGAAGATGACTCTAAGGCAGGATTAAATGGCCACGCTTCAACGCTTACAGGCGCCGACGGTCGTGGTATGGAGTTGGATGGAGACGAGGAGGAGGTGGATGAAGACGAGGAGATGGCTGGGATGAATGATGTTGCGATGGATAGGCCCGACGATGAGGAGGAAGCCAAGGCCAAGGTTGAGAAGATGCAACTTGGTGGTGTAAATGATGTGCGCAGCGTGGCTGGCCTGATGAAGACTTTGGAACCGGTCTTAGAGGTCAGTACTTCTCTTAGCTCCTCTAATGTTCTTGAAGCCCGAGTTTACATCTACGTTGTGGTACACAGCCCTGACATCTTCCGACGCGCTATAGAAAATCGCATATTTCCAGTCGTTACCGCCCGAAAAGCAGACTACTCACGTTGGCTCGATCGAAGATAATCCCGAATACCACTTATTGACACAATCCAATACACTATCGACATCTATTGACAATGAGATCATACTTGTCCACAAGTTCATACGGGACCACTACTCGGTTCGCTTTCCGGAACTCGAGACTCTTGTTACGAACCCAATCGACTATGCCAAAGTGGTTACAATTATTGGAAACGGGCCGATGGATCAGGAGAGTATAAAAGCTCTTCAGAATTCGAAGGACAACCCTCTCGGAGCAACTTTGAGGTCTGTACTGGATGGTCCGTCTTTGATGATAGTCACAGTCGAGGCTACAACAACAAAAGGGCGCGAGATGACGCCGGCAGAGCTCGAAAGAGTAATGCGCGCTTGTGAGATGACACTGTCTCTCGAAAAAGCAAAGAAAACACTGACGGACTACGTGCAATCACGCATGAATCTATTCGCACCGAACCTTACTGCCCTCATTGGCTCATTGACCGCAGCACAGCTTCTGAACTTTGCTGGTGGCCTCACAGGGCTGGCCAAAACTCCGGCTTGTAACTTAGCACCACTTGGGTCGAAGAAGCAATCCGGCACCGGGTTTGCGACCAACGTAGGCGTCAGACAGCAAGGATTTCTATATCATTCGCCCATCATTCGAGGCATTCCAAACGACTTAAAGAAGCAAGCTATGCGTATCGTATCAGCAAAAGTGGTGCTAGCTGCTCGGGTTGACCGCGTACACAGCAGTCCGGATGGATCAACAGGAGAAGAGCTCAAAGCTGCGTGTCTAGACCGATTGGTAAAGTTGACCGAACCACCACCTAACAAAGGTACGCGTGCTCTACCAGCGCCTGACGATAAGCCTTCGCGAAAACGTGGAGGACGAAGAGCGAGGAAGGCCAAGGAAGCTACGGCAATGACAGATCTACGGAAGGCGCAAAATAGAATGGCGTTTGGAAAGGAAGAGAAGGAGGTAGGATATGGTACAGGCGAAGGCACTAAGGGCCTAGGAATGATTGGTGTGGAAAACGAAGGCCGTATCAGGAATCTACAGATCGATCAACGTACAAAAGCGAAGCTGAGCGCAAAGAACAAGGGCTGGGGAGGGGCAACACCTATTGGAGGCTCTGCTTCCTCGCTAAGAGGATTTGGCCAAGGTCCTGGCGCGGTAGATCTTCGCGGAAAGGGTCTTAGAGCGTCTGGGGTTGGTTCTACGGTTGGAGCTGGATCTGGGACTGCCTCTTCATTAGCATTCACACCCGTCCAGGGACTGGAGCTCGTGGATCCCAAGAGAGTGGCTGAAATGAATAGAAAGCGGAAAGCAGAGGAGGACCGATGGTTCCAAGGGGGAACATTTACTCAAGTTGGAAGTGCGTCTAGCACTGGTCCAGCAAGCAATGGCGCTGCGAATGGTGGGTTCAAAGTCCCAGATCTTCCTCCGGCGAAGAAAGTCGATACTGGGAAGGGGAAGATTGGGCTTCCTGGATTGCCTACTAAATAGGTCAATTCCTTCTAGTCCTTTCATGGTACGGTTATGAGGCGTTCTAGCATCTGACGGCGTTCAGAGATAGCAAGGAGCAACGGAGGTTAGGAAAGTGTTATGCCTTGTATTATACACTACAATTTGAGCATATATTAAAATAAATGCTGGCCAGGACACTCGTAGGAATAGCACTCGTGACTGCTGATCCATTTCAAAGATGGGAGAAGTCATTGCCAGGAACACTTTCAAAGCTAATTATTCTAGAGAAGCGTGGCAGTATAACCCTAACTAGAAGATCCCACCGCAGTCCGCAGCGTTCAGATTGTCGCTTGGATCAAAGAGCTTGATGATCAGTTTAGTGTACTTATATTTGCTGCGAGCGGCAGGGTATCATCGTTTGCTCTGACACGCTCAAGAGACAAGCCCACAATCCTGGGACGATCTTTTCAGATCCGGGAGATGGAGCGAAATTGAAGACGCTGCAACACTTTCGGGCCTCAAGGCCACCACCTGGAAAGGGACAGACAAGAAAAAGTGAAGATTAACGACGGGAAGGAGCCTTACGACAAGGAGAGAATCGACAATAAGAGCCTTGTCAGCGAGAAACCTACGTGAATGAGTATGCCCAACTCTGGCTTCGGAAATTTCCACCTCATAGTAACTATCAGCCTCATCGCAAGTTGAGTCATTTGTCCCCTACAGCCTTGTCACCGAAAGCCACTGCTGCCTAGAAAGGACCCCCCAAAAGCCCCATCACACCGATGCGAAGCTCCCCAACCAATCCCACCAGCCCAAAATTATATAACATCGAAAACGCGAACAATTATGTATGGCAAGGCCCCCAGCCCAGCCACGTTCATGCACACGCCCCATGCACAAAAAGCTTGTCTTCAGCTTGGCAAGAGCGTCGCGCCTAACCTAAAAGGGGGGTTACGGGATAAAAAGATAAGATCGCGCGACGACTCTCTTTTTTTTCCCTTCCACTTCTACTGAGGTCGCGTGCATGCCCCGTCAGGCAGGATTCCACCGCCGAGTACGTTTTTCTCTACCATTCAGCTCTCTTCCCGTCTCGCACCTTTTTTTTCCCACATGTTCCGAGCAAGGGTCAGAGCCACAAGATAAGAGGAAACCCCCCTCCCATGGCGCCACTAAACACGCCCCGCATCTCAAAATGCATCGGGAGACGAAATGCCTACCTTTTTCGGTCGCCGGTTGGGGAAAAAAAAGATTCCCAAAGCTTTTTGCACCCCAAGTTTAGAAAGATTTTGTTCATTAAAACGTATGCATTTTTATTCCCGTTCATTACTTTGTTTCATGTAAATGGGTCAAAGCGCTCACGTAAAGAAAAAGAAGAAAGGAAAAAATATAATTTTTTAATTAAAAACCAAATTCACCCTGTGCCCCATTTCCCATCGCAGAGGATCATCACTGCAGGCCAAACGAAATCCTACTCTAACTAGCCGCTTTGCACACCGCCACATCGTATAACTAAAGAAATCCACAATCCCGAACTACCCGCACCCCCCGTTCCCTTACTGGCGTCAACGTAATCGTAGCTCGTGAAAGTAGACCAGTTAATATGCCCCAGATACGGCAAACCGCTGTCACTGTAATACTCGAAAAGTAAAAGGAAAATGTGGAAGCTAAGCTAATGCAGACCCCATCATAATGTCCAGTCTAAATGCCAATCTCCCCCCTACTTCTGCCTCCCTCCGCAATTTGTCGTACCCCAACCAAACTAGGATGGACATCGTCCGTCGTGTCGCTTCGAGATGTGGAGTTCGTAGGCGTTTGCAAGTCGGGTCGATACCGCTTCACCCGCCATGCAAGCGTGCTTTGGTAATGCAGGTCACTTGCATATAGGGGAATTGGAGGGACTTAATGGCGAGAAGCTATCACAATGAGAGAAATCAGTCTTCATTCTTGTACCCTACACGAATGATCTGTGTCTATCTTGAGAAGGAAAACTAGAAGGAAAAGATCCAGCAAGAAGCAGTATGTAGATTTGCTTAGTGTGGCGAAGAAAACGTAGAGAGTCGATGCTCAAACGTGCGTGCAATGTGGCCTTCATATCTCCGTGAGCATGTCGTGGTGAGATGCCCTAAAAAGGCTTGCAAGAGTTTGAGTGACAGTCGGCGAGATGTGAAGCTGAACCGTGAGGTCTTCGAAAAGAGGATTGATAGATTTTTGGTGAAGAGGTGATGAGAACCGAAGACCAGGCTGCGGTAGCCCAGTCAAGTGTATCATCTGCGGGGTTGGTACGCATATCCAACCGGAGGTTCTGGGAGACCACCACTTGCGTATGGATTTCCGTCGGCATAGTATGGTGTTTGATAACGGCCTCCATACGTAAGATCCGGTGCTGATGAATGGTGTTGAGGTCTTCTGGCATCAGCGTTGCTCTCGTCGCCTTCTAGACCACCTTTGATTCTCTTCTGGCGCTCCATTCGCTTTCTATGGCGCTCCTCTTTCTTCTCTTCAAACTCCTTGAATTCATGGCGCATCTCTCCCATTTCCTTCCACTCCTTGAAAGAAGTTAGAATTTGTACCTGAAAGAACTGAAGACAGCTTAGGGGTAAACTTACGGATACTGCGCCTTTGATTCCTAGAGCAGCAATGCCAATTGAAGCAGCATCTTGCAGTAGGGCCTTTGACTTCAATTTCTTTGCCTCTTCCTCGGTCATCTTACCCGACTCAACTGCCTCTTGACGAGCTTTTCGCTTCTCATAACTCTGATAGACATTGTGCGCTGCGTGGATCGTCGCAACCGTTGCCAAACCGGCTGTAAGAAGTTGCTTACCTTTCATCTTCTTCACCCGCTTCTCATCCCCTGATGAGGATCCGAGGCTATCTGTGTCACTGTGGTGCTCCCTGTCCCTATCTCTCCGACTGTCTGCCTGTCTGCGTGACTCGCCACCGTTACCACGACGGGAATCACGCGACTCATGGTCCCGCCTGTCGTCGTAATCATCCTCAGAATCAACATCACGGCTTCTGCGATCACGGCTACGATCACGATCACGATCACGTCGTCTCTCCTCTCGTCCTGCTTCAGCGCCCGCGCCAGCAGCCGCGCCGATGCCTAAAGCTGCCAAACCTTTCCTTGCCATATCAGAGACACTCTTGCTGCGACGACGTTCCTTTCTATCATCATATGAATCCTCGCTGGGAGACCTGCGACGTGATCGCCTGTCGTCCCGGTCATCACCACCACGTGATTTGGATCTTTCCCGGTCCAGGAGTTTCTTGCCTGCCAATGCACCGAGACCTGCAGTAGCTAGAGCGGCAAGACCAGCACCTGTACTAATTCCTCCGGAGGTACTAGGTGCTCGAGACCTAGACCTGGATTTACCACCTTTCCCTCCGCTAGCCTCGAGTTCACTTCGGGATCCATTGATTAGGCGATTACCCGCAAGACCACCTATAACAGCCTCAAGGATGTGACGCTTGCTGTGGTGGTCAGGGTCCCTATCGGCAGCCGCGTCAATACCACCGGCTCCAATGGCTGCGGTCAGAATGCGTTTGCCCTTCGCTCCAGTCCAGCCTCCTGGCTCCTTGCGGATTCTGAAGGCTTCGGTAGCACCGGCTAGAAGAGCAGCTTTGGCAGCTTGCTGATACTTGGCAATACTTTCTCCTTCACCACCTCGAGACTTGTCTCGGCGCCTACTGCGCGTACTTTCCTCACTGCCGCTACGTCGGCGACTACGTCGATCACTCCGATCATCATCACGGTGGCTGCCTGAAACTGCTTTCGCCGCCGCCCCGACGCCAGCCAAGCCAAGAGCACCTTCAATGATGGACTTGCGGCGGGACTTCTTAGGCTTATCGTGCTCAGAATCCGTGGAGTAATATTCAGCCACTTCTCCTTCTCGATCCTGATAAGCGATATAAGTACTCTCCTTCTTTTTCTTCTTTTCTATTGGAAATTTCTTGGCGGCAAACTCGGCTCCTTCGTAGCCTGCGAATGCACCAGCCGCTCCAATGGCAGCTGTGGCAAGGATATTTCTATCTGGAGGCTGTCCATGACTCTGGTGACGATCCCACAGTTCTTTGCCTCCTACAGCGAGAGCAGCGCCGGCAACTCCAGCCAGGATCTTCTGGTTTCGCGAAAGCGAGCGACGGCGAGGCTCTATAATTTCGTCCTTGACGACTTTCTTGCGACTAATCCGTTCATCACCAAGATATTGTCCATACTGCTGGTCTCGCTCCACAGACCGTGAACGCACTGGACCGTATCGATCATCTCGATCCACGGTGCGACTTCCAACGTAGGCACCAGCTACAGGTGGCGGGAACTCTCGTCGAACTTCTTCAACCGATAGATCACTGTCCTCACGGACAGGTCGCCGAATGAGGTCGGTCATGCGGGAATTGTACGGTGCGTCAGGGACTAGAGGTGCGGGAGCTCGAACATAAGTTTCGCGAGTCTCAACATATCTAGACTCGGGATCGTAATCGCGATCATCGTCACGGTCGCGGTCGCGGTGGTGATGGCGGTGCTTATGTCTCCTTGGGGCTTCGACTGTTTCGTAAGAGTCGTAAGTCGACATGGCGACTATAGCCTCCCTAATCGGCGAACAGAGGAATGTCCTTGTTGAGCTGGGAGGTGATGTGGCGAGATCGATGTTAATTCAGAGATTTCGATCCAGATATCTTTCTATCCAGTGATATGTGTAATGAAATGATGATGTAGAAGTTGTGAAGATTGTGAAGCGACAATAAAGTGTTTCAAAGTGATATGACGGAAGTGAGGGAGCAAGTGGAAGTGGCCCAGGGACTTAAGCGGGGACAATTGTGATAAGTGTTTGAGTAGGGAGGGGAAGAGTGGCGATTTAGAGTGTGCGTGGAGCGGCAAGTAGTGGCTAGGCTTTCTCGTCCTTCGGGGGGGGAGAGCTGCCTGAGACTGGGCTGTGCTGTGCAAAGTGCGGCTGCTGACTTCGTACTTTTGCATATGTGCACTTGCCCACGACCTGATCACTTGCTCGTATAATTGACGTCTCATGCGTTCTGTTGGGGAGGGTACAGAGTAGTGTAAGGCTCGGGAGCAGCTGAAACAGCATGCAAGCTGACTCATAGGAATCAATCATGCACCACCAAATCTGTCTTGGCCATTAAGCCTTCTACAACCCAACAGGTCCCGGATACATGTAGAAAGTGCTACACAGGCTCGATGACGATAAGTCTGAGCTGTCCATGTTGTTGATTGAACGGCTTTGCCGGGGTGCATGTCTTCAGCGACCCAACCTTGGGAAATTCCCCTTTGTGAACCTGCTGCGCCCCTTCTGTGGCTGAGGTCCAGGCAGGAATGAGCACAGGGCTGCTACAGTAAAGTTGAGCATTTTTGCCTCGCAAATGATAGATTCTCCACACCGCTCCCTTATGATACTGTAGCGGCTCACTGGGTCATTGAAGATTGAAACCGAATTTTGGTTCTTTTCGATGAGATCATAGTCACGTGACCAACACTCTTCGGATGCCTTATGGAAGGTGTTGTACAAAGGATAGCCTTTACGAAATTTTACTCACATTAAGACTATTACTCCATAATTCGCATGTGATTCTGCTCTATCAATTGCGTCCAAGACAATCGAGAAGAGGCTGCTGTACCTTACGAAAGGGCAATAGTCTTCTGGCCTATCAGCCATATCCATATCCACAACCGCCCCACGCACGCAGGGTTCGCTGTAAGATCGACGCGAGGCCGTCGACATCATCATTACTCGATAGCCAAGTTTGTTGATTCCTCGCTCTTACCTTCTCCAATTCGCAGGGGCTGGAGCTGCGAAACAGGTTGGACAAGCCTCATGCCATGCTTTTTCATATCGTCTTCCTATAATGTTCAAGCAACATTGTTTGACCAAGGTCCCGTACCTTGAATTCCACCTGGAAAATGCATCTTGGGTTCGCTGCAATGACGGCAAGATCTCCAGACCTTGCATAGCCTTCCCCGTAGTATATCTGACCTCTTTCTCGATTACTTGTGAGATACTATTGCTGTCCCGAATAGTTTGAACTCTTGAGACCACTTCCGTAAACTGTACTTTGCATTTCCTTGCACACAAAACCGTCTTCGTTATGCTTCCTCAACTCTTCCTAGGAGCTCTCTTGAGCTCCTCTGTCCTCGCTGTTGAGCAAGAGAAGCGACAGTAAGAAACTCCGGGCTGCAAGCTCTAATGGTCTCATCTAATCACTCAATGTAGAGAGAGCAACGGGGCCGAATTCTCCGCTGCTGCCAGCCAGCTCATCTCCGACTACATCCCTCAAAGCGCCTTTGCTATCCTCCAACCCAGCATCGAGTTTGCTGCAAGCAGTGCCGGCGTCTCCTACAGCAATGTAGAAACGCTGATCTACTCCGCTTTCCTGGCTACCAGCATCCCAGCCTGGTTCAACTCGGCCATTCCATCCGCATATTCCACGCAACTGTTCCAGCTCGAGGCAGACATCAGTTCGCTCCGCGCCGCGGCCACTCAAGCTGTAGGAGCCACGACTCCCGTCGTCGTCGTCGTCCCTATCACTACTACGAACTCGGCAGGCAGCACACTCACAACTAGCGTCTCTTCTACTAGTTATCCGGCTACGGCGACTGCCACCGTCACTTCAGGCACTGCAACCACGAGGTATTGAAACCACAAGCCATCTAGGAACTGAAGCTAACAACGGGGTCATCTCTAGCACGACAACAACCGGGCCACCAATCACTACAACTTACACCAACAGTGTCGGATCTACCATCACATCTGTCATCGGCGGCGCAGCCAGTAAAGCCAGTTCTGTAGGGAGCGTAGCAGTTAGCGGCGCCAGCTCTGTAGGAAGTGTAGCCGTGAGTGGAGCCAGCTCTGTAGGGAGCGTAGGAGTCAGTGGAGCCAGCTCTGTTGGAAGCGTAGCAGTAAGTGGTGCAAGCAGTGTTGTGAGCGCTGCTTCCAGTGTCTTTGCACCCAGCACAACCGGTGCAGCTGCCAGGCCTACCGCGCTGTCTGGCGCCGCCGCAGGTGCTTTGGGTCTGATTGGTTTGATGGCTGCTCTGTGATTATGACGTGCGATATACCCTGCGCATTTAATGTTTATGCCCTTACTGTGGGGATGAAGCATTGGGCTCCTAATGAGGTGTTGGGGGACTTGATATCCATCACATATGTAGTAATCGAGCTTGTTAATATTATCTAGTAGTATAAGCAGTCAAGAGTGTATAATCCTGCATTTTCTAACGAGAAACTCATTGGGACAGCCGGTGATGATCATATCTATCGTGGCTTCTTCAAGCGTTCTAATCCCATAAAATTCCCGCCTTCATTAGGCACATCCCCATCGACCTGGGATGAGCTCCCAATCCACCCGATCCCTCACTGCGGGCGACCGCTCCCTACCAGTGCCTGACAACCAACAAAAACTCCTCAAACCCCATCAACAAATTCCACGCCTCCTTCCTCTTCCACCCTTCCCGCAACGCAATCCCTTCTAAAGCCTCCGTCCCATCGAAATATTTCATACACTTCTTCCACGCCTTCTGCGTCTTCTCGTCTTTAAACCTCTTGCCGATGGCATCCAAGTACAAACTATCGACGTGATTCGCTCTATACGGATCCTTAATAACTAGAGGCTGTAGAGCAAGGATGTGCGGCTGGATATTCATGCTCGGGGACGCGGTGGCAATGGGTTTCGGGCGTTTTGTGAAGGCGAGTTGGTCGGCTTTGGCTTTTTCACGGAGGCGATGCAGGCGCGCCTTTTCGGCGAACGCTTCGCTTGATAAAGTCTGCGCAAGGGGGCTCCCCGATATGCTGGCGGAGGAGGAAGAGGCGGCAGCTTCGGCTTGGGCTTCTTCGATGGCTTCGCTGATGGCGTCTTGGTAAGCGGCTCTGATGCGCTCGGCGTCGAGGGCGTATTCGACTTCGTAGCGGATCTCCGGCCAGACGATAACCCAGGCGAAAGTGCGGAGGGGGGTAACCCAGCCGTTGCGGAGGAGCCAGGCTAACATGGATATGTAGATGGGGCGATGAGTTTTGGAGGGGGCGAAAGTTTTGTAGGGCCGCGGGGCGGAGGAGAGGTTTGCGAGGAAGGTGGGGAGTGGTGGGGCGAGGGGGAAGGCGGTGGACCAAGCAAGGGCAGCGGCGGGGAGGGCATGGTTGTCGCTGTTGGGGGAGAGGATGTAGGTTTCGCGGGCGTGTAGGGGGGGAATGGCTATGGCGCGGCGATAGTAGATTAAGTGTTGGGCTAGGATGCGTATATCTGCTAATGAGATAGCGTTTGCTTGAGATGTCTGTTGGAATCTATAATGTGCTATTTAGTATTGTCTTAACATATTGGGGAATCAAAGAATACTGACGATGAAGTTGGCTTCAGAATCTTCAGATACTCAAGCAGGGGACCTTTTAGCTCTCCCCCATCAGCCTGAACCTCAGCCATAATCTTGTGCTCATCATCTAGCAACAAGAGGGCAGAGTGCTTGTCCAAACTTTCACCATCACCACCATCCTGGGAATCTCCAAGATAGCTTGCCGTGGTGATCAACACACCAGGCATTGCCTCCTCATCATAGTCCGGAGGAACAGTCAAGAAGTATGGCTTTGGGATTTGGACTGATAATCTGACGGGCGGATTTGATATGAAACGAACGTTAGCGATGCTGTTACTTGAGATGGCTACGTAAATATCACGCATGGCTGCTGCAAGAGAAGATTTCTCTAGAATCTTTTGCCATAGACTTTTCATGAGACGTTCTATGTTCAGTGTTAGCATTTATAGGAACCCGAAAGTTAGGATGCACACACTCTTCTCCTTAGCTTTGTCTTTCATATTTAGGATGCTATCCGACTCTTTCCACACGTAGCTACTATAACTCTGTGCATATCTCAGAGCTTTGTTAATATCCTTGGCAACGTGCTCGAATATATTGGCCACTTCCGCTGTTGCCTTCAAACGTCCAGGATTCAAGATAAATACCATATTGAACATAGTCATACCTCCTTCATCATTTCCGTTTTCAGATCCCTCCTTTTCACCCTCAGCAGTCTTGTCGTTGATGTTTTCTGCTTCTAGCCGCCCATTTTCGACATCCTCTGGCTGCTCCCTCGGAGACTCGGCTTCAACATTGCCATTCACTGCTCCAGACTCCGCACTCGATGCAGCTTGTTTGCGGCTCTTAGCCTTCTTAAGTTTTTTCTTCTTCTTCCATTGTCCATCCTCACGAATGTGCATTGGATAGGTGACGAAGTGCAGGGGATCAAGCGTAAGCTCAAAGCATTTCTTGTGATAGGATCGGGCAGGCGTCAGTATGCTTGCCAGATCTTGGGTTCGGAAAGCATCGAGATACTCCCAGGGTACAATCTGTACGCCATCGACTGATTCAAGATGCTCATCGCCGTCCCATGAGCTCACGTGACGGGCTTTCTTTGGAAGGCTGTTGTTGATTTGGAACCTGTCATCTTCAAGATCATCGTCATCGCTATGCCCCTCGTCATCAGACGTATCTGGAGTGGTTGGATCGAGCTCTGTGCCATATCGAGGACGCTCTTGACATTCCTTATTAGGTAAGTGTGGGGGGTAGTGGAAGACAAATCTGGGGCCGTCCTTGGACCTGATTATAAGAGCTACGCCTAGAAGACTGGATTTGGTAGACATATTTGTTGACTTATGCTCCAGGTCCCTGGGCGGGGTCATAAATATATAAGTATTGAATAGGTCATCCTCGAGGATTACCAATGGTTCGACGGGTATGAATGGCGGGATGAAAGGCTAAAGGCCGATTTTATCTACAGGCGGCCGCATCGTAGCCGCTGTAGACCTCTCTCCTGCGATGAGTCGCAAGAGAGAGGCTCAATGCAATTTTCTCGGTTTCAGGTTACAAGGAGCTCGGAGTATACCTTATTTTCGTGCACAGCTCGTGGACTCATGTTCTGTTACGCATTTGTGTAATCTTAGGAAGTACAGAGTACATCCACTACCACTGTCCTTCGACAGAAAGGCGTGCAACTCGAACGCCAAATACTATGCTACAACAGGATCAAACTCCACCTATACTTTGGTTTCGCCAGGATACCTTGCAGCTACCATTTTAATTCATTCTTCTCTGGTTTGTCTATCTTCCCTCCTGTGTTGTCTTCCTTTGGCTCCGCTGGAACCTCGTCTGCAAATCCAAGATTCTTGAACTCATCTTTGGCCATCAGATTCCTGCAAGATCGAGAATTAGCTTCTGAAGAAATGCCTACAACTCGGACTATCCGAGGATACTTACCGGTCCATTCTGCACGCTAAATATAACTTTGCCAGACTTCTGCACTCGGGATCGTTCAACCCTTTAACTTTCTTCATACAAGCCAAATAACTTGTCATAACATCTTTGCATTCTCCTGCATCGTATAAACTATTAGCTAAAGGGAGTTCCATTGCGTGCTCTCTGCAGAATTGTATTGGCTGGATCGTGCAAATCATACCATCATGATCGAGAGGAAAGCTTCCGCGCTCCGGTCTGCAACATATTTAGCGTAACCCCGGGATAAAGGACACTGCGTTACCTACGGTGTCGGCTTCGTATTGACCTGACGACCTCCTGGTCCTCCAAAGGCGCTCATTCTTAGTTTCCTACAAAAGTTGGGCTTCCAGCAATCAAGCTTCTCAAAATTCGCATTAACGTTTCTCCGGGAGCCGTTTGATGGGCAAGGCTACCCCATCGTCATCGTGCGGAGGGGCATTTCTTTATGGTTTTCGGATGAATAGTGACCATATCTCCGTAGCTTATATCTGGGACACGTCAATCATTTCAAAAGCTTCGTAGAGCCGACTTTCCTCCTAATTTCCTTCCTCTTAAGTAAATCCACTCTTGAAAGAACTGATTTAAGATCAAAATGCCTATGTACGCCGAACAATCAAACCCACCCACCTTTAATACAAAGTCACATGCTCACCCTCCCCCACCAGGCTCCTCGAAGGAAGTTGCCAATGCGGCGCCGTGGAATTCAGCCTAGAATCACATACCCCGGTCCCCTACCAGCTCTGCGCCTGCAGCATCTGCCGCAAGTGCGGTGGCTACGGTGGCAGCGTGAATCTCGGAGGCATAAACGAAACCCTCAAAGTCAAAAAAGGAAAAGACATGATCAAGTACTGGCTCGCCTCTTCCCCCCTGCCCAAGCTCTATAGTCACTGTTACTATCATCATTACTTGAGGAGAAACCCTATTCTAAGCCTCGTGACGAGCACAGGGAATACACAGCAATAAAAAACCGCGGGACCCCTAAGGAGCAAAAATGCTCCTCCCAACGCTCATTCTGCAGCAATTGTAGCTCCATGCTCTGGCTATGGGACCATCACTGGC
>Ga0335075_10003579_pt1 | contig 24554 bp, 18 predicted proteins | sample Lox_Sample_24_FD_206723 | JGI IMG/M metagenome (GOLD analysis project Ga0335075, IMG submission 206723) | Soil microbial communities from Loxahatchee National Wildlife Refuge, Florida, United States - Lox_Sample_2.4 | ecosystem: Environmental > Terrestrial > Soil > Wetlands | place: USA...
CCTATTTGGCGTGCTCTCGTATTTGGTCGCCCAACGACAGGGAGAGATCGGCATACGGCTTGCGCTTGGCGCTCAACGAGAGCAGGTTCTGCGCCAGATGGTGGGCGACGGTCTTCGTCCAGCATTGTACGGTCTGACGCTCGGCCTTGCAGTAAGCGTCGGGGCGGTACGCCTGATTCAATCTATGCTGTACGGGACTCGCCCACTTGATCCGGCGGTCTTCGCGGCTGTGACCGCCGCGTTGCTGATAGTTGCTGTGCTAGCCTGCTTAGTTCCCGCATGGAGGGCATCTCGGGTCGATCCAATGCAAGCATTGCGGATTGAATAATGAGGTGAAGCACGCCACAGGATTCGGCGCTCTTGATTGACGATTATCGTTAGCGACTAGAATCTTCCTATGCTGACGATCTCCAAGCCGCTGTCAGCCTCGCAGGTACGGACGTACCATGAGCGTGAGTTTGCGTCGGAGCGGCAGAACTATTGGAGCCGCGATCAGCAAGGGCATAGTGAGTGGCAGGGCAAGCTGGCCGAGCAGTGGGGGCTATCAGGGCCGGTTGGCAATGAGCATTTTGCGCGGCTGACCGAAGGCCAGCATCCGCACACGGAAGCGCAGCTCGTTCGCCATCAAGTCTCAAAAACCTACGAGGGCAAATTCGGCAAGGAAGTGACAAGCGTAGAACACCGCGCCGGTTGGGATGCTACGTTCTCCGCGCCGAAGTCAGTCTCTCTGACTGCCCTTGTCGGCGGCGATGAGCGCGTAAGAGAGGCGCATCGAGAGAGCGTGCGCGTTGCGCTTAATGAGTTGGAGAAGTACACGCAGGCCCGCATCGGCAACGTCCACGCGCCGGAGACAACCGGCAAATTTGTTGCGGCTACCTTCGAGCATGACACTGCGCGGCCTGTGGACGGCTACGCCGCGCCGCAGCTTCACACTCATGCTGTGATCTTCAACGTCACCGAGCGCGACAACGGACAGACGCGGGCCTTGCAACCGCAGGAGCTATTCGCTTCGCAACGCTATGCCACCAGCGTTTATCGGTCCGAGTTGTCGATGCGGTTGCAGGGCTTGGGTTATGAGCTGGAGCGCGGCAAGCATGGGCAGCCAGAGATCAAGGGCTATACGAAGGAGTATCTGGAAGCCAGTAGCCCACGACGGGAACAGATCAAAGACCATCTCCGCCAGATGGGCATTGACGGGGCCGGGGCCGCGCAGGTTGCAGCACACCGGACGCGGGACAGCAAAGAGCTGCTATCACCGGAACAGGTATTAGAGAGGCATCGAAATCTGGCCGCGCAATACGGACATCAGGCCGACCGGGTTGCAGCCGAGGCGCGGGCGCATGAACAGCGCCACGTCTACGAACCCGACCGCATCGCGCAGCAGGCCGTCACCTATGCCCGCGATCATCTCTTTGAGCGTTCCGCCGTATTGGATCGGCGTGAGCTTCTGGAAGCGGCGCTCAATCGTGGTATGGGTGAAACAACGTATGCCCACATCCGGCAGGAGTTCGCGCAACGGGCCGCGCGAGGCGAGTTCCGCACAGTCGGAGCGGGACAGCAATACACCACCGCCGCAATGCTTCGCATGGAACGGGAGATTGTTCAACGGATGCAGGAAGGGAACCGGCGCGGAGTCAATGACCCTACGCTTGTCTCGCCCCAGGTGCGGATTGTGACGGAAGACCGCCACCCGGAGCTGAATACTTCGCAGCGCCAAGTGGTCGATGATGTGTTTCTCTCCCGCGAAAAGATAGTGGGATTGGATGGCATCGCCGGTGCGGGAAAAACCACGACGCTGGCAGTCATCCGTGAAGGCGCGGAGGCGCAGGGGTACAAAGTGGAAGGCTTTGCGCCCACGTCCCGCGCGGCGCAAAAGCTGGCCGACGCCGGTATGGAAACATCCACGCTGCAAAGGCATCTTGCGCGTGGAGAAAAGCCGGACACCGGAGAGCGCCGCCTATATGTGCTCGATGAATCCTCGCTTGCGTCCACCAGACAGATGCACGAGTTCTTGAATCGCCTGCATCCGAACGACCGCGTGTTGCTGGTAGGCGACCGGAGACAGCACGAGGCGGTCGAGGCCGGGCGTCCTTTCGCACAACTTCAGGACGCGGGCATGAAGACAGTCAAACTTGAAGAGATCGTCCGCCAGAAAAACCCGGAGCTGAAACAGGTGGTCGAGCAGCTTGCGCGTGGCGAGGTACGCGAAGCCGTGGGGGGCTTGGAGCGGCAGGGCCGCGTCCATGAAATTCCAGGCCACGAGGAACGCATCGCAGCGATTGCGAAGGAATACGCGAAGTCGCCGGAAGGCACGTTGGTTGTCTCCCCTGACAATCGCTCCCGCGTGGAGATCAACTTGGCAATTCGCAGCGAGATGCAGGAGCGCGGCTTAGTTGGCAGAGACGAGCATCGCATCGAGGCGCTTGTGCCGCGCCAGGACCTTACCGGGCCGGAGCGCACATGGGCCGCGCGGTATGAGTTCAACGATGTAGTGCGCTACGCTCGCGCATCGAAAGAGACTGGCATGGAGCGTGGGGAATACGCGCGAGTCAAGAGCGTTGACGCTGACAAGAACCTGTTGACGGTGGTGCGAGCCGATGGTTCCGAGCTGACCTATGATCCTAGACGGCAGCAGGGCGTTTCTGTTTACCGCGAGGAACCGCGCAGCTTCGCCGTGGGCGACCGCATCCAGTTCACCGCGCCAGCAAACGATTTGAAGATTGCCAACCGCGAATTAGGGACGGTCGAAGCCATCGGCCAGGATGGGCAGATGCGTTTGAAGATGGACGGAGGCCGCGACGTGCGGCTCGATCCGCGCGAGCATCCGCATCTCGATCACGGTTATGCGGTGACGAGTCATTCCAGCCAGGGACAGACTGCCGAGCGTGTTTTGATTCACGTTGATACCGAGCTGGCCGCGAAAGACTTGCTCAACAGCCGCATGGCTTATGTCGCAGTCTCGCGCGGAGCCGAAGACGCGCAGATATACACCAACGACCGTGCGAAGCTGCCGGAGGCGTTAGGGCATGACGTGTCACACGAGAGCGCCCACACGCCAGCGATCAAGCCGGAGCAAGCCATCACGCCGAAGCAGCCGGAAATCGCGCCGATCATCGAACACGGCATCGGTATGGGACACAGTCTCTAACCTACCTGCCCCGGATAGAGGGAGCGTAGCCCAACCTGGCCGTGTATCAAGGCCGCAGCCGCTACGCAGTGCCTTCGGCAGCCTTGACACGCGGACCTGACGGTTGGGCCAAAATCAGCCAGCTATTCCGGGGCGGGTAAGGAGAACAAACACAAACGTTCTTTGGTTTATGAACCCAAAGAACTTCATTTTGTGAGAAGACAAATGAGTGTGGCAACAGTCGCTAGATGAAGCAGGATATGGGCAGTGTTTGGCACAAGTCCATTGCGTTGCGGCAAGAAGGAGTGTGTATCGCCGAACATGATCCGGTAGCGGGCTGCCCGTTCCGGTTCCGCTCGAAAAAGATAGGGTATCCACCAGGCTCGGAGCTGACCAATGAAGAGTAGACCGTAACTAATCCAAAGCCAGTTATTAAGCCAATGGGGATAGGGCTGCCTGAAATACAACAGGCTGTAGAACAAGCCAATAGTAAATGGCGCACTTTGAATGAGGGTGACGACAACAAGACGCGCTCTCGTGTCTTGGCTGCGAACCGCAGCAACGTCGTTCAGTCGCCCAAGGGGAATCCAATCGTGAATCCAGAGAAAAAGCACCTGAAACGCCTGGAGTATCAGCAAAGCAATTTCTGTCATCAGTCACCATACGGACGATTGAACAGTCCAGCTCATGGTTATGATAGCCAAAAAGAGTTCTAGGACTGTTTGTTTAGGCATGATCGCCAACCGAGTAGGTTGAGCTATTCTCAGAACAATGTTCTTTATCATGCAGTACGTTTTCCAAAGGCCAAAAAACGTCCAGAGTTATGTCCGCCGTTCAAGAAATGCACAGAAATCGAGAAATCGCCTGCACAGTTCCTACACAGCCAAAAACAAGCTATTTATCTCTCGATAAATCAGCAATTTCTAAAAATAAACTCACCCGGTCGGGATGACAATTCTTTTTTCATCCCCACTCAAGCCAAAGGAGGCTTGAATGGGGCACCCGGCTTCCAACAATCCCAGACGATTCAGGGATTAAATTGATGAAGCTTGCGGCAGAAACCGTATAATTCTCAGCAAAATGAGCCACTATTATCTCTATGTGCAATGCAAGACGGATGAATGCCCGGGCCATATATTGCTGATGTATTTTGAGGCTCCTGATGTGCCTCATTTTCTAATCGACTATCCAGACGAAGCTCTCTATTTAACCCTCCGATGCCCCGGTTGCAGTCGGACTCACGCCTACATTCCTGCGGATATGAGATCCAAGTCTTCTGCTCAACCCTTGCACCCTTCGGGATGGAAACCGCTTTTACCCTTTCCCCACCCGAATACTCGGAAAAACTAACTTGCCTTTTCACGGTATGCTGCGTCAAGTATGTTCTTACGCAGAACGAAAGATGGGCACCCACCTTGTTGCGCTAGGCGGATTTGGCGGCGGCGAGGGCTTGTTTGGCGGCGGTTAGGGTGGCGCGGATTTCTTCTTCTCCGTGGGCGGTGCCGAGGAAGGCGGCTTCAAACTGGGAGGGCGGCAGCCAGATTCCGGCGTGCAACATGGCGCGATGGAAGGCGGCAAACTGCCTGGTGTTGGAACGGGAGGCGCTGTCGTAATCGGTGACCGGATCGGCGGTAAAGAACCAGGTAAACATGGAGCCGACGCGGTTGGTGGTGACGGGCACGGCTGCCTCGCGGGCGAGGGCGGCCACGCCATCTGCGACGGTGGCAGAAACCTTCTCCAACTGGGGGTAGAGGGTGTCGCGCTGCTCGATGAGGGTGCGGACGGTGGCGATTCCGGCGGCCATGGCCAGGGGATTGCCGCTGAGCGTGCCTGCCTGGTAGACGGGGCCGAGTGGGGCGAGCAGGCGGAGAATCTCGGCGCGGCCACCGAAGGCGCCGCAGGGCAGGCCACCGCCCAGAATTTTTCCCAGGCAGGTCATGTCGGGCTGAATGCCGTAGTGCTGCTGCGCTCCGCCGAGGGCGACTCGAAAGCCGGTCATGACTTCATCGAAAATGAGAACGGTTCCCTCGCGGGCGGTGATGGCGCGGAGTGCCTTGAGGTAGCCGGGCCTGGGGGGAATACAGCCGGCATTGCCGACGACGGGCTCGACAATGACGCAGGCGATCTGGTTTTTGTAGCGCGCGAAGGCTTGCTCGACGGCGGCGATGTCGTTATAGGGGAGGGCGAGGGTGTGCTGGATGGTTTCTTCCGGGACGCCGGCGGACCCGGGAATGCCGAGGGTCGCGATGCCAGAGCCGGCCTTGACCAGCAGGGCGTCGGAGTGACCGTGGTAACAACCTTCAAACTTGATGAAGTACTTGCGGCGAGTGAAGGCGCGGGCGAGGCGGATGGCCGACATGGTGGCCTCGGTTCCGGAGCTGACAAAGCGGAGCATCTCGATGGATGGGAAGGCCTGACGGACGAGTTCGGCGAGGTCGGCCTCGGTGGGGGTGGAAGCGCCGAAACTGAGGCCGCGGGCGGCAGCCTGCTGCACGGCTTTGACTACGTGGGGAGCGGCGTGGCCTAGAATCATTGGGCCCCAGGAACCGAAGTAGTCGAGGTAGCGATTGCCGTCGGCATCCCAGAGATAGGCGCCTGCTGCGCGGACGACGAAGGGCGGCTCCCCGCCGACAGCACGGAAGGCGCGGACTGGAGAATCGACGCCGCCTGGCAATAAGGTTTCGGCCCGCTGCTGCAATTGGCGGGAAAGCTGCATGGATCGTGCAGATGGAGTCATCGATATTCAGTATAGGAGGAGCCGCGAAATTCCGAGGAGGACAGCTGGCGATGCTACACTGATGCTTCCCGGTATGGTTATGTTCCGTAACTTCACCTGCCCCCAGATTGCGTAGAGTTCGGGCGAGAGGGTCATACGGTTTCAGAACATTGCCCGCCGACATCCTTCATCCCCGGAACGCGACGCCAGTGCCCAGTAAGCCTTCATCCAAGCCAACTCCCGCGATTACGTACGCCGATGCAGGCGTGGACATTTCCAGCGGGGACCGAACGAAACAGCGGATTAAATATCTTGCGCAGCGCACGTTTAATAAGCAGGTGCTGAGCGAGATTGGCGGGTTTGGCGGGCTGTTTAAGCTGGACACGGCGCGCTATAAAAATCCTGTGCTGGTTTCAAGCGCGGATGGCGTGGGGACAAAGCTGAAGGTTGCCTTCCAGATGAACATGCACCACACGATCGGCGCAGATCTGGTGAACCATTGCGTGAACGACATTGCGGTGCAGGCGGCGACGCCGATGTTTTTTATGGACTACCTGGCGTCGAGCGAGTTGGATGGCGACGTGGCGGAGAAGGTGGTGTCGGGCATGGCCGATGCGTGCCGCGCGAATGGCTGCGCACTGATCGGCGGAGAAACTGCGCAGATGCCGGGCTTTTATCACGATGGCGAATACGATCTGGCCGGCTTTATTGTCGGCGTGGTGGAGCGGGAAAAAATCATCACCGGGTCGGGAATTCGGCCGGGAGATTTGCTGGTCGGCCTGCCCTCGACGGGGCTGCACACCAATGGATATTCGCTGGCGCGCAAGCTGTTTTTTCAGGTGGCCAAATACACGCCTGACCAATATGTGAACGAGCTGCATGAAAAAGCCGGCATTGCGTTGATGAAGACGCATCGCAGCTATCTCAACATCATCCGCAAGCTGACGGCTGCGGATTTGGTCGTGGGCATGGCGCACATTACCGGCGGAGGGATCACGGAGAATTTGCCGCGCATCCTGCCGAAGCATGTTTCCGCCACGGTGGAGCTGGGTTCGTGGCCGGTGCTGCCGATTTTCGATCACCTGCAAGCGCTGGGGAATGTCGAGCGCGACGAAATGCTGCGGACGTTCAACATGGGCATCGGGTTGATCTGCGTTGTGCCGGTCGATAAGTACAAGCGCGTGAAGGCGCTGCTGGACCGCGCTAATGAGCCCCATGCGGTGATTGGAAAAATCATCAAGGGCGACCGCCGGGTGTTGTACAACTAGGAGGGCCTGCTCACGCTACTGAGGCGGTGGCGCCGGAGTCAATTTTTCTGAGTTCAAGGAGCAAGGAGTGACGCATACCGGTGTCTGCTGGCGGCGAGCGACAACGAAATTGGGAAAATTGGCCCGGCCCGCAGGGTTGCGGCGAAAAACCGGCCATACTTCATTCTCGCCCTCGACGGTGGGCCCGCCACAGCCTTCGGGCTCGGCTTCGTCTGACCGGTTTTTCACTCGCAACGCCATCCACCTCAGTAGCGTGAACAGGCCCTAACCAGATGAAGCATCTCGGCATTCTTCTATCCGGTCGTGGCTCCAATTTTCTGGCGATTGCCGATGCTGTTGATCGCGGCCAGATTGACGATGCGGAAATCTCCATTGTCATTTCTAACCGCGCGGAAGCCGCTGGAATTGCCGCTGCCAGGTCGCGTGGGCTGGCGACAAAGGTGATCGAGGCTCGCGGGAGAAAGCGTGCCGAGCAGGATGCCGAGATCGTCGCGTGCCTGCAGGAACACGGCGTAGAGTTGGTCTGCCTGGCGGGATACATGCGGCTGCTGTCGCCGGAGTTTATCGCCGCGTTTCCGAATGCGATCCTGAATATTCATCCTTCTTTGCTGCCGTCGTTTCCAGGTCTCGACGCCCAGGCGCAGGCACTTGCGTACGGTGTCGCCATTTCAGGCTGCACGGTTCATTTTGTGGATGAGCAGCTGGATCATGGCGTGATCGTGCTGCAGCGCGCGGTTCCAGTGTTGCAGGGTGATGACGAAGAGACGCTTTCGGCGCGCATCTTGGAGCAGGAGCACATTGCGTATCCCGAAGCGATTTCGCGGGTGCTGAGCGGAAATTACGCGATTGTGGATCGGCGCTATGTTGCGCGCGCGCCGCAGAACGCAACACTGATCGAGGAAGCCAAGTGATTCGCTTTGTGAAAGCGCACGCCTGCGGGAACGATTTTCTGATCGTCGACGAGCTGGTCGAGGAACATCACCTGGGCGAAGTCGCGCGGATTTTTTGCGCACGAAATACGGGGGTGGGAGCGGACGGAGTGGAATATCTCACGCTGGGCGATAACGGCGGATACTCCATTCGGCTGTTCAATGCGGATGGATCTGAGGGAGAGATCTCCGGCAACGGCACGCGCTGCGTGGCCGCCTACCTGGCTCAGGAAGATGAGGCGAGCGAGTTTTCCATCCGCACCCATGCTGGGCTGCGCCGCTGTCGAATCCTGCAGCGCAGCGCTCCTCGATATTTGATCTCCACGGAGATGGGAATTCCGACACTGAAGGCTCACACGGTGACGCTGAAAGATGGGACTCCCGTCATCGGGGCGGATGTTTCGATTGGCAATCCGCATTTCGTCACTTTTGTGGACACGCCTGATTTTTCCTGCGCAGGACGGCCTTGGCAACAGGTCGGAGCAGAAATCTGCGTACATCCGGACTTTCCAAAGGGCACGAATGTTGAATTTGTGCGTGTGACGGATACAAATAGGATCGAGTTTCGCATTTTCGAACGAGGCGTCGGACCGACGCTCTCCTCGGGCACGGGTTCGTCGGCATCTGCGGCAGCGAGCATTGAGATGAGAGGCGCGGCTCGAACGCTGACTGTCGTTGCGGAGGGCGGCGCGCAGACAGTCGAATGGCCGCATCCAAACTCGAGCCTGATGCTGACAGGGCCGGCGGAAATCATCGCGCAAGGAGAGTGCTTGCTGGCATGAGCGCGCCATCAGAAGCCCGCGATAAGGCTTCAAAGCCTACGGTTCTTCCGGCGGCATTGCGCTCGGGAGATGCCGTCCGCTTGATTTCGCCGGCCAGTTGGTTCGACCCTAACAAGGTACAGGCTGGAATGGCCGCCCTGCGAAGTCTTGGCCTGCAACCGCAGTTGGGAGAGCACGCCCTGGCGCATTATGGACAATATTCTGCGGGAACTCCAGAGCAGCGCCTGGAAGACCTGCACGCTGCGTTTGCTGATGACTCAGTGAAAGCGATCATTTGTAACCGTGGCGGTTACGGATCGGCAGAAATGCTGAGCGGGCTCGATCTGGACTTGATACAAAGGCATCCGAAAGTGTTTGTGGGTTGCAGCGACATCACCAGCCTCGAAACATACATCCACGATCAGACGGGTTTGGTGGTGTTTCACGGACCGATGGCTGCGGGAGATTTTGCGCGGGCCAATGGCGTCGATCCCGTCAGCTGGCAGGCAGCGCTCTCGCAGGAAACTCCCTGGCAACTTGACTCCGAAGCCGGATTGAGGACGCTGAAACGCGGCCGCGCGCAGGGCAAATTCTATGGTGGATGCCTCTCGATGCTGGTCGCTTCTCTTGGGACGCCCTACGAAATCCAAACAGCAGGGACGATTTTGTTCTTAGAAGATATTGGCGTGAAGCCGTATCAAATCGACCGCATGCTGCTGCAGTTGCGGTTGGCGGGAAAACTTGTCGACGTACGCGGCATTGTTTTCGGGCCCATGCGCGACTGCGTGCAGCCGGGGAATGCGGATGAATTGCTGGATGCGGTTTTGTTGCGTGTGCTCGCGGATTTTCCTGGGCCGGTCGCAATTGGGCTGCGTTCCGGCCATGTGCTCGAGCGGAATGTTACAGTGCCGATCGGCGTCGACTGTGAGCTGGACCTGACCGATGCGCCGACGCTGCGGTTTCAGTCGTCGGTTGTTCTCAACGAAAGATGACGATGAGCGAAATCCAAAAACTAAGCCGCGATGGAAAGGCTGCGCGCGCGCGACACGTGCACTTGATTGGAATTTGCGGCAGCGCCATGGCGTCGCTGGCCGGCATGTTGCAGTTGCAGGGATGGCGCGTGACCGGCTCCGACAAAGCCGCGTATCCGCCTATGTCGGACCTGCTGGAACAGCTTCATATCCCTATCGCGCAGCCGTTTTCGGAAACAAACCTGGAGCCGCGACCTGACCTCGTGATTGTGGGCAATGCCATTTCGCGCGGTAATCCGGAGCTGGAATATGTGCTCGACCAACGCATTCCTTTTCGCTCGCTGGCGCAGTTGATTCATGAAGAGTTCCTTGTCGATCGAGAATCGCTGGTGATTGCAGGGACGCACGGGAAGACCACGACGACCAGCATGCTGGCGTGGATCTACGAGACTGCTGCGACAAACAATCCCGCGCTGGCTCCTTCATTTTTGATTGGCGGCATCGCGGAAAATTTTGGTTCCAGTTTTGCGCTACGGCCAACGCGGCCGTTTGTATTGGAGGGCGACGAGTATGACACGGCGTTCTTCGACAAGGGGCCGAAGTTTCTCCACTATTTTCCCGATGCGCTGATCCTGACGCATGTCGAGTTTGATCATGCCGACATTTATGCCGATCTTGAGTCCGTGAAGACAGCATTCAAGCGGCTGGTGAACCTGGTTCCTCGGCGAGGACGCATTGTCGCCTTCGATGGATCGGCGAACGTAACCGAATGCGTTGCGCGGGCTTTCTGCGCTGTCGAGCGCTACGGGTTCGCGCAGGATTCGCAATGGCGCATCGCGGAGCTTTCTATCCATGGCAACCTGAGCCATTGGCGTATCGAGCGAAACGGACAGCCGTGGCTGCAGGTTGAGATGCCGATGATTGGCGAACATAATGTGTTGAACGCAACCGCGGCCGCGGCGCTGGCGGCAGGACAGGGCGTTCCTGCGGGGGATATTCAGCGAGGGCTGCAAACGTTTCGCAGCGTCAAGCGGCGACTGGAAGTAATCGCGGAAGTGAACGGCATCACGATCATCGATGATTTTGCGCATCACCCTACGGCCATTCGAGAAACACTGCGCGCGCTGCGGCTGCGGTATCCGGAGTCGCGCCTGTGGGCGGTCATCGAGCCGCGCTCCAACACGCTGCGCCGCAATGTTTTTGAGCAGGAGCTAACGGACAGTCTGTCGCTGGCGGATGAAGTGGTGCTTGCCGCGGTATATCAGGCAACGAATATCCCAGCCGATCAGATCCTGCATCCGGAACATATTGTGCAGGCGATCGAGTCTCGTGGACGCCCGGCGCGACAGCTGCCGGACGTGGCTGCGATTGTCGCGCACCTGACCGCGAACTTGAAATCGGGAGACGTGGTCGCCATTCTCTCGAATGGTGGCTTCGATGGCATCTATCAAAAACTTCCGGAAGCGCTTCGCACTGGCGTAGGCCGCATAGTCGCTCCATGATTTCTTCACTGACAATTCTTCTGTACTACGTGCTGCTGGTGCCGATCGGCGCGCTGCTGGGTTTTCCGTGGACCTGGATCACGGGAGACGTTACTTTTCTGTATCGTTTTTCCATGTGGATTGCGGCCTCGGGTCTGCGACTCGGAGGGATTCGTATCGACCCGTCTGGGTATGAGAATATTCCGCCGGGAAGGGCCTGCATCTTTATGGCGAACCATGTTTCGAATCTTGACCCGCCACTATTCATGCCGACGATTCCCGGGCGCTCCGCTGTTTTTCTGAAGAAGTCGCTGATGAAAATTCCGGTGGTTGGCATGGCCATGCGGATGGCGGATTTTGTACCGGTGGAGCGTCGCGGAAACCGCGAGGATGCGCGTGAGAGTATCGAAGCTGCTGCCAAAGTGCTGGAATCAGGCGTACATTTGACCGCGTTTCCAGAGGGAACTCGATCGAGAACTGGAAGGATGCTTCCATTCAAGAAGGGGCCTTTTTATCTGGCTCAGCAGACGGGCGCGCCGATTATTCCAGTGTCGATCTACGGCACAGAAACCATGATGAGGAAAGGCAGTCTGAAGATTTATCCCGGGGTGGCGCATATCCACTTGCATCCGGCGCTCTACGCTGCGGATTTTTCTACACGCGAAGAATTGATCCATGCGGTGCGTGAATCCATTGCCGCCGGCCTGCCGGAGTGGATGCGCGAGTAGCGGAATTGGCAGTTAGGTGCTCTTCAGAATCGCGTGGAACCCGCTCGCCATTACCTGATGGCGCTTGCTTTCCGCCTGCGCAGCATCCTTGAACGGGCCAATTTGTACATGCAGGAATTTGTCATTCTTCGCCGTATAGATTCCCGCGTGGAAGCCCTTCTGGCGCAACTCCGCCACCAGCCGCTCGGCATCTTTGCGATCGCCGATGGCTCCCACTTGAACCATGATGTGCCCGCTGGTCTTGGCTACGGGAGGCGCTTCGTCATGTCTCGCGATGGGTGGCGGCATGCTCTTCTTTTCGGCCACGGGAGGCGTCGCGTGAGCAACGGGCGTCATCGCGATCGGACGCAGTGCAGCCGGGGGCGTGGATGGTGGCGCGACCGTCGGATGTGCGTTGCGATTATCTGCAAGATTTGTGATGGGGGAGGGCTGATTCGATGCTGTCAGCGGAATGGGCTTCGCCTGCTGGACAGCCGATTCCGCAGCGCTGCTGCTCGCTGGAGACGAATTGAATGTCAGCGAATGCTTGCTGGTGCCCGCTCCGCCGAAAGAATATCCGAGACCAAAGAACACAGCAGAAACCAAGGAGGCCGCAAAAAAGATTGCAAGGATCGTGCTGGAACTCCAGTGCACTTCCACCGGATCGTGAACATCAAACTTCTCTTCGAACAAGGCCGTCATGGCTAGACATCTCCGCCAGTTTTTGTTTGGACTGCTTGACCCACCTGCTTGAGTAATGAGACCAATTCCAACGGCAGCGGAAACACGATGGTGGTATTTTTCTCCGCACCAATTTCGCTGAGCGTCTGGAGGTACCGCAGCTGCATGGTGATGGGCTGCTGCGCCAAAAGAGTTGCGGCTTCGACCAGTCGTTGCGCGGCATTGAACTCGCCTTCCGCGTTGATGATCTTGGCGCGCTTCTCGCGTTCCGCTTCTGCCTGGCGCGCCATGGCGCGCAGCATCGACTCCGGCAGATCTACCTGCTTGACTTCCACGCTGACAACTTTCAATCCGTAGGGGGATGTGTGCTGGTCGATGATGGTCTGGATTTTCAGATTTAATTTCTCGCGGTGCGCCAGCAACTCGTCTAACTCCACTTCACCAAGTACCGACCGCAATGTTGTCTGCGCAAACTGCGATGTCTGATACACGTAATTCGAAACTTCGACCACTGCCTTGGCGGCGTCGATCACGCGCAGAGTAATGACGGCATTTACTTTCAGGGTGACGTTATCGCGGGTGATGATGTCCTGCGCGGGAACTTCCATTGCTTCCTGGCGCAGGGAGATGCGCACAATCTGATCGAAGGGGCGGAAGACAAGTGCGATGCCGGGACCCTTGGGAGTACTGAGCAGACGGCCGAGACGGAAGATCACGCCACGCTCATACTCTTTCAAAATTTTGATGGAACTAAACAGGTAGAACGCCACGATAACAATGACGACCAAAACTGCAGTGGATGGCATGTTCAACTCTCCCCGAGCATGGAACACTCGCCTTAGGTTGTATAGCATGAACCGTGCGCCAAACGGGCGCGAAACGGCATTCAGGAACCTCGCAGGTCACGTTCAACTTCCAGCAGAAGTCCGTTGCGATTGCGGATGAGAACAGGCTCGCCGGCTGCGATCGCATCGCGGGAATGCGCTTGCCAAAGTTCCCCGCGCACCATCACCTGTCCGTTCGGATTTAATGCGGTTTGAGCCACCGCAATCGTACCCAGAAGCGCTTCGCCACCGGTCTGCACTTTGTTGCGACGAGCACGCACGGCGATTGTAGTGAGAAAAATTGTAATCAAGCCGAAGCCGATGCCCGCGCCAAGCGCTGTACCTAACTGCACACGCATTTCCGGAATGGGTCCATTCACCAGCGTCAGCAGACCGAAGACGAGACAGCCGATCGCGGCCAATCCGAGAATTCCATGCGTCGTAAATTTTATATCCAGGACAAACAAGACGAGCGCGCCGATCAGAAATCCTACGGCGGTATATTCCAACGGCAGCAGATCCAACGCAAATAATGAAATCAATACCAGAAGCGTTCCCAACGCGCCGGGAACGATGGTGCCGGGCGCATTGAATTCCATGTAGATCAGCAGGCCGCCGAGGATCAGCAGAATCACGGCAAGGTTGGGATCGGTCAGCGCGCCGAGGATTCGCTCTCGCGTGCTGGGCGGCATCACTTCAACGTCTGCATCCTCTGTGTGCAGCACCTGCTTCGCGCCGCTAAAACGCGTGACTGTGGTGCCGTTCAAATGGTTCAGCAGCGCTGGAATGCTGGGAGAAATCACATCGATCAACTTCAGATTCAACGCTTCCTGATCGGTGTACGACTTCGAATTCAACACAGCATCCTGCGCTGCCTGCACGTTGCGTCCTCGACGCGAAACATAGGAGCGAAGGAATGCCATAGCGTCGTTCTCAATCTTCTGTTTCAGGATCGGGCCCATCTTTTGGCCTTCCAGAATTGGATGGGAGGCGCCGGTGTTGGTGCCGGGAGCCATGGCGGCAATGTCGGCAGACTCGAGAATGAAAAATCCCGCAGAAGCAGCGCGACTGCCCGACGGGGCGACATAGATGATGACGGGAACTTCAGATTCTTCGATCGCCGTGACCATGGTACGCGTCGAGGTCAGCAATCCACCCGGCGTGCCCAGCTCCACCAAAACCGCCTGCGCGTGAATGTCCGCGGCATGGCGCAATCCGCGCTTTAAATACGCCGCGCTGATCGGCTGAATGGTATCGTGCAGCGGCAACTCCACCACCACTGGCCGCGACTCCGCAGCCTTGGCCGCGAGGACAGGACCACAGCAAACCAAGGCGAGCAGTGCAATTAGAAAGCCGCGCCCGAACCGCGACCAGCGAAGAAAATTAGATGGAGATTTTCGTGTTGTGTGCATGTCGATCACGCTCCCACACACTACTTGGTTTGCTGTTGCTGCGTTTGAATCGCCTGCAGAATTCCCTTCGCGGCAGTGTTGTTCGGCTCAAGCTGCAGCGCGCTGTCGATATTGGTGCGCGCATCGGGCAATGCATGCTGGCTGAGTGCGATGCGTGCCAACACCATATAGGCAGCGGCGTTCGGTTGCATCTGGAGAGACTTGGCCGCTTCCTGCTGCGCAATTTTTATGCTGCCCGCGTACTCATGGACTTCCGCCAATCCAGCATAGGCGGTCGAACTTTTGGGATCTGCAGCCAGGGCGAGCTGGAACTGGCGTTCCGCTTCCAGCAGCAAGCCATCGTTCACATAGGCTCTGCCTTGCTGGCACAATCGCTGCGCGCGTTCCACGGGAGGCAACGAACGCAGCTTCATCGCATTTACCTGCTCCAATGCGAATGCCCCCTGCCGCAGCGACGCTTCATCGTAGGTACGCGCGATACGTTCCAGCGGCTCGTAATCCGGGCTGGTCGCGTCGGAGCCTGTGGATGCGGCGGCGGAAGCGGGTGCACTTTGAGTGTTCTTCGTATCCGGCTGGTCCTTTGTTACCTCGTCCGAGTCTGACTGATCGTCAGCCACATCTGAACTGGCCTGAGCCGTAGATGTATCGGTCTTTGTGACCGCAGGCTTTGCAGACGTATCCGTGAGCTGGCCGCTTTTCAGCATTGTCAGGTTCTTGCGAAGGTTCTGCGCCTCGTCATCCTGCGGGTGAATCGTCAGGCAGTGTGCGACCGCATTCAGCGCGGCCGTATAGTTCTTTTGCCGGCGTTCAGAAACCGCCAGGTTGAACCAGTAATCCGCGTTTTGCGGATTCATTTCGACGACGCGCTTAAAAAATGCGGTGCCGTTCTGACCGCGGCGATTGAACGCGATTCCCTCATTGTTCAATACCTCCGGCAGCGGCAACACAGAGGCGATGGAGGCGAACGAACTCTGTGCGCTGGCGTAGTTCCCGGTATAAAGATCGCTCAGGCCGGAATAGAACATGGCCTCCAACGAGAGGCGGCCGCCTTTTGGGACCTTGGCAAACGCCGCTTGCGCCTGGTCATATTGCTGGTTGTCGAAGTACGCCTGCCCCAGCGCAAACCATGCCTGCACGTAGCCGGGGCTCAGCTGGACCGCTTTGGTCAGATGCCCAATCCGTTCCTCAACTCCCGATTCCACCAATCCGCGAATGTAGTTTTCGAAAGCATCCAGGCGAAGGTCGCGACTCGCCGCGAGAAATGTTTGTTCTTCCAGGTTGAGGTTGGGATCGATCTGCATGGCCACCTTCCATGCCAGCGAATCCTCAATATTGATCAACTGATCCAGGTTGCCATCTTCCTCCAGCGTGGCGCCCATGCTGGGCCCATGCATATCCAAGACCCGCGCCGTGGCTTGAATGCGCCCGTTCGCGACGGTGTAGTTTCCGAAGACGACATAATCCGCATCGAGCGTTTGCGCGATGCGGTAGGCCGTGGCCTGGGTCGGATGAAAATCCGCGGGAAGCCCAAGGTGTTGCATGGCGTAGCGGCGATCTTCGCGCCGAATCGTCAAAAATCCAGCAGAACTTAAGCGCGCGTTCAGGATGTCCGGAAAAGAAGCTCCAATCCAGTCCAGGCTCGGCTGCGTGGAATTGTTTTCAAACGGAAGCACCCAGATTAAGTGTCCGTTCCAGTCGGTTTCATTGGATGAGGCGGATTGCGCCGATGCAGGCGCCGCTACCAGAGCGACGAGCACGCAGAGAATCAAGCCCTGCCATCTTCGAAAAGAGTTCATGGTTCCGGTTTTCTTCACGACACTCGTGATTATAGAAGCTGTCTCATATGTGGCATCGCGGCTTCGGCCAACGACCTGAGACCCGCTTTGATTGCGGGTCTCACACGAGACGTATCGAGCGATTTCGAGTGTATGAGACAGCTTCAAGAGTCCGGCATCCGATTCAACGGGAAACTCCAAGGTGCAAGGTGTGTGGGTCGAGCGACGAGCGACTAGCGGCCCAAGCCTGGTGTGGCGCAACATTCGCAGGTGCGTTCGCCTGTTGCGGCCGATCGAACAGCAACACGGCAGTCCATAGGCCGCGCGTTTTTGCCAGCCAAACTACATCCCCGTGCAGCAATTTCGCAATCAGCGCGGGCGGCAGATCATAATGGTAGCCAAAATATTCTTTATTCCAGTCTTCATCGCCAAAGTGGGTCCAGCTGAGTGTGTCCGGCAACTCATACTTGGTCGCAAACACTAGCGCTGCGTCGTAATTGTGCAACTGCGACGCGGTTTCAATCTGAGGCAGGGAAAAATTATCGATCGCCACCACGTGCACCGGCTTGCGAACATATCCCAACTCGGGTCGGCGCAATTCATCCGTCGCGGGCCATGCCGTCAACACGGTGCCGCCGGGGGCGCGATGGATGACCTGGGCAATCGCCTGCTGCTGCATGATGATCAGGCTGCGATAGGTGAGGTTATCTTCGGGCGTAAATCGGTAGGGAGGATTGACGAACAATCCTGCGAGAAACGCGACGGTGCTGAGCGCGACAATCCACGGCCACTGCTCGACGCGACGGCGCCAGGTGGAAACGCAGAGCAACAGAATCAGCGGATAGAGCGGCAGCAGATAGCGCGCCAGTACAGCGCCGCCGGCGATTGAAAAGAACAGCAGGTTGACCAACAACAGCAAACCGATCTGCGCTTGCACGTTCCAGGAAACCCGGGGACGCTTGGTGCCATCGGCCTTGCGCAGCGCCGGTAAAAACATTGCAGCCACCATGCATAAGATGGGCACGAAAAGATTCATGTAGATGGTGACCTGCATCAGGCGTTGCGCCAGCGCCAGGAAAAAGCGAAACAGGTGGAGGGTCAGGACGGCGTTGTAACGCACATACTGCGGGTTGCCGAAGATGTAGCCGGTTTTATGGAAATGGTAGGCATACCAGGCGCACAACGGCAGCGCCGGCAACGTAAACTGCATGGCGACGCGCCAATGTCCGCGGGCCTGCGCAGGCTTGCGACGGGTCTCCCACACATGCCAGGCAGCCAGGGTCAACGGCATCACAATGGCGGTTTCTTTCGACAACGCAGCCAGCGAGAACCATACGGCCGCGATCCATCCACGTCGTAGGGAAGGCAGCTCGTCCAATGCATAGGCCAGCGCCCACATAGTTCCGGCAGCGGCGTAGATGTCGGCCTGAGCTAATGTGCTCTGCGTGAACCACACTGGATAGAGAGCAGTCAGCAAGGTGGTGGCGAAGGCAACGGTGGTGTTCATCAAGCGGCGCACCAGCGCGAATACGGCGGTGAGCGCGAATGCCGCCACCAGGCAGGTCGCCAGTCGCGTCACCACCGGGGTGAAGCCGGAGATCTTCCACCAGGTAGCCAGGTAGATTGCGGGCAAGGGAGGATGGGCGTTGGTCAGCGTCGAATAGGGGATCAGCGAGCCGGTGCGGAAAAAATCAAAAGCCGCGGGAATATAGTAGCCGGCCTCATCCCAGAAATAAGGCAGCCGCATCAGAGGCAGATGCGTCAGCAGAACGAATGCGTAGATGACGGGAAAAATAATCCACGTAGGTACGGGTTCGTCGCGGTGTCCGCGAAGAAGGAATTGTTGCAGCAGCGAATGCGACCGCGCGACGGGCGCTGGATTCAAACGCGGATTCGAGGCTGGCAAATCATCGCTCCTCACAAAGACGAAAGGGTGAATCGGGGGACCTTCCTATCGCTGCTTCGCACCAACCCGGGTTTAGTGTATCGGACCGTTCCCCGTGCCCGCGGCTGGAAACGCCTGCGTGGGCTCCAGATTGATAGCACCAAAGGCTTGCTCATATTGCGCCAGGTTCTGTCCCAGCAGGTTCCACAGCGCCTTGGCCTGTTGCGGACTTACATAGATTCCCTGAAAATTTCGCAGGACTACTTCATCGGGAGAATCCTGGCGGGCGGCGCCAAACACCAACATAAAATCCCATACGCTGGCCCGTACCTGGACGCTGTTGGCGTAGCCGTCGCGATAGTCCTGCGCCTGGACAATATTGATATTCGGAGAAGAATGCATGGGCTGGCTCATGCAACAAGGGTATCGCGACTGCCCGCTTGCAGGCTGCATCAAACTGCAAGGAATTCCTGACGCTAACAGCGAACGGGTGGCAGAACGCGGGCCTTTTCGTGCTACTTCGAGGGCAAGGGGTATTGAAATCAACACCCTTTTTGGAGCAACTATCGACCCGGACACGGGTTACCATCCATAGCAGTCACCTGGTCAAGCTATTTGCAGCATTTGTACGGATACAGCAAGGCAATTTGCCTTTAGTTAGAGAGGAAACATGAAACTCACCAGAAAGCACAAGATATCTCCGGCGACCTCATTCCTGCAGGGCCTGAGCGGCACGCTGCCGTCATCTCCATCCCGTTGGAGCGGCATTGGACGCGCCGCGCTGCTGGCCCGGCAGGTATTCGCTCTCGTTCTTATTGTCTTGATCGTGCCCATGGGACAGGGCGCGCTATTATTTGCCCAGACCGCGCCCCCGCAACAGGAGCAATATAACGGATCGGTACCCCCACCCCCGCCACCGGATCAAAATGGTGCACAACAGCAATACGCACCGCAGGATCAGGGTGGACCTCCGCCTGACCAGGGCGCTCCTCAGGGACAGCCCTTAAGCCCGGAAGAACTGGGACAGATGGTCGCGCCCATTGCTCTGTATCCAGACGCGCTGGTAGCGCAAATTCTCGCGGCCTCCACGTACCCGACGGAAATTGTGGAAGCGGATCGCTGGCTGCAGGCGCAAGGAAATATGCCGCCGGAGCAACTGGGAGCCGCTGCCAACCAGCAAAACTGGGACCCCAGCGTGAAAGCTCTGATCGCCTTCCCGTCGGTTCTGGCGCAGATGGACAAAAATATTCAGTGGACAACGGATCTTGGCAACGCGTACTACAACCAGCCCGACGATGTGATGTCGGCGGTGCAAACCATGCGCGCGCGTGCTCAGTCTGCTGGCAACTTACACAACACGCCACAGCAGGTGGTTTCTGACGACGGTGGAAACATCGTTATCGCGCCTGCAAATCCAGACGTCGTGTATGTCCCTGTCTATAACCCGTGGGGCGTCTACGGCGGCCCGGTTGTAGTCTATCCGGGCTACTATTATGGACCGCCTGCCGGGGTATACTTCGGCACCGGACTCGCGATCGGCTTCGGCATCGGAATTGGAATCGGCCTGTGGTCCCACTGGGGTTGGGGCTGGCATGCCTGGGGCTTCAATTGGCATAACCGCGCTGTCTGGTATCACGGTGGCCATTACTACACTCGCAGCGTGACCGTAATTAACCGCGGATATAACCGTCCCGGCAGTCCTCACGGTTACCCGGGTAGCCGAGGATCGTATTACAACCACAATGCCAGCTACAGCCATGGTGCCAACTATAACCATGGCGGCAGTTACAACCATGGCGGCAGCTACAACCACGGCAACCAGCAATACCATGGGAACAACCAGTACCATGGCGGCCAGCAATACCATGGCAGTCAGCAGAACTATAACCACGGATCACAGGCGAATTCGAAGCAGTCCAGCTACAAGGGAAATTCTGGTGGCCATTATCAGGAAAAAGGTGGACATCAGGGCGGAGGACATCCCAGCGGCGGCCACGAAGGCGGTGGACATGAAGGCGAACATCGCTAATCCCGATCGTGGCAAATCCGCCTGACCGAACGCAATGACTGATCGACAATACAAAAGCCCGCATCCCTTCGGATGTGGGCTTTTGTATTTCTGCAACGGCGTGAGCCTCTACATTTGATTGCAGGCGCGCCGACAGGAGCCACGTCTGCAATCGAGTGAGACGATGTCAGTTCCCTGACGAAGCGGGAGTTCCGATTTCTTCCCCGGAGACAACAATTTCCACACGGCGGTTCTGCTGCCGACCCGCGGCTGTATCGTTGCTAGCCACCGGATTTGCCGCGCCCATGCCCACCGAAGTCACCGAATCCGGACTGAGACCTTGCGAGATCAAAAAGGCTCGAACCTCGTCGGCCCGTTGTCCTGACAATTTCAAGTTGAATTGAGGACTTCCGGTGCTATCGGTGTAGCCTTCAATCTTCAGCTTGAGACCCGGATGGGCAAGGATGACGCCGGACATTTTCGCCAGCGCGAGGTTAGCATTCTGCGACAGCTGATACTTGCCGGTAGAGAACAGAATGTCCGCCATGGTAACGACCAGGCCGCGCGGCGTGTCGACAGTTTGCAGCACCGAGTTGAGCTGAGCCAGAAGCTGGGCGCGCAATTGTCGTTGCGCTTCAATCGCCTGGGCAGCCTGCTGGGCAGATTTTTGAGCCGCTGCGTCGGCCTGGGCTTTGGCAGCTTCTGCCTGTGCACGAGCCTGCGCCTCCTGTGCGGCAGCGGCCTGCGCCTGCGCTGCGCGAGCTTCGGCCTGTGCCCGTTGCAGCGATTCTGCTTGCTGTTCCGCTGCTAGTTGCGCTTCACGTTGTTTCGCTTGCGCGGCCCGGTCGGCTTCCGCCTGTTGGGCCTGCGCCACCTTCTCTGCCGCCTCCGCTTTCACGGCCAACGAACGCGCATCCTCTGCCTGCTGCGTGGTGCTGCGTGCGGCGGTCAGGACTGGATTCTTCTGCTTTCTCGCAATGTAATCATCCATCTGCGCCTGCGACTGCTGCGCCGTACTCCAGGAATTGGGAGCATACTTTTCCGCTCCCTGGAGTCGGGCAATTCGCATGGCGTTGCGCGCTTCATACACGGCAAGCGGAACTTTGGGATCGATGGTGATGGGCTGCAGTTGCGACTCATGGTAGGCGCTGCGACTCAAGAGTCTCGCCGACACGGGAGTGGTCATGCCCTTGGTATTGCTGCCCGGAACACCCATGAGCACAACGGCCTCACTGGGTTCGGTCACTGCAAAATAGGGCTCGGCCGTAATGATCAAAGCGAAATTCGGCATTTGCGTGGTCGCCACCAGCTTGGCCTTATCGCCGTTCAACAGAATTTCTCCGAGATTTGCGGCGCGGCCCTCCGGCGTGATGGCCCACAGAACATAAGTCAAAAACTCCGGCCCTATCTGCGTAGCCGGCGACATCTTCTGCAACTGCATGTCGATCGTGATGATGCCCTTCTTGTTGTCGATCTTTGCCTGCCCCTTGGCAAAGGGCAACAGCGGAGTGCCAGTGAAGTCAAGGCGGCTGGAGGTGTTGTTCGGATAGCTGACCGCCTGCACGGTCTTCGACACATTGATGTTGATATTCACTACAGAGGGGCTGTTCGCAGCCTGGTCCTGCGCAAATATTGGTGAACTGCAGCAAACGGAAAGAACGATGACGAGTGCTGTTTTCTTCATGCGAACCTCTCAAGCAACCTTGCGATGACATCCCGCTGCAGAGCCGCGGGTGGCCAGGCTCCCCAGAAGATTATGTCGAAATGTTTTCTATAGCCGATCGATCGAATCTGATTCTACTGCGCAGGCAGTGATGTCGCACACACAATTTTCGGAAGCTGCAACCCGATTCCGTCACGATTGTTCTCACGCTGAGCTGCTTATTCACGAGTTTTTGACGGACGTGGAGCGGAGCGCAATCAGTTCATCTGCCAGTTCTGGCAGCATCGCGATGAGGAGGCTACGGGCGCCGGCAAAACGGACTTCAGGAAGGCCTACTACCAGCAAATCGCGTATGCAACTGCGGAAATTTTCAGTTGCAGACGCCCACCGAGAATCAGTGACCAGCAACTCCGTCATCAGTCTTTCACTGTTCGCGACAATGGCGCCCTTCGAAGCTCGCGGACAATTTGTCGGCAGCAATCATCATTGCCATTCCTCCAACATTTTGGACGGACTCCAATAGATGCCCGGCACCGGTTCGGTATTTCCCTCCCATTTGCGGCTCATCTCTCCTAAATACAGCCCTTACGGTGCGAATGCGGTTTGGCTGGCTGCTTGCTCTTTTTCACTTATTACCGGCTCTGGCGCAGGACTGATGACGACGGTGAAATAACTTTCGTGCCTTTGCCTCGCCGGGAACCCTGCGGGTGGTTTCAGCACCGCCGAAAACGTCGATGCGAAATAACATGACCATGCAGATCGTGGACGGAGTGGCGCGCGGGCTGGAACTCGTCGGCGTGGGTGTCATTGCTGTTGCATTTATCTATGCAGCGCTCCGCGCGGTTCGTCATTACCGGATGGGACGTCGGGATGCGTACGACCAACTCAAGATTTTTATTGGACGAGGACTGCAGCTTGGGCTGGAATTTCTAGTTGCAGCGGACATTATCAGCACAGTGACCGTCGAGCCAACCCGGGAACAGATTATTTCGCTTGGCATATTGATTGTGATTCGGACATTTCTGAGCTGGTCCATCACGGTCGAGATTGAGGGCTGCTGGCCGTGGGAACTTGCCAGGAACAAGAAAGGATAGGCCATGTTCAATTGGGAGAGAGTGATCACACAGCTTTTCGCCCGGCTCGGCGGACCGATGCATTTCCGCTTTATTATGCAGCCGCTGATGGCCGCAATTTTGGCAACGATTGATGGCATCAAAGACGGAAAGGCCGGCAGGCCAGCCTATCTGTGGGAGATCCTTTCGACCGCTCCGGATCGAAAGGCATTGCTGCGGGAAGGCTGGAAGCGAGTGAGTCGGGTATTTCTGCTGGCGGTTGTCCTCGACATCATCTACCAACTGATCGAATTTCATTGGATTTATCCCGGCGAAACGCTGATTGTGGCCATCGTGTTGGCGATCATCCCGTATTTTCTGCTGCGCGGCCCCATCAATCGATTGGTGAAATGGCGGGTAAACAGAAAACTCCAAAAATCAAAGCCGGAAATTGCGGGCAGCTAGCCTTCCGAGCGTTGTTGTCGCACATGGGATTGTCACACACAACTCGAACTCCGGGGCGGCCTTACAGGTCGACCGTGGTATGGTGCTTCTGGTTATGGCTGGCGGTTGCGGTGATCGGTTTCTCCTTCCCACCTCTAGCATTGAGTCAGACCTCCGCAACTATTTCCAACGCTGCGAAGGGAACGCAGCCGGTCCAGGAACCCAGCTCCTCCACTCCGGCAAAATCGTCGGAGACGCCAAAAAAGAAAAAAAAGAAGAAGATTCTGCCCCGCGGTTCCATTGCAGTGGCGCCGATTCCTATTTCCAGTCCAGCTATCGGCTCGGGAATCGTCCCCGTGATGGGATATATCTTCCCGCTCAGCCTGAAGGACAAAAAATCGCCTCCCTCTGTCATCGGCGCAGCCGGATTGATTACGAACAACAGCAGCCGCGGTTTCGCGTTGGTCGGGCAACTCTTTATGAAAGAGGATACGTACGAGCTGATCGCCGGCTATGTTCATGGAAATCTGGACTACAACATCTACGGTGGGGGGATCTTATCGGGCAAAAAGCTGGGCCTGGAACAAACCGGGGATGGCTATATGATCGAGTTCCTGCGTCGCATCGCGTGGAGGTTTCTTGCCGGCCCCCGATTTATCGAAGGGCACTCCTTTATTACGGTGCAGCAGGACCAGTTTCCGAATTTTCCTATCCCGCCGGATACCGGGCTTCATACCAACCTGGTCGCGATCGGCGCAAAGGTGACGCGTGACACCACCCCCAACCGTTTTTATCCGGTGGGAGGGACAAAGTTCAGTTTCACTTCAGATTTCTTTTCGCAGTCGCTGGG
>Ga0335075_10003580_pt1 | contig 24546 bp, 25 predicted proteins | sample Lox_Sample_24_FD_206723 | JGI IMG/M metagenome (GOLD analysis project Ga0335075, IMG submission 206723) | Soil microbial communities from Loxahatchee National Wildlife Refuge, Florida, United States - Lox_Sample_2.4 | ecosystem: Environmental > Terrestrial > Soil > Wetlands | place: USA...
TGGGGTACACGCTGAAGGCGGCCGCGAGCGCCCTGCACTCGGCCATGGAGGCCGTGCTGCGGCCGCTCGGCATGACGATCACCCACTACGCCTGCCTGGAACTGCTCGCCCAGCGGCCGGGCCTGTCCAACTCCGAGCTTGCCCGCGGCGCCTTCGTCACCCGGCAGTCGATGAACGTGCTCCTGCAGGCCCTCGAACGCCAGGGACTCGTCGTCCGCCCGGCACGGGCACCCGCAGGCCGGGCCCTGCCGACCGAGCTGACCGCCCGCGGGCGCCGCCAGCTCAAGGAGGCCAGCGCCGCGGTTCGCCGCGTCGAGCAAGACATGCTCGCCAATCTGGACGCCAGCGAACAAGACCAGATGCGGCGCATGCTCACCGCGTGCATCGCCGCACTGACCGAACCGCCCGCACCGGCGACGTGACTCCTCCGGACCGACCACCGGATCAGGCATCTGGCGCAGGCAGCAGCGGGCCTAGCAGCACGCAGGCGCTGGGCGCCAGGCTCGCATCGAGGGCCAGCCCAGTCTGGCCCGGGAGCGCGTTGAACGAATCATCTGCAGACGCCGCAGGTCAAAACCTTGACTCACGACTTTGCCGTGTCCCTGGGGGGCCGGCGAAGGCCAGGACGTCTCAGGTGCGGATTGCGATCACGGCGACCAGGTAGCGGTGGTCGCTGCCGAACCCCGGCTTGGCGGCGATCTGGGTGACTGCCAGGCGGGCTCCGGTCAGTACGTGATCTATACGAACGAAGGGCGGGACAACGGCACCGTTCGGCCACGTCATGTCCGTCGCCTGCCCCCGCGCCGCAGCCCCGTCGGTCAGCCCGTCGTGCAGCAGGGCGACGAACCCGCTGTTGCCCCACGTGGCGTTGAAATCCCCGACCATCAGCATGCGACTGTCACCGCTGGCACGCACGGACTGGCCGACAGCAGCCAGCGCTGCCGACCACTCCCGCCAGTATGCGGGGAACGGCGCCAGGGTATGCACGACGCGCAGGTCAACCGTCCCGGCTGGCGACCACAGGGTGGCCTCGACCATGTACTGCATCCAGTTGCCTTCCCAGAGCACGGTCCGTACCCGGCAACCGGTCATGCGCAGTCTGGAGGCGATCAGGAAGCCCGTTGCGCCAGGGGTCGGCGCGACGCAACGATACGGAAAGCGGACCAGCACGCCCGAAGCCACCATGCTCTGCAGGGCCGATGGCGTGAACTCTTCGAGCGTTATGAGGTCCGGGCGGTCCTCCTCGATCGCTCGTACGTAACCGGCCTCGAAGTGGTAGCTCTTGTCAACGTTCGCGTCGAACACCCGCACCACAGGAGCATGCCGAGCCCACGCAGGCACCGGAGTGGCAGCCGACAGCTCCGGCATGACGAGGGTCAGCTGGGCGGCGACGATGACCGCCGCGGCCGCGGCCAGCCACCACTGCCGCGCCATCAGCGCCCCGGCAGCCACCACCCAGGCCGGCAGGTAGACGACCAGGGTAAGAGCATCGAGCACGACCAGCGGCTCGAGCGAGTCCCAGGCCACGACCCGCAGCAGCGCGAGGAGCCCGAGCACGGCGACGATCAGCCAGCCGACGAGGAGCAGGCCGACCCGGACAACAGCCGCTGCGCGATGGCGACGGCGCGGCGGGCAGGCGTCTCCTGCCGCGACGATGCCAGCTGCTTTCGGCACGATCGTGAACTTACCTTGGGGCGCAGCGGCGGACGTGGCGGGCCGGGGAAGCCGCGCTCCTCCGGCCAGCCGTATAGCGGTGTGGTTGCGGGGTCGTGGTGGCGAAGGCGCGGAACATCGGTTCTGGCGGCGGGTGCTCACTGGTCGCAGGCGGGGCAATGCCGGGCCTGCGGGATCTCGGTCAGCATCGAGGCGGCGATGGCTTCGCCGCATTGCTGGCACCAGCCGAACCGCCCGGCCGCCAGCCGCGACAGCGCGGCCTCGATCTCGGCGAGCACCCGCCATTCGGCGACGGCCTGGTGCCACATCGCGCTCGCCCGCCGCAGGGCCGCCTCGCGCGCCTCCGGGCCGTCGGCCTCAGCGGCGGCGCCACGGGCATCGCGGCACTCCCGGCTGAGGGCGGTGACCTTCGCCTGGTGCTCCTGCCACCGGCACCCGAGCAGGGCACGCCAGTGCGGCAGCGCCGCCGGGTGCAGGTGCCGTGCCTGGCCGGCCGGGCTGGGACGTGCCGTACCGTGCAGCGGGAAAATAGCTAGGTCTGCTGGCATCGCGTTCCTTCCGTCCCTGAGTCGCCGATGCTGGCCGCCTTGCCGGGCGGGTCGCTGTCACCCGCGGGCCAGCACAACCGACCCTGGCACCCTGCTGTGAACACGGTTGTGACCACCGGGTCGGCTCAGGTGGTTTGACTTGTAAGCGTGTATGTGTCGGGCTTACGAAGGAGATCTCCAGGCCAGTCGCCCGGCGGCCGGCGCAGAGGTCCGCGGCCGACCCGGTCGCCGGAGCGGCCGCCGCGCTCATCCTCACCGGCCTCACGAAGGCACAGAAAAGCAACTCACCCGGCTACTGCGGGCATGCCCGGAAAGCCAGTTAAAACCCTGCAGTGAGCATTCATATCAATTGGCCAGCTAACCCTCACTACAGCATCGCACGTCGACTGTCTCGCTGGCCGATATGACCGGGCCGCACGGTATGCGCAAAAGGCGGCTACATACCCGCCGAGCGGTGGTGGCGCGAGCGATGACCATCCGCCGATAAACTCCGCAGTGGAGCCACGATTTGACTGCCACTTGGTGACGGCATGTCCGGCAAGGGCATCAATATGCGTACGGGAACCGGAGCATGCAGGAACAAGGCACGACAAACAACGGTAAGGTCATGCCAAAAGGCATGAAGCCATCTTTTCCTGATTCCGCCGTTGAGTTCATGCGCGAGCTGGGTGTGCTGTTCGACCAGTCGCCGGTCGGCCTGGTCTTCAGCGACCGCGAACTGCGCACTATGCGCACCAACGCGGCGTTTCGCCGGGTGGTCGGCCTGTCCGACGAGGCGCTCATCGGCCGCCGGCCCTCAGAGGTCAACCACGGCACGGATGCGGCCCTGGCCGAGCGCATCCTCGCCGAGCAGGTGATCAACAGGGGCGTTCCCCTGGTCAACATGCCCATGGAGCAGACCGTGGCGGGCGAGCGCCGGGTCCTGTCGTGGTCGGCGGGCCGGGTGATGGACAACGGCGAGGTGCTGGGGGCCGTGGTCTCCGTCACCGACATCACCGAACGGGAGCGGGCCGTCACGGCTTTGCGGCGGGCCAATGCCCGGCTCGACCTGCTCGAGCGGGCCGGCAGCCAGGTAGGGACCACGCTCGATATTCACCGCACCGCCGGGGAACTGGCCGACCTGGCCGTACCCGAACTCGCCGACCGCGTCGCCATCGACCTGTGCGACGCGGTGCTGCAGGGCGACGAGCCGCCGTGCGGCGGCCCGGGTGCCCTGCGGTTCCGCCGGGTCGCCGTGCGCGACGCCGCAACCAGGTCCACGATTGGCTTCGCGGTGGGCGATCTGATCATCGTGCCGCCCGCATATGCGTCGAGCTCGGTGGTCTGGCTGGGGGAACCTCTGCTGGCGCGGAACTGGGCCGAGATGAGCGGGCAGGTCGGCTACACGCCCGATCAGGCCAAAGCGTTGCGTGCCCGGGGGGTGCACTCGGTCATCGTGGTGCCGCTGATCGCCCGGGGGGTAACCCTGGGGCTGGCCGCGTTCTGCCGGGCGGAAAACCCCGAGCCCTACGACGAGGACGACCTGCGGCTGGTCAACGACCTGGCAACGCGGGCGGCGGTGCACATCGACAACGCCCGGCTCTACAGCCGCGAGCACACCACCGCCGTCACCTTGCAGCGCTCCCTGCTGCCCCGCGACATCCCGACGGTGGCGGGCCTGGACATCGCCTACCGCTACCAGCCGGCCAGCCAGGCCGCGGAGGTGGGCGGCGACTGGTTCGACGTCATCCCGCTCGGCGGCGGCCGGGTCGCGCTGGTGGTCGGCGACGTGAGCGGGCACGGTACCCGCGCCGCGGCGGTCATGGGCCAGCTGCGCACCGCCACCGCCGCTCTGGCCCGCCTGGGGCACCCGCCGGAGGAGATCATGGCCCAGCTCAGCGGTGGCCTCGCCGCCCTGGGCGGGGAGATCGGTGCCACCTGCGTGTATGCGGTCTATGACCCGGCGTCCCGGCGCTGCCGGCTCACCCGCGCCGGGCATCTGCCGCCTGCGCTGCGCCGCCCCGATGGCACGGTGGAGTTCCTCGACGTGCCGGGCGGGGTGATGCTCGGCGTGGGCCAAAGCCGCTACCCGGCCACCGAGACCAGCCTGCCCGAGGGCAGCGTGCTGGCCCTGTACACCGACGGGCTCATCGAGCAGCCCGGCCAGGACCTCACCGCCGGCATGTCCCGGCTCGCCAGCGCCCTGGCCGCCGGCCCGGCACGATCGCCAGACCAGCTGTGCGACAGCGTGCTCGCTGGCACCGGCCCCCACAGCCGCGACGACGTGACCCTGCTGCTCGCCCGCATCAGCGCCCAGACCACCCGCTGACCCCGGCAAGGCACGCCGGATGCGTTTGCACGCATGCGGCGGCCAACCTGCCAGGCGGTCTGCGATGGCGCGCCGACGGGGCCGTGCGGGACTGCGGCGGGCCACGCCGGGCTTCCGCCGCCTGTCCCGCCAGAACGGGGCTGACCTGCGCGGATTGCGGAGGCCATGGCCCGTTCCCGGATCCGGGAATGAGGCCCGGCACCTTGCAGGACACGCAAGCAGTTTGCGTTGCCGCGGCCCTGGCTAGGCTGGGAGTGTGGATCTTCGAGCCATCAGGGCGGCTAGGAGAACGCAGCTCTCCGCCTGCGCCTGCGCGGCGGCGCGGAATGCGCAAGGTCTGCTGGACGACGCCGAGGTGCTAGCCCGGTCGGGCCGCACGGCGCGGGCGTACTCCCTCGCGGCGCTCGCGGTCGAAGAGTGCGGCAAGGCCGCTGCCCTCGCCGCGCTAGCGGTGCTGCCCAAGAGGCTGCGGGCGCAGGCACCCGTAGGCCGGCTGCTCGAATGGCACCAGTTGAAGCAGGTCGGCGGGCTGCTGATCGCCGCAGTGACGTACGACGCGCCCGGTGTCGCGCCCAAGCTCGCCGCCATGCCCGCCACGCAGGTAGCGCAGATCCTGTGCGCGCTGAGCGTGCCAGCGGACGAAGCGGACCGCCTCAAGCGGCACGGCCTGTACGTGGACATGGATCGGAACGGCCGGATCCGCGAACCGTCGGAGATTACTGAAGCTGAGGTCAGCAGCGCGCTCGCCCGGGCGCAACGGGCCGCTGAATCCTCAGGTGTGCTGGTCCGTTCGGAAGCGCATGCCCGGCTCGCGAATCCGCCCGCGGAAGCGGTCGAGCTCGCCCGGGCGCTGGTAGGCGCTCTCGCCCAAGCGCCAGATGCGCGGACTCCCGCGGCCGCTGTCGATGTCATGATGAACGCGGTCGGCCAGCTCCTGGAACGGCACGGCGGTAAAGGACCGGCGCGGACGGCATAACGGGTCACCCGGAGGCCGTCACGGACGACGCGAACGCCGGATGACCTGTGCGCGAACGTGCCGCTCGCCGCACCGGCCCGGGTGGAGCGCCCGGCCCTGCAGGCTACAGTGCTACTGAACCGTCGGGACGGGCGCGGCCCGATGTCCGCCTCGGACTCCCCTCCCCGCAGCCCCCGGGCCCGGGTAGCCGCCGAAGCTGCCGTGACCGCCGTTGCCGTCGCCGTGGTTGTCAGGGCAATCTGAGTGGAGGCCGGGACGCTGCGGAAGCATCCCTGCCGGATCGAAGGGCCGCGCCGATGAAACTGCCTCCGGTCGACTACGAGGCACCTGAAACCGTTTCCGAGGCAGTGGAATTGCTGGCTGAGCACGAGGACCTGGCGAGCGTGCTCGCCGGCGGCCAGAGCCTGATCCCGCTCCTGGCGCTGCGGCTGGCCCGCCCGGCGGTGCTCATCGACATCAACGGCATAGACGAGCTGTCGGGGGTCTCGGCGGCGGACGGCTGGCTGGCGATAGGCGCGATGACGCGGGAGTACGTTGCCGAGGAATCCGCGATCGTCGCCGACGCCGTGCCGTTGCTGGCGGCTGCCCTGCCGCTGATCGGTCATGAGGCAATCCGCAGCCGCGGCACCGTGGGAGGCAGCCTGGCGCACGCCGATCCAGCCGCCGAGCTGCCGGCCGTCGCCAGGGCGCTCGATGCCGAGCTCGTGGTATCTGGCCCGTCGGGCGAGCGGGTGGTCCCCGCGGCGGAGTGGTTCGAGGGATACCTCACGACGTCACGCGAGCCTGACGAGCTCCTGACCGAGGTGCGTTTCCCGGCGGCAGGACCGGGAACGGGGGTGAGCTTCCAGGAGGTCGCCCGCCGCCATGGTGACTTCGCCATGGTCGGCCTGGCGACATCGGTGACGCTGTCCGATGGCGTGATCAGTGACGCCCGGATGGCGTTCGCCGGCGCCTCCGATGTGCCCGCCCGGGCGACGGCAGCCGAGGAGCTCCTGGCCGGCGAGAGGCCGTTGGCCGAGCTGTTCGATGAGGCAGCGCGCCGGGCGATAGCCGATATCGACCCGCCGTCCGACCTGCACGGGTCGGCGGAGTACCGGAAGAAGGTCGCGGCCGCCCTGGTGCGCCGCGGCCTGCGAGAGGCCGTGGACAATGCCCGGGAGAGGCAGTGACTGAGGTGGACATCACCCTGACGGTTAACGGCGCAACGCGCACCGGGTCCCCGGAGCCCCGCAAGACGCTGGCGGACTTCCTGCGGGACGACCTTGGTTTGACCGGTACGCATCTCGGGTGCGAGCACGGAGTCTGCGGCGCGTGCACTGTCATCGTCGACGGCCGGGCGGTGCGCTCGTGCCTGATGCTGGCGGTCCAGGCGGCCGGCAGCGAGGTGACCACGATCGAGGGGCTGGCGCTGGACGGCAGGCTGGGCACGCTGCAGCAGGCGATGTGGGACTCGCACAGCTTCCAGTGCGGTTTCTGCACGCCGGGGATGGTGATGCAAGCCGCCGCGTTCCTCACCGACCACCCCGACGCTGACGAGCAGCAGATCCGCGAGGCGCTGTCCGGCAACATCTGCCGGTGCACCGGCTACCAGAGCATCATCGACGGCGTCCTGCTGGCCGCCGAGCGCACCCGAGGGCGCTGAGCGAGGGAGAGACCATGACGGCAATCGCGGCTGAGCGGTACACCGGCGCCAGCATCAAGCGGTCGGAGGACCCGCGCATCCTCACCGGTGCGGGCCGGTACGTCGACGACATCAAGCTGCCGGGGATGCTGCACGCGGCGTTCGTGCGCTCGCCGATGGCTCACGGCCGCGTGCTCTCGGTCGACGTCTCGGCCGCGCGGGAGCTGCCCGGGGTCGTCGCGGTGTACACCGGGGCGGACCTGGAAGCGATGACGGTCCCGGGGCCGGATGCGCTGATGGCTCTCATGGGCTGGCAGGGGCCCACCCCGGAGTTCACGCTGCTCGCGACCGACAAGGTGCGCCTCGCGGGCGATCCCGTGGCGGTCGTGATCGCCGAGAGCCGTTACCTCGCCGAAGACGGCTGCGAGCTCGTCGCGGTTGAGTATGCGGACCTGCCCCCGGTCACGAACGCGTCCTTCGCGCTCGACCCGGCCAGCCCGCCGGTGTTCGCGAATCTCGGTGACAACATCGCCAAACCGCGCTCGCGCAACGAGTTCGGCGACGTCACGGCCACGTTCGACGGCGCCGACAGGGTTTACGACGTCCACATCGACGTGCACCGCCACCAGAACGTGCCCATGGAGGGCCGCGGCTGCGTGGCCAGCTACGACACCGACTCCGGCGCCCTGACGGTATACGCGGCGACGCAGAGCGTTCACGTCACCAAAATCGCGGCGGCCATGCGCCTCGGCATGGAGCAGGACAAGGTACGCGTGCTGGCCGGCGACATCGGCGGCTCGTTCGGCCTGAAGATCGGGGCGTCACGGGAGGAGCTCGCGGTAGCGGCCGCGTCGCGCGATCTCGGGCGGCCGGTCAAGTGGGTTGAGGACCGCGGCGAGAACCTCACCGTGTCGGGGCAGGCACGCGAGGAAAGCTTCGACGTCCGGGCCGCCGTCAGCAGTGGCGGCGACCTGCTCGGGCTGGACGTGAAGATGATCATCGACACCGGCGCATATCCGGGCATGGGCGCGATGGTTCCGTCGATCGTCGAGGCGATGTTCCCGGGCCCGTACAAGATGGCAGCCCTGGGTTTCGAGTCGACCGCAGCCATAACCAACAAGGCGACGTACGTCGCCTACCGCGGCCCGTGGGCGTCCGAGACGTTCGTGCGGGAACGCGTCATCGACCTCATCGCCAAAGATCTCGGCCTCGACCCGTTCGAGATCCGGCTGCGTAACGTCGCCCCGCGCACCGATCCGCCGGCTGTCATGATCACGGGACGGCCGCTGGCCGGCGTCACCACCCGGGAGTCACTCGAGCGGATAGCCAAGCTCGTGGACTTTCCCTCGTTCCGGCGCCGGCAGGCCGAAGCGCGGGCCCAGGGCCGTTACCTCGGCATCGGCGTGGCAACGTTCATCGAGGCCGCTCCGGGCCCGCGCGAGCCGGGCGGCCCCAGCGGCCCGATGGGCATGGAGTCCATGCGCCTCCGGCTCGAGGAAGACGGCATCGTCGCGCTGTTCACCGGCCAGATGCCGCACGGCCAGAGCCACCAGACGACCCTTGCCCAGATCGCCGCCGACGAGTTCGGCGTGCCGTTCGAGCAGGTCCGCGTCGTCGTCGGGGACACCGACGTGGTCCCGTTCGGGCTGACCGGCGGCAGCCGGTCGGCCACCATGACCGGAGGCGTGGCCCTGCACGGCGCGCGGCAGCTCAAGGCCAAGGTGCTCGATATCGCGTCGCATCTCATGGAAGCCAGCGCTCAGGACCTCGAGATCACCGATGGCCAGGTCTTTGTGCGCGGCGACCCGGCCAGCGCGATCCCGGTGGGCGACGTGGCGCGGCGCGCGGCATCTGGCGACTTCGGCGCCGAGGTGGACGCCAGTCTCGAAGTCATCGCCACGTTCGACGGCGGCGAGGGAGGATGGTCCGGCGGCAGTCACTGCGCGATCGTCGAGGTCGACGCCGAGACCGGCATCGTGACGGTGGAGCGGTACGTCGTCGCCGAGGACTGCGGCGCGCTCATCAACCCCGCCGTCGTCGAGGGCCAGATCCGGGGCGGCGTCGCCCAGGGTATCGGCGCGGTGCTGCTCGAGCGATCGGCTTATGACGAGGACGGCAACTGCCAGTCGGCCACGTTCATGGACTACCTGGTGCCAACCGCCTGTGACGTTCCCCGCATCGAGATAGAGCACCTCGAGACCGTGCCGCTCGACGCGGACGTCAACTTCCGCGGCGTGGGCGAGGGTGGCATGATCGTCGCGCCGCCCACGCTCGTGAACGCGATCGAGGACGCGCTCTCGCCTTTTGGCGTGCGGATCTACGAGCAGCACCTGCCCCCGTCTCGCATTCTGGAACTCATCGCCGCGACGGGCCCGGGTCGGTAGGCTGCGGCGGGCCCGATCGCCCGCCGGAAGGTTCACGGCGCAGGCCCCTGGCGCTGCAGGCCGCCGCCGGGCCCTGGCCTACCGTAGAAGTGATGCGGGGTGTGCCCTGGTGGGGCGTGGTCTCGTCGGCAGCATCCCCGGTCCTGATGGTCGGGGGCTGGACCATTGCGGCCATGCTGCAGCCACCGTCCTTCAACCCGGTGGCGGACACCGTCAGCTCGCTCGCGGCGAGCGGTGCGCCCGACCGGTGGGTGATGACGCTGGTCTTCCTGGCGGTCGGGTTCTGCGGCGTCGTCACCGGGATAGCGCTGGGGCCGGCTGCGCCAGCAGGCCGGCTGCTTCTGATCGCGGGCGCGCTTGCGGGCATGATGGTGGCGCTGAACCCCGAGCACGCCCGCGCCGGCTCGGTCTCGCACGCGGTCTGGGCATCGCTCGCGTTCGCCGGGCTGGGGTCATGGTCGGCCGGATCGTGGCGCCGCGGCCGGTCGGTGCCGTGGGGCCTGCGGCCAGCTGCCTGCCTCGGCGCCGTCGCCGTCCAGCTCATCCTGCTTGCCTGGTTTGTCACGGAGCTGGTCACCGCCGCTAAGCAGGTCGGCCTGGCCGAGCGGGCCGTAGGGGCGGGCACCTCCCGCCGCGCCGCGAGTTCGGCGACTCGCTGGCACAGCTCAACGGCGTGCAACGCGTGGATCCACGCGATCTCGTTCCCTGTCACGCGGGACCCGGCCGGCAGCGCCGAGTGATCACGCGCCTCTGCTTGATACGGGAGCAATGCCCCGTTTCCGGCTGTCATGCCCCGGGAGCCTAGGTGCCCGCCAGTGACGTTACTGTGACACCTCACGGGCTGCCGGAGCTCAGGATGCGCGCGGACTCCGTCGCTGCGCCGCGGCAGCGCCGCGGCCCGCCAGTTCCGCGTCCGTCACGTGGAAGGCAGCCCGGAGTTCCTGCTTGGCCTTATCGTCCAGCCACTGCATGTCGATGAGCTTGCGCACCTCGGCCGCGGCCCACTCAGCGCCGCACTTCTGGCATTCGATACGCCCCGAATCCTGCACGACCGGGTCGGCGTCGCAGCTGCACGGCCCGGTGGGCAGCGGGACCCCGTAGCGCTCCCGGGTCCGGAGCCTGGCCAGGTTCGCGGCCTCGCGCTCGTGCACCAGCAGGTCGGCGTCGGTGACGTGGAAGGTCTCGCGCAGTTGCTGCTTGGCTTCCTCGTCCAGCCACTGCTGGTCGATGATCCGGCGGACCGCCCTGGGCTTGTCCTTGCACTTGCTTATCTGCTTGGCGATCAGCTGCATCATGGGCACGCCTACCCGCGCATCCGCGGCCCAGTTGTCGCTCATGACTAACTCAAAACATTTTGTCCGGGCCCGGTCAAGACCCCTACGGGGTTGTCAGCCAACGTCCGTGGCGCGTTCAGGCGGGCGCGGGCGGCACCAGGGAGATCATTGTCATCAGCGCTGGCTCCGTGCCTTCGTTGGCGTAGGAGTGGGGCAGGCTGCCGGAAAACCTCGCGCACCGGCCGGACCCCACGCGGTAACTGCGGCCGGACACGGTCAGCGTGACAGTGCCTGACTCGACCCAGATCATCTCCTTGCTGGCCGGTGTGTGCGGATCGCCACCCCACCGCTCCCCGGGCTCAACCGTCCACCGCCACAGCTCGACGGCCCAGGGCGGTTCTGTCGCGCCGAGGATCGTGCCGCTTCCGCCGGCCGGGCCGCGCCACAGAACCCGGGCGCTTTCCGGGCCGGTGATCCGCACAACGGGCTCGTCCGGCACCTCGAGAAGGCGGGTGACCGGGATCCCGAAAGCGTCGCCAATCCTGGCCAGGGTGGCCAGGTTCGGGTTGGACCGGCCCTGCTCCAGCGCCACGAGCACGCCCTTGCTGACCCCCGATCTGACCGCGAGCTGATCGAGGGACCAGCCGCGCTCGGACCGCAGGGACTGCAGGATGCCAGCGAGCGCGCTGGTGAGATCGGCCGGCTCCGGCATCGCCCCTGCCTCCGCTCGGCACTCGGCCGGTCGGTATAGTGAACTACAGATTTCAACATTCCGACCGAACGTCTGTCCGGGCTAACTCATGGTGACAGTCTTCTCGTTGGCCGCGGCGCTACTTTACGGCAGCGCCGACTTCCTTGGCGGCGCGGCGACCCGGCGCGCCCATGTGCTGTCCGTGCTGCTGGTGTCGGGTACCGCGGGCGTGGCTGTCGTGGGGCTTGCCGCGCTGCTGGCCGGTGGCCCGCCGCGCCCGGCCGGGCTGGCCTGGGGTGCTTGCGCGGGAGCGGCCGGCGGGGTGGGCTTCATGTTCTTCTACGCCGGTCTCGCGGCCGGCCCGATGGGCGTGGTGGCCCCGGTCTCTGCCCTGGCGTCCACCGTGCTCCCGGTCGCCGTCGCCTTTGGCGATGGCGAGCGGCCCGGCCTCCGCGTCTACGCAGGGGCGCTCATCTGCGTCGCCGCGATCGTGCTGGTCAGCTCGGGCGGCGGTGAGCCCGGCGGGATCCGGGGTTTCCGGGGCAGGCAGGCCCGCGGCATCGGCTACGGGATCGTGTCCGGCGTGGCGTTCGGGATGTTTTTCCTGTTCATCCGCAACGGCGGCGAGTCCGGCGCGCTATGGCCGGTGGCGGTCGCCCGCCTTACCGGGACGGTGATCTTCCTGGTGGCTGCGGCCGGTGCCCGGGCCGGCCCGCTGCGCTGGCGGCGCGATGGGAGTGACGGCAAGGTGTTCGCGGCCGCGCTCGGCGCTGGCGTGCTCGACGCCAGCGCGAATGTCTGCTACGTGCTTGCCACCCGCGCGGGCCTGTTCGGCCTCGCGGTGGTCCTCACCTCCCTGTATCCGGGCGTGACCGTGCTGCTCGCGCGCTTCGCCCTCGGTGAGCGGATGCGCTGGTCACGGCGGGCGGGGCTGGTCCTCGCCGCGGTCGGCATCGTCCTCGTCACGATGTGAGCCGTCGGCCCCGCCCATGCGCGGGCAGGCTCCTGCGGCCGGACGTCTCGCATGGTCATCCGGCCGCAGGAACCCCGGGGAAGGGGACGGTCGGGAAGGGCTCAGTCGTCGCCGGAGTCCGGGTCGCCGCTTTCGCTTCCCGCGTCGTCGCTGCCGAAGAGCATCCCACAAACCTCCAGATAAAGCTGCTCTGGGTAAGGAATATGGTCGATCGTTCGCAGTGCCTGGTCCCGGCCCGCCGACTCCACGATGAACTCGCCGAAGCCGAACAGGCGGCCTGCGAACGAGCGCTGGAAGCTCATGTCGGTCACCTTGGTCAGCGGCATCATCGCCACCTTCCTGGTGAGCACCCCTGAGGTGAGCAAGATGCGGTGCGAGGTGACCACGAAGTAGTCGACGGCCCAGTTCAGGACCTTCCATATCGTCCACAGGAAAATCAGGAACCAGGCAAGCCAGGTGGCGGTGACGAGTGCCCCGTAACCGTGCAGCACCGTGGCGCTGAGCAGGATGGCGGCCAGCAGCCCGGCGACGGTCAGGATGCCCGGGCCGATGAGCACGGCCGGGTGGCGGCGGGTGTGTATGACCTGCTGCTCGTTGGGTAGAAGGTATCTGCTAACCGCGGCGGGGCCGCTTACACCGCCGTTGGCCAGCCTCATCGGTCAGAGGGAATTCACGAAATCGGCCAAGGAGTTGGCAGCGTCGTGAAGGCCGTTATAGGCGTGATGAACGAAACCTGCTGCTCCGGCGGGCTGGGTGGCAACATAGAATAGGATAAAGAGCACGATCGCCCACGTGATGATCTTCCTCAGCATTTGATCACCTCCCAGTGCCTCTCATTGCAGGCAGCCTGGCGGTCGTTGCAGCCACTTATTCCCAGCATAGCCCAGGGCAATCCATCGACCAATGATGTCGAACCCGAAGATCCACCGATGAGTAACCGAGGATCCAGGCTAGCGGATCAGCGGCCAGGCGCCGGCGCGCCACGCCGGCCGGGCCTGCCGGGCCGGCCGGGCCTGCCGGGCCTGCCGGGCCTGCCGGGCCTGGCGTCCCGCGCCGGTGCTGGTCTGGGCGGCCTGGCCGGCGTGGCTGCGATCGGCACGGGTGCGGCCCGCAGCGGTCATATCCCATTCGGCCGGGTGACAGCTGGCCGTCGGCTAGGTAACAGCAGGGCATCGCCCGCCAGCGATCAAGCAGCGCAGGCTGCCGGAATCTGACACCATTCCCTCCTGGAGCCGCGCCGTTGGGGTGACGATGACCGATGTGAGCAGTACCGACTTTGCCGTCGTCGTTTACAGGGAGGACGACACCTGGGAGGCAGAACTGCTGCCTCCCGCCCTGACCGAGAACCTGGAGGGGCTCATCCACGCGCTGCGCCAGCAGCCGAGCATTGGCGGGACCATCGGGCTGGTCGCGGTCGGGGACGATTTCTTCGTTGCGCTCCGGGTCATCGGCAGCCAGGCTTCGGTTTTCCTTTCCGATCTCACCGCTTCGGTGGACTGGCCCCTGGCTCGCCAGGTCCTCGACTACCTCGACATCCCGGTTCCCGACGACGACGACGACCTCGACCAGGTTCTCCCGGCCGGCGACCTTTCGATCTTCGCCGACCTGGGCATCGACGAGATGGATCTCGGCGCGCTCTCCGGCGACCTGGACATGTTCCCCGACGAGGTCCTGGAGAGCATCGCCAAGAGGCTAGGTTTCGGCCCGGCGCTGAAACGCGCGCTCGACGGTGTGCTCGGCCTTTGACTGCCTCGGGCTACGTCGCGTCGTTCGAGCCGGCGATGCGCCTGGCGCTGGCCCAGGCCGCCGGCCAGGCCAGCGAGGAGGACGCCGACGTCCCGGTCGGCGCGGTCATCCTCGATCCGGCGGGTGAGGTCGCCGCGGCCGGGCGCAACCGCCGGGTGGCGGACGGCGACCCCACGGCGCACGCCGAGATCGTGGCCATGCGGCAGGCCGCGCGGGCGCTGGGGCGCTGGCGGCTGGACTCCTGCACGCTGGTGGTCACGCTCGAGCCGTGCACGATGTGCGCCGGGGCGGTGACCGCCGCGCGGCTGCAGCGGCTGGTGTACGGCGCGCCCGATCCCGGCGGGGGAGCCGCGGGCTCGCTGTGGGACGTGCTGCGCGACCGGAGGCTCACGCACCGGGCGGAAGTGATCGGGGGAGTCCTCGAGGACGAGTGCGCGGAACTGCTCCGGGGGTTCTTCGGCCGCCGCCGGTAGGCAATCGGCTGATCGCCAGCGCGTATGGTCTCCGCCACGGCTCTGTTCCCGGCGCCGGCGCGGCCGCGGAGTCGGGTAGGCTCAGCGGCGGTGGAGTCGCCTAGCGGCCGAGGGCGCACGCCTCGAAAGCGTGTGAAGGGGCAACCCTTCCGTGGGTTCAAATCCCACCTCCACCGCGAGCGCGCCCGACGGGGGTCGGGCGTACCCGTGTGGTGCGCGGCGCGATGATCTGAACAGCAACCGAACCGGGCTTCCGGAGTGTCCCTTGCCAGAACCGCAGAGTACGGCGTTTTTCGTGCTGCTGATCGTGGTGTTCGCTGGCCTGATGTGGTGGATGGCAGTCGCCAAGCAGGTGGTCTTCCGCATCCTGGCCGCCTGCCTCGCGTTCATTCCCGCGATGGCATTCGGGGTGGCGGCGGTCAACAAGTACTACGACTACTACCAGAACTGGGGCTCGGCCATATCGGACTTCACCGGCCAGAACAACCAGGCGGCCGAGGTGCCGAACGCTGACACGCGGTCGGAAAGGAAGTTCAGCACCTTCCTCGGCAACTCCGTCGACCAGACGGTGGCCGAGCAGTTCGGGTACACGGCGCACCTGGAGGTGACCGGGCAGGTCACGCACATCACCCGGAGCGTCTACGTGTACCTGCCACCGCAGTACTTCCAGCCCTCCTACCGCAACTACCGCTTCCCCGCGATCGAGCTGCTGCACGGCTTCCCCGGCACGCCTCTGGACTGGATCACGGTGGTCGGCGTCACCTCGATGATGCAGCAGCTGATCAGCGCCGGCCAGGTGAAGCCCGCGGTCCTGGTCATGCCGGACGCGAACGGCGGCCGCGCGATCTCGCTGCAGTGCCTTAACCAGTACAAGGGCACCCAGGACGCGACCTACCTGGCCGAAGACCTGCCCACCTACATCTCGCAGAAGCTGCGGGTGCAGCCGCCAGGGGATGCGTGGGGCATCGCGGGCTACTCGGAAGGTGGGTTCTGCGCAGCGAACCTGGGCCTGAAATTCGGCAGCCGGTTCGGCTACGCTGGCGTGCTCAGCGGCTACTTCGTCCCGTTCGACAACCAGATCGGCAGGCCGCCGCGGCTGGTGAGCCCGTTCGGCGGGAACGCCAAGCTGCGCCTCGACAACACCCCGGACCACCTGGTGCTGGCCCTGCCTCCGGGAACCAAGATCCCTAAGTTCTGGCTCGGCGTCGGTGCCGCTGACCACACCGATTACAAGAACGCCCAGGTCTTCGAGCAGCTGGTGCAGACTCGCCAGCCAAACGTGGTGCTCAAGGTCGTGCCCGGCGGCGGCCACAGCATGTTTACCTGGCGGTCCCTGATGCCGCCGCTGCTGAGGTGGATGACGCCGCAGCTTGCCGACGTGGTTTCGGCCCAGGAGGCCCGGCAGGCGCGCGCCGCCGAGAAGGCTGCCGCCCACAAGCTGACGGCCACGCGCGCGCCGGCGCACACCAAGTCCGCGCCCTGAGCGTGGGCCGTTCCCCGCTCAGTCCAGTTCGAGCACGCGCGCGTGCAGCACGGTCCGCTGGTGCAGCGCCGCGCGCAGCGCACGGTGCAGGCCGTCTTCGAGGTAGAGCTCGCCCTTCCACCGGATCACGTGGGGGAAGAGGTCACCGTAGAAGGTGGAGTCCTTTGCCAGGACGGTGTGCAAGTCGAGCACGTTCTTCGTGGTGATCAGATGGTCGAGGCGGACCGGGCGCGGCGGTATCTCCGCCCACTCCCGTGAGCTCCGCGCGTGGTCGGGGTAGGGGCGCCCCTCTCCGACCTGCTTAAAGATCACACCTGCCGAGTTTAGATGAGCCACGGCCGTCCTGCCCGGAACATCCGCGCTGCCGGGCGGCGGGCGTGCGGGGGAGCATGGCCTCCCCGGCGGCCTGAGCGCATAACCTGTGTTGGCGTCCCTGCCGGTCAGAGCGGGTCAAGATGGCGGATTTTGACGCCTCGGGGGTGCGCTCGTGGCATTGTGGTGAACGACGCGTGGCTTGAAGCCAGTGGAGAGTATATATCATGCATATCATGAAACGTCGTAAACGTCCTAAGCGTCGTTTTTTTGCCATTCCCGCGGCGTTGGCGGTGACTGCCCTGCTCGCCGCCGGCTGCAGCAGCAGCAGCGGCGCCACCGCGACCGCATCCGGCGTTGAGCTGCATAACCTGAACATCGCGGCCGTGCCGGCCGCGGACTCCGCAGGCCTGTACATCGCGGCACAGCGCGGGCTGTTCGCCCGCGAGGGCCTGCACGTGCACATCGTGCCGGCGATCAGCAGCGCCACCGTGATCGACCAGCAGCTGGCGGGCGATTACGCCATCACCAGCGGTAACTACGTCTCCTACATCCTGGCCAACGACAAACAGCACGCGGACTTCCAGATACTGGCTGCAGGCTCGATCATGCAGCCGCACGTCCAGTGGCTGATGGAGCCGGCAGACTCGCCAATCCGGAGCGTGAGCCAGCTCCGGGGCAAGACGATCGCCCTGAACGCCTTCGACAACATCGGTCAGCTGCTGGTCAACGCGCTGCTCGCCGCCTACCAGATTTCCCCGGCCGAGGTGCACTTTGTGCAGGTCGACTTCCCGGACATGGCCGCGGCGCTCAAGGACCATCGCGTGGCCGCGGCGTTCATGCCAGAGCCGTTCGCGACCAACGCGGAGGAATCCGTCGGTGCGGAGCCGCTGGCCGACCTCGACGTGGGCGCTGCGCAGTCCCTGCCGATCGCCGGTTACGTCGTCACCAAGACGTGGCTGCAGAAGTACCCGAAGACCGCGGCGGCCTTCCGCAAGGCCCTGATCGAGGCGCAGCGGATCGCCGACACCGATCCCGGCGCGGTCGAGAAGGCCATGGTGCCCTACTCCCACGTGACGCCCACGGCCGCTGCGGTCATGGCTTCCCCGAACTTCCCGCTCGACACCGACCCGGTGCTGATCCAGCGGATCTCCGACCTGATGGCCGAGTTCGGGATACTCCGGAAGCCGTACCCGACCAAGCAGATGATTCCTCCGGGCTTGTGACCCGGCGAGCCGACCGGCCCGGTCGGCGCCGCGGCGCACCGCCGTCGACCGGGTGCCGCGGCCAGCACCGCTACGGCCAGCCGGCCCGGCGCCGCGGCTCGCCGTGGATCGCCGCGAGCAGCTTCACCCTGGGGTCGTACCTGCCGTCGACGACCTGCTCGGTCCAGCCGCGGACATCCGGGAACGCCGCCCGGCCCAGGCGGAGCACGACGCGGCCGCGCACGGGATCCCACGGCGCGTCGCGGAACGCCGGGTTCCCGCTGTCGCGGCGCTCCCGGTCGAACGCGACCGTGGTCCGGGCGAACTCGGCGTGCTCCCGCTCGCCGAGGAAGAACGGCCGGAGGAATTCGAGCCCGGACAGGACCGCCGCGCGGACGGCGGGACCGACCAGGTCCGGCGCGTACAGCGTCACCTCGACGAGCGGCTGCACCGCGGCCACGTGATAGAGCAGGGCGTCACGCTGCACGAAGTCAAAGGTGCGCCCGTCGGGCTCGCCGGACGGCCCGGTGACGTAGTTCCGTGCCACGAAGTCCCGAAGCAGCCCGGGTGTCGCCGCGCGCGCCGCCCAGTCCCCGGTTACCGTGCAGGCCACGGTGCGGATCAGCAGGCGGCGGGCCATCCAGTTGTTGGCCCGGACCGAGTTGCCGCTGGCTACACGTTCAAAAAACTTGTCCCCGCAGACGGTGAACTCCGCTGCCCAGCCGAGCAGCGTGGCTTGTGCCTCCGCAGGCAGCGACGGGGCCACCAGGTCGACCGCCTGGAGCAGCGGGACGAAGAACCACTCGTCGACCGGGTTTCCGGCAGGCCGGTACACCCCGGCCCAGGAGAGCAGGGCGGAGGCGGCGGTGGCCAGGCTGTGGGAGCGCAGCGGCTCCCGCGCCGAGCGGCCGGCGACCGCCAGGGCGAAGATCGCGGGGAAGTTCTGCTTCGCCCGGTCCGAGCGCACGTGGCCAGGGTGATCGTTCAGGGTGCCTGCCAGCTCGAAGCGCTCGACCGGCCGGGCGACGAGGTTGAGCGACTCTCCGGCCACCTGCCACACCCGGGCGAGATCTGGGGGAGCCCGCCCGGCCTGCTCGGGGTCGAACGGCGCCAGCAGTCCCCAGTTCAGCCGGGGACCGCCGGTCACCGGGCCACCCGGGGATCCGGCGGCTGCCCGCGGTGCCGCGCCCGCGCCGTCTCCGCCTACTGCGCGCTGACCAGGACGCCGATCATGACGGCGCGCTGCGCAGACCGGTTCTGCCAGTCGTGCGGGACGCCTGGCTGCTGGACTACGGAGTCCCCGGGCCCGAGTGTCACCTCGGTGCCGCCAACGACGAGCGTCACCTGTCCGCTCAGCACGGTGACGTAGTCCAGCGTGTCCGTGGCGTGGGCGCCCTGGAACTCCGGATGCTCACCGTTGGCCTGGGCCTCGCCGGCACCGGGCGCGATCTCGACGACCCGGAAGCAGGCGCCGCCCGGCGGCGGCTCGAGCGCCCACTCCCGGGTCGAGGCATCCTCGCCGCCTGCCGCGATCGGACCGCGCTCCGAGACCCACAGCTCGGTCGTTGTGTACCGCCCGGCGTGGATGACAACCGGCGGTGTCCCCTGCCGGATGACCGCCGGATTGCCGTTCTCGTCGTAGCCGGTGACGACTCTGTTCATGGGCGCTCCCCTCGCTGGCAGATGCTTATCTACCAGCCTGGGCGCGATGCGGTCAATCCCGCGTGGAGTCCTGGCGGACGCCGCGCCGGCCGGCCAGCCGCCGCGCAACGAGGAGCCCGACAGGCACGACCCACCAGGCTGCCCAGCCATGGTGGCCCGTCTGGACGCTCAGCACCAGGCTGACGACCGACAGCGCCGCCAGCAGCGGGACGAGCAGGACCAGGCCCGGGTGGGCCAGCCCGCGCTGCCGGGCGGCCGGAGCAGCCTGAATGGGACGCGCCGGTGCCGGAAGGTCGGCCGTCAGCTCGGCAAGCTCGCCCAGGGTGCGGGCTGCCAGCGCGCGCCCGGTGCGCTCTTCCAGTTCCTCGGACGTCAGCCGGCCCGCCTGGAAGTTCTCGCTCAGCACCGCCACGACCTGGTCGCGGTCGGCGTCGGAGGCCCGCAGCTGCGGGGCCGGGTTGGTGTGCTGCGCCGTGTTCATCGGTTACCTGCCGTTCTCCTGCGAGCCGCGGTGGCGGGACCGCCGCAAGTCGGGGCAGTACGTTTGCCTATGCCCAATCTCGCCGGGCCGGGGGCCGGATGCCACGTCCTGATGTCACGAGCCGGCAATGACATCTGTCATGGGTGTGCCGTCCCGGGTCGTCCTCTGCGGCCGCGCTGCGGGTCGTCGTGTGTCGCTGGGCTGCGGGTCACCCGCCGAGGACCGCCAGGGCGGTATAGGCGCAAAGGCCGAGCATGATCGTCGCCGTGATCCGGCGGATCCAGGGCATCGGGATCAGTTGCAGGCTCTTGGCACCCACGCTGACCGCCACGGCCGCGACCGCCCATAGCCCCAGCGTGGCCCCGGCGAACACCAGGACCGGGTCGTACCTGGCAGCCAGGTTGGCCGTGGTGAGCTGGGTGATGTCGCCCCACTCGGCGAGGAACACCACCCCGAAGCCCGCCCCGGCGACGCGCGCAAACGACGGGGCCCGGCCGCCCTGGCGGGCCGCGTCCGCGCCATCTCGGTGCTCCGGCCGGAAGCTGGTCGCCCACAGGTAACCCGAGCCGGCCAGGAACAGGCCCGCGACCACCGCGTCGACCACCCGGTGCGGGAGCAGGGCCAGCAGCTGCCCAGCGGTGACGGCTATCGCCATGTGGACCGCGAACGCGGCCGCCGCCCCGGCCCACACCCAAGATGGCCGGTAGCGGGTGCCCAGGACCAGCGAAGCGAACATCGACTTATCCGGCAGCTCGGCAAGGAACGTCAAAACGAACGCGGCGCCGATCACTGCGAGGGACGGCAACAGGGTTCCTCCGGTCGGGTTAACCCCCGGCCAGGATCAGGGAAGACTCTCCGGCCGGATGTGCTCAACAGCCGAAGGTCTCGTCCACCACGCTCCGCGGCCCGGCGGCCGGGCGTATCTGCACGCCGGTATGTCGGCCAGCCGACGAAGGACTACTCCCCTTCGCCTCCAGAATATCCGGTCTCATCCGCCCCGCACAAACAACGGGATATTCACTGCTCACGGCGGCCGTGGCAGTCTTCCCGCGATGGCGTGCGTGCGCAGTGCATGGGAACCTCGGCCAGGGAGTGAACGGTGACGCCGGCGCCGTGGACCAAGCCTGCTGGCGTGTACGCCGTGCAGACGGCACGCTGTCACCGTCTGTCGCCGGCCGGAGCCCATTCACCAGACATCAGCCACCGGTGCATGCCTCGCCCGGGCTGGGGCGAAGCCCCGCTGGGGCGTGTCCCGTGGATCATGGGATACGTGCTGCTGTTCTGACGGCTGGTTCGCGGTCCTGGTCTGGGTTAGCCCGGTAGCGTGAAGTCCGCGTGTAACGCCGGGCTTTGCGGCGACAGGAACAGGGTGTGGATCAGGAGTCACGTTTCCGCGCGTTGTTCGAGGTGGCGTATGCGCCGTTGTGCCGTTACGCCCGGCATCGCGGGCTGACTGGCCCGGAAGCGGAAGACCTCGTCGCGCAGACGCTGGAGATCGCCTGGCGCCGCATCGGCGAGGTTCCCGCGGCGGAGCCGCTTCCCTGGCTGTATGCAGTCGCCCATAACCTGTGGCGCAACCAGGCGCGCCGGGACCGCCGGCGGCGTGCCCTGCTCGCCCGGTTCCGGGTGGCGCAGCCGGCCGCGGCCGGCGGGGATCCTGCCGTCCTGGAACCCGGTGTGCTGCGCGACGCGCTGGCCTCGTTGAGCGACAGCGACCAGGAGGTGCTGCGCTTGGTCGCGTGGGACGGCCTGGCCCCGGCCGAGGCCGCCGTGGTGCTGGGCTGCAGCCCCGTCGCGGCGCGTACCAGGCTGCACCGTGCCCGGGTCCGCCTGGCGGCCCGGCTCGGCATCAGCCCGGGCCTGCAACGGCGCGCCTGGCCGGGACACAAGCAGGGTGACAGTCTCGATTCCCTGGAGGTGCGTGATGACCCCGCTCGATGATGATGTGCTGACCGCGCTGCGGGCCGCGCGGCCCGCTCCCGGCTATCAGCCGTCGGCCATCTCACCGGAGGCGATGGCGATGCTGGCCCGCATCCTGCACACACGCCCCGATCACGCGCCGCGGGTAACCCGCCGCCTGGCCCCACGTGTCAGCCGCCGCCGGCTCCTGCTGGCCGGGCTCCCGGCGGCAGCCGGGGCGGCCGCTGCCACGATGGTGGCGGTGTCTGTGGCCTCATCCGGCCCGGGCAGCACCCCTCCAGGGGTCTCCAGCGTGCGTGCCGCGGTGCTCGATGCGTTCCAGCGCGACAGCGGCGACATCGTAGCCACGACCGGAACGATCCACCGGTCCAAGGGACCCGTGATGACCCAGCGGGCGTGGGCGTACCCGGCGTTCCCCGCCCGTGGTGAGCAGGTCCGGTTTCGCCTGTTCGTACTCCGCGACGGTGTCCCGGAGTCGGACACCGAATCCATTTACGTCCAAGACGCCGCCGCTGGCCGCCTCACCCAGCCAACCACGCAGGGCCCCCGCACCGCCGAAATCATCGACGTGCAGTACACCACCCGGACCTGGTCCCGTCAGCGGAGCTCCTCGGTCTTGCTGGCCGGGAACCTCAGCCCGAGCCTGATCCGGGATCAGATCGCTAGCGGCGGCTTCACCATGGCCGGCACGGTGCGCCTGCAAAGCCGCCCTGCCATCAAACTCACCTGGACCCGGTCACCCGGCCGGCTGACCGTGACGACCACCTTGTGGGTGGACGCCCGCACCTACCTGCCGCTGCGCTCCGCCACCACCATCCGGGCCGGGCTTCACAACATGCTGCTCGAGACGGATATCACGCAGTACCAGGTCCTGCCGGCCACCCAAGCCAACCTGGATCTCCTCACACCGCCGATCCCGGCCGGCTTCACCCGAACCGCGACCTCACCCAACTTCTAGAGCGGCCGCGTGGATCATAGGACGGGATCTCGCAGCCAGATCCGGATGGACGCCACGTCGATAGTGCCCTGGTAGATCAGTTCCCGCTTGTCGTAGCGGGTGGCCACAGCGCGGAACTGCTTGAGCTTGCCAAAGCAGCGCTCGCGGCGGCGGGCCGGGTACGGGGCCTCCCCTTCCCCCGCCGGGTGATGCGGATGGCCTCCATGAGCGGGATGAACCGCGGGCAGTCCCCATGCTGGCCGGGGCTGAGGATCCGGGCCAGCGGGCGGCAGCGCCGGTCCGCAGCAAGGTGGATCTTGGTGGAAAGCCCGCCGCGGGAGCGGCCCAGCGCCTCCCGCCCCGCCTGGCTGACCGCTGCCCTCTCGTCATCAGGTGATGCCCCTCCTAGGAGCTTGACTCCTTCGATCGACAAATTGTTGTTTTATGCGGCTGGTGCGACGGAAGCGCGGGCCGTGATTCCTAAGTGCCCGAAGAGAGTCTGCATGCCGACGCGAAGCTGCTCGTAGTCGCGGTCGACAGCGGTCCAGTGGGTGGGCTTGCGCTCCATGCGGGGACTGCGGGCCCCGGCGATGATCGGGGCGATGACCTGGTCACGCAGGGCAAGCAGCGCGGCGATGGTCCGGGCGGCCTTGGGCGGGACGTGGTAGCGGCGTGAGCGGCCTGGCTTGACGGCTAGGTTCTTGCCGCGCATCTTGCGCAGGTCATAAGCGGACTGGCGGATGGTGTAGCCGGCCATGCCGGTCATGCGCTGGACGGCGGCGGCGTGGTCGGCGACGGTGAACCCGTCCGGGGAGACGGCCAGGGCCAGCGCCGCCGACAGGGCGGCGCGGACGCGGGGCTTGTTCAGGTCGATGCCGTCGGCGCGGAGCGCGCCGATCTGTGACGGCAGGGGCAGCTGGTCGAGCAGGCCGTCGGCGATGAAGCCGGTGTCGGCGCAGTCCAGCGCGGTGGCGAACCGGCCGGCGATGCCGGCCAGGGTGGCGTGGATGCGGGGGAAGTTATCCAGCCCGCGGCGGCAGCGCAGCGCGCGGGTGTTGTGGACGGTGGCCTCCAGGGTGCAGTACTGGTCGATCTTGGTCTTGAATCCGCCGCCGGGCGGCGCGATGGTGGGCCTGCCCAGGCGCTGGCCACGGCGGAACAGCAGCTCGACGTTCTCGGGCCGGCCCAGGTCCATGTTCTCGCACAGCAGTGCCTCGAAGAACGCGCGGGCGTGGACGTCGCCGTTGAAGACCAGGGTGCGGGAGACCTCGATCTGGCGCATAATGCGCGTCAGCTACCACGATCGTGGAATAGTCGCGCGGCGAGCCGGGTCCACCTATGCGCAGCGCGCCGGGATCCGGCCGGTTGGCCGGAGTCGGCCCTAGGCTGATCATGCGTCCGATTGAGGTGCGATCAAAGTGCGTACAGCGCTCACGCGGCCGTCACGGATCGTGAGGAAATCCACCCCGCGAGCGACTGGCTTGCCGGGCGGCCCGAAACGCGACACCAGGGCGGCCGCGTCGGCGCCAACGTACGTTGGGCAGTCCTCTTCGAAGACGTCGCCTGCCGACGCGCCATCGAGCAGCTCTTGAGCCCGGTCGCTCAGCGCTTGCCACCCTACGAATTCTCCGTCTGGATCGATGAACGTCACGTCTTCCGTATACAGGTCCTTAACTGCGGGGGTTAAGCCTCCGGTGCCGGGTGTGCGTCGCGCCTGCCGCGTCGGCTCACGGCAGGCCCGCCGCCCGGCAGGCCCGGGCGGCCGGTTTCATGATCTGGGTGCTTTACCAGCGCTATGAGCTGGCCAGGTACCCAGATCATGGCGACCCTGCTTCGGGACCGTCCGGAAACCGGGTTCCGGACACGCACTCAGCGGCC
>Ga0335075_10003581_pt1 | contig 24540 bp, 17 predicted proteins | sample Lox_Sample_24_FD_206723 | JGI IMG/M metagenome (GOLD analysis project Ga0335075, IMG submission 206723) | Soil microbial communities from Loxahatchee National Wildlife Refuge, Florida, United States - Lox_Sample_2.4 | ecosystem: Environmental > Terrestrial > Soil > Wetlands | place: USA...
ACGTCATCTGGGCCGTGCCACTCCAGCCGGCACCGGCGATGTTTTGGCTTGATGCCCACATCTTGCGGGCCTCGTCCTCCACCGTCTGGGCGTGCACATCAAAACGGCCCGCCATCGCCCGCATCTCGTGCGGGTCGGTCATAAAACGCGTAGGCACTTACTTTTCTCCTTGATTGAGTAGTGATCTCCAGTGCAGTAGACCCTTGGGTTATGCGTGATAGCCGGACCGGTTACCCGAGGTAACCGCCGACCTGAAACACACGGCTGATCCCCCCTTTCCCGTTACCCGGCTGCCATTGTGCGTGGTACCGCAGTGGGACGGACTTCATCGTCGGCGTTCACAGAGTCGCGACTGCGTTGGCGGCCTCGGTGGCCGCGTACGACCCGGCGCTGGTCCCGAGGGTGTTCACGAACATTTCGTGAATCGCCGCGGCCTGGGCGCTGACTGCCTGATACATCTGGGCGTGCGCAGCGAACTGGGCCGCCGTCAGAGCCGACACCTCATCGGCGGCAGCGGGAACTACCCCCGTCGTCGGCGCTGCCGCAGCCGCATTCTGGGCACTCACTGATGAGCCGATCCCTTGCAGGCTGCCAGCCGCCGCCGACAACGCCTCCGGCTGCGTGGTCACAAACGACATTCCGCGTCCTCCTCAGTCAGTTTCAGCAATCTGTCCGTGCATGAGAATAGACGGGCGTACCGGTCCCTGCTGCTACTAGAGCTGGGTGTTTGCAACTGTTCACCCGTCGGCAACAACTGTTCACCTCCGGTAACAACCGAGTAACAAGGCGCCCTCCAAGAGGGCAGGTCAGCACCCCTACATAGCCCACGAGCTGCGCAAATTCAATGATCTCAGCCAGGCAACGATCTTGGTCTCGACAGCGACCCAGCAACTATTTACCCGACGCGGGCAGATAGCCCGACTTGCGAAGCATAAAAATCTAGCCGCGGATAACGTCAACGCCGCACTAGTTGCACCTGTGTCCAGCAAGACTTGCCGCAGGCCGCACAGATGTGGGGGCGTCCTAGCGGTGCCCAGTGCGGCCGGTCAGGTGTTCTCGAGATGCCAGCCACCCCGCCGACGGTTAGGATCTGAGAATGCCGGTGGCAAGCGGCTCCACGTTCGCTGGCTATACCGTGTTGCGGCGACTGGGCTGCGGTGGCATGGGTGACGTCTACCTCGTCCAGCATCCGCGGTTACCACACTGGAATGCGTTGAAGATCCTGTCTGCGACGCTGGTAGAAGACCGCGAGTTCCGCGACAGGTTCATGCGGGAAACCCCGATCACCACAACGCTTTATCACCCACACATCCTCGAGGTCGAGTATCGCGGTGAGTGCGACGGCCAGCTGTGGGTCACGATGGGTTACGTCAACGGCACCAGCGCCGCGCAGCTGATCGCCAACCGGTTCCCGACCGGGATGCCTGCCGGTGAGGTGCTGGCGACCATCACGGCGGTGGCCGACGCGCTCGATTACGCGCACGGCCGTGGCATGCTGCACCGCAACGTCAAACCGTCAAACATCTTGTTCACCAATCCAGCCGACGGTGAACAACGAATATTGCTCACCGACTTCGGAATAGCCCGGCCGCTCGGTGACCCCGACAGCCCCTCGGCGCCCGATCTCACCGGTGAAACGGTCGCCTACGCCGCGCCCGAACAATTGATGGGCTCCGAGATCGATGGCCGCGCTGACCAGTATGCGCTCGCGGCCACGGCGTTTTACCTGCTTACCGGCGCGCCGCCGTTCCAGCAGTCGAATCCGGTGGCCGTCATCAGCCAACACCTCACCGCGATACCCCCAAGCCTGCGAGATCGGCGCCCCGACGTTGCGCGCCTCGACGGTGTCCTCGCGACCGCGCTCGCCAAGGATCCCCATGATCGGTTCGCCAGTTGCCGCGCGTTTGCCGACGCGCTGAGCCACGGTGCCGGAGCCTGGACCGGCAATCGCAGTCCGGAGGCCTATCTCACCGTCGTCGACTACCCGGAGGACGACGTATTGGAGGCTCAGCCCGCAACGGGTGAACCGGCGCCATCCGGCGTCTTTCCGGCGTGGGCGAAAACGGTGCGGCGTCTCGCGCAGCATCATGCCGCCAGCGGGGAAACGGCCGCCGACGACGGGGCCACCGCACCCGCGACCCGGCGCCGGCGGTGGCCCTGGGTTGTTGGGCTGGGCAGCGCCGCGGCTGCGTTATGCGTCGGCCTCCTCGGTGTCGGCATCGTGATCGGCCGCGGAAACGACGCAAGAACCACTCAGGCTGCCGGCCCGATAACGGCGACCCGAACCTCAGCCCCGGCGGCTGCGCCGAAGCCGAGCAGTCGTAATTTTCCCGGTCCGGGAGAAGCGCTTGACGGGTCCTACCGCGTCGACGTTAATCGCGCACAGCAGACTTACAACAGCACCCCCGACCCGCAACCACCAAACGTCAGCACCTGGTGGGCTTTCCGTACTTCATGTACGCCCACGTCCTGCACAGCGACCGGCACCATGCTGGACGACAACGACCACCAAAATCTGAGCCCTGCAGGTGGCGATAAGCCCCTCGTGCTGGATTTCCGAGATGGTGCCTGGCAGTCGCGACCGGACAAGGTCCTGTTCGCCTGCTTGGGACCGGACGGAGCGCCTGCCAAACAGACCACCACGCAGGTGATATGGCTGCAGCAAGAACATGGTGCGCTGCGCGGCACGATGACGGTCACGGTCAACAGCGACGAATGCAGCCAGCAAGGCGCGAGGATAGAAATCCCGGCTGTGGCCGCCCACGTCGGCGAGGTACCTCCCGGAGTCGAGGTGCCCAGCCCGCCCACAACCAACCCGCCCGCGCCGATCACGACGACGCCGACCCGTTGACTGCCGGCACGCGCGGCTGGTCAGCCGAATCGCAGCGGCAAGCTCTTTAGCGCGAAAGTTTTACTAGGGAAACGGATTTCGGGCTCGTAGCCGGGAACCAATTCGAATTCGGGGATCCTCTTCAGCCATTCGCCGACGATCACGGTCAGCTCGATACGTGCCAAATGAGAGCCCAGGCAGCGATGCGGGCCGCCACCGAATCCCCAGTGCCGGTGCACCTTGCCGTCCATGACCAGTTCGTCGGTGGAGATCGCGTCGCTGCCATCCCGGTTGACCGCGGCCATGCACAGGTGCACCGACGAGCCCTTGGGCAACGTCATACCACCGACCACGACGGTCTCGGTAAGTACCCGCGGCGCCACCGGCGCCGACGGCTCCAGCCGGACGATCTCCTCGATGAAAACCCGGATCTGTTTCGGGTTATCGCGGAGCATCCTGCGCAGTTCCGGTCTGCGCGCCAATTCCAGCAGAGAGAAACCGATCGCCGCGGTCACGGTGTCCAATCCGGCCAGGATCAATAAGTGGCTCATGCCCAGCAGCTCAAGATCAGTGAAATTCCCGTCACCGGTCATCACCTGAGACAACATGTCCGAGCCCGGGTTTTCCCGCCGCCGCTTGATCGCGTCCACGAGGTATTCGTACAGATCGCGGGCCGCCGGGGCGAGCTCGGTCGCCGTGACAAAGGGCTTATCGGCGATGATGGCGTCTTTCCAGGCGATCAGGCGGTCACGGTCCTCCAACGGCAGACCGTAAAGGTCCAGAAACACCTGGAACGGGTATGTGCTCGCGAGATCCTTCATCACCTCGCACTCGCCCCGGCTGGCGAGGGCGTCGATCATGTCAGCGGCATGGCGGTGCAGCACCGGTCGGGACTTACTTAATCCGTGCGGGCTGAAATACGGCTGCAGGATTTTGCGGTACCGGGTGTGTTCCGGCGGGTCGAACGCTAGCGGAACCACGGGTATCGGACTGCCCGGGGGCTGAAGCGCCAAACGTGATGAAAAGACGTTGGGATTGCGCAACGCTGCCAGCACATCCTCGCGGCGGGTGAGGTAGTAATAGCCATTCATGAACACCACCGGCCCGGCATCCCGCAGGACCTTCCACCCGACGCCGCGGTCGGCCGCCATCGGCAAGCTGGAGTATTCAAACCGCGGTAGGTGAAAGCCCCCATACAGGCTTTCATTAAGGGTGCTCATGCAGCGTTCTTCCCGTTGTCTTGGTTCGCCGTCGCCTGGGCGGCCGTACGACTTTCAACATGGTAAGCGGCCCGCCGCGACCAGTCGCATCGTCGCCTAGCTCGCGGCAGCCGGGCAACGGGCCGACGGGCATAGTGTCTTCTAGAATTGGCAAGGGTCCGGTCGAGGGAGGACAGCCCGATGAAGGTTCGTCTCGAACAGTCGAAATGCGTTGGGCATGCGCAGTGCTACGCGGTCGATCCGGAACTTTTTCCGATCGACGAGTCCGGCTACTCCACCCTCGAAGAACACGAGGTTCGGCCGGAAGACGCGCAACTGATTCGCGACGGGGTCGCAGCCTGCCCGGAGATGGCCCTGATCCTGGAAGAGGATTGACGGCAATCAGCTTCGAAGACTGGCTAATTCGTGCCGGTTAGCGGTCGGAGTCCGAAGGAGGATGTGGGAACCGGCCCCGCAACGCCTGGAGCAGATGCTGCACTTCGTCGATGCGCGCGCGTATCTGCAGCAGATCCCACGGCGGCGTGGAGCTGTCTTTGTCGGGTTGTTGATCTGGGGCGCCCGCCATGCGGTGCGCTAGTTCGTATAGCTCCGCGCACTCGGCCTGCAGAAGCCCCTCGAAGACCCGTGCTTGAGCTACCTCCGCGGGTTGCACCGGGCGGGGACGTACGCTGGCCGCTCCGAGCGTCCGGCGACCGCTGACGGCTTTCGGGAGCACCCGGACGTCGTTGTAGTCAGCAGCGGCAGCCCATTGCCCGCGGCTACTTCGGGGCCTTCGCGATAAAGCCAGAGAACCAGTCGAGTTAGCGGGTCGCGTCATGTTCCACTCCTGCTCGATCCCCCGATTGTTCACCCAGCCGCAACCTACTCCCCCATTCCATAAGTCTCTTGCTCTTCGAGAGATATCCCTACTGTTCATGTTCGGGCTACAGACACGACACCCTCGACGGTGAGGATTCATCTGGTCGGACTCCGTGGTGCGGTGTGCGTTGAGTCAACGGCGTTCGCGCCTTGAAGGGATCAATCGCCTGACCACGAATGTGCCGCGGCCAGAACCGACATCGCGACTTCGGTGCGTCGAGCGTGTCAGCGTGGCCTGGTGATTAGCCCGCAAACGGTGGCCGTGTCATCACAGTGGGTTTGAACCCATACCGGGGACTCGCTCCGCCCAGTTGCCCGGCTCCGGCACCGGCCAGCGGCATACCGCCCAGCAGATTTCCGGCACCGCCGCCCTCCGGGGTCGCGGTGACGCTGCTGATCGGCAGCGGGGCGTGCGGGGCCGCCAGCGGGGCGCCTCCGATCCAAGAGGGTGGCACCGCCAATTTGCCGATCGAAGGTGCGTTGCCCAAACCGGCCGCCACTCCTGGCCCGAGAGCACCGCCGGCGCCACCGCCCAGCATGCCGCCAAGCCCACCGAGGCCGCCGGCTGCCGCGCCCGCGCCCGCGCCAGCGGCTGGGGGTCCGGTAATAACGCCCAAGGTCTTCGCCATCTGCACGCCGAAGTTGCCCATACCGACGCTGAAGTAGGGCAGACCCTCCGTGTTGTAGAAGAAGCTCGCGTATGGCGAGTAATCGCTTACCAGCCCCGAAAGCGACGTGGGCAGGACGGTCGTCCCGAATATGAAGCGCCAGAGCGGACCTGCTGGAATCGCGGTGGCCGCCGTGCTGGCCCCCGAGGTGGGCGACGAGAGGCCGTGCAGCGCGTTCGGCAGTGTCGAGGTCAGCTGACTCAGGACCGACTGGGAGCTCCCGGTGCCCGAGCCGGCGGCCGAAGCGACCGCGGCCGCTTGAGCGGCCGTGCCGGCGGGGTTGGTTGTCTGCGTCGGGCTGGCGAACGGTGTCACCTTGGCGGCAGCTGCCGACTGGCCCGCGTAGCCGTACATGGCTGCGGAGTCCTGGGCCCACATTTCCCCGTATTGCGCCTCGAGCTGCGCGATCGCCGGAGTGTTCTGACCGAGAACGTTGGTCTGCACCAGCTGAGCCGTCTCGGCGCGGTTGGCTGCGATAAGCGGCGGCGGCACATGCGCGGCGAACGCCTGCTCGTGGGCGGCGGCCGCCAACCTGGCCTGGATGGCCGCTTGCTCGGCCTGAGCGGCGACGGTGCTCATCCACGCAACATGTTGCTGCGCAGCACTCGCCATCGACGCCGATGCCGGCCCCATCCACTCTTCACCGGCCAGCTGTGTGATCAGCTGGTCGTGGGCGGTCGCCGCCGAACTCAACTCGGCGGCAATCCCATTCCAGGCCGATGCGGCAGCCTGTAGCGATGACGAACCCGGACCGGCATACATCCGGGCCGAGTTGATTTCCGGCGGGAGCATCCCGTAATCGACCACTTAGAATCCTCCCTAGAGAGCCGCAGCTGCGTTGGCGGCCTCGACGGCCGCGTACGACCCCGCGCTGGTCCCGAGGGTGTTCACGAACATCTCGTGAATCGCCGTGGCCTGCGCGCTGACTGACTGGTACATCTGAGCGTGCGCGACGAACTGGGCGGCCGTTAGAGCCGACACCTCGTCGGCGGCGGCAGGAACCACCCCCGTCGTCGGGGCCGCCGCGGCGGCATTCTGGGCGTTCACTCCTGAGTGGATTCCTTGTAGGCTCCCGGCAGCTGCCGACAGTGCTTCCGGGTGCGTGGTCACGAACGACATCCGGCTTTCCTCCTCAATAACCTCAATAACCTTGCGCGTCTACGACCTTCAGCCAGGCCGTTCGGTTAAAAGGTTAGTGGTCACGGTCGAATAACGCGCCTGCCAAGACAACTGTTCATACCCGGACCGCCACTGTTCATCCCCGGATATCGACTGTTCATCATGAATTTGGTTGTTCATCCACTTCACCGCCGCTACCTGCATGAACATACCGATTCCGGCACCGCTTTTGGCGCGCCGCCGGTCGGCAGACCGGACATTTATCGTCGGTGCATGGTTAAAAATCTGGTCGCAAATAACGACCGCGCGAGGCGGCACCGGCCACGACCGATCGCGGGGCACTGCGCACTTCACCGATTTTCGGTGTCGGCATCAAACACCTGATGACGGTTGGTGTCGCGCTGGAATATCGAGCAGCCAGCTGCGCTCACTTTGTTCTCGGCTATCCGGCCGACGGTGGGCGCGGCATCACGGCGTGACGGAACCCGTATCGGACTACGAAGCCGCCGCCGCGGCGGCCCGCCAGGTTCCCCGACATTGGCATGCCGTTGATCAGAGCGTTCGACGTTGGTGGGATGGGGCGGACCGAACTAACCAGCGTCGCTTGCTCGTCCATTGCGGCGGGCGTCGCCCCTGGCCAACCCGCCGGCACCGACAGCCTGCCGAGGGTGCTGGCCTGACCCACACCCGCCGACACCGGTGCGCCCGCATTGCCGAACGGGGCCAGGCCGGCAAATTGCGGCGTCGGAAACCAGGCGCCAGCCGAACCGGCCGTCGTCCCGGTACCGAATGTCGTCTGCTGCGCCACGCTGAAGAAGGAGTTTGTCATACCTGATGAGAAATAAGCGAGCTGCTCGCCGCGAACGAATGTCAGCAAATTAGCGTTGGACAGGCCGAGACCTAACCCCCCGGGAGGGTTGTCGGCCAAGGTGTTTCGAATTAACTCCTGAAGCCACGTCGCGATGCGCCCTGGGGTCGTGGTTGCGGCACTCGTTGTGGTTGCGGCGGTTGTTGTGGTCGAGGCGGAGGTGGTTGACGCGGTCGTTTGTGCGGAGGTGCTCGGCGCCGACGCGGCGGCGTTTTGGGCCACCGTTGCGGCTTGGCCGGCCGGTGTGGCAGTGGCCTGGGCCACCGTGTCGGCTTGGCTGTCGGTCCCGGTCTGGCTCGTGGTTTGCGGTGGGGTCGCGAACGGGGTCACTTGTGCGGCGACCGCTGACGCGGCCGCGTAGCCGTACATGGCGGCGGCGTCTTGGGCCCACATTTCGGCGTAGAGGGCTTCGGTGGCCATGATCGCCGGGGTGTTCTGCCCGAAGAAGTTGGTCGCGATCAGCGCCATCAACAATGCGCGGTTAGCCGCAATCACCGGTGGGGGCACCGTCATCGCGAACGCGGTCTCATAGGCGGCGACGGCCGCGCGGGCCTGGTTGGCGGTCTGTTCGGCTTGGGTGGCGGTGGTGCTCAGCCAGGTCACATAGGGTGCGATGGCGGCCAGCATGGTCATCGAGGTCGGACCGATCCAGGGGCCAGTGGTCAGTTCGGTGATCGTGGACCCATAACCCGCAGCGGCAAAGCCCAATTCGGATGCCAGCCCGTCCCAGGCCTCCGCCGCAGCCAACATCGGTCCGGGACCGGGCCCCGAATACATCCGACCCGAGTTGATCTCCGGCGGTAACAGCCCGAAATCCAGCACTAAACCCCTCCGTCAGCAAGCCAGGATCGCGTTGACAGGCGCTGTGGCCACGTACAACCGTCGCTGCCCGATGGGGATGCAAACAGGTGAATCGCTGACGCTCTAGGCGCTAGCCGTCCGATGCGTGCCGGCGCGAACCACACGGGCGTCGGGGCGGCTGCCGCATCCCGGGCACTTATCAACGAAACGAGACCCTGCAAGGTGGTCGTCGCGCGGTTTTCCGGCTTTGTGGTCACGAACGAAATCCGCTTTCTTTCCCGAAGAACGTTGAGCGTCTGCACATCCCGAGCACTGTTGATTCGTGACAGTAGATCGGTGTGACGGGATGCTGCCGGTGGCGTGGCGTTTATCTGCCGCCCAACTGCCATTCATCCGCGTCGAAAAAATACGTGTTCGCGGCCGGGTCGTCGGTGCAGCCTAATAGCGCTACCTGCATAAACAACGGCGTCAGTGGTCGGCTTGGTAGGCCGCGAATCTGGAGCTTCGCGTCAGCTCTCGAGGTGGCGCCGGATAAAAATCTTCACGCGGCTAACCTGCGGTGGTTGGCACTTTCCGGAGTTCGCGATCCGCAAGCAGCAGGCCCCGTCACGACCAGCTGGCGGGGCCGCCTAACCGGCAGGCCAGAACGTGGAAATGCCGGTAATTAAACGGCGCTATCCGGCCGATGGCGGGCGCGGCATCACGGCGTGACGGAACCCGTATCGGACTACGAAGCTGCCGCCGCGGCGGCCGTTAACGGCGCTTCCCATTGGCATGCCGTTGAGCAGAGCGTTTGACGTTGGTGGGATGGGGCGGACCGAACTAACCAGCGTCGCTTGCTCGTCCATTGCCGCGGGCGTCGCGCCTGGCCAACTCGCCGGCACCGACAGCCTGCCGAGGGTGCTGGCCTGACCCACACCCGCCGACAACGGTGCGCCCGCATTGCCGAATGGGGCGAGGCCGGCAAATTGCGGCGTCGGAAACCAGGCGCCACCCGAACCGGCCGTGGTCCCGGTACCGAATGTCAACTGCTGCCCGATGCTCCAGCCGAAGTTTCCGAGGCCCACCCCGAAGTAGGCCTGAAATATTTGTCGGAGGGTATTGAGATTTGCGTTCGTTATGGAGGTCCCCAACCACCCACCTTTACCGATGTAGCCGGTTGTCGCAGCGGTGGTCAACGCTGTTGACGTGGTCGACGCGGTCGTTGTGGTCGTCGCACTCGTTGTGGTTGCGGCGGTTGTTGTGGTTGCGGCGGTTGTTGTGGTCGAGGCGGAGGTGGTTGACGCGGTCGTTTGTGCGGAGGTGCTCGGCGCCGACGCGGCGGCGTTTTGGGCCACCGTTGCGGCTTGGCCGGCCGGTGTGGCAGTGGCCTGGGCCACCGTGTCGGCTTGGCTGTCGGTCCCGGTCTGGCTCGTGGTTTGCGGTGGGGTCGCGAACGGGGTCACTTGTGCGGCGACCGCTGACGCGGCCGCGTAGCCGTACATGGCGGCGGCGTCTTGGGCCCACATTTCGGCGTAGAGGGCTTCGGTGGCCATGATCGCCGGGGTGTTCTGCCCGAAGAAGTTGGTCGCGATCAGCGCCATCAACAATGCGCGGTTAGCCGCAATCACCGGTGGGGGCACCGTCATCGCGAACGCGGTCTCATAGGCGGCGACGGCCGCGCGGGCCTGGTTGGCGGTCTGTTCGGCTTGGGTGGCGGTGGTGCTCAGCCAGGTCACATAGGGTGCGATGGCGGCCAGCATGGTCATCGAGGTCGGACCGATCCAGGGGCCAGTGGTCAGTTCGGTGATCGTGGACCCATAACCCGCAGCGGCAAAGCCCAATTCGGATGCCAGCCCGTCCCAGGCCTCCGCCGCAGCCAACATCGGTCCGGGACCGGGCCCCGAATACATCCGACCCGAGTTGATCTCCGGCGGTAACAGCCCGAAATCCAGCACTAAACTCCTCCGTCAGCAAGCCAGGATCGCATTTGCTGCCTCGACCGCCGCCTCGAAACGGCTGCGGCTGGCAGCGCTTTCGTGGACCGATCAGCGATCGTCGCGCCCTCGTCGTTGACCGCCCGACCGGTGTCGACGTGCAAAACGCGGTATATGGTCACAGACGAAATGCGCTTTCTTTCCTCGGTAACCCTCAGCGGCAACAACTTTGAGCAGGGACGCTCGTCACTGAAGCAGTCGTTCGTGTGCGACATTAGATGGCTATACGGGCCATTGCCGCCGACAATGCCGACTATTCATTCCCGGACGGCCACTGTTCATCCGGTTGCAAGTGCTGTTCATCCTCCGTTGGGCTGACCGTGGCCTCGCGGGGTGTGCCGCGACGGCCGCCGCGGCGCGGCTTGAGACGCGAACGTGCCGCGGCGGCGGCGGTCACGCCGGGGTACTCGGTGGCATTGCTCTTGCACAAAAAAGGGGCTCCCCCCGCAACCGGGGGGAGCCCCAAGGGCATACTGGCGCGCGACTTATCGCCGCAGGTCGGTGGCCGCGACCTGCACGAACACGCCGGTGTCCTCAGCCATCAGCAGACCGCGACCGCGAGGCAGCGGGCCACCCTTCATCTTGCCGCGGATGAAGCCCTCGTCCGGATCGGCGTCCATCACCAGCAACGGGGCGTTGGCCTGTGCCAGCGCCCGCAGCATCGGGTCGCTGCCCGCCGAAGACCAGCCACCGAAGGTGCGGGTGACGAACACATGCAAGCCGACGTCGGCTGCCCTGGTCACCCACGGCGCGGCCTTCTGCAGCGGCGAGTCGAAGCCGGGTGGCAGCTGCTGAATATCGTCGATGATCAAGAAGATCTCCGGCCCGCTCCACCAAGCCCGGGACAACAGCTCTTCGGCCGACAGGCCCGGCGGTGGCTCGCGACGGGCCAATATGCCACCCAGCTCCTCCATCATCGCCGCGACGCCATCGAGGTTGTAGGCGAACCTCTCGACGTAGTCGTTGCCGAGCACGGTCAGCAGCTGACGGCGGGGGTCGACCAGCCACACTTGAGCCGACGGTCGCGACGTCGGTTGGGCGGTGCTGGCTCCCGGTGCGTACACCCGTCCGATCTCGGACATGATGGTGGCCAGCGTCGTTGTGCGGCCACACTCGCGCCGACCCGTCACCATCAGGTGCGCGTTCTCGGCGAAGTTGAGGTACACCGGTTGCAGGTCCAATTCATTGATGGCCCAAGCGATTCCGCCAGCACCTACGTTCTGCCGGGGATCGGCCGCGGCGAGCGTCTGCACCTGCTCCAGCCCGAACCGGGCGGGCAGCCTACGCACCGGGGGTGCTTGTCCGGTCGCCACTCGGCTGACCGCCGCGGCGACGTTGTCGGACTGGAAAACCGTATCCGGTGTGTTCGCCAGCGCGGGCCTGGCCACCAGCGTGTGCAGACCCGACTGCGGATCGCTGTCCAGCCGCATATAGTTCACCGCGACCATGCCGCGGCCCGGCTTGACCGGAACATCCTTGGCGAACCGGGAGCGAACCAGCTTCGCGTCCTCGACCGCGGCCAGCCGCAGCTCGATCCGGGATCCGAAACCGCTGCGCACCGGTGGCCGCAGCTCAGATTCGCGGTCGGCCGTGACCACCACATGCACCCCGAACGATGGGCCTTGGTTGATGATCTGGTTCACCTGCTCGATCAGCACCTCGTTCTCTTCGGCCAGCGCCCGGTAGTTGTCGATCACCAGGTAGACGTCGCCGAAGCCGTCGTTAGGCACGTTGCCGGCCTCGCCGCCGAACCTGCGCCGGCGGAACACGTCCATCGAGGGGACGTCGTACTGGAGGAAAGTGGCCTTGCGCTCGCGGAGCAGCGCCAGCAACTCGGCTACCGTGCGGCGAACACCGTAGGGGTCGGTTGGGCCGACGACTTCGCCGACGTGCGGTAGCCCGCCCACCGTCGTCAGCGCAGTGCTGCTGTAGGCGAGCACATAGAACTGAACCTGCTCCGGCGTATGCGTCAGCGCGGCCGAGCAGATCAGCGTCTGCAACGCGGTGGTTTTGCCCGAGCCGCCGGCACCGAGGATAAGCACGTTGGAACCCGGCCCGGACGTGTCGACTGTCCACGGCGGCTGGTCGTGCTTGAACGGACGGTCGACGATCCCGATCGGGAACACCAAGTTCCTGGCTGTGCCGTAATCCTGCTGCCACGGCCGTCCGAGGGAGCGGTTCACCAAGTCTTCGATCGACACCGGTACGTCGAGCGGCGGCTGCCACAACCGGTAGGGCTCGAAGTCGATGCGGCGCAGCTGATCGATGATCACCGTGCCGACCTTCGGCGTCCTGATGGCCTCTTCTTCTTCTTCCTCGTCGTCGCGCTCGGTAGATCCGTCGCCGTTATCGCTGTGCACCTCGCCGTTGGTCACCGTGTCGAAGTCGTCCGGTCCACTGACGCTGACCTCGATGGGCGTGAATCCGGTGGTAAACAGTTGCGGCCGAATGTAATCGACAGAATGCGTCAGGGCCGTCTGCGCGTCGTCGTCGAGTGAAACGCCGCGCCGGTAGTCGCGCCAGAGGAATTCGGCCTGGAACCGGATGATCTCCTCGAGGCTCTTACGGAAATAGCCCAGCCCGGCCTGGGCGGGCAGGTTCACCGCGTTCGGCACACCGGCCGCCTGTGCCGCACCGGCGGTGCGGGCTTTCAGCACCAACCGGTAACCCATGTTCTCCATGAGCTTTTCGGCCCGGCTCTCGATGGTCTGCGAGGCCATCATCAAGTGAATCCAGTAGGCGCGACCCTGCCGGCCGATCGAGTCCAGGACGTCGACCGCGGTCGGCATGATGCGGAACCATTCGTAGAACTCGTCGATGACGACCACCAGCATCGGCAGCGGCGGGATGTCCTGACCGCGTGCGCGCATCCTGCCGCGCATCTCGTTGTACTCTTTGGCGTCGTCGACGCCGGCGTTGTCGCAAACTGCCTTGCGCCTGGCGATTTCACCCCAGAGTGCGTCCAGGAAGCGCTCCATCAGCGCCTGGTCTTCTTCAAGGTCGGTGATGATCCGCGACACGTGCGGCACGCCCGAGAAGGGCTTGACCGCCGATCCACCCTTGAGGTCAGCCAACACGAACTGCAGCTCGTCCGGCGGATGCGCCAGCATCAGCGACTCGATAACCGTGCGCACCAGCGTCGACTTACCCGAACCGGTTGTTCCGGACATGACGCCGTGCGGGCCGTCGCCGCCCTCGTCGAGGGACTTCATATCCAAGAACAGCAGCTCGCCGTTGTCGGAACGATTGGCGAACGGGATTCTCAACCGCGACCGGCTACTGAGTCCGTCGCGCCGGTTGCCCCACAAAGACTCGAAGTCGATCTCGGCGGGATCCTCAATCCCGTAGTAGGACAGGATGTCTCGGGCACCGATCTGTGTTACCCGCTGGCCGATCTCCTCGTAGGCCTCGGCCAAGCGCCAGTGCGCCATGCGCTGCGCGAACTGCTCGGCTTCCGCTTCGGTTACAAAGTCGGCAAGAGCGAAGAACCACCTGTTGTCGTCGATCACCATCCAGGTGTCGCGGTCACGCGGCAGCGCCTCGATCACCCCGACATCATTGGTGAACCGCAGCACCCGCTCCGGGTTACCCGTCCACAGCGCAGAGCCGGTCAAGTCAAAGAACGTGACGCCGTCGACGCCGTCGACGCTGATGACGTATTCCCATTGCGGGTCGTCGACATCGGCAATGATCACGTGGTGGGGTGTCGGTGTCTCTGCCGAGGAGCTGGCGTGCCGCGGCGTGAAAGATCCACGCCCGGCGAATAATTCGGCTTGGTCGGCGGCGAACTCACGGACCGACCCGTACACCATCCGCGCGTTGCCGGCAGCGTCGCGGCGGCGCGGATCACCGAAGTGCGGTAGCCACTTGACCCAATCCCATTTGGCCAGATCGGAACTCACAACGATCATCTGGATGTGGTCCGGCCCATGCGAATACGCCAGCTGGCAGATGATCGCCCGCATCAGCCCTAATGCCTGCTCGCGATTCCCGTCCAGCACATACCAGGGCTCGACAAGCAGTGAGACCATCTTGGGCAGGTTGTAAACCACGCTCTGGTAGCGCCCAAACTCCTGAAGCGCCTTGCCGGTTACCGGCTCCAGCTCGATATCGGTCGGCATGTTCTGCGGCTCACCCCAGGTCACCTCGGGACGGGTCATGCCCACTCCGACCCTGGCGACGCCGAAGTTGAGGTCCTTGCCGTCCGGCTTGCGCTCCCACATCCGGGACGATCCGACCGCTGCCGTCAGCGTCGTCGGCTCCGGGTGGAACCAGCGGTAGTTGGCGTCCATGCTGTCGGCCGACTCGTTCGCGGTCTCGCGCAGCATGTCGAGCATCAGCATGAACTGGGCGCGCATCGCGTCGAGCTTCGGTCGGCTCATCTGCTGCTGGCCACCGAAGCGACCGCCGAACATCATCATCGCGACGCCGCCGATCATGAAGATCGGGAAGATCGAGCCGGCGCCCAGGAACATCCGCGAACCGCTGGCGACGGTCATGCCGACCATTCCGACCAGCAAGCCGACCACCAGGACACCGACCACAATCAGCCACCACGGCTTGCCTTCGGGCGGCGGAACACTCAGCGGTGTCGGTAGGACGATGTTCTCGGGCCGAACCGCGGGTGCGCGCTCGGGCGTCGGGCGTGCGAAACCTTGTTTCACTTCGGTACCACCAACTCTGCAGGGCTCATATCGGTCGGAAGGGTGTCATGGCGCACCAGCGCGTCGGCGCGCGAGAGCATGGGGCCCGGTGCCAGCAGCCGCAACGCCACCCAGGGGGCTGGGCTCGGCTGCGAAGTCAATCCCAAGGCCGAGCGGGCGTCACGCGTGTTGTCCACGCCGAAACGCACACCGGAACTCGAGAGCCACCACAGCGATTCCGATGTGGCCGACCCCGGGTCGTTGCCGGTGACCTCGACCCAGTTGCCATAGTCGGGGCCGAAAAAGACTTTGTCGGCCTCGCGGCCGGAATTGTCGGCCTTCACCAGCGACACCACTTTTTCGGCGTCGCTGGCCGCTACTGGAATCGTCGGTCCGGAGATCACCTCGGTATGGGCTCGCTCTTCACCGGTGGTTTTCTCCCACCACCAGCAGGTCGCCGGATTGTCGCGGATATCCCTCACGTTCAGCGGGCCGTCGGGATAGGCCGACAGATCCAGCCCGTTGACCACCGGCATTTTCGCCAGCAAGGCAGGGGCCACCACCACCGGCGCATTGCCCGCCGGCGTGCCGGCGTTCTGCAGGATCTGGGCGACCACCGCGGTCACGGTCTGCACACCGTCGGCCAACACCACCGAATATTGTTGCGGGCCACTGATTTGGGGTGTCACGATCACCGTTCCCACCGGTCCCGGTGCACCTGCAAAGCTTGCCGGCTTACCGGCGTCCGGCACCTTGGGCACCGACAGCTCGGGGCCCACCGGCAGGGAGTCGAACAGTGCCCGGCTCATCGGCCGCGCGTCGTTGACGTTTTCAGGGGTCAAGCCCAACGGCAACAACACCGCCCGGTTTGACGCATCGATGCGCGACCGTCGTCCCTGCCGGATCACCCAGGTGTCTTTCTCGTAGCGCAGCACCACCGCGTCCGCCCCTTTCAGTACATGCCGGCGGCCCGATAGGTCGGGTGTTCCGTCGATCACGGTGACTGTCACCGGTGACGGCGCGCCAACCCCGGCCATCGGCGTCACCGAGTCGCACACCAGCCACGAGGACGACGCGGGGCTGGTCGGCGAGAACTCCGACGGCGCGCCCGGGATCCCCACCAGCGGTCCGTGCGGCTGCTGGGCGATCTGACTCGATCGCACCTTGTGCGGGTTGTCCGGTCGACCTGCGATCAGCCGGGCGGATGCCAGATTCAGCGCCGGGTACAACTTGTCCCCGACCCGGACATAGAGTGCGCCGGAGTCGCGGTCGCCGATGATCGGTGACTCGTTCATCTGGCCCGACGGGTTGATGAACGACCACAGCAGGGCGCCCAGGCAAATCACGGCTGCCGCCGACACAGAGGCCACCACGGCCAGCGTTTGACGCCGGCCGGGCTCGATTTCCATCCGGACCCGCCAGCGGGTCAACGCCATGGCCGTGCGGCGCGCTAGGAACTGGTAGCCGGTTACCTGGGTCCGGGTGGATAGTCCGAGGCCGTAGCCCGAACCTCGCGGACCGCTCGAATCAGCCACGGTTGATCACGCTCCAATCCGACGGAAGGTCTGGATAACGCGTAGTCCCACGATTCACAGGGATAACCGTAGGACACCCTGGGCCACCTCGCCACGCGAGCGTAAAGGCGTCGGGCGTGTTTTCCGCCGCGCCGGGAGTGGTCTGCGCCACAGTGCTATCACCTGCCATCAGTAGTGGGGGGATCGCTGAAACTTCACTGCGCATCGTACGACGATTAGCAAACCGATCTCACCGAAAAAATTGCCGTGAGGTGAACACTCGGGTCGCATTTCTGACGCCCGGGCAAGCAAGATGGCGGCATGGCTGCGCTGCCGCCCTCGCTGGTCGAACTCGCCGGGCGATTTGGGATCGCTACCGACTATGAGGACTGGGCCGGTCGCCGGGTGATCGTCCCGGAAAACACCCTGATAGCCGTCCTCGCCGCGCTCGGCGTGGCCGCCGCCACCGAGCCCGACCGCAGCACCGCGCTGACCAGCCACGATCGCGCTCACTGGTCGCGTCCACTGCCGGTGACCGTCGTCGGACGTGCCGGTACCGTGACACCGTTCTGGGTGCATGTGACCCACGGTCATCCCGCCGAGGTGTGGTTGCGGCTCGAGGACGGGACCGTCCGCACCGGCATACGCCAGGTCGACAACTTCACCGCGCCGTTTGACCTGGACGGGCGCTCGGTCGGAGAGGCCAGCTTCGTACTGCCCGACGATCTGCCGCTCGGTTACCACCGGCTGCACCTGCGTTCTGGGGATGAAGAGGCCAGCGCCGCGGTAATCGTGACACCCGGCTGGCTGGGCTTGCCCGAGCGGTTGGGCGCTCGCCGGGCCTGGGGGCTGGCGACCCAGCTATATAGTGTCCGGTCCCGCCAATCCTGGGGAGTCGGCGACCTCACCGACCTCACCGACCTGGCGGTCTGGTCGGCGTCGGCGCACGGCGCCGGCTATGTGTTGGTCAATCCCCTGCACGCGGCCGCACCGACCAAGCCGATGGAGCCGTCGCCGTACCTGCCGACCTCGCGGCGCTTTGTCAATCCGCTGTATCTGCGCGTCGAGGCCGTCCCGGAATTTGCTTACCTGCGTAAGCGTGGTCGGGTGTGGCGGCTGCGCGACAAAGTGCAGCGACACGCGGCCTCGCTCGACGCCATCGACCGCGACGCCGCATGGGCGGCCAAGCGAACGGCCCTGGAGCTGGTCTATCGCGTGCCGCGGACGGCCGGTCGCGAATTGGCGTATGCGTCTTTCTGCGCCCGGGAAGGCGCCGCCCTCGACGACTTCGCCACCTGGTGTGCAATGGCCGAGAAATATGGCGGCGACTGGCATCAGTGGCCCGAATCGCTGCAGCATCCCGGCGCCGACGGGGTCGCCGCATTCGTCGCCAAGCACGCACAGGCGGTGGATTTCCACCGCTGGCTGCAGTGGCAACTCGACGAGCAACTGGCCGCCGCGCAAACGCACGCAGTGGCGGCCGGGATGTCGCTGGGCATCGTGCACGACCTCGCCGTCGGCGTGCACCCGAATGGGGCAGACTCCTGGGCATTGCAGGACGTGCTGGCGCTCGGGGTGACCGCGGGCGCGCCGCCGGATGAGTTCAATCAATTAGGCCAGGACTGGTCGCAGCCGCCGTGGCGACCGGACCGGCTCGAGGAGCAGGAGTATCGACCGTTTCGTTCCTTGATTCGCACCGTGCTGCGGCACGCCGGCGGGGTGCGCATCGACCACATCATCGGGTTGTTCCGACTGTGGTGGATTCCCCAGGGTGAAGCGCCCACTGACGGCACATATGTGCGCTACGACCACGAAGCGATGATCGGCATCGTCGCGCTCGAGGCGCAACGGGCCGGTGCGCTGGTGGTCGGCGAGGATCTCGGCACCGTTGAGCCATGGGTCCGTGACTACCTGCGGGCGCACGGTGTATTGGGCACGTCGATTCTGTGGTTCGAACTCGACCGCGACGGTGACGGCGGCCCGCTGCGCGCCGAGCGCTGGCGAGAATACTGCCTTTCGTCGGTGACAACCCACGACCTGCCGCCGACCGCCGGTTACCTGGCCGGCGAGCACGTGCGCCTGCGGGATTCGCTGGGGCTGCTGACGCGACCCGTCGACGAGGAGCTAACGGCCGCGCAGACCGAGCGGGCGGCCTGGATCGCCGAGTTGCGCCGCGTTGGCCTGCTTTCAGAAGAAGGCGACGTAGAAAATAATCCAGCGCAGACCGTACTGGCCCTCTACCAGTATCTAGGCCGAACACCGTCGCGGCTGCTGGGAGTCGCATTGACCGACGCCGTCGGAGATCGGCGCACCCAGAACCAGCCGGGCACGACCGACGAATATCCCAATTGGCGGATTCCGTTGACCGACATCGACGGTCAGCCGGTGATGCTCGAGGACGTGTTCAACGATCCCGGGGCGATCGCGTTGGCCGAAGCGATGCGCACGGAGACGGCCGTCGTCTCCACCGAGACCACCTGTTAGCTTCTTGTCTGCCATGAAGGTCTTGAAGTTCGGCGTCGTCGCCCCCGTCGCCGCCGGGGTCACTGCAGACCCGCGGTGGATGGCGGGCTTCGCGCGCCATCTCGAGGCGTGCGGCTTCGAATCGATCGTCGCCGTCGAGCACACCGTCTTGGCCACCCGCTACGAGAGCGTCTACCCGTATGACCCCTCGGGGCGCGTCGAATTGGCGGCCGACTGCCCGGTCCCTGACCCACTCGACCTGCTGTCATTTTTAGCCGGCCATACCGACCGCCTCGGGCTGGCCACCGGGGTTCTGGTGCTGCCCAATCATCATCCGGTTGTGCTGGCCAAACGAGCGGCGACCGTCGATGTGCTGTCGGGTGGGAGGCTACGGCTATGCGTCGGCGTCGGCTGGCTGCGGGAAGAGATCGAGGCATGCGGCACCGAATTCGAAAGTCGGGGTCGGCGCGCTGACGAGCAATTGGCGGTACTCCGGGCACTCTGGGATGACCGGACACCTGGCGTCAACCATCATGGCGAGTTCTTTCAGTTCGACAATGTGGTGTGCAGCCCTAAACCAGTTGTTGGGCCACATCTTCCGGTTCATATTGGCGGTCACAGCAGGGCAGCCGCTCGACGGGCCGGTCGGTTCGGTGACGGCTTCCAGCCGTTGGGCGTCGTGGGTGCACAGTTGGACGGCCTGCTGACGCTGATGCGTGAGGAGTCAGCGGCGGCCGGCCGTGATCCGGCTGATATCGAAGTGTCGCTGGGGCATTCGGTCACCAAAATTGACGCCGAGCGCGCCGAAAGGCTCGCCGCACACGGCGCTGACCGGGTGGTGCTGGCCATGCCGCCGATCGCCGATCTCGAGCATGCCAAGGACGAGTTGTCGGCCTGCGCGCAACGTCTTTCACTGCCGATATGATGCCGCCTGCAACCGACCAGACAGCGCTGCGCGACCTGGTGCACCGCTACGCCGCTGGAGTCGATGATCGGCAATTCGACGCTGTCGTAGAGCTTTTCACGCAGACGGCTGAGCTGATGCTGCCCGAACCCCCCGCCGCACTGGACCCTGTCCACCGGCACTGCGGCCATGCCGCAATCGGCGCCGCGATCCGCGCAGTCGCTGCCACCATCCGCACCGAACACGCAATCGTCGGCGAGGTCTACGATGTCAGCCCGCGACCCGGCATCGCGCGCGGCCGCATCGCATGTATCGCGCACCACTGGAACAAAAACGGGGATCAGTTAATCGACGCGGTCTGGCATCTGCGTTACGACGACGAGTACCGGCTGACTGACGCGGGATGGCGGATCGCCGGGCGCACATTGACGATCAACGCCATCGAGACCCGTCCGGTGCGCGCGGTACGGTTCGACGCGCCATCGGCGTGAGACGACGTGGTCGGTGCCGATCAGCGTTCGCGGCCCCGGCGGGCGGTGTCTTCTAGGAGATCGGCGGCACTGGCAACGCTTTCGGCTGGCTTGGTCATCTGACCGGCAACGTCACGGGCCCGGGCGGTGTATTGCGGAGTAAGGATGGACCGCAGGCCGATGACAAATGATTCCTGGGTGGTTTCTGAAAAGCGGCGTCCAAAGCCGACTTTCAGCTCTTCGATGGCAGCTGCCCAGAGCGGCTGATCGAGCCCGTTCCACAGGATCAGGGCGGGGATTCCGGCGCGCAGGCCGGAGGCCGTGGTGCCGGCGCCGCCATGGTGGACGACGGCACGGCATTCGGCAAAGATAGCCGCGTGGTTCACCGCTTCCACGACCTTGACGTGGTCGGGATGCGGGATCTGGGTGCAGTCATTGGGGCCCATGCAAATCAATGCTCGCTCCCCCAGCTGCGTGCAGGCCGTGCTGATCACCGCGACCGTGTCAGCCGGGGATGCGATCGGCGTGCTGCCAAAGCCGAAGTAGATCGGCGGCGTGCCCGCGGCAATCCACGACAAGACCTCGTCGTCGTCATCCGTCGGCAACTCCAGCGTCAGCGCCCCGACGAAGGGCCGTCGGCACTCCTGTTGTGCCCATTCAGCCGCTAGCCCAGGAAAGCAGAGCTCGTCGTAGGCCTGGATCTCCAGCGATCGCGGCACGGGTCCGGTTGCCTCGGGTAGGCCGAGTGCCCTGCGTTGGGCACGTTCCGCCTCCATCGGCGCGCCGCCGTGCGGCGACTTCAGCTCCAAAATCTGCGGTGGGAAGAAGTGCAGCGCAGCCAGCGGAATACCGGCATACTCAGCCACATTGGCGGCCAGGCTCTGCTCGGTTATGCCCGCCAAGAGCAGGTCGGCGCCATCTGTCAACGACATCAAAGTCGTGTTCTTGTCCGCCGAGGTCCGCAAAACATATTCGATAGCTTCGCTGATCGCGCTGATCGGATTCTGGAGCATCCGGACGAAATCCTCGTCGCGCAGCTGCGCCTGCCAGTCCGGGCCGTAAGGAACCGCGGCAAGCCCCGCGGATTCGACGAGGGCAAGCATCTCAGGCGGGACAGTGACCGCCAGGAGCACGTCGTGACCTCGGCGAAGGAGTTCCCGGCCGACGGCGATGCAGGGCTCGACATCGCCGCGACTTCCATAGCCTGCCACCACAAATCTCATCGACGGGACCTGATCAGACCGCGCGCCGGGCGGCGGCCTCTAGGAGATCGCCTGCCCTGGTACGGCTTTCGGCGGGTTTAGTCATCTGGGTGGCGACCTCGTGGGCCGCAGCGACGTATGGTGGGGCAAGGACGGAGCGCAGGTCGGCGACCAGTGTTTCCACGGTGGTTTGTGCAAACGGGCGTCCAAAGCCGACTTTCAGGTGATCGACCGCGGCCGCCCAGAGCGGCTGGTCGAGCCAGAGCCACAGGATCAGGGTGGGGATTCCGGCGCGCAGGGCTGCCGCCGTGGTGCCGGCGCCCCCATGGTGGACGACCGCGCGGCACGCCGGAAAGATGGCCGAGTGGTTCACCGCATCCGCAACCTTGACGTGGTCGGGATGCGGACTGCCGGTGACGTCATTGGGCCCAGAGCAGATCAACACCCGCTCGCCCAACTGCGCACAGGCCGCACTGATCATGGCGAAAGGGTCATCGGGAGTTGTGATCGGCGTGCTGCCAAGGCCGAAGTAGATCGGTGGCGTCCCCGCGGCGATCCACGACAAGACATCCTCATCGGCATCCGTTGGCTCCTCCAGCGTGAGCGCCCCAACGAAGGGCCGTCGGCCACCCTGATCAGACCATTCGGCTGCCAGCCGGGGCACGCAGAGCTCGTCGTACGCCTGGATTTCCAGCGAAAGCGGCGCGGGTCCGGCGGTCTCTGGCAAGCCCAGCGCTCGGCGTTGAGCGTCCTCCGCGACCTTCGTCATCAACGAAAACAGCCACCCCGATGACCAGATCTGCTCCGGGAAAGAGTGCAGTGCAACCATCGGAATGCCGTAGTACTCCGCGACATTGGCGGCCACCCCCTGCTCGTTGAAGCCCGCCAGTACCAGGTCGGCCCCTTGTGCCAGCGCGGTCAGCGTCGCGCCCTTCTCCACCTTTACCTGGCTAACATGCTCGATAACTTCGGGCACTACGCTCAGCGGATTCTTCATCTTTGGCAATAAGTTGCCGACCAAATCCGAGGCCGGGTTCATCTCCTCACGCGAGTCCGGCCCGTAGGCGACCCCGGCAAGCCCCGCCGATTCGATGAAGCCAAGCATGTTCGGTGGGACCGCCAGGCGGACGTCGTGACCTCGGCGCAGCAGCTCCGAAGCGGCGGCGGCGCAGGGCTCGACATCGCCGCGACTTCCATAGCCGGCCACCACAAATTTCATCGGCGGAACCTAACTCGCGGTGATACCCGACACGTCAGGGCGGGCATAGGGGCCGTGACGGCACCGCTCGACACACACCGTACCTGGTGAGCTTGTGGTCAGGGCGGCGTTGTGATGCCAGCGTGGATGCGCCGCGCCGCTGGGCGACGCCGATTTCTTTCGGCGGCTTGCACTTCGCCGATCAGCCAGAGCGTCCCTGGCGGGCGGCGTCTTCCAGGAGATCGGCGGCGCTGGCAAGGCTTTCGGTGGGTTTGGTCATTTGGGTGGCGACCCCACCGGCTCGAGTGGCGTATTGCCGGTTAAGGATGGACCGCAGGCCGATGACCAGTTATTCCCCGGTCGCCTCCGAAAAGCGCTGCGCAGAGCTGACTTCCAGGTGTTCAACGCCGGCTGCCCAGAGCGGCTGACCGAGCCATCGGCCGGGGATCAAGCTGGGCATTCCGGCCCGCAGGCTTGCGACTATGGTGCCGGCTCCACCCATGGTGGACGACCGCGCGGCACGCCGGGGACATGACCTTCGACGCAGCAACTCCCGACCGACGGCGACACAAGGTTCAACGTCACCGCGCTTCCATAGCCGGCCACCACGACTTTCATCGGCGGACAACTCCCGTCAATGTTTCAGCTCCAGCCCGGGACCGTACCCTCGCCCATCGGCTGCTTTGACCTTGGCGCTCACGGTGATCAAAATTGAATCCGAACCCGAGGAGGGCCCATGCTGCGACCACGCCGGTTCGAACACGAGTACGACCCGGGACCGGTGCAGATCCAGGCCCGCAAGGTCCACTTCGACGTCTCCGACATCCCGCTGCACTGGATTCCCGGCCATCCGGTGGCCTCGAATTTCGCCAGCCTGCTCAACATCGTGCTGCCCCCGATCGAGCGCTGGTTCGTCGCCGTCTTCAATGAGGCACTGCCGCTGGTCCAAGATCCCAAACTGGCCGAGGACATGCGCGGATTCATTGGCCAGGAGGCCACTCACGCCGACGTCCATGAACAAGTTCTGCACGATCTGATGATGGCCCGCGGCATCGACCCCAAACCGCTGCTTGACCAGGTGGATTTCATCTTTTCCCGCACGCTCGCGCCCAGTACCTCCGCCGACCCGAGGCGGCGACTGAGCCAGCTGTGCGACCGGCTGTGGCTGATCGCCGCGATAGAGCATTACACCGCGGTGCTCGGTGACTTCGTTTTGAACTGCCGCTGGGAAGACTACGGCGCCGATCCCACCGTCGCCGACCTGTTCCGCTGGCACGGCAGCGAGGAAGTCGAACACCGCAATGTTGCCCATGACGTCGCCGCCTATTTACACAACAGCTACCCCGACCGGATCCGTTCGATGCTGATGGCAGTGACGATGGTGTTCGTCTTTTTTCAACGGGGTACCTGGTACCTGATGAAAGCCGACCCGGACATCGACGTGGGCTGGTGGAAAATGCAGTGGCTGCGGGCACTGGATTCGAAGTATGGGTTGCTGCCGACGTTCCGTAAACTTTTCGGCTCCAACACCTTGATGTACTTCCGGCCCGGCTTCTCGCCGGAGGAGATGGGCTCGACGGCGCAGGCCGTTGCATATCTGGCAAGTTCCCCGGCGGCGCGCGCAGCACATCTTTAATGGGGGTCTTCGACCGGATTCGCCAGGCGCCGCCCAGCGCCTCGGGTCGCTCGTCACACGACGTGCTGCTCGGCCTGGCTGATGCCGCGGTGGCGGGATTGTGGGCAGTGTCGGGATCGATCAGGCGGGTCACGGCACCGGCCCATCGCGACACCCGCATCACGCTGACC
>Ga0335075_10003582_pt1 | contig 24540 bp, 26 predicted proteins | sample Lox_Sample_24_FD_206723 | JGI IMG/M metagenome (GOLD analysis project Ga0335075, IMG submission 206723) | Soil microbial communities from Loxahatchee National Wildlife Refuge, Florida, United States - Lox_Sample_2.4 | ecosystem: Environmental > Terrestrial > Soil > Wetlands | place: USA...
GAGGCTTATAAGGACGTCGACCAGGTCGTGGACGCTGCTACTGCAGCGGGATTGTGCCGGAAGGTAGCCAGGCTGGTCCCGGTCGGTGTGGTGAAAGGCTGAGCGGAACATCTAGGCCGAAGACCTCCAGGCGGTGGCTGCGAGCGGCAGTGGGGACAATGGGAGAAGGGATCGGGCGCCAGGGGGAGGGTCGCCCGGCTAGAGCCTCAGGGGGCTTTTCATGACCACAGCGCGAGACATCATGCATCCCGGCGCCCAGTGTGTCGGCGAGCACGAGAGCCTGCAGCGCGCGGCCCAGCTCATGCGGGACCTGGACGTGGGCGCGCTTCCGATCTGCGGAGACGATAACCGGTTGAAGGGAATCGTCACTGACCGGGATATCGTCACCCAGTGCATCGCCCAGGGCTTCGACCCTGCCAGCACCACAGCGAGCCAGCTGGCCCGGGGCGAGCCCGTGATCGTCATCTCCGATGCGGACATCACCGAGGTGCTGCGGACGATGCAGGGCAACCAGATCCGGCGCGTGCCAGTGATCGAGAATCAGGAGCTCGTCGGAATCATCAGCGAGGCGGACCTGGCGCGGCACCTGCCCGAACAGGCTGTCGGCCAGTTCGTGGGCGCGGTCTCCGCTGGCCCCTCAGCGGGCTGAGCGGCCGAGGTAGCGAAGGAACCAGTCTCGGGCCAGCGCGGCGGCAGCTTCGAGCGTGCCCGGCTCCTCGAACAGGTGGGTGGCGCCGGGCACGACGGCCAGTTCGGAGTCGCAGCGCAGTTCTGCGAGTGCACTCTGGTTGAGGTCGAGCACGACATCGTCGTCCCCGCCGACGATCAGCAACGTGGGCGCGGTCACAGCGGCTAGCCATTCTGCCGCAAGGTCGGGGCGGCCGCCACGGGACACCACAGCGGCGATGTCAGCACCCGGCTCGGCTGCCGCCTGCAGGGCCGCGGCCGCGCCGGTGCTGGCGCCAAAGTAGCCAATCCGCTCGGGTCGTCCCTGCGTCCGTAGCCACGCCGTCACCTCCGAGAGCCGGCCGGCTAGCAGGCCGATGTCGAACACGTTCGCCCGGTCGACTTCCTCAGCCGGCGTGAGCAGATCGAACAATAGTGTGCCAAGGCCGGCATCGGCGAGCGTGGCGGCGACGTACCGGTTGCGCGGGCTGTGCCGGCTGCTACCGCTGCCGTGCGCGAAGATCACGATGCCGGGCTGGCCTGCTGGCACGGTCAGGTTGCCGGCCAGGCGGGTCGTCCCGGCCATCGGCTCGACCTCGGGATCCGTGCCCGGCCGCTGGCCGCGGTCAGCATCGGCTGCGGGGCCGGCCCGTGCCGAGCCGGCCGGCCCCGTTGCCGAGGCTGATCCCGTGGCGCGCAGGCAGGCAATCACCTCGTCTTCGCTCGTCTGTGAGAAATCCTCGTAGAACTGGCCGATCGCGAAGAAGCTCGGCGGCTCGAGTACGCACGCGAACTCGTCTGCGCCGGAGCCGATGCGTTCCTGCCAGCCGGGGGGCGCGACAGGCACAGCGAGCACGACCTGTGCTGCGCCGTGCGCGCGGGCAATCTGGCAGGCGGCCCTCGCGGTGGCCCCGGTGGCGATGCCGTCGTCGACGACGACTGCGATCTTGCCAGCCAGATCCAGTCGGGGCCGAACCGCGCGGTACCTGGCTGCACGGGCGGCTATCTCCTCACGTTCCCGTGCTTGAAGGGAGGCAAGTTCCTGATCGGTCACGCCCGCCATCGCGACCACGTCGCGGCTGGTGACCACCGCGTCGTCTTCGCCGACCGCACCCATGGCGAGCTCGGGCTGGAACGGCACGCCTACCTTGCGCACGATGATCACATCGAGCGGGGCGCCGAGCCTGGTCGCTACCTGCGCCGCCACCGGGACGCCGCCCCTGGGCAGGCCAAGCACCACTGCCGGCTGGCCGCGCAGGTAGTCAAGCAGGTCCGCGAGGCGCCTGCCCGCATCCTCCCGGTCCGCGAATGTCATGACCGCTCCCTCGTCAGCTTCTCTGGCTTGCGTCGGCCAGGAAGCGCCAGAGCTTGTCCAGCGGCTAGGGGTATCGCATTACTCGGCTAATGCCCGCCATTGAACGTCTCCTACCAGGTAAGGGAGCTTCGTCGCGTGCCTTTATCGCGGCTGCTGTGGCGAGACGTCTGACATCTCCGTCAGCTGGTCCTGCGTGATCATGGATCGTCAGTCGGCGCACAGGCAGAACGGGTGACCCGCCGGGTCGAGGAACACGCGGAAGGACGTACCCGGCTGGTGCGGGTGCCTGGTCGCGCCCAGTTCGACCACTGCCGCCTCGCCGGCGTCGAGGTCATCGACGATGACATCAAGATGCATCTGCTGGGGCACTTCCTGAGTCGGCCAGCTGGCCGGGTTGTATGCCTCCACCTGCTGGAAGGAGATGCACTTGCCGTCCTCCGCGCGGACCTCGGCCCAGTCGGAGGAGATGTCGGCTTTCCAGCCGAGCATCGCGCCATAGAACGTCGCGAGGGCGCCCGGATCCGGACAGTCGAGAACGATGCTTGCGTAGCGTGCGATAGCCATGTCTGGCACCGTACGGGTAATTGCGGACGATCTCCGTCCTGGATTGTGCAGGCCGATCCTGTGCCGTGAACTCGGTCCGTGCAGCCCGGCTCCGGGACCTGCGCTTTTCCTGCTAGCAGGTAATCGCGGCTCCGGACAGCCCGGGGGTGACGACGGGGGCTCGCCGCGATGTGCGGGGCTCCTTGCCAAGGAAGCATTCATAGCACCGGAGCTACAAGGTCGCTGTGACACGGAGGTCAATCAGGTGCCAGGATTCAGTTCGGCAATCGCTACGACTTCGCACTACGCAGGGCGGACTGGCTGGCTGCCCGCCCGCGGGCAGGGTATCGCCACGCGGACGAAGGGTCAGCTGGCGGGCCTTGCGCCGCCAGCACTCGCCGCCAGCGGACTGCCCCGAGCCAGCACCGTACTGGCCGTAACCGCCCGGCCCGGCTGCGAATCAGCTGATCTCGGCGCACTGCTGTACGCATTCGGCCAGGCGGGCGCGCGCCTCGCGTTGCTGTCCCTGACCAGGGGCGAGGCCTCACCGGTCAACTCGACGTGCAACCGGCTCGAGGCCGTCCGGCCGTGGGAGCTGCAGCTGGCTTCCATGACGCTGGGCATCTCGTCCGTCGCGGTTGCCGACTACCCGGACGGCGGACTCGGCCACTGCCAGCCCTCGGATCTCACCGCGCGGATACAACGCGCGATCACTGAGCACGCGCCGGACCTGATCCTGGTGGTAGACCCGGCAGCCGGCGACTCCGATGACGCCCATGTCGCGCGCGCTGTGTGCATGGCGGCCCAGCGGGCCGGGGTACCAGTGGCCGCCCGCACGATCCACACCGCCCGCGGCAGCTGGTCAGTCGAGCTCGGGCCTCGGGCAGCTGATGCCCGCGCGGCCCAGCGCTCCGCGGCACGTGCGCACGCGAGCCAGTCCGAGACGCTGCCCGAGGTACTCGACGGCCTGGACTGCCTCGGCAGCCATGAGCAGCTTCGCTGGCTGCTGCCCGTCCCGGTGTCATCCCGCCAGGTGATAGCGCCTCGCGTCGCGGTCGAGCGCCACCAGATTCGGACGCCGTATCCGGGAAATCAGCCTGGCGCGATCCGGAAGCAGCCTGGCGTCATGCAGAAGGAGCCTGGCGTCATGCAGAAGGAGCCTGGCGTCATGCAGAAGCAGGCCGCTGACCTGCAATTTCTTGGGGTGAGCGATGTGATTCGAACCCGCGACATCCAGGACACAACTGAGCGGGCGGAGATGTCGCACCTTCGGTGACGTTGTCGCAGGTCAGAGACGCTCTCGCCAGCACCGGTTACCGCTTGTGGCAGCGACTCACTGTGAGAGCGGCGCGGCCCACGCGGAGTTCCCACAACCGCTCATATTGGCGGATCGCGCACCAGGGCGCAGACCAGCGCTAGTCAAAGATTGTGGTCTGTGCAGCCGGGACCGGTAGGCTCAGGGTCGGCACGGCGAGGTCGCGGTGCGGTATGGCGGATAAAGGACTAGAACACATGGCAATAGGCACGGTTAAGTGGTTCAACGCTGACAAGGGCTTTGGTTTCATCGCCCCGGATGACGGGACGGCGGACGTATTCGTTCACTTCTCCGCGATCGCGAGCTCCGGCTACCGGTCGCTGAATGAGAACCAGAAGGTCGAGTTCGACACGACCCAGGGGCAAAAGGGACCACAGGCGGAGAACGTCCGTCCGCTCTGACGCGTTACGCCCTGCGTCGCGCTGGCCGGGCAGCCGGCTGATCTGCCGGCACGGACTGCTGGCGCACGCTACTTCTGTTTGGCCAGGTGCGCGGTGTGCTCGATGCCGCCGCACCAGACGCGGCTGATCGATCGCACGGCGCCGATGTTGTGCACCGGGTCGCCGTTGATGAGCAGCAGGCCGGCCCGCCGGCCCGGCGCGACGGCGCCGCGGTCGGTGGGGCCGAAGTGTTGAGCGCCGGTGAGGCTCGCCCGCGCGCTGTCGAAGCTCGCGCCGGGCATCGCCCACTGCGCGAGCATCTCCTGGGGGGCTGATGGCGCCCTCCCATAAGCTCACCGCGCAGGACACCCGATTTCGCCGTCGTGCTAGGGCCGGGCCGCTGGCCGTTGGCCGCGGTGAGGCAGATGGTCGGCTGACGCCGGGGCGCCTGCTCGGGCTCGTAGCGCCGCATTCATCAGTTCACCGATGCCGTCTTCGATCCCGCGCGCCAGGACGTCGATATCCGGGGTGCTGGTGTAGTCGCCGGTGACCCCGAAGGTCAGCTGACCGCAATAGCTGAAGACAGAAACGCCCGTGCGCAGGCTCGTCGCGATCGGAACGTAAGGAATGAGCTCCACAAGCTTGCGGCCCATGGCATACAGCGGCTGCTGGGGACCGGGCACGTTGGTGGTCACGGTGACGATCTCCCTATGCGGCAGCCGGTAGGCGAGGCGGACGGTCAGGGACGCGAGCGGGTACGGCGTGAATCTGCCGAGCGTGATCAATGCCTCGGTAGCCGAAGCCTCCCGGACTGCCTTGAGCTCTGACATCTCCGCCCGGATGGCGGCAAACCGCTCCATCGGATCGGCCAGGTGAACGGGCAGGTCAGCAAGGACGGCGGACACCCGGTTGTCGTAGATGCATTCCTCGCCTGGGGCGCGCAGCGATACCGGGACCAGCGACGGAACCATGTGCGGCCCAGGCCGCTCGCCGCGCGAGAGCAACAGGGCGCGGAAGCTGCTGCTGATCGCGGCCAGCACCACATCGTTCACGGTGCCGCCAAGCTCGCGCTTGATCGCCTTTACATTGGCCAGCGATGCTCGGGCCCAGGCATAGCGTCGCTGGCGGCCGATAGGACCGCTCAGCGACGACGCGGCGGCCGGCAAGGCAGAGGTCGCGAGCCGAGCGACCGCACGCGCCGTATGCAACACCTGCCGGCCGGCCTCCTCCGGTCTGGTCAGAGCCCCGGCCAGGGCAATCGCTCCTCTGGCCGGCCGCATCGCCAGGTCGGCCGCCGACGAGGCGACGAGTGCCAGCCCGGTCGGCTCGGCAGGCACCGGCGCGGTGCCCGCAGCGGGCGGCGGGGGTGGCTCGGGCGAGAGATCGAAGATCACTCGGTGTAGTTCGGCGCCGGAAACGCCGTCGACCATGCAGTGGTGCACCTTCGAGATCAGCGCCCAGCGACCCTCGGCGAGCCCGTTGACGAGCCAGTACTCCCACAGCGGGAAGTCCCGGTCGAGCCGCTGCGCCATCACCCGCGCGATCAGGCTGCAGAGCTGCGCGTCGCCGCCAGGCGCAGGCAATGCGGTGTGCCGGATGTGGTAGCGGAGGTCGAAATCGGGATCGTCAATCCACACCGGCGGCCCGAGCCGGAACGGCACCTCCCGCAGCTTGCGGCGGTAGAGCGGCACCATCGGCAGTCGGCGTTCCACGGAACTGCAGAATTCTGCATAACCGGGAGCGGGACCCTCGAAGAGGGCGACCGATGCGATCGCGAACGAGGCATGCCGGTCCTGGTTCTCTGCGTCGACGAACTGGGCATCCATCGGCTTCAGTCGTTCCATGACCCCCCTTTGCCACGATGTGCGGACCGCGGAACATGGGCCCGGCCGCCAGGCTGACCGCTGACCTTATTCCTTCCCAGGAGAAACCAACGGCATCTGACGGAGGCGCCCGCGATTAGTTGAAAGCCGGTTATGCCAACCTGGCGCGGAAAGAGTCGGAGCGATAACCAAGGTTTGTCACGCCCACGTCAGCGTCCCGAGTCGCTCATGCGGCTCCTGTTCATGTGCAGGGCCGTGGCGCCGCGGCAGCCAACGCAAATATCGAAGCGCGGTGTTGATGCCCGCGCGTCAATGCCAGCCGTTGCTGCTCCGGCCGCTGGCGAGATGAGCGCCCGATTCGTGGAGGGCCCGCCATTGCAGTGCAGTCGGATGCGGGGCTCTTCTTCGCATGCCTGCGGTGGTGTCAACGCATCCGATGCCGGGCCCTTCGACTCTGACCCGCACCGCTGCGGTCTGCTCTGCTGAGTTCGCGAAACAGCGTACGAAAGGATCGGAAATGGGCTGGGAAGCTCACGCCGCGTGCAGAGGCGACGTTGCTGCGTTGTTCTTCGCCCCCGAGGGCGAGTGCAGGTCCGAGCGCGAGCTGAGGGAAAAGGCAGCCAAAGCGATCTGCGCCGCGTGTCCGGTCCGCCGCGAGTGCCTGAGCTGTGCGTTGGGCGCGAATATCCGCGACGGAATCTGGGGCGGGCTGAGCGAGGACGAGCGTCGCGGACTGCGCAGGAACCGCGCCCAGCGGCGTCGCGTGGCTTAGGAAACGCCGGCGACGCCCGAAGGTCCGGTAACCGTTGCCGCTGCGGTCCTTCGGCACGGCTCTGGCGGATAAGCGCGCCAGGACAGTCCGGTGCGCACATGCAGCCGCCTCCACAGCGGGACTCGGCCCGTGGCGACCACAGCCTGGCGCAGCCGCCGGACCCGGCAAGCTACGGAGTCGCGCCCAGCCGACGGCGCAATGCCGAAGGGCATTCCCGCTGATCCGATATTCGGCCAGCTCCAGTAACACCGGCCTGGCAGATGCTGAGGACCAAGGTCCCTCGTTCCCCGTCAAGGAGCCTCTGCAACCCGCGGGTCTCGGGCGCGATGCTGAAGCTCAGGCTTGAGAGAAGGCGGATGAAATGACGTGGCAGGTGGAGCCCTCAGGCGGGCGGATCGTCGTGGGCGTGGACGGATCATCTTCATCGAAGGCAGCCCTGAAATGGGCAGCGCGGCAGGCGGCGCTCAGCGGCAGCGCGGTCGAGGCAGTTATCGCATGGCACTATCCGGCAATGTACGGCGGATACGGCTGGGTGCCAGTATCGGCGGCCGACCCGGTGAACTTCGACGAGATCGCCGCAAAGACAGTGACGGAGGCGGTCACGGAGCTAATGGACCCGGCCAGCTCGGTTCGGGTTACTACTAAGGTGGCCGAAGGCCACCCCGCCCAGGTTCTACTGGACGCCGCCAAAGACGCTGACCTGCTCATCGTCGGCAGTCGCGGACACGGTGGCTTCGCCGGCGCGCTGCTGGGCTCGGTGAGCCAGCACTGCGCGGCTCACTCACCGTGCCCGGTCGTGATCGTCCGCGGAAAGGCCTGCTGACGCTCGGGTCGACGGCAGGAGGCTCGGGGAGGAGCCATGAGCGTAACTGTCCGGGACGTGATGACGGCCAGGGTCGTCGCCGTTCGCGAAGAGGCTGACTTCAAGGAGATCGTCACGGCATTGCGGCGCTTCGGCGTCAGTGCCTGCCCGGTCATCGACGACAGCGGCCGGGTGCTTGGCGTGGTTTCCGAAGCCGATCTGCTCGTCAAGCTGACCGACCCGGAGCTGCCAGGCGGCTTGATCCGCCTGAGCTGGCGGCTGGCTGAGCAGACGAAGGCGACAGCGGTGACGGCGCGGCGGCTGATGACGGCACCGGCGGTGTGCATAGATCCTTCGGAGCACGTAGCCCAGGCTGCGCACCTCATGCGGGAACGGCAGATCAAGCGGCTGCCGGTCGTCGACTCCGGCGGTCGGCTGATAGGCATCGTGAGCAGGTGCGATGTGCTCAGCGTGTTCGACCGGCCGGATGCCGGCATAGCCGAGAAAGCGGCCAAGATCGCCGCTGAGCTCGTGCCGGATGCCAGTGACCTGGACGTGAGCGTGATAGCGGGGATCGTGACAATGACTGGATCGGTGCCCAGGCGGGAGGACGCGATGCGACTGCTCGGGCGCGTCCGGCACGCTGATGGAGTGGTCGCAGTGCGAGACCGCCTGACATACCCGGCCGCCGCATACGTCGCTACGCCGTGACACGCACACACTAGACGCCGGACGACACCAACGGTCATGAGGCGACAGGCGAGCGGCGCTCGATCACCGGTACCACCCCATGTGTGTTCCGGCCGCCCTATGGGACTTACAACTCCACCACTCTGAGCGTGGCGCGATCACCGGCTGGTGGTGTGGCTCTGGTCGCGCTGCTTACCATTATCCGGCTCTTCCGGCATCACCATTACCGGTTGGTGACTTTGTCCAGCTGACACGTCGGCCGGGCCAAAAGTCACGCGAGACCGGGACACGCGGCCCTGCCTTCGTCCGGCGGCTAACGGCAGCCTTGAGCTGGAGAGCTGAGGAGAGCGTGATGCTTGAGCCGGTCACAAGGCGGGCCAGGCTGGTCCGCATATTCGCGTTCGACCGCAATGAGCTACGCCGATGGTCGGACCGGATCGAGGCATGGTTCCTCCTTGGGCTCGTGATCACGTTCGTGCCGCTGGCCGCGGTGGCCGCCATCAGTGCGGCGCGCTGGGTGCATGCAGATGGCGCCCGGGAGCTAGACGGCGAGACGCGGCTGACGCAGGTAACCGCGGTCCTGGCGCGAGATGCTCCAGCGGTAGAGATGCCTACGCCTGAATCGGTCTTGGTGTGGGTCGAAGCGCGCTGGACGGCTGGTGGCGTCCGGCACGCCGGAGACATCCCGGCGGTTCCCGGCACGCGAGCCGGGACATCTGTCCGAATCTGGATCGATGCCGCCGGGAAGTTTGAGCAACTGCCGCTCACATCGAGCGAGCTGTCGGCTCGTGTCGTGCTGGCCGCGGTCGCGGGGCCAGTGGCCGTGGCTGTAGGGATGGTACTGGCGTGGGGCGTGCTGCGGTGGCTGCTCGACCGGCACCGGCTCGCCGCATGGGGCGAATTTTTGTCGATGGTCGGTCCCACGTGGACGAGGTGACCACGCGACCCAGGCCACTGCCCTGTCATCCGTTTGCGTACAAGGCAGACTTCAGTCCTCGGCAGGCGATCGACGCGGTGGTCGGATCGGGGGTCCCGGCCAAATATCCATCGTGACGGCGTAGGGGCGACAGGGCGCTGGCGGGGGAGGTTGTGATGACCAAACGCAAAACTAGATCATCGTCGGCTACGCCGGGTCTGCGGGCAGCGCGGAGGTCCTTGACGGGGCGATGCGGGAGGCCAGCCCGCGGCGCCTTGAGCGCTGCGATGAGCGCCATGCAGCGTGCCCGAGGTCGCCGACTCACTGTGATGTTCCTGCGGTGCAGAGTCGTGGTGCTCGCGGCTTCCGGCGGACGGGGGCCGGCGGATGAGCTCGACTGCCAGGGCGAGGAGCCCGCAAGCTTGTGCAGGTGGTCACATAGGGTGCTGATGATCCACGCCGGCGCGGCTACGGGGAGGCTAGCAGGGCATGGACTCGGATGCCGGTGTTCCGGCTAGTGTCGATGATCTTCATGTGCTGGAACCGCGGAACCGCCTGCTGCGCGATCTGCGGACGAGCGAGCAGGGCCTGAGTTCGCGGGAGGCCGCGCGCCGGCTCGTTCAGTACGGTCCCAACGTCCTGACCAGGCGGCGGCCGGTGCGCTGGACGCGAGAGATCGCACGGCAACTCACCCACCCACTCGCCCTCCTGCTCTGGCTGGCGGCGGTGCTGTCGTTCGCCGTCGGCAGTACGGTCGTCGGCGCGGCCGTGGTGCTAGTTATCATCCTGAACGCGGCATTCGCGTTCGCGCAGGAGGTCCAGGCCGAGCGTGCCGTCGAAGCCCTCGCCGAATACATGCCGCAACGCGTGACGGTCCTCCGTGACGACAAGCCCGCCGTGCTGGAGGCAACCGGCCTCGTCCCGGGTGACGTCGTGCTCCTGGAGGAAGGCGAGCGCATCGCCGCCGACATGCGGATTCTGTCGGGTGCGGTGGAAGTGGACCTCTCGGCACTGACCGGCGAGTCGGTGCCGGTTACGCGTACTGCTGTGGAGCAGGACACGTCGGTTCCGCGCCTACGGGCCAGAGACCTGGTATTCAGCGGCACGATCTGCACCGGCGGGGAAGCGCGCGCGGTAGCCTTCGCGACCGCCATGCACACCGAGCTCGGCCGGATAGCCGCGTTGTCCGAACGAGTCAAGGAGGATCCCAGCCCGCTTGAGCAGCAAGTACGGCGAGTCGCCTGGTTGATCGCGGTCATCGCCGTGGCCATGGCATGCGGGTTCGTGCCCGTTGCGATCTTTGGTGCGGGCCTGTCGGTACACAACAGCGTGATCTTCGCCGTCGGGCTGCTGGCAGGCAACGTCCCCGAGGGCCTGCTGCCGGTGATCACCCTCGCGCTGGCAGTGGCGGTGAGCCTGCTGGCGCGCCGCGGCGCGCTGGTCAAGCGATTGAGCGCAGTCGAGACACTGGGCTGCACGGACGTGATATGCACCGACAAAACCGGAACTCTGACCGAGAACAAGATGCGCCCGGTCCAAGCGTGGCTCGCTGGCCAGACGGTGCGGCTGGATGACCAACCCGAGCCTGGCCGCCCCTACTCAGCTGGACTGGATGCGCTGGCACAGGCCGCCGCACTCTGCAACAACGCTCGTCTCGACGCCCAGGGCCAGGCGGCCGGCGATCCAACCGAGGTGGCTCTGCTACAGGCCGCTCAGTCGCTGGGCGCCGACGTGGACCCAGACCGTCGGGAGCTGGGGCGCCGGCACCAGTACAACTTTGATCCGCAGCTCAAACTCATGACGACGCTGGACCTGACGCCGGACGGCCCATGGCTGCACACCAAGGGCGCCCCGGAGGCCGTGCTCCCGCGCTGCGTCAGCGTGCTATCCGAGGCTGGCGCATCGGGTCCGCTCGAGAAGGACGCACGCGCACGGCTCATCCGACAGGTCGAGGCTTATGCCCATCAGGGACTGCGCGTGCTAGCGCTGGCGCGCCGGTCCGTTGCTGACGCGCTTGATCCCGCTTCGCCGCCGCCGCCGCGCGCGGAGGCGGAGCGGGACTTGTGCTTCCTGGGACTGGTCACTATTTTCGACCTGCCGAGACCCGAGGCGGCGGAGGCGATCGCGCGGTGTCACGGCGCCGGGATCCGGGTAATCGTCATTACCGGTGACCATCCGCTGACTGGTGGTGCGATCGCGCGCCAGATCGGGATCGGCGATGGAGATCCGCTGGTCGTCACTGCGGAGCATTTCGACCACCGGCACGAGGCGGAGATCGGGGACATCCTGTCGAGGGGCCGGGAGGTGGTGTTCGCCCGCGCGTCGCCCGAGGCGAAGCTGCATATCGCCGAGGAACTGCGTGGCCAGGGCCATGTCGTCGCGATGACGGGCGACGGAATTAACGATGCCCCTGCGTTGCGGCGGGCTGACATCGGCGTGGCTATGGGAGTGTCCGGCACGGATGTCGCCCGCGAGGCGGCGACCATGGTTCTGACGGACGATAACTTCGCGACGATCGTCACCGCCGTTGAGGCAGGCCGTGTTGTTTACGACAATGTGCGCAAATTTATCATCTACATCTTTGCTCATGCCACTCCGGAGGTAGTGCCGTTCCTGGTCTTCGCGCTCGCAGGTGGCGCTGTCCCGCTGCCGCTGACTGTGCTGCAGTTGCTCGCGTTCGACGTCGGCACCGAGACGCTGCCCTCGCTGGCGCTGGGCCGCGATCCGGCCGAGCCGGGAATCATGAATCGCCCGCCGCGTCGGCGGGCCGAAGGCGTGATCCGCGCACCCATGCTCATCCGCGCCTGGCTATTCCTCGGCCTGATGGTTGCGGGCCTGTCCATCGGCGGGTTCTTCTATGTCCTTGTCAGCTCCGGATGGCATCCAGGCGATCCGACCGGGGCCGGCAGCCGTTTGCACCACGCCTACCTCCAGGCGACCACGATGACGTTCCTCGGCATGATTTTCGGTCAGATCGGGAGCGCCTTCGCAGTCCGGACGCAACGGGCCTCCCTGCGGTCCGTCGGGGTGTTCACTAATCGCTACCTGCTATTGGCTGTGGCCGCCGAACTCGCGATCGCCGCGGTGCTCGTCTTCGCTCCACCGTTCCAGGCCCTGCTCGGCACCGCTGCGCTGCCTGCGCGCTACCTGCTGCTGCTGCTTCCCTATCCGCCGATCGTCTGGGGTGCTGACGAGCTTCGCCGATTCGTCATCCGGCGACACGCCTCGGGCGCCGCCGTGACCGGCCCTGCATGTCACTTAACGCAGCCACTCGATGGCCGGGAATGACCCGGCCCGCTGACAACAGCGGATGCGAGGTGCGGGCTCTTCGCCTCGGCGTCGAGGGCCGTGCCGGCGGTCTGCCGTGTGCGCGTGGTCATGCCGGTCGCGGGCGGTGACGTCGTACCGCGCGCGCCGCGAGTATTCGTGCCGGCCAGAACTAAAGCCAGCTTCACCGCCGGTGTGGCGGTGAGCGGGTTGGTCGCCGTCGTGATGCGGATGGCTACGGCGAGCCATTTGAAGACTGGGCTGCTCCCTGCGGCACGTTCCGGCGAATCCCCGGGCGTTGTCCGAACCCGGCGCGCAGCCCATGCAAGCGGCGCCAGCCGGCACCAGTAAGACGCCAAAAGTCGCCAATGACGACTTGCTGCCAGCAGGACGAGACCCTTCCCGCCCGGCTAGTGCGTGCTGGCCGTGGCTGTCGCCGCTACCAGCAGACTCGCAGGTGAAATTGGCGCGCCCCAGGCAGGCCGGTGCTGGTAACCAATCCTCACCTGGGCGCAACCAGTCACAGCTTCAGCACGGCGGACCGGCACGCCTGCGGCCAGCGACGCGACGTTGCGCGGCTGGCTGGGACGTCGACCGCGGTAGTCAGCTACGTGATCAACATCGGCCCACGGCGGGTGGCAGATGGGGCCTGCGCCCGTTTCCTTGCCGCGGTGAAAGAGCTGAACTACCGGTCCAACGCATGGGCGCGATCGCTTGTCCGCACCACGCGCGTAGGGCGCCAATCAAACAGTCGCAGCGCTTCGGCGGCGTCCTGGGTTACGGATTGATCTGAACCGGCCTGGACGGCCAGTCAGGTACATAACGATCAGGTTCGTGCGCTAAGTCTGACTGGCTGCGCACGACATCGCGGCGGGAGAAGATTGGCGCCAACATCACCTACCAGGGAGGCAAGCATGGCAGAGAGAGCGCCTTTCACGATCGGTGCGCAAGCTAACTGCACTGACGGCGGGTGCGGGCACCTGACTAGGGTGATCGTCGATCCGGTGGCGCGCGCCCTGACACATCTGGTGATCAGGCCACCGCTCGGGCAGGGGCTTGACCGGCTCGTCCCGATCGAGCTTGCCGAAGCTGCGCCGGGCGAGGTGCACCTCCGCTGCACCAGGGCCGAGTTTGATCAGCTCGACCCCGCTGAGGAAACCGAGTTTCTGCCGGGTAATTACGGCTACGTCCCGTACGGGCCGACGGAGGCGATCGCGTGGCCGTACTACGGCCTGGGCAGCGCCGCCATGAACGCACAAATCGCTGCCGCGGCACCGCACGTCGTGACGCATGACGCCGTGCCGCTCGATGAGGTCGAGATCCGCCGCGGCGATCACGTGCATGCGACGGACGGCACCATAGGCCGGGTTCAAGGTCTGGTTGTTGAGCCAGCAAACCGCCACGTTACGCATGTGCTGCTTCAGGAGGGTCATTTGTGGGGCCGCAAGCAGGTCGCAATCCCGATCCGCGCGGTCAGCGCCGTGGAACCCGAAGGCATCCGTCTTAGCATCAGTCGGTCTGAGGTCGAGGACCTGCCGCCTGTAACGCTCGACAGTCCTGCGGACGTTCCTGCTGACAGCGGGCAGGGCCCTCACTGAGTCAGGTAGGCAGGCGACGTGCCCTCGATGAGGGTGGAGCGGCGGGTGCGGGCGCTGCGTTGGCTAGCCGCCGGAGCCGTGCCAGGTGCCGCCACGGAAGATCGTGGTGCGGATGTCTCGCATCAGCGAATCGAGTTCGTCAACGGCTTCCTGCAGCCATTGCCTGCCGCGTCCGTCAGTTACGCCGAGCGCGGATTCCATGGGCAGGCCGACGCCGGACAGCCGGTGCACCGACTGTCTGCGCGAGGTCGGCGTCGTCGCTCGCTGCCGGACCGGGATCGGCTTGTCGGCCAGGCTGCTGCGACTGTCCGGCTCTGGACATCGTGGCGAGAATGGCCGGCGCAGACGGACCCATCTCGATTCCTGGCCCTGGAGCACTCCACGGGCGGCCTAACTGACCGCCCACCGCAGGGCCTCCTTCACCGACGAGGACCCATCGACGCCCACGAGGATTCACTGGTCCGGCCTTTGCGGCCACTCGCCATCTTATTCGCCTCCGCTTGAGACCAGACTGGCGGATCACTCCACTGCGCAGCAGAGGCCGCCTCGACGGCGAACAGGGACTTTCGACCTGCCCGGCTGGCTGAACTGTCTCCGCTAGGGGCCGGGCTCAGGCGGCGGAGTAAGTGATGCTGACGCCGGGACAACCAGCACAGGGCACCGTGCATGGCGCGAGCAGTACCGGCTCACCGAGCCGTGTATTAGTCGCTGCACTGGATGACCCGACCGTGTTCCCACCACGATCACATCTCCTGGCCGACTGGCAACAGCGATGAGCGCCAGCGCCGGATCGGCCTCCGGTGTCTCGATGCTCACCCGCATCTCCTGCGGTTTGCCGCCAGCGACAGCGCTCAATGCCCGTCGCACGAGCACTGACGAGGCCGCACATTGCTCGGTGCCGGAAAAGCTCAGGATGACATGCGGATGGCTGAGATGACGCATGCGGCGGCCGCCATGCCTAGGCAATCCCAGCGCCCAGGCTCGCACTGCGAGTAAATCCGCGCTATGTGCCCGCGCCAGCCTGACTGCGGCAGACAGCGCCGCCAGACCGCCTCGCGAGTCGTCCACTCCGACGACCACGCGCTGGATCGCTGAGCCAGCCGCCGTGATCGGTCCTGTCGGCACGGTGATCATGTTCCTCGCCTTCCAATCTATGGCTCGCTGCCTAGTCCCGCCGGTAGCTCAGCCGGTCCCTGACCGCCACCACGCCGTCCACCTGACGAAGCGCCAGCAGCAGGCTGTGCGCCACCGCCTCGCTGCCAACCGGGCCTGCCACGGTGACTACGCCGCCGGCTACGTCCACGGTGAAGGCCAGCCGATCCAATGAATAATCTTCCTCAATCAGCTGTTTGGCGATTTCTGCCCTGATTTCCTCGTCCGGCCTGTCGTACACACCCAGCAAGTCGACCCGGCTCACGATGCCGACCAGCTTGCCGTCCCTGGCTACCACCGGCAGTCGCTTGAGGTGTCTGGCATGCATGGTTCGGGCCGCCTCAGCCAGCGTGGCGTCCGGGCTGACCGTGACGGCGGGCCGTGACATGAGCTCGCCTGCCCTCAGCGCACCAGCCTTAGCCCTGTCCCTATGCCGCCGCAGTCCGTGCGTCTCGGCGCCGAGCAGGCCCTCCTTGACGAGTAGGTCATCTTCCGAGACCACGCCCACGAGCGTGTCCTTCGCGTCAAGCACAGGAAAGGCGCTGACGCCACGCCGCCGCATGACGCAAACGATGTCCTTGTATTCAGCGCTTTCCCTGACCGACACGACGTTGCGTGTCATGACATCCCGTACGAAGCTAGACATCGGGCTCATCTCCGTGTTGTTTCCGATGTTTCCTCTAACTCAGCCTCGCCGCGCCGCAAGGCACCGGCCAGAGGCCGAAGACCCAGCCAACCGGGACATAAGCCATGTGACGTGGCAGCGACGGAGGGACCCACCCGCTTTGCGCGGTTTGCTAGACGCATCGAGCCGTCAGAAACCGACCAAGATGACGGGACCTAAGCATGCCGGGGCTTAGGTCCTCCTGCCGCAACGGCCAACTCGTCAACTCTTATCAGGGTGCTGGAGAATCATTGGTGAGGGCCTGACCAATAGGCAGATCGGCCAGCGGGTTTACCTTGCCGAGAAGTGCTTGCCGAGAAGACTGTAAAGAATGACCTCCCCGCTCCGTTCGCCAAGCTCGGAGTGGAGCGCCGTACCCAGGCTGCGGCTTTCGCCGCGCGCGTGTTCGATCCAGCCTGCGCCGCACACATCGCGTTAACGGGCGCGAATTCTGAGCAGCCAGGGCAGCTCAACCTGGCCAGTCGCGCTTGCGGGCTGATGACGATGTTGTTGGCTGGACTGGCACCACAAGCAGCCCGAGACGAAGGTCAGTGCTGGTCCGGCACAGCCGACCCTGTCCTGAGACGCGGCCGCACCGAAGGCTAGCTCCTGCACCAAGGCGGGGAGATAGTGATGAGATCACCGGTAACGCGACCGACACGGCTAGCCAGGCGGACCTGGGGTTCGAACGCAACTCGCTGCGCTGTCCCTCCGACTGGATCGAAGCGTGGTCGCGGCTCGCCGTGGTCCTCGCCTTGGTGCCAGCATGCATCCTGGGCGGAAGCGCGGCGGCGCGTTCAGCGTCGTCGACTTGTGCAGCGTCCGGTTGGCCGATCTGACTACCGCGTCGATCGCCTGCTGAGGACTGAATTCGCGCTGGTAAACCTGGGATACTGGCGACTGCTTTTCCGGATGCGGGAAGTTGGCCTTGACCACGTCTGCGCCAAGTTCGCTCGCCGTTCTGGCGGCGTAGTCGACCGCGTAGAAGGAGTCCTGCTCTCGATAGCGGTGCCGCGCGGGGACGGCCAGACAACCAGTGGCATGCCGCGCCTGGTCCCTACGGCCGCGGATTGGCCGTTGGCAAATCAGTGACGTGATGAAGTCGCCAGCGAAGTGCGCGCGGCGTCGCGCACATTAACAGTGGTTCGGGACTTAGGACCTGCCGTCTCGTAGCGAACGGCCCTGCCGCTGTCCTTGCTGGTCCGGCACGCTAACAGCAGATAAGGCTGCCGTTGCGGTTGCCCAGGAAGAGAGACTCAGATGTCAGGCATTGTGGTAGGCATTGACGGATCGCATAATGCCAGTCACGCCCTTGAGTGGGCGATGGCCGAAGCCGCAGTACGCAAGACGCAACTGACCGTCATTACGGTCCTGTCGGAGCCAGCCCACTACTGGACTGGCCACCCCGTGCCCTTCGCTGGTGATTCCGAACGGATCGCAGAGATCCGCAAGTCAGCCCAGGCAGCGGTCGAGGCGACCGCGGCAAAGCTCGGACCCGGCAAACCAGAGGCCGTGACCGTCACAGCGGCAGCCGGCTTTCCCGCGCAGACTCTCATCAATGCATCGAAGGACAGCGACCTGCTCGTCGTCGGCACGCGAGGTGGCGGCGGATTCGGCTCGCTCATCCTCGGCTCAGTCAGCAACCAGGTGGTCCACCACGCCAGCTGCCCGGTCGTGGTCGTGCCCGCGGGCAAGTAACCAAACCGATCGTGCCGTGCGAGTGCACGGGCCGGCAGGCCTGAGCCCGCACGGGGAAGAGAGCAACCGTGACCACCCGAATTGGCATCAACGGCTTTGGCCGCATCGGCCGCGCCTTCGTCCGCCGCTGTCTTGAGAGCAGCGATCTCGAAGTCGTCGCCGTCAACGACATCACCGACTCGCGAACGCTAGCCCACTTGCTGGAATTCGACTCCACGTACGGCAGGCTCGCAGCCCAGGTCGAGCACTCAGCCGACGCCATCGTTATCAACGGCAAGCCAATCGCTGCGCTCAGCGTCAAAGAGCCGGCCGCTATCGGCTGGGGTGACCTGGGCGCCGACATCGTCATCGAATCGACCGGGAAGTTCCGTAGCCGCGACGACGCCGCGCTGCACCTCAAGGGCGGCGCCCGGAAGGTGCTCATTTCGGCGCCGGGCAAGAACGCCGACCTGACCGTAGTGATCGGCGTGAACGACGCAGACTACGACGCCGGACGACACGATGTGATCTCTTGTGCCTCGTGCACGACCAACTGCGTCGCGCCGATGGCGAAGGTACTCAACGACGCTTTCGGCCTCGACAAGGCCCTGATGACGACAGTGCACGCCTACACCGGCGACCAGATGCTGCTGGACGGCCCGCACAAGGACCTGCGCCGCGCGCGCAGCGCGGCGGTGAGCATCGTGCCAACCACGACTGGGGCGGCGCGAACCACGGGCGTAGTTATACCGGACCTGGCCGGGAGGCTCGACGGCGTGGCCGTCCGGGTACCGGTCGAGGACGGCTCTCTCACCGACCTCACCGCAGTTCTCGGCCGCGACGTAACCGCTGAGCAAGTCAACGACGCGTTCCGGCAGGCGGCTGACGGACCACTGGCCGGAATCCTGACCTACAGCACATACCCGCTCGTATCGCGGGACATCATCGGCGACCCCGCTTCCTGCGTATTTGACTCCGGGCTCACTCAGGCGGCCGGCGACCTCGTAAAGGTGTTTGGCTGGTACGACAACGAGTGGGGCTACACGTGCAGGCTTGTCGATCTCGCGAAGCTCGTCGCCGCCGCTCTGTAGATGACCTAGGTCGACAGGAAGTGAGGTAGTTTCGATGACCACTGAAGCCGGTTCAGAAGCACGTGTAGTGGTTGGGGTGGATGGCTCCGCGGAGTCAATCGGAGCTCTGAAGTGGGCTGCCAGCTATGCCGCGGCGACCGGGGCGACCGTTACCGCGGTGCTGTCCTGGCATTACCCGGCCGCTGTCGGAATCGCCCCGGTCGGGGTCGCGCCCAAGGCCGTCTCCGACGAGGTGCGCACGCAGATGGAAGAGACTCTGGGCAAGGCGCTCATTGACGTCTTTGGCACATCATCACCGGAGAACGTGCAGACCAAGCTCGACTACGGTCACCCAGCGCAGGTTCTGATCGAAGAATCGCGGCAGGCAGACTTGCTGGTGGTGGGTCATCGCGGACACGGGGCGTTCACCGGAATGCTGGTCGGCTCAGTCAGCATGCATTGCGTGACCAACGCAGCGTGCCCGGTCGTCGTGGTCCGCGGCCGCGCATGACGAACTTGCCGCGGTCGGCTGACCGCCGGCGGGTCGGCTAGGCAGCAGGACCGAAGTCACCTGGAGTCCTTGCCTTTGCCCCTACCTGCCATGCCGGCCCGCCAGCACAGTAGGAAGTAGTGAGGAGGCCGAAATGAGCCGTAAGGATGTGCATCTCGACGCGATGCTGCGGCATCTGGGCGCCGCTTACTACGATTCGCTGCATGGCCGGGCCACGCCGCCGGATGTGGCGAGGGCGGTCAATCAGGTCGCTCAGGAGATGGGCGAGCAGGCTGACATCCGGCACGTCCCTCCTCGCCCGAGAGATGGCGTATCGGGGGGAGCGCACCATGAGCCCGCCAAACACCACGGCCGCTGGCACAGCCGGGTGCGGGATATCATGACGACGGACATTGTGGCTGTCGACCGGATTACCCCGTTCAAGCAGATCGCCTCGGAGCTAGTCCGCCATCAGATCAACGGCGTGCCTGTTCTGAGCCTTGGCCGGCACGTCGCGGGTGTGGTAACCGAAGGCGACCTCATCGCGGCCAGGGACAAGCACGCAGGCCAGCGGAGGCACTGGACCGGAACGCCGCGCTACGGCACCGACCGCAGCCGGTACGACCGGCTCACTGCCGAGCAGCTGATGACTGCCCCAGCTATGACGATCCACCCGGATACCGCCATAGCAGGTGCCGCCAGGCTCATGAGCGATCATCACATCAAGCTGCTTCCGGTCGTCGACCAAGATGGCAAGATCGTCGGTGTGGTCAGCCGGCGCGACCTGCTGAACCTGTTCCTGGTAGCAGACTCTGAGATAGCCCGCCAGGCGCGCGAGTTGCTCAACGAGGTCGTGCCGGGCGAGACGGGCGCGATCAAGGTAGACGTACGCTGCGGCATAGTGACGCTGACCGGCCAGACTGGTCCAGAACTGCACAACCAGGTAGCTGCGGCGATCGACGCCGCCTGGGACATTGATGGCGTCGTCGACATCATCGATCACCTGGGAAGCCCTCAGCCTGCCTGACGCGCGTATTAGTCAGTCCTGAGTTCAGCCTGCGGTCGCCGGGGCGTTGCCGGAGCAGTGTTCGAGCGGCCGAATTGGAGCAGCAGCTGCGGATGCCCAGACAGACCGAGCAGGTCCCGTACCTCCTGGCGGAGGCGCGGCGATTCCATCGGCTGTGACTGCAGGCTCGCGAACACCCAGCGGGTCGCGGCGCGCAGCAGTAGCCGGTTCAACGCTTGTCCCCCCCGCAGCCAATCGGTCGGCGTATCGCGGACCGTACTCAGCACGGCAGTTGCCGATGGCGGCACACAGCCTGGCTCATCGCTGCCCGGCTGGCCAAAGTCGCGCTGTGGCAGCCGCGGCGGCACCGGCGAGTGATCTGACCGATTCTGGTGCTCGCTGTGCCCGCCCTGCCCGGCGGGACGGAGCTCTGGTCCGTCCCGCAGTCGACCGATGGCCCAGGCGGGGACACCGTCTCTGGCCTGGCTGCCCGGCGCGCGCACCCAGCGCCGTAGCTCGGCAGTAACGTCAGGATTCGACTGCTGCTCAGCCGCAGCCGCGGCGACCAATCTGACGAGATGGTCCGTCAGTGCACTTCGGTCGTGCGCGTCGCTGCGGTCGACTAGCAATAGCTCGGCGCCCTCAGCCGCCGCGTCGGCAACAAGCGCGTCAAGCAGCCGGGCGGCGACATCCCCGGGCGTGAATGCACCACGGTGGGTATGCCGGTGCGGCACCGCAGCCACGAGTTCGGCCTCGACCTTGTTCATCGCGGCCCGGCCGGCAGCCCGGACCCGACCAGCCAGCAGCGGCTGCGCTGGGTCTGGCAGCAATTCGGTAACCGGCAGCAGGCCGAGGCTTCGCAGGCCGAGCCGCAACCCGAACAGTGCAGCCCCGCAGCTGATCATGAGCTCGCGGCCGTCTGGGTCGAGTTGGCTAAGTCGCCGATCCGGATCGGCGAGCAGCTCGATTGAGTCGCCATGAACTCGGAACTGCCACGGCTGAGTGTTGTGCAGCGAGGGCGCACGCGCCGCCATCCCTATGACAGCCTCCGTCTCGTCGGGCCTCAGCCTGAGAGCGCCCGGCGCGGCTACCGTGTCGCCGCCCGGACCGCGTGTTTTTCCTAGTTGTGCGGGCGTAGCATCAACCAGCAGCCCGCCCGGATCGGCAACGGTGGTCGGCGAGGGTTGGCGCGGTCGTGCGTTACCGGGTTTAACGTGCGCAGTCGAAGTCATGTTGCATCACCGAGTGCACAGTGCATGGGCGTGGCCACTAGCTGACAGGGTCTAACGACCCTTGCAGGCCAGACCGATGTCCATAGAGTTAAACGGTCGGCCCGGTCCTGGTCGGCCGGTCGCTTCTAGCGCCGGGCTGATCACGGCGGGCCAGCCGTATCGGGCTGCTTCCGCCCAATGACCAGGTTGAGCCAGAGCCTCCGAAAGCAAGTCAGCCCGGACGATCTGAAGGAAACGACGACCGATGCCGATCGCACCTGGCAACCGGCAGCTCGGCCTCGATGACCTCGAGCGCGGGCCGGCTCTTCGACGCGGTCGCGGCGCTCTTGTGCGTGCGCGACGAGGTCAACTACGAGGGACAGGCCGCCATTGAGCTTGAGCAGCTAGCGGACCCGGCGGAGAAGAGCACCTATCACGCGCCGCTGACTGGTGACGCACCGCTCCGGATCAAGGAGCCCGAGCTGGTCGCCGCAGCGGCCGATGACCCGGCTACCGGGACCGAACGGCCGGTCGTGGCTGCCCGGTTCCACTACGGCCTCGCTGCTGCTGTCGTGGCCGCGCGCGGTCGGCTGCGCGACGAGCGCGGCCTGAACGTAGTCGTGCCATCGGGCGGCGTGTTTCAAAACCTGCTGCTGCAGGAGGCTGGTGACCGGTCTGGAGCACGCCAGGTTCCGGGTGCTCCAGCACAGCCGGATACCGTGCAACGACGGCGGCATCAGCCTCGGCCAGGCGGGTGCCGGCCGAAGGGTTGCCCAGGGTCGAACAGCCTGGCCCAGCGGGACCTCAGGCCGCAGCGGGTACTGCTAATGCGAGACGAGTATTAGTCAAGACGCGAGGGAAGTCGGCGAGTTGCGGAGGTGAAGGATATGGCTCCAGCGAAGGGCGCTGCCAGGAGCGCTAGCGCGCCTCGTCCTTTGTCCAACCGGAAGTCCGCGCCCCCGGGGCGCAGCGCCCATAACCGTAACTTCTTGCGGGCGCTCAGCCCGGCAGAGTGCTTCGACCTGCTCGAGGCGGGCGGCATCGGTCGCGTCGGGATCGCGACCTCAGAAGGCGTGATGATCCTGCCGGTCAACTACGCAGTAAAAGGTCAGACGATCATCTACCGCACTGCACCGGACACACTGCTGGCTCTTCATGTCAACACCCAGCTCAGCTTCGAAGTGGACCAGTGCGACGAGACGCTGCATGAAGGCTGGAGCGTGCTGGTACAAGGTCACGCGCAAGAGGTCACTGATGAGCTTCAGGTGAAGCAGATTGAGGACGTAACGCACCTCAAGCCGTGGGCGCCGGGCGCACGCGACGTATACGTGCGTCTCGCACCAACCGAGGTCAGCGGGCGACGCATCGAGCCAAGCTGACATTCCTGCGGGATTCGGCAAACGCCTTGGCGTGCTTGCCGCACGTGCCCGGTCTGAGCGCCTCCTGGTCCAGCCCCAGCGTCAGCAGATCCGCAGCAGCGGGTCGCCAACCAGCAGGTCGACGATCCGGGCGCCTCGGAGCTCGGTCAGGACCGGGATGTCGTCTTCGGTTACGACGACCCCGACGCCGGACGCAGCTGCGACTGTGCCGGACACCCTCCCGTCCGCTGCCACAGTTAGCTCGCCCGACCACCGGTTCACGTCGATCGCCAGGTCGTCACCGGCTTGAGCGGCAAGTCCATCGCGCGAGGTCCGCAGCGTGATCCGGCCCTGCTTCGCGCTGAAGGCGTGGCGGCCCGGGCGCATCGACATGGGAGCACGCGAGGACAACTGCGCGTGCACGCCGCCTCTTCCTGTTAGCGGCTGATGACAACTTTCAGTGCTCCGGTGTTGGAGGCACTGCCGAAGACGTCGTATGCCTTGTCGAAGTCGTCGAAACTAAACCGGTGGGTGATAAGCCGGGCGGCGTCAAGCTGACCGCTTGAGAGCAGCCTCAGCAGCGTGGGCGTCGAGTAGGTGTCCACGAGCCCGGTGCTGATGGTGATGTCGCGGAGCCACTGATCCTCCAGGTGCAGGGCAGCGGGGTGGCCGTGCACGCCGATGTTGGCGATTCTGGCGCCGGGCCGGGCCAGCCGGACTGCGAGTTCGAAGGTTTCGGGCCGGCCGACAGCCTCGATCGTGACGTCGGCGCCCAGTCCGTCGGTGAGTGACCGGACCGCGTGGATCGGGTCGCTGACGCCGTTGTTCACCGTGACGTCGGCGCCGAATTGCTTGGCTGCTTCCAGGCGCCGGTCGGCGATGTCGATGGCGACGATGTGACTGGGGCTGAACAGCCTGGCAGCCATGATGGCGGCCAGGCCGACGGGTCCGGAGCCGACGACTGCCACCACGTCGCCAGGACTCACACCTGCCTTCAGCACGCCGACTTCGTAGCCGGTCGGCACAATGTCGGCGAGCATGAGGGCCTGTTCGTCGGGAACGCCGGCGGGCAGCCGGTAGGTGGAGGTGTCCGCGTACGGCACCCGGACGTACTCGGCTTGCGTGCCGTCGCAGGTGTGCCCGAGGACCCAGCCACCACCGCCAAGGCATTGACCGTAGCTGCTCTGGCGGCAGTACCGGCACGCGCCGCAGGCCGAGATGCAGGAGACTAGGACGCGATCGCCTTCCCCGATCGTGCGCACGGCGCTCCCGGCGTCTTCCACGGTGCCGACAGCCTCGTGGCCGAGTATCCGTCCGTCGTGGACGGCTGGCACGTCGCCGCGGATGATGTGCAGGTCCGTTCCGCAGATCGTGGTCATGTCGACCCGCACGACAGCGTCGCCGTCGTCGGTGATCTCCGGGTCCGGCACTTCGGTGAAGGCCCGCCGGCCCGGCCCTTGGTAGACGATAGCTCGCATTTACTGGGCCTCCTGCCCTTCGGGCTCGACTCGTCGTTGTTACGCGTCCGGCTGGTGCCGGATTCTGCGGCCGGTGATCCGGGCCGGGGTAATGCTGATGAAGTGCTCGCGCTCCCCGCCGGCCCACGGCTCGACGCCGGCTGCGACTGCGTCGGCTCGTTCGGCCGGATCATCAATATGGTGCGCGGGCCCCTGAATCAGCACACTCCAGCCCTCGCGAGTGTCAGTGTCGATGTCATCGACCTCGAATGCCACGCGGTACTCGGCATGCTCGATACCGGTCCGCAGATCCTCATCTGTGGAGCCCGCCGCGACCGTCCGGAACAAGATCGCGCCGTCGCGCAGGA
>Ga0335075_10003583_pt1 | contig 24540 bp, 19 predicted proteins | sample Lox_Sample_24_FD_206723 | JGI IMG/M metagenome (GOLD analysis project Ga0335075, IMG submission 206723) | Soil microbial communities from Loxahatchee National Wildlife Refuge, Florida, United States - Lox_Sample_2.4 | ecosystem: Environmental > Terrestrial > Soil > Wetlands | place: USA...
TACCAAGGTTCATTGGTTGCCTTTCTAGGCCGTCAAGTTTCCAGACACAACGCTGAATAGGGACAAAAGCGATAAAGTGAAATCCTGCTTGATCCTGCTCTTCTTCAATGTTTTTCAGAGAACCAGCTTTCTTTCTAGATTTCTTAGCGCTTGCATCATTAGAAAGAGCGAGGTCAGAGTTAAGCATGTCTATCTTTCTATGAGGGAATGTGATTAGTAACCAATCATCCACATGGATTAGAGCAACACGTGTGCCTACCTTGTAAAGGAGTTGTGGACTTGGCGGATATAATCGTGATTGCAGACTTGATAACCACACATGGCGGGGTTCATAGTAGCTGTAAAATCTTTGAGAGACTCTAAGGTTGGACCGAGTACAATATCCGGGATATTCATCACGATGTTCAATAGGGCTATGGATGCACATGCATTGCTGGTAGTCTGGTATGACGGTCAGGAATAATGGTCCCATAGTACAGAAGGATGCTGACCTGATTTGCGAACCAAATGTGATCAGGACACGTAGCTTCTTGTTTCGTTGGATCATCATCCTGGAACTGAAAAAGGAAGATTAGGCCATAAACAGGTTTGCTGAAGGTTGTCAACTATCACAACAACACGTCAAAGGTTTTAGACACGTACGGAAGAAAGGCGAGCAAGTCTTCATCTAAGCCTACAACTTCTTGGACTTTGATGCCATCCACACCGAATTCGCGAAGCATGACATTGAAGAAAGCCTGCTTGTTAAGTCAGATATCTGTAATCGAAACTGCGGGTCAGGGATGAAAGACTGCTCCGTGGACTGTATACCTACTGGTTCTGATTCAACCTCGCACCATCCTTTCCACTTTTGCCGTTCTTTTGCTTCAATCGGTTTTAAGACATAGTCCACCGCATCTTCGTCGACTTTCTTTGCTAGTCCTGTGAGCCTCTTCTGCGTCTTGGATGAGTCCTTGGGCCCATCTCTTCCAGCTTTTACAGGATCAGAATGATTCGACTCAGTTGGCTTGGGGAGTTTACCCGGGACTTGCTCCGAGGAAGCGGAGGTGCTGGTTGCACTAGCCCTCGTTGATCTCCTTGAGGGGCCGTCTGGCAGCGACATAAATACTGAACTAGTAGTATCTGGGCCGGAGATCAAGTCTGCTGCACTGATCCTGTTCGATCTCCTTGTCGCGGCAGCAGTAGCTCTCTGATCTTTAAATGGGAGTGACATTGTGCAAAAAGGCACGAGGGATTTGAAGCTATGCAAGCTACCTTCAATGGGCATGTATGAAATAACGCAGGAGAAAAGACATTAAGAACTTCAAACTTTATGCCACGCCATGCTATGCAAGAATAAGGTCTTCAAGTTCTGCACGTGGCTGGTGATCTTCTCCTTCAGGTATATCACACAACCTAGAATTTCTGCAAGCTGACTGGTTAGCTGCTAAGTTTTCCTCACAATGAAAATAAACCCTCTTGACACCTCGTGGGATACAGTTGGTAACGCGCGCGTTTGTGTACTTTAAAGTTAAATTCTGCCGTCTTTTCCCGCCTTTGGTGTTCACCAAATTTCAAAACACGGCGCGTTCAAGACGCGGCGAATCTGAATCTTTGCGTCTTCGTTATCTTGCTATCGGAATAATTTTAGGAGTTTTCCTTGATTGATTCAAAATCAGGATTATTCATTTCTACCCTGGATACATTTGCAAAAGTATGCCATGAACGGCATTCCACGTCTGGGGTCAAGAATAATCCGACTTCGACTTTGGGGACCGCCGTATCAACGAAAGCATACTCAAGCGCCCTTGAGACTACAATGTCCCAAAGAGTGACAAATGGGCCTCTCATACCCTTAAATCTCATCGATGCTCCAAGTCAACGCCTTTACGCCCTCGCTATATATGTTGCCATGCTTGGCTGGCGTCTCTACGACTGGGGCAAACTCGTGGATGATGAGGCAGATTCCTTATGGCTGTTCATTAAATGGGTTGCAATAGATGCTGTCGCCTTCCTTTATGGTTTACCAGCGTTGCGAATACCATGGCTTGAGTGGTCAAATCCAGCAATTATGAGTGTCTTCCTGGTACATGCTATCCTAAATGGCATGCTGATGTTTAGAATTCCGGTGAGGCATTATCCTCTGAAGTATGTTGGCTACACTAACATAGAAACTATAGATTCCTCTTGAGGCATTTCTCGCTAGTCTTGTGAAAACCATGTACGATCGAGAACTATCTCTCTCTGAGAATCGAGTCAAACCCGCGGACATCTTGCAGAACTCGTCCCTTATAATGGGCAAGACTATTATCAACATTTTGCCTGAAGGGTTCGTACATGCTAATCTCGTTCTGTGGAGTCGCTGATGGTTTTGAAGTTCGGCAACTCTCAATGCAGATGGTCAGTCATTTTGCATTGATAACTATCGCCCAAGCGCGAAGCTCCCGATCCATCTTAATGAGACAACACCAATTCGCATTGAGCTACTTCGTCTAGATTTTGACACAAATACAAACGAGACTATTGAGATCAAAGGGAAGGAGATCAGAGCTCTGCTAAAACAAGCCCTGAAAAAGAACCCAAAAGAGGAATCCAATTCTTTTGTCCTAGAATACGTGGTAAGAAAACCGGGCGTGTACAGACTACAAAAGGTGGTTGATGAGTCCAATCTCGAAGTACAGCGACGCATGTCCGACACCATCGTTGTGAACTGCCCTAAAGCCACTATCAAACCGTCAACATCTGACAGATGTATTGGTGACCTCTCTGATTTGACAGTTGAAGTCAGGGGTACGCCTCCAATGAAAATTGTTTATAGCCGGACTATCAATAAGGAAGATCAGAGCTTCCACTTTCAGAGTATTCAGCCCGAGAATTTGGTTTCACCGTTGTTGGGTTCAGAGACTACGAGCACCCTGCTAAACGGCCTGGAGGAAGACGTCTCTTGGGCTCGCTCCCATTCGATCGATGTTCGACTTAATGAGTCAATGACGACCAGCGGAAAGTGGATCTATTCCATAGATGAGGTCCATGACGCAATGGGAAATGTAGCAAATTTCTCTGCCGAGGGAGAGGATGGTGAACATGCCCACCCAAAACGGCTCCATCTGGCACAGGCCTTTACGGTCCATGAACGGCCGGTAGCCCGACTGAAGGGTTGCGACACAAATCATCCGTTGAAGGTTGCCAGTGGGCTTTCTTCCATACTTCCTATTGAATTGGGCTCGAGTGGGAGTAATCTTGAAAACATGAAACATACCGTGACGTGGTACTTCTCTCCAATTGATAAGCTCACGGCTGGCGGGGATCATGGCGAAGATGTGATTGTTGAAGAGTTCGTCTCAAAGAATCTACGTCTAAAACCCGAGATTAGTCAACCTGGCTTATACACACTTAAGAGCATTGCAAGTCAATTCTGTGATGGCGAGGTAAAAGAGCCAGCCTCATGCTTGCTGCTTAATCCGCCTGAGCCAGAATTATCAATAACGTCAGAGGACATTTATGACAAGTGTGCTGGAAATTCAATCGGCCTCTTGGTGGACTTGGATTTGACTGGCACGCCGCCATTTGTTGTGCATTATGAAATCGAGAAAGACAGACAGAAAAGGAGTCATAAGGTCCGAATTGATGGCTCAAGGCATCAACTAGAACTGAAGCCACCAGATGCCGGTCATTTTACTTACCGCTTCAAGGCCATAGATGACCATGTCTACGGATCCCGCCCTCTAAACAGTCAGTCTCTAAAGCTTGAGCAGGATGTGAAACCTCCTGCATCGGCGTACCTCATGAAAGCCTCTAGTGAGATTGTCTCCTGCATCGAGGAGCGCGTAAGCATCGACGTTCTACTTCAGGGCGAACCGCCATTTACACTTGAATATGAGATTATCCACAACGGCAAACGTAAGAAAGAAAAAGTCATCGGCATCCAACAAAATCGCGTAACAATCTCGACAGAGCCGTTAATCCAAGGTGGAGACTATACCTTGGCGTTGGCGAGTGTGCAAGACAAGACTGGGTGTAAAATATTCCTCAGCGATGAGGCAAAAATTGCTGTTAGACAGCAACGGCCGAAAGCGTCATTTGGCCTCGTTGACGGGAAGCGCATAGTCACCGCCTTAGAAGGTGACAAGGTTCGGCTGCCTCTTCGACTGGAGGGCGTGCCGCCCCTGTCAATCAGCTACAGGAGGGCCGACGACTCGTCTGGCCAAGTCGTCACAGTCACGAAGCAGAACACTAATGATATACTACTGGTGAATCAGCGGGGCGTTTACGAACTTGTTAATATTACTGATTCGCTTTGCCCGGGTTTTGTAGATCCTTCGACTGCCACATTCAAAGTCGACTGGATTCCTAGACCCTCAATAAATTTGGCCGAGAATGCTGGCCTGACACTCGAAGGTAATGCATATTTGAAGCGGGAGGTATGCGAGGGTGATATTGATGCGGTGGAGCTAAGCATCACTGGTAAGTCGGCTCGCTCTCGTGCTTTTGTTTCCTCTAAATGACTGTGACAGGATCTCCGCCATATCACCTTGTATATAAACAACGTCATAAATCAAGTCAAGGTTCTCCATCTATTATCAAAAGGGAACTTGATGTGGCACTTGGTGTGGCAAGTATAGCGATGGACACAACAAAAGCTGGATTGTATACCTATGAATTCTCGGAGGTTTCGGACAACTTTTATAGTCACGATTCTCGATCTGGGCCGCTCATTCTGCAGCAAACAGTCAACCCCAAACCATCAGCAGTCTTTACGAAACCTGGTCATTCTTATACGTACTGCAAGGCGGAAGAAGCCGGTGATGAGATTATCCCGATCACTCTCGAAGGGGTGCCGCCTTTCTCTCTCTCAATTGATATCAAGCACCAGAGCTCCTTAAGGCCGGAAACAGTCAACGTTGCAAATGTTGAGACAAATCGATATGATTTCCGGATACCTCACCACGTGTTGTCTCTTGGCACTCATTACGTTAGTGTACGTAAAGTTAGAGATTCCCGTGGGTGTCAGCGGAAAATAGAGTACGGAGCGCCTCATGTACAGGTACAAGTTTTTGACGTACCCACGATTTACCCGCTTGAAACAAGAACGGACTATTGTGTTGGGGATAGAATTTCCTACACGCTTTCTGGAACACCGCCCTTTGAGATATACTACACTTTTGGAGGAGTTCAAAGGAAAGCCAAATCTCCCAATACAAGTTTTAGACGTATTGCAGAGAAGCCTGGCGAGTTCATCATCACTGCCGTCTCGGACAAAGCAAGTGAATGCAAGGCATCTGTCGAGATTGCAAAGCACATTCATGAAATGCCCAGTGTGAAAGTCAGCAAGGGAAAGCTGCTCAAGGTAGATATTCATGAAGGGAGGGAAGCAGAGATACTCTTTGAATTCTGGGGCACGCCACCGTTCGAGTTCACCTATACGAGAAGTACCAATGCGAAAAAGGGACAGAAGCCTCGAGTGTTAGAGACAAGACATGATGTATCCCTTGAGCATAGCAAGATTATTCGGTCCTCTCAAGAAGGGACGTACGAGGTGGTGGCCATCAAGGACAAATTCTGTGCCTTTTCAAAACAGCGGTTAGAGGCTAAGTCCGGTCGAAAGCTTATCCAGCCCTAAGAGCATGATACTCCGGCAGGGTTTTAATATGTCATAGCGTGGCGTTAGGCAGTCAATGTTGATTTAAGTTCATTGAAATCTAAATAAATATCCTAGACTTTTTACTTGATGAACACGCTGGCGGGTCATCAATGTTATCCTTGTCCTCCACCCTATCCCTTTGTAGGCTTGCGAGGTATTCTGGACGGAATTGATACTTCTTACCAGGATAGCAGAGACCCCAGTTAACCACGCCTAGGTGCACCAGTTCCGCCCGCATAGTTCTGAACTCATCCAAAACTTCCTTTTTCTGCTCCCATGTATATGTTTTGGGAGGCTCATGCCAGCTAATCCTCAAACTCTTGACCTCCGTCCCACCCAACCACTTACCTAGCTTCCGTGCCCCTTTCCGCACCACAGCAAGCCTTGCTTCACTGTCCTCTTTCTCTGGTCTGTTGGTCTTCTTCTCGTTGCCTAAATGTATGTTGATATGAAAATGTCGCATCGCAGCTGTGACTTGCCCGCTCATGAGGAAATCTGACCGCTGGACTTTATGAGACCATACATTGTAGTCAATCGTGATGTGGACACATTGAGTACTGCTGCCATAGAAAACTAAAAGAGCTTCGCTGTAGATCTGGCGGTTCACGCGCAGGATAGCTGGAGCGAAGGACTGCGTCAAGGCTATTTCAGTCTGAAGTTGTCGAGGATGGGGCCCACGAATTGGCGTACTGGCCGGGGGTGAGAGCAGGTGGGTATAAATGATATCGCGGACTTCGGGAGGGAGAAGAAGGAATGGAGGAAGCATGGTTGGGGCGAGGCTAGGTGGGGAAGCTGGTGGTGGAACACAAGCCTCAGACAGATCTTGTGGATTTCGGGCATGTGATTGGAGAGCTAGAAAGTATTTCTGCAGTTCGCTCTTGGGCAGCGACCATACATCCTCCTCCTTGAGCTGCAGAAGGAATGGGATGCTAACAGGCAGATCCATTGACATTGGAGAGGCAGTAATCGGAGATGCGCATATCTTCTTGCTTGGAGAGAAGGAAGAGGACGTTGAGCCTAGGGTACGTTTCGGGTTATATATTGGAGAAGCCATAATTCTCGGGAGGAACGAGGGTTAAGATTGAGGTATATGTATATATGTATGTATATGTATACGGATAACATGAAGGCAAGAAGTGTCTGCTAGACAGAGATTACCTAGACCGAACCAGGAAGAGTTGTACCGCAGGGTGATTGTACCTGGGGCAGAGGAGATCAGATAAGATGATCGGCAAACAACCCCACCTCACGTCATATATCCTCTTCGCTCAGTTTCTTCACGAAAACATCACCATAATTTTTTTTGGCTAATGATTGTGTTATGACGAAGTCTCGGACTTTTGATTGTATTGCTATATTCTATTGAAGAAGATTAGTCTACGAAACATCCTGCTCGTCTTCAGCTACCAGAGAGCCATTATCGGTGTACCTCAATGCGGGTAACAATGTCACCCCCTAGTCGGGCTATCTCAGATAGTATGGCCAGCCTGTCAATTTCGACTTCTGGATCATGATGGTCTCTAGAATCATTGGATACAGGTCTTGTGTTGTAGGGAAGGTTTATCTTAAGGGTCCGCGATTGCGTGTGAGGGTTCCAGATACCACCAATGACCAAATTGGTGAGAGGGTCGTGGAAGAAAACAACGCTGCCGGTATATAATCGTTGCAGCTCTTCGAGAAAAAGCAACACCGGCTCATAACCAACTAGTGACGGATCCTCCCTGGATTGGACTTCCAAATTCTTGAATTTCGTAGTATTTGCATTCTTCTCTTTTCGATAGGGAGCGGACTTTGGAGAAATGTGAACAACAAAATCATAATCGTCTGTAGTAGATCTGAAAAGCATTTCCATATCTAGGTCCAATACTTCATGCTTCGCAGTCAGGCAAGCCGATCGAGCTAAAGCGGTCATGCGGGCTGCCACGACTTTTGACGGGCTACCATCGGTAAAAGCCGTGCCTGTTATATCATGATTAGAAGCAGCCAAGAGAACCATTCGTTTCATTCCCGGGTCAATCTTGCGCCAAGCCTCAAGCCTGGCATTGATGGCAGCTACATCCTCACTTGCCATTGTCCCGCTGAAATCAACAATAAGTGGAGTCACCCGCCAGTCCCATCTTGATAGAAACTGGAGTGTTCGCAACAGTCCGGTGTTGGCGCTTGAAGGGGCTCGCCAAGGATATGGCAGTAAGAACGTGCGCAAAACAAAGAGCTCGACGAGCTCTTCCCTGATATGTCCCAAGAGCATGTGCGAATCAAACCACTTCTTAACCAGACGAATTGTTGGGGATAGCGCTGGATAGCGTGTGCAATGCGTGGCCACAGATTGATTATGAAGTGGTAATTGAATACTCGTATAAGTGAGGAGACGCTTCGCGGAAATTGCCTCCTCTCGAGTTTGAATACTGGTCGACTTCTCCTTAATCAGACGCTCTAGGAGAATCTGTTCTCGATCGACATATATCCGAAGCCGGAAAGCAGCACCAGACGGATAAATGACATCTAAGACTCCACGGTTTGACAAGGGCCGCTCTATATTCTCAAGAAGAACCCGCGAAGTGAGGCCGACGACGGAAGCCGCCAAAAGGTTACCAATTTTAAGAAGAAAAGCAACCTTCGTCTGCTGAATGGCTATAATATCATCCGGCCATCTTCCTGACCCTTCAAATTGTATGAGAACCTCGACTGGTTCTCTAAGGTGTTGCTGGGGACTAAATTCTGGCAGTGAAACAGAAGAGAGGCGAAGTTGTGGACTAATGGCGGAGAGCATTTTTGGCTGCAATGGCAAGCTCTCCATGCCTCTAATGTCCTGTTCGAGGGTATTGAAGGCTGCTTTGAGATTGCCAAAAGTCTTTGTGCTGCTATCGGAGCCCGGTAATAGACGGGAGAAGTTTAGATCAGTGAATTTAACATTTTTACCAAGTTCAGCACCAAGATGTCGATTGAACAGATAGATGACTATCTCTTTGAGTATTAAAGCATCCGAAGTGTTAGACCAGACAAGACTTTCAGTGATACTCCCATCCTTGAAGCGTCGTAGTTCCGCTTTTTCACCCCAGAATTTTCGAAATTGGGCCGCAGATTTCTTGTCCTCGGCTGCTGGGCCATGATCGATTAGTCTTCCAACATTTGCAGGATCGAATACAAATCCAACAAATATTTCTGCAGCAGTAATGGGTGGTGTGGCCTTTAATTGCCAGGGAGCAGATTCTGGGGTCTTGAGGTAAATTATTTTCACCCTATCGGTCAGTCCCTCTTTCAAGACTGCATAGGTTTTAGAGCAAACTCTGGCGACTTCGTTGGCATAATCCGAAAACGACACCTTGGTAGCTGTCAAATTTGCTAACTGGAAGGAAATATCATACTCTTGGAGAGGGTGATCTTTTCTCAAGATAAACGTGGCCTCAAATTGGTCAAACGCTGATTCACGCAGAATTTCCATTGAGATCTTCGCTTCTTCTTGTAGCCTTGCGTACGACCAAGGTGTCATTTTGAAGAGGATGTTGTGCTCCCGTGGGCCATCATAGAAAATTGGATAGCCTGCACTAGGAAGTGAAACTTCCGGTGCCTGGAATAAGACTGGATTCGTAATGAAATCGGTACTGGAGAGGTATTGGATGACTGCTTTGAAGAGCTGATAACTGCTATATGCCAGAGATAGAACATTCTGGCCTCTTGGACCACCCCCTTGGAGTAGTAATGCAGAGAGAGCGGCCCATTCAAAGTGCCCAAAACCTCCTGCGGAGATTGTTCCACGGAAGCCACGTTGGCGTAACCATATCCGGCCAAGTAGACAAGCATCTTTGAAACCTTCGGCTAGCTTTGATGACCGGTGCAGCAAGTTCAAATACTGTTTAAAATTCGAGTCTGCACGTATTGTGGCGTTGTAAAAGGGTGTTGGGGTCAACGGTGTATCTACGTCAGCGGATGTCGGTTTTAGCCTAAGTGCGTTCTTGCTTGGTCGTAATTTTGTCTCGCTGAAGAAGTCTTGAGGGGCGGCAGGAATAATGCGTATGAGGCACTTGGAGCCCGAGGAGCCATTGTCTGTTTGGATTGATTAGTAAGCTAAAGGATTTGAGTGAGTGAATATACAATTACCAGGTTTGACTACCAAGATTGGTTGTAAGTTATTTCCCCAGAGGTACTCAAAGCAGAACTCGAATTCATCTACACTACGATCTTGCAAGCCTGCTGCAATACACGCTAGATAGTAAGCTCTTTTATAGAAGTACCGATAGTTCAAATAGTCTTTGTCCTGTAAAATTGTTGTTGGCAAAGTCACCACCATGTCCACAGCTAGCGGGTGGTCCCCCTTCACCATGGTCTTTAGCGCATAGCTTCCCACAACGTTGACCTCTGAAGGCGGCGAATAGGCCAATTTGAAAAGTCCATCCTTCGCTGGTGCGATTTCAGGGAAAGGAATCGTGATCTTATGAGCTTTATGCATGGACTTGACTGCTTCTGCAACCTAAGTAAAAGTGTTAGCGTCTATTACTACAATAGTGACGGAGAAATAGCCTACGGTAAGTGGTTCTCTATTCTCGATGCTTTCGATCAAGATCTTCAACCTGCGCAATGTTTTGTCGACAGATCCCATTATTTTTGAATAATTTGGTTGAACTGCAAGCAACATCTCGTCCACTTGAAGTTTAAATATATTTGATCTGGACATGTCTCCGGTACGTATGGCTGTCAAGCCCGAGTTCCTTACTCTGCTAGTGGTTGTATCCAGCACCAAGACCTTGGAGAAACTTCTTGGGACAGACAATTGATCTGCCCTGTCCTCTGATTCAGGGTCTGAGGGCCGTCTATCCTCATCTTGTCCATTAACTCCAGAATGATGTAACTTGCGTCTTTTTGGACTCGGCGCAATGATGCCGATTTTCTCGTCGTTTCGCATCGCCATGTAGGTAGCGACAGAAATTATGCTGTCATGGTGTGAACTTTTTCTTCTGTCACTCACCTCACCGCCTGGACGGTTCTGGTCTAGCGCAAGACCTTAAAGTTTATCTTATCGTAATCTGTGCACACCGAGATCGGACTAAACACCGTATGAATTTTCCCACAAAATAACCTCCAGCCTCAGGTCAATCTGGATTTGAGAGATTTGGCGCATTAGGTTGGTGAGTTGAACATGTTTACAAATACCATTGGAGAGTCTATTCCTGCGAATACTCCCCATGTAAGTTTCTGCACTTCTCTTAGCTCTATAAATTGTTCTCTGCCGCAAACCAGAACCTGTGTACTAACATATCTGGAAGGCTGTTAGTGTGTCCCTTCCAACATGGAGTGCCAATGTGGGATACGAGGAAGCCGAAGATTGGGTAATTGATAGAATGGAAACAGGATACCCTCGGTATGTTCTCCTTAAGACTATTTACGCAGCACAATTGTGACTCAAGCTCTGGCGCAAAGTTTTTTCATTCACAAGCTCATTGTAGCCTTCGCCGATGATATAAAGCAGAAACACGGACGCGAGGGAGAAAAAGCTATGCTATTCCCGTCAGCAAACGCCGCTAGAAGATGCCTAGATTTCGTCAAGGCAAGGGATCCGACAGTTAAAGCATCACAATTAAGGATTATAAATCTTGTTTTAGATCCAGATAGAATCACTACTAAGACACTCAGAAAGCTCCGCCCTTCTGTCTCAGCAATATTTTTGCCAAAAGATAGTTTTCACCTTGCTAAAGAATACTGGCAGCACTCCGGTGATGGTATTTCAAGCAGGCGTGCGGAATTTTGCCATGGGCTATTTCAAAAAGGATTATTGGTGGACGAGACAGCTCTGAAACTCACCGAGAATGGGGAACAACGTTTTTGCAAGGGACCTAAAAGATACCAACGAGGATCATCAATGGACAAAACGCCATGTGCACCAGAGAGCCATGAGAGCCATGAGAGCAAGCCAGCAGTTTCCGCAGAACAGCCTGTGATCAATGGCAACGCTGAGAACAGGGAAAGCTCTCAGTTTGTTGAAGAAAGATTTGGCCGAAACTTGGACGTCTTATTTGTCGACAACGCCAAGTCAGCCATTCGGCGACGAATTGCCGGGTCCTTGACTGAAGTTGTTGATTTGACATCACCTCTGAATGCAGAGATGGAGAGAAGTATTCGCGGTGTTGCAAATCTCTCGGAAAAGGATGTCTATTTGTACCCATGTGGTATGAATTCAATTTTCAATGTCCACCAAGTGCTACTCGAGACTCGTGGGTCGATGAAGAGTATCATGTTCGGCTTTCCTTATGTCGATACTTATAAAATCCTAGAGAAATTTGGTCCAGGCTGCCTCTTTTATGGCCATGGCTCTGCTGAAGAGCTGGACGACCTGGAACAAAGGCTGAAAAGAGGTGAACGATATTTGGCACTTTTCTGCGAGTTTCCTGGAAACCCTCTTCTCAAGTCTCCAGATCTAAAGCGGATAAAGGTCATGGGCGAAAAGTACGATTTTGCAGTTGTTGTCGATGAAACTATTGGCAATTTCATTAATGTTCATGTTCTCCCACATTCCGACATCGTTGTAAGCAGTCTCACTAAAGTCTTCACGGGCGAGTGCAATGTCATGGGAGGGTGTGCGATTTTGAATCCTTACGGACAATATTACAAGGCGCTGAAGGAGGTGTTCGTGAAACGTTACGAGGATAACTACTGGGCCGAGGACGTTATATTCATGGAGCGCAATAGTAGAGATTTTGTATCTCGAATCGAAAGAATCAATCGGAATGCCGAGGTAATTTGTGATGTCCTCGGAACCCATACTGCTGTCAAAGCTGTGTACTACCCCAAACTGGTCTCTTCACGAACATATTACGACACTTGTCGCACAGAAAACGGGGGATATGGAGGTCTTCTCTCCGTTACCTTTCACACAAAAGAGCAAGCAGTGGAGTTCTTCGATCACATTCAAACAGCAAAAGGTCCGAGCCTTGGCACTAATTTCACCCTTGTTTCGCCCTATGTAGTTTTGGCGCATTATTCGGAGCTTGAATGGGCAGCTAGTTTTGGTGTTGAACCTGATTTAATTCGCATAAGTGTTGGGCTTGAGGAGACGCAAGAGTTAAGGACAATATTTCTTAAAGCTCTCAAGGCTGCGGAAAACTGCGGTAAGGTGCTATGATATTAGAGCGTGCCCTTTACATGATGCATGACGCATTGTATTCGTAGGGGCAACACGGTATGGGGAGCCTCATAGGTGTTAACGATCTGGGTCTTTGCAAATGCAGCCTACATTTGTCTTTCAGAAGGGTATCGAAGAAGTTGTTAGGACTCTAGTATTTTCACAAATAGAAGAAAGGACATTATGTATTGCTCTAAGACTTGCTGTACCAACCACCAAAGGACAGCAAAAGCTGCGATCTCGCTGCTGTACTTGATCCAACTACTTCAACCTCATGGAAGAGTGACACGAGGCAGGGGTAAGCTACGAACTTGGCCTAAAAGGGTTAGCGCCAATATTCGCGTCACCCTGAAATTCACGCGTTGCGTCTCTTCGAAATTGGTAAGCCACCATCATTTCCATGCAGCTTTTGAGACTTACTTTCTTCTATTGACCTTTACCTGTTCACCGAAATTTGTTATTTGTGTCTGCAAGCTATATGTGGCTTCTTAAATTTGTCCTGTAGAGGGTTTTTCTGCTTGTTGACAGCCCCCGCCTCAAAATGGCTCCTGGAAAACGCGCACGGCGGGATGCCGGTGGGGAGGAAGTCATAGCTGTTGACGGAATAAGCTCAAATTTGCGGCATGACAGTGTAAGTTTACACGTGCATTTACCCTTCGAAATGTCTATTTGGCAAGTTTTATACTCTCTACTATCTTGCCCTAACGAATTTGCAGAGGAAAAGAGCGCGCCTGGCGGGGTCAGCACCGAGCACTTCAAAGCAGAGAGTCAATCATCCAGACTCATCGTCCCCAATTTCTGATCATGAACAAACGCCAGCTCTGGAAACCCCTCATGAATCCTTGCCACCCAGCACGCAATATGAAATTGACAGAGACGCTGGTTTCGTCCATCTCGACCACCCAGAACGCGATGATGCGCGTGCCACGGAACAGCTTCTCAAGCGAAGCGAACTTCTTGGTGAAAACCATGCGGCGGAGAACGGCATTATCGAGAGCGTCACAATGGTCAATTTCATGTGCCATGAAAGACTACATGTGGAACTAGGACCCCTCCTCAACTTTATTACCGGTAAAAATGGTAGTGGGAAAAGTGCCATCTTGACGGCTATCACTCTCTGTCTTGGAGGGAAGGCTAGTACCACAAATCGAGGAGCAAGCCTGAAAAGCTTTATCAAGGAAGGCCGAGACTATGCTAGCCTAATCATCAAGATCAAGAACCAGGGAGTGGACGCATATCAACCCGATGTTTACGGACAGACAATCATTCTGGAGCGCAACTTTTCAAAGGCTGGCACCAGTGGCTTTAAACTCAAGAGTGCCGGCGGTAAGCTAGTCTCTAATAAGAAGGCCGATGTCGAAGAAATAATTGAATATTTCCAAATGCAGATTGATAATCCGATGAGTGTCTTGAGTCAAGACAATGCACGACAGTTTTTAACAGCATCTACTCCGGCCACGAAGTATCGGTTTTTCGTTAAGGGGACCCAGCTCGAACAGCTGGACAATGACTATCGTCTTGTTGCTGAAATCGTGGATACGGTGGAGCACAAGCTTTATGATTACAAGGAAGTCGTTAAAGTACTCAAAGCGAGGGCTGATAGTGCGCAAGAGAGAGTAGATATCGTGAACAAGCATACTGGTATGCGGAATGCCGCAAATAAGTTGGGTCAGCAGTTGGCTTGGGCTCAGGTGGAAAATGAGGAGCGGGAACTTCGGAATCGGGAATTGATAGTTGCTGAAGCTCAAGAGAGGATTCAGCAGGCAGAACGAGAGGCTGGGTTGAAAGATCAAGCGTATCAGCATACTAACGGCCTCGTTGAGGGTGCAGCGGAGGCAATACAATCACTTACGGACGATCTCGCTCCTCTCAAAGAGGAAGAAGCTGGGGCAAAAGAGAAATTCGACGCTGCTGATCAGGAGCTCAAGAACAACCGCCTGGAACAGCGGCAGATTAGGGATCATTTAGTAAGCGCGAAGAAAAAGGCTGCAGCTATTCAAAGAGATATATCTTTGGAACAGCAACGGATTGAGAATGCAAATGGTGGTGCCCATACGAAAAGACTTGCTGACCTGGATACTGCTCAGAAAAGGGTAGCAGAGGCCCAATTGAAACTCGACGAACACATTCACGCTCGTCCAGGTTTGGATGAGCAACATCAATCAGCAATTCGCAATTTAGAGAAGTCTAGCATCCCGATAGACATTAAAAAGAAGGAGATCACGGCTTGTGAGAATCAACTGCAGAGCTTAATCCGCGACGTAGGACAAGTTATGGCCGCCTTTGACAGAAAGATCCCCAAACTGTTGGGCATGATAGAGAATGACACTGGATTTAGAGAGAAACCCGTCGGCCCAGTTGGGCTACACATCAAACTGCTGAAGCCGATATGGTCTACTGTATTGGACAGGTCAATTGGACAACTCTTAGGTGGATTCATCGTGACCAGCAAAGCGGACCAAGTGCGCCTCTCTGCAATGATACGGCAATTAGGCATCGATTTCTGCCCAATTATTATTGGAAATCACCATCCTCTTGACACAAGTGGTCATGAACCTGACCCGCAATATGACACAGTTCTTAGGGTTCTCGAGATCGATAATGATCTAGTCCGAAGTCAGCTAATCATCAACCAGAGTATCGAGCAAACTATCTTAGTTGAGGGACGAGAAGATGCTATGAGAATTCTCTATGAAGGCATGAGGCCTCAAAACGTCAAGCAGTGCTTCTGCCTGAACGAGAGTCGAAGAGGTTGGGGGATCAGGTTAGGATATACTGGAGGGTCAGGAAATGGCAGCAGTGGACCAATTGCGCCAAGTGGTCGACAGCCAAGGATGAAAACCGATGCCGATAGCCAGATCGCCTATCAACGAGATATATTAGAACATCTTCGAGGTGAACTTTCCGACCTCCAAAAATCTCAACGAGGACTGCAACAAGCTGAGAGTCGGTGTGTTCAAGCCTTGAAGAATCATGAGAATGAACGTAAGAGCCTTCATATTCAGCTACAGCGGGCTGAAGAGAATGTTGAGCGCTTGCAGGAGGAGCTTGATCGCGATCATATTGAGGATGGGCGTCTGGAGGCCTTCAAGGCCGATCTACTAGATGCTGAAAGAGAAGTGGAACAGCACGGTGGGAGCTATGGTGAGGCAGTAATGCAGATAGAAAAGCAGGGGAAAATCTGCCAGCTTCACAAGCATGAGTTGGATGTCGCGAGAGAGCGAATTGCTGCTCACGAAGTGAACATCAAAAAGGCAGAAGCCAAACTAAAGAGGATCCAGCAAGCCCGCCAGATTGCTCTACAAGAAAAGAATATTGCAATCGATGCAATAAACGAGGCCAAACTAGTCAAGGAGACAGCAGAACAAAAGCGGAACAGGCAAGCTAATGTGGTTGCGGATTTCATCCGCCAAGCAACGGTAGTTTGCCCTCGAATCGCGGTCAATCCTGGTGAAACACCGCAGAGCATCGAGGTCAAGCTTGAGAAGTTAAAGAAACAACTAGAAGCCTACAGCAAGAAGGCTGGTGGTAGTGAGGACGAGATTATTCGAGCTTGCACGGCAGCTCTGAAGGACCACCAAGTCGCCTCGAGACGATTGGCTGATTCAGAGGAGCTTCTTAAAGAAATTAAGAAGTCTCACGAAGGTCGGCTCGAGAAGTGGCGCAAGTTTCAACAGCAGATTTCTGCAAGGTCACGTATCAATTTTACCTATCTTCTGAGCGAACGAGGGTTTCGTGGCAAGTTACTGCTAGATCATAAACATCACCTTCTCGAAATACAGGTCGAACCCGATGAGACAACACTAAACGCTACTGGCCGTACGACAAAAACCCTCTCTGGTGGAGAGAAATCTTTTTCATCGATCTGCTTGCTTCTATCCGTCTGGGAAGGCATGGGAGCACCTTTAAGATGCTTAGACGAGTATGATGTCTTTATGGATCATGTGAATCGTGACATCAGCACAAACATGATTGTAAGGCATATTGTGTCGGCTTGTTGATCACTTACTGATTCGCATTTAGATTACTGCTGCGCGAAGAGCTGTCAGCCGTCAATTCATACTGATAACTCCACAATCACTTGGCGGTGGTGTCAGGCAAGACAAAGACATAAAATGCATCAGGTAAGCTCATATTCCAATACAATGCAATACAACGGACCTGTAAACTAATATTGCCTTAGTCTGACTGATCCACGACAACGGCGACTGGATGACCTTTAACCTTCTCTTGTACTCTCTTTAAAGTGGGTTTCAGGGGACTGTGGCTTGTAAAGATATATGGCGTTTTAGGCGCTCTCTGGGCCTCAGATTACCAGCCATCAAGGGTAATTTGTAACTGCTCGTATACAGAGATACTTAATCTTTTCGTCGTTTGATATTCAAATTCTAAAGCCTTTACTTCTTAAAACATTTATGCTCGCGCCCGCCGTAAATCCTAACCATTCTCCCAAACTCCTAATAGTAGTTCCCATCTTGAACGAGTCCTCAAACCTCCGATCAAGGAACTCCTTTGTAGCTTGAAAGCCCTTGGATTTATCCGTCGTCATGTATAGATCAGTGGTGGCGTAGATGGTCGATAACGCTGCCCGCTTTGTATACCAGCTTGCATCCACGGACGTGTCGCCCGATAAGAACCAGATTTCATCCGACAGAGATGCGAGCTCGTGGAGAGATGTAGGGAGGTTACTTGGAAGCGCCATAAGTGCTAGTGCCTATTGGATTGAAGAGTCAGTGTTACACCTACCAATATCGCGGATAGAAGACATACTTCCTGCCATCTGTGTATAATTGGCTCATTGCTCAGAAGCCTCGCCCAAGTCAATGCCTTGACTTTAGCGCCTATTCCCAATGGCTTTTCATTTTCGGCCGGCTGTGAGACTTGAGAATGCTTCCCTAGTCCGAGCCGTTGGGTCAAAAGGTGATAGTGCACTAGGCTGAATGCACCTTTGGGGAAAAGATTTGTAGAGACATCCAGATAGCCGGCATCTCTGGCGCCGAGGGCTAGAGATGTGTTTGTGAAGCCATGTACGGGAACATGAGAGAGGGAGGCAGAGAGGATGGCCGTTTCAGTTGCATTAAAGGGTCCAGGAGGCGGTGGATGATCGTAAGAATGGTATTTCCGGAAATTTGTTCTGGGAATGGCACGCTTGAGTCGTGGGATTGATGCCATGGATGGTCGTGCGAAGAGAGATCACTACCGGGCAAACTGTTTTTTTTTGGGGTAGAGCCGCTACTCTAGCGTTCCATATGGAGTAGAAGACGCTGGATTGGCGCCCCACTTGCCTTACCTACCCTACCTTATGCATACCTTATGCTAAACTACCCAAAGTCAAAGTGCAAATACGTAAGATACTCATAATACATACATCTGCCATCCTCGAGTTGTGCCAATGGCGTACATTAGGCTTCCTGATCCACTGCATCCTTACTCGCACTAATGCCCCGCCATTTTGTTCTGTCACAGCTTTACAACCCTCTTTGACCCCACCAACAAACTTGAGCAAAGGCAATCCAAAGGAGGTAATCGAGGGCGACACCCACTGTCATATGCTGTACATGGGGCTATGCACTGCAAACCTACTACTTCGTAGGGATCTATCCTTGTAAGAAAAGGTATGATTCGATGCGGACTTCCAGTGGAGGGGAGGTTTTAGCACAGCTTTGCGCCCCATACAGTAGCATACATAATCATGCTCAAATGTGCGTGGGGTTCTGGAGCTGTGTAACGTGTACTTGAGCCGGTAAATAGCACGTGGGGCATGCAACCTGCGGGGGCCAAATTGTCTTTGGCGCCCGGCTCATCGGTCATCGTCCGCGATCGAGGCTACGCCTCCCCTCGACCGGTACGAAGTAAAGATCCATCCTCGCCGCTCTGGCGTTCGGGATTCCACCTTTTACTATGATTTGGGATAAAAGTACAAAGCGTGCAAGTGCCGGTAAGCCATATGATTCGATACTTTGCCGCCCGTACCTGGACATTAATCTCATTTCTTGCATTTGCATCGACCGGCCTCATGCAGCCCGCCCAGGACTGGCGAGGCTGGCCTGCTCGAGAAAATTGTGGAGAGCTGTAAAGTGAAACTTTTTGGATGCTCCTCACCAGCTGAAGACGTCAATTGGAACGCCCGGTGCATTAGTTTGAAAGCAAGATTGCGACCACCTGCAGTAACGCCTTGTCTGGGTCGAGGCCAATGACAGAAGCTTTACGAAGGTAATCGAAAGCTGCATGCCCTTCGTAAAGCTTCCTATTGACCGGATAAATCAAAGAATCGTGAAACGCTGGTGTAGTGAGCCGCGTTTTGTCTGGAGAGGCAGAGTAGGAGCAGGATATGGTGACTGATGACAGCAGGCAAGTCCACTCGAGCCAAATAATTTGTTTAGGTCATTATGCATGCCCCGTCAGTTCAAGGTGGAGGGAGTAATGAGGTGTGCATAATTATGGTAAAACATAGGGTGAAAGTAAGGAGAAGCACACACCATAAAGTGGATAAGATATGTCACTGTAACCTCACCTTGCCTTGCCTTACCTTACCTTACCTTACCTTACCTTACTTATGCAACGAGAATTACACGTCACGGCGGCAATACATATGACACTACTACTGTACCTTGATATGCCTTACATTACCTTATCAATTGGGGGGCTGTCTTCAGCAGTCTCGCCAAAATTGGCCCCCCTCTCTTTTCAGGAAAGGCTTGAACTATTAGCGACCTTTTCTTCGCTCTGGTCGAATTTTTGCTCTTCCACGCGTTCTTCAACATCCGCTTTTTCATCCAAGGTACATACACCCAACTTGGACTTCCGACCCCACCCTTATTCGTCCCCCCTCTCTTCACGTTCCTCATCCCGTATCACGGACGCTGCCTCCAACACCCTCCTGCACCAAGGCTGCTGATTTTCTCCACCCACACACTGCACTGATAGCTACCATTGGTTCCTGCAGCCCGCGCCACCTCCCAAAGCAATTGTGCGCCGGGGCCATAGACAACCGCGTCTGCACCTCAATCCACAGCAGGAAAAGTATCCTTCAGGGCGGCAGTGAGAGCAAGCATCGGCTTCCACTTCTTACACTATTCGGCTTTTCTCGAGGCAGACAAGGAAGCTGTCCCGATTGTCCCTTGCCCGAAGGTGTCAAACCCTATCCTGACCCCCCCCCCGCAGAAACAACACTCCAAGCATAGCACCTACATACACAGTATTGCACGAGGTCACCGAGTCCCGAGTCCAATCAGTTGCGGCGGTCTGCGTCATTCCTGACTGGGAGTTTGCCGATCTGACCTGGCCTCACAGAGCTCGCTATCACACTATTCCTCTAAAGCAACACCCCATTCGTTGCCCATATCTTAGGAAACGGTCTCCTCTTGCACTTCGACCCTTGCGCAAAGCTCCATCCCATCAAAATCAAAACTCCGTTCCTTACCTGCAGCTCTCTCAAAAGACCGCAGCCTCTTACCCATATCCAGGCCTTATCCACATCGATAGTCTTTATATCACCATGGGTGCGTCGCTCTATCCCCAACACACCACTCTGACTGAACCCGGCCGATTCCTCAATCACCTAAGGCCATCAGTTTCCTTGCAAAAATTGTATCCAGTTTATTATCTTCTCACTCTTTTGCAATCTGTTCATAACATTTTCTGACCTTCAATTGGTTATTTTTAGCAGACACAGGAGATACATACCGTCCGGTAAGTCAAGCAGCAATAATGTATCTCACCTTCACCGCAATCTGACATCGGACCATTCTTGTCCTGTTTGTGAAACTGCGCTTAATTCCAGCCCTACGCCTAACCGGGCTCCCCTCTGTCCCTACTACTCCATTTCACCGGACGCCGTAGGCGCAGCTGGTGGCTGCATCACAAGTCGTTTCCTAATCCCGCGTGGGCTTTTCCCTGAAGCCCTACTAAATTCATCTCATACGTTGGACTTATCGACCGCACTTTCACCTTCAATCTCCTCTCTCACTTAAACACCATTTCTTTTCTTATTTTTTGCTTTGATGATTGAAACAGACGCTTACCGATCACAGCGTGAGAGATCTCGCTCGCCTCGTCGTGGTCGTTCCAGAAGCCCTGGTCGATCTGGTCGTCGTCGATCTTATTCCCCGCGTAGCCGCTCTCGAAGCCGTGACGAGTATCGCAGAAACGATCGGAGATCACGTAGCCCTATGACTGGTGCAGGAGTAGGTGCAGCCTCTGCGGGTTCGGCTTACGGTGGTGCTCCGCAGAGATCATTCGAGGAACGTGCTGCTGCGAAAGAGCAAATGATGAGCAGTCTTCGAGAGTCTTCACAACAGGACCGTCGCGTATATGTCGGAAACTTGTCATACGACGTCAAGTGGCATCATCTTAAAGATTTTATGAGACAGGGTTAGTTTGCGATGGACGGCGTACGATTTGGACGGCAAGCTAATCCCGGTTGGTTGTTTAGCTGGAGATGTTCTCTTTGCCGATGTGCTATTACTTCCAAATGGAATGTCGAAGGTGGGCGCCTACACGTAGATGTGGATGGTTTTCTGGTTTTTCTTTTGGCTATTGATGGATCGTTGGATTGACGGGTTGGGACGTTGTCCGCGGGTCATGTAGGGATGCGGGTAAGTTGTACTAAATTGCCCTAGCTTGGACATTAAAATTGACTTTATTCCAGAATTGTGGAATATGCTACGAGGGAGCAAGCTCAACAGGCCGTCAACACACTCAGCAACCAAAACCTTATGGGCAGACTTGTTTACGTTCGTGAAGTAGGTGTTCAATCTTAGTTAACATCTTCAAAATTGAGGCTTATATATCTGAACAGGATCGTGAAGCCGAACCTCGATTCACAGGACCCCCAGCGGGTGGCCGCGGCGGATACGACGGAGGACCTCGTGGCGGATTTGGAGGCGGATTCGGCGGTGGAATGGGTGCCAGTGCTGGTGGTGGTGGTCGTCAGATCTATGTCTCCAACGTTTGTTTCCAGTCCTTTTATTTTCTTACTTAACTTGTGTTGGACTATCCTGTTGACTTTCTCTTGCTAGCTCCCTTACACTGTAGGATGGCAGGACCTGAAAGATTTGTTCCGTGGAGCAGGTATGAAAAATTGAACGACTAACAGCCTATTTGTTTCGCAATTTGCACTACTAACCTATTTTCGCTATATTTAGCTCGCGAAGGTGCCGTAATCCGTGCAGACATTCATGTCGGACCAGATGGTCGTCCTAAAGGATCCGGTATCGTTGTTTTCGAGTCAGCCAATGATGCTCGGAATGCAATCCAACAGTTCAATAGCTATGACTGGCAGGGTCGTCCTCTAGAAGTTCGTGAGGATAGATTCGCTGGATCCTTCCCGCCGGGTCGTGGTGGCTTTGGTGGTGGACGAGGTGGTTTTGGAGGTGGATATGGAGCTCGTGGCGGCCCGGGTGGCTTCGGTGGTGGCCGGGGAGGATTTGGTGGTGGCTATGGAGGCGGTCGTGGTGGAGGTTTTGGCGGTGGTGGATATGGTGGATCTGCCACTGGTGGCTACGACGCTGGTGGTGCATCGGTACCTCCAAACCCGTTCACTGACTTTGCAACAGCCGGTACCGAGAAAAGTGAAACGATTTATGTTCGCAACGTTCGTGTTCCAGTCACTCCTACATACTTTGATGCTCACTAACATTTGGCAGCTCCCATGGTCAACAAGCAATGAGGATCTCGTCGAGTTGTTCACGACAATTGGCAAGGTTGAGCAGGCTGAGATTCAATACGAGCCTAATGGCCGATCGCGTGGAACCGGGGTTGTTCGTTTCGATAATGCCGAGAATGCTGAGATTGCAATCTCAAAGTTTTCTGGGTATCAGTATGGAGGTCGTCCTCTCGGCCTGAGCTTCGTCAAATACCAGACGCCGGGTGGTGGAGATGCCATGGACACCGAGGCAACAAGCTTAACACAAGATCAGATTATGTAGACGACCTCCTAAGACGTCTCTCGGCATGTCATTTCAAGACAAGTCTATTTAGGCTTACCTTTCTCTGTGTTCGAATAATTGTGTTGCTTTGGCTTTTACTGTTCACGGATGAGAGATGCAGAAATGGTGGCGGTTCTTTCATTTTCAAAAGTTGCATGACCTATAAGTTGCTAGTCTGGCATTTAGATACAAAGTTAATGGGAATGATTTGCCAGAGGTGGACCTCAGATTTGAGACACTTGACTCGAGGCGGATAATCAGCTACGTTACTTATTTTGCGTCTGAATTAATGGACTTGGTGGAAGTAGTGGAATCAGGAACCGCACCTTGGTTATAAACGCAGTGTGTAACCATTGCGTTACCCTTTATAAAATTTGTCGATAAAAATCCTCTGACACCCTGCTTATGGGCAGTGTTGATAACGGAAAAGTGAGACTTGTTGTCGTTATAGCCAGCATCGTTCTCACTGTACTAGCAGTGTCGACGCAATTCTTTCTGTCGTTGTATGTTCTTCTGTTGCTGTGGTTGTTCCTATCGTTGTCAAGTTCTCTTGCCCCTTCCCGCCCCTCCAGCTGGAACAAATTGTGATATTGTGAAGTATGTTTGCGGGTGGACCACATACACAGCAGGATGTAACGCTTGGACTGTTCACATCCCCCACAGACATTGCACAACCAGTTGCTTGATCCTTGTTGTATAGATAGCGGTCCGTAGTTGTGTAGAGTATTATGTTATAGATTAAAAACATAATTTTGCTAAACTTCAGGATGAGAGAATGAATATCAAGCAGAAAACAGGAGAGGGGGTTTGCAAAGGCCCTGGTGAATGAGCAGTGGTATGAACAGCTTTTTGACGTTGTACGAAAAGAAGACTCTAAAGGGAAATCCTAATATGAACACCGATTCGCTTTACGTTATTATTATTACCTTGAAATGCTCATTGCAATGTGCAGGGAAGTTGTGTAGCAGTCGTTCTAGCGATACTTTCAAAGTCCGCACGGAGCGCATGCCTATCATATTCAAATTTGATATGCTAGACTACGAAGTGAACTGCAACTCACTGCTATGCATTTTGGACTTTGAGACTCTTTCTTATGCCTTTTTCGCCTCCTCTAAACCTCCAGCAGCACCGCCTTTCTTCTTTTTTGCCTTCATCTTCTTTTTTCCTTTACTTCGATCCCTCTTCTTCAACCCAGACATTCCAGACTTGCAAACCTCCGAATATCTTACGAAGAACGCTTCTAGTGCATCGGCTTCGACAATCGTGGATAATTTTACCTTGCCCGCTTTATTCCCCTTGGACTTGCCACTTGTGGCTCGGATGATGATCGGCAAAGATTTGGATGGATGTGGCTCATGAAGGATATCAGGATGAGACTCAGATGCCTCACCGAAGGTCACTATTGAGTTGTGAGAAAGTTTTAATAAAGAGAGCCATTTCGTGACGTTTATCATACGGCACTTTTGTGTGAAGAAAACAGATCCATGATCTTTCTTCCGGCGCTCGTCGAAAAGCTCTGTTAGTCGCTCGAAGAACTAATGGCCTAATTAGTAGATGGCCAATGATAAGAAGTAACTCAATTACAGCATCATTGCTTAGATGCGCTCCTGACATCTCATCGATCTGCCGGTTTGGATTTCGAAGAACAAACTTCGTCGTAATGTGAACGGTGATAAAGGCTTCGTGCTATTTGTGGGGTTTCGAAGACGACCCCTCGACCCCACTTCAAAGCCTTGCACTCGTCGGACCTTTTTTTTTTTTAAACAAATATCAACGCTATGCGCCCGACGCCGAGCACCCTGAAGCTCCCAGCAAAGCTCGTCGACGAGCTCGGAGGATATGGTAAGATAGCGATAGAATCAATTAATACCCTTGAC
>Ga0335075_10003584_pt1 | contig 24539 bp, 20 predicted proteins | sample Lox_Sample_24_FD_206723 | JGI IMG/M metagenome (GOLD analysis project Ga0335075, IMG submission 206723) | Soil microbial communities from Loxahatchee National Wildlife Refuge, Florida, United States - Lox_Sample_2.4 | ecosystem: Environmental > Terrestrial > Soil > Wetlands | place: USA...
TCTCCGGCTCGGACGCGAATGCGACCTACGCCCTGGCCTCGAGCCTGGCACGCAAGCTCAATGGCATCCCGGGCGTGGTCGATTCCCACGTGTTCCAGGTTCCCAATGCGCCCTCGCTCGCGGTGGACGTAGATCGGGTGCAGGCGCTGGAACTGGGCAGCTCGCAGCGTTCGGCCGCCGAAAACGTGCTGGTGACGACCAATTCCAGTGCCCAATCCAATCCGAACTTCTGGATCGACCCGAAGAACAGCGTCAGTTATCCGCTGGTGGTGCAGCAACCGACCTACAGCATCGACTCGACGAACAACCTGCAGACGCTGCCGCTCACGGGCACCGCCAGCAGCGGTGCGCCGTTGCTGATGAACATGTCCTCCATGCAGCGCGGCACCGTGCCGCTGGTCATGTCGCAGCTGAACATCCGCCCCGTTTTCGACGTGCATGCCGATGTCCAGGGCCGGGATCTGTACGGAGCCGCGCGCGACATCGATCGGCTCCTCGACGCAAACCGCCCGCCTCTTGCCAGTGGCATGACCGTCGTGCTCGGCGGACAGGTCGAAACCATGCGCAGCAGCTATACGGGGCTGTTCTCCGGCATCGCGCTCGCCATCATCCTGGTTTACCTGTTCCTGGTGATCAACTTCCAGAGCTGGATCGATCCGCTCATCGTGCTGCTGGCCGTGCCCTTCGCGCTCGCTGGAGTCATCTGGATGCTGCTGCTGTCCCAGACCCACCTGTCGGTCCCGGCGCTGATGGGCACGCTGATGTGCATCGGTCTGACCACGGCCAACAGCATCCTGGTCGTCAGTTTCGCCAATCAGCGCATGGCCGAGGGCGATTCGCCGCTGCTGGCGGCGGCGACCGCCGGGTACACCCGGCTGCGGCCGGTACTCATGACCGCCGGCGCGATGATGCTGGGCATGGTTCCGATGGCGCTCGGCGTCGGTGAGGGCGGCGAACAGAACGCCCCGCTCGCCAGAGCGGTCATCGGCGGCCTGCTGTTCGCCACCTTCGCCACCTTGATCTTCGTACCGACCATGTACCGCCTGATGCGGCGGGCACCGCAGTCGAGTGCGACCCCTGCTGCACGAGGCGCCCATGCAAACGCATAGTTCCGATCCCCGCAATCCCGACGCACCGGTCCGGGGCAGCGAGTACGAAGACGAAATCGCCGCCGACGAGCTGCGAGCCGAGACCCATTCGATCTCGACGGCCTACGATCCGCGCACGCAGCACAACCTGCGCAAGGCGGCCCTCATTTTCGTGGGCGTCCTGCTCATCGCCCTGCTGCTGGTCCGCGTCGTGGACTACCTTCACGAACGGCACCTCTCCCAGGAGGCGCTGACCAACGCCACCGCGCCACACACGGTGGACACCATCCGGGCCGCGCCGGTCGGCGGCGCCCAGCACTTTGCGCTCCCGGGCCAGACCGCCGCCTGGCATGACAGCACCATCTACGCGCGGGTGAACGGCTATGTCGCGAAGTGGTTCGTGGATATCGGTGACCACGTCAAGACGGACCAGGTTCTGGCCACCATCGATACCCCTGAACTGGACGCGGAGCTCAATGCGGCCCGCGCCGCGCTGAAGACGGCTCAGGCGCAGGTCCTGGTGCGCAAGTCGGAGGCGGCCTTCGCCAAGAGCACCTACGAACGCTGGCGTGACTCGCCCAACGGGGTCGTCTCGGCGCAGGAGCGGGATGAAAAACAGGCTGCCTTCGGCAGCGCCAATGCTCAACTGCAGGCCGCCGAGGCGCAGGTCGCGCAGGACCAGGCCCGCGTCGACCAGTACGCCGCCCTGTCGGCGTACAAGGAGGTCCGGGCGCCATTCGATGGCACCATCACCCAGCGCAGGATCGACATCGGCAACCTGGTGACTGCCGGCAGTACCTCTGCCACCACCTCACTGTACGAGATGACCCAGAATGACCCCATGCGGGTGTTCGTCGAAGTACCCCAGAGTGCGGCCGCCGATCTGATGCAGAACCAGCTGCCGGTGACCATCACGGGCAACGGCGGCGGCCAGTCGCTCACCTACTCCGGAAAGGTGACGCGGACCGCCCAGGCACTCAATGCCCAGGCCCGCACCCTGCAGGTCGAGATCGATATCCCCAATCCCCGGGGGCTGTGGGTGCCGGGGATGTACATCACCGCCAGTTTCGACCTGCCGCCGCGGGGGCTGGTACAGGTGCCTGCGGCCGCACTCCTGTTCCGGGCGTCGGGCACCAAAGTCGCGATGGTCAACGCGAGCGGCCATGTGGAGCTTCATGATGTCACCATCGCGCGCGATGACGGCAGCATGGTCGAACTCGGTTCCGGCGTGCACCCGGGTGACCGGCTCATCCTGAACCTCAGCAGCCAGATCGCCCCCGGCGATCCGGTGCAGATCGCCCGCCAGCCATGAGAGGAGGAATACCCGCCCTGAAGCCGGTGCAGCGGGCCGTGCTGCTGGTCCTCTCGGGAATCGGCGTCGCGCTCGGCGGCTGCGCCGTCGGACCGAACTACCGTGTCCCGGACATCCCGGTGCCCGATCACTACGCGGCGATGGCCAGTGCACCGGCCGGGAACGCTGCCACGACCGGCAAGGCTCCCCAGGCGACCGATCTTGCGGCCTGGTGGCACTCCCTGGCGGATCCGGAGCTGGATTCCCTGATCGATCGTGCGATCGGATCCAATCCTGACATCGAGATTGCACTCGACCGGCTGCAGGAGGCCCGGACGTTCGAAGCCGGGATGCTCGGCCTGGTCCTCCCCGATCTGGACGGCAGCGCCGCCGCCGCACGCGGTACCGGTTCGGACCTGACCCGCGGGCGGGCGACGCAGGCGCTGGTGTCCAGCGACAACGCATCGGGCCTCAAGCACATCAATGAGATCGGGGGCTTCGACTCGCTGTGGGAGCTGGATCTGTTCGGCAAATACCGCCGGGAACTGCAGGCAGCACGGGCCGATACCCAGGCCCTGGCCGCCGCACGCGACGGAGTGCTGGTCGCGGTCGTCGCCGATGTGGCGCGCGCCTACATCGAGCTGCGGGGAGCGCAGATGCGATTGGCCACGCTTCAGGCCACCATCCAGGCCCTCGGGGAATCGCAGCGCATCGTCCACATCCGCTTCCAGCGTGGCATCACCAACGAACTGGACGTGACGCTGGCCGATCGGGAACTGGCCGACGAACGGGCGCAGCTCGCCCCCGTGGAGGCGCAGGTGACGGCGGGAGAAGACACGCTGGCCACCTTGCTGGGCACGTTCCCGGAAAACCTGGCATCCGAGCTGGCATCCCCCGGCATGGTGCCGGCAGTCCCGGCCCTGTCTCCCGCCGGCCTGCCGCTGCAGCTGCTGAAACAACGTCCCGACATCCAGCAGGCCGAGCGCGAGCTGGCCGCATCCTCGGCACGCATCGGCGTTGCGACCGCCGACCTGTTTCCGGATGTTGCGGTCACTGCGGCCATCGGCTTCCAGCGGCAAGGGTTGGGGACGGATCCGGCGATCGGCCAGCACATCTGGTCCGCCGGGCCGTCGGTGCTGTGGCCCCTGCTGGACTTCGGCACGCTGGATGCGCAGGTGGATATTGCCGACCTGCGGACCCGCGCCCTGCTGGTTTCCTATCGCAAGACCATCCAGGCGGCGGTGAGCGAAGTGGATACGGCCCTGAGTCGCTACGCCGCCCAGCAATCGCGGCTGCAGCAGCTTGAACTCGCCGTGACCGCCAGCCAGCGGGCGGTCACGTTGTCCCAGCAGCGCTACGACCGGGGATTGACGGACTATCTGAACGTCGTCGATGCCCAGCGTGCCGCCTACGACATCCAGATCCAGTACGTGGACGCTCAGACCACGGCGGACGATCAGTTCGTGGCCGTGTATCGCAGCCTGGGCGGCGGCTGGGAGCACTACCAGAAGCTGCCGCCCATCCGCCGTCCCCAGCCCGCCATCATTGCCGCATTCCGGCGACTGGTGCATCCGAACTAGCCGTATCTTTGATGCAACAGTCCTCGGGCTGCCCTCGCACAGGTGCCTCTTGGGAGGGCACCATCAATCGCTTTGCGCCCCTACTCGGCGCTGCAATCAGCCTAAATCCCTGCGGCGCAGCAGCGCTGCAACACAACTGTCATATCGGTGAAATGTTGATGTCACGGGCGTGAATCACAGTTGCGGCCCTGAAACGTACCGCGAACCCCACGGTCAGGAAGGAACCGACTCATGACATCGTCCCGCTCTCAGGCTTTCGCACGCTCCTCTTATGTCGCAGCCGCCGTCGCGCTCGTGCTCGGCGCCGTTTGTGCTCCGGCAGCCCGCGCGCAGAGCGCCACCGACACCTCCGCTTCACCCACGATGAGCACGAATCCGGCGATCCAGGCCGGACCGGTGACCCTGCTGTTCGGAGGCTTCACCGAACTTGCGACGATCTTTCGCAATAAGGACGAGAGCACGGACGTGGGTTCGAGCTTCAGCGGCGTGCCGATGGCAAACACGGAACAGAGCAATGTCTCGGAATTCCGCTTCAGCGCCCGCCAGAGCCGCTTCTCCCTGCTCGCGCAGACCCAGGACTTTGCCGGCGGGAAGGCTGAGTCCTATATGGAAATGGACTTCCTCGGGGCCGCCGCCACTGCGAACTCGAACGAGAGCAACAGCTACCAGCCGCGCATGCGCAATTTCTATGGTCGCTTCATCAGTGACTCGGGCTGGTACATCATGGGAGGCCAGAACTGGAGCCTCGTGACCCTGGAAAAGAAGGGCATGTCCCCCCGCGACGAGGACGCGCCGCTCACCATAGACGCGCAGTACGTCTCGGGATTCACCTGGACCCGCAATCCGCAGCTGCGCTTCGTCGACAAGATCGCTGACGGCTTCTGGGCCGGTCTGTCCCTCGAAAGCCCGCAGGCCACCGGCATCGTGAGCACGACCAGCCTGGCCCCGGGCGGACTGAAGGGCACATTGCCCGCCTCCCCCACCACCGGCTTCCCCGGGACCGGACAATTGGGAAATTCGGGCGGCACCTGTACGGCGACCACCACGACCACGACCACCACGACCGGAACCGGCACGCTGACCTCCACGTCCACCACGACCTGCTCGGTCGGTGGCACCAGTTTCTCGACTGACATCGCGCCCGATGTCGTCGTCAAGGTCGCCGCGGACCCGGGCTTCGGCCACTACGAACTGTTCGGCCTGGGCCGCGCCTTCCGTTCGGCCATTGCCGCCAACACGCAGACCACCCTGGGTGGTGGCATCGGTGCCGGCGCCTACGTCCCGCTGGCCGGAGACGTGCTGACCTTCCAGCTCAGCGGCCTCGTCGGCAAGGGCATTGCGCGCTACGGCTCGGCATCGCTGAACGATGTGGTCGTGAAGCCCGATGGCTCCCTGGCTCCGGTCCAGGAATACCAGGTTCTGGCGGGCCTGATCTACAACCCCGTCCCGAGCCTGCAGACCTATCTGTATGCGGGACGCGAGCAGCAGAGCCGCACGGTCTATGACTACGCCACAGCGACGGTGGGACCTTACTACTACGGTCTGGGCATCAATAACCTGAACAACAGCGGCTGCTACGTCCTGAATGGCACCTGCGCCGGCCAGAACCGCAAGGTCGACGAGGTCACCGGCGGCTTCTGGTGGAAGTTCTACCGCGGTCCGCTGGGCAATGCCCAGTTCGGTCTGCAGCTCGGTTACATCCAGCGCACCCTGTTCACGGGCGTCGGCGGCTCTCCGGATGCGGGGATGTTCGAGGGCATGGCGTCCTTCCGCATCTATCCGTACCAGAAATAAGCTGCGCCTCAGGCAGTCCTCTCGAACTGCATTCCCGCCCGGAAGCCGCGAGGCTCTCCGGGCGGGCGTGTCTCGGCGGCAAGCGGGTGTCGGTCACCCCTTTGTCACCCCATCCCTACCCCACTGATATTCGCAGTCCGTTAGTCTTTGCCCCACCACCTCGGGCGATTGCATGAGGGCATATGACGAACTCGACTCGCTGTATCGCAATCGTGGGTGCCGGCTTCTGCGGTACCGTCACGGCCATGAACCTCCTGCGGGAGGTGCACGAGGAACCACTGTGTATCGTGCTGATCGACCGCGATCGGCATGCCCGCGGCACGGCCTATGCTGAACAGGCTTCCTCTTTCCTGCTGAATGTGCCCGCCGGGCGCATGTCGGCTTCCTCCCATGATGGGCTGGACTTCCTGCGGTTCGCACAGCACACGGTGCCGGGCGCCACCGCGGAGGACTATCTGCCCCGCTCGCTGTATGGCGAGTACCTGGAGGACCGATTGGCGCTGGCGGAACGCGCGGCCGCCGCAAACGTGCGGCTGCAACGGGTGCGGGCGCGCGTTCGCTCGATAGAAGTCTGGCGGCCCGGCCACATCTTCATCCTCGGGTTTGATGACGGACATGAAATGCGTGCGACCGAGGTGGTACTGGCACCGGGGAACCCGCCGCCGGCCGCACTGCCGGGCACGGATGCATTACGCGGGTCATGCCGGCTCCTGGAGAATCCCTGGGCCATCCCGCACACGAGCGCGCCGGCGGGGACTGTGCTGATGGTCGGTACGGGACTGACGATGGCCGATATCGTCGCGGCGGCCGCGCAGGACGGGCGGCGGCCGGAGCGCGTGTACGCCATATCGCGGCATGGCCTGGTTCCTGCACGCCAGACGGCCTTCCGCAGCGCCGCTCATTCGGAATTCGAGGAATTCGACACCGAGCCGTTGCTGCGCGCCGCCTCGGTTTCCATTCGCCAGGTCTTCCGCCTGGTGCGCCAGGCTTGCCGTGAAGCGCAAGACAGGGGTGGCGATTGGCGGGAGGCCATCACCTTCGTACGCAGTATCGCCCCGAAACTCTGGGCACGGCTGCCGCAGCCCGAACGGGCACGATTTCTGCGTCACGCCCGGTCATACTGGGACGTCCACCGGCATCGCCTGGCGCCGCGCATCCACGCGGTGGTGGAGGAACTGCGCGCCAGCCACCGGCTGACCGTGCACGCTGGCAGGGTCCTGCGCCTGGAAGCCCGGGGCGAGCAGGTCCGCGTCCTCTGGCGGCCGCGTGGCCAGAGGCAGACTTCGGTGCTGCTCGTTGACCGGGTCATCAACTGTACCGGCCCGGACTTCCGCTGTAGCCGGACGACTGATCCGCTTCTCACGAATCTGATGGCCAATGGGTTGATCCAGCCGGACGCCCTCGGGACCGGTCTGCAATCAGCTCCCGACGGCGGCCTGATCAATCTGTTCGGGCGGCCGACGCGCGGGCTGTACTACGTCGGTCCGATGCTGCGGGCCGCATACTGGGAGGCCACGGCCGTACAGGAGCTGCGGGCACATGCCGAGCGGCTGGCGCGGGAGCTGGCACGTCCGGCCTCGCAGCGCGTGCTCGCCAGTAACCTCAACTGACCTGGCCGCGCTCAGGGGACGCGCGAAGTGCGGCTCAGGTGCACCGCCATGGCCGAGATCTGTCCGGCAATGTTGCAGGCGTGGTCCCCGACGCGCTCCAGGGATTTCAGGGTGAAGGCGGCTTCCACCGTCACTTCCAGCTGTGCCGGATTCTCCATGGCACGGGTGAGCAGTCGACGCAGCCCCGCCGCATATTCGGCATCGAGGTCCTGATCGCGGTCTATGACCTGTTCGGCTTCCTCGGCATCCAGGCGGTCCAAGGCTTCCAGCGCGAGGCGCAGCAGGGTGATCGCGAGATTGGCGAGGTGCCGCGCATCGCTTGAAGTGCCGCGACCGGGGCGACCGCTTTGCTGCAGGACGGTACGGGCGATCTTGCGCGCCTCCGCGCCCGCGCGGTCCAGCTCCGCGCCGACCTTGGCAAGCGCAATGATGGCCCGCAGGTCGCTGGCCACGGGATTGCGGCGCGCGATCAGTGCGACCTGATCGTCGTAGATGGAGCCTGCATAACGCAGGACCTGTGCTTCCCGGTCGCAAACCAGCTGCGAAATCCGCGAATCCCAGTCCGAGTAGGCGGCGGCGGCCTGACGGACCTGGTCGAGCACCAGGCCTCCCATCTCCAGGACGCGAATGTGCAGCGCGGCCAGATCGCCGTCGAATGCCTTGCTGATGTGGCCTTCGAGCATGGTACTTAGGCGGCCGGCGCCCTCCTCGTCAGCCGAACCGGCCGGTGATGTAGTCTTCGGTGAGCCGGTGGCGCGGGTTGGTGAAGATGCGGTCGGTCTCGCCCACTTCCACCAGGGATCCCATGTGGAAATACGCCGTGCGCTGCGAGACGCGCGCTGCCTGCTGCATGGAGTGCGTCACGATCGCGATCGCGAAGGACTCCTTCAGTTCATCGATCAGATCCTCGATGCGGGCGGTGGCGATCGGGTCGAGAGCCGAACAGGGCTCGTCCATGAGAATGACATGCGGCTTGACGGCAATGGTGCGCGCAATGCAGAGGCGCTGCTGCTGGCCACCCGAGAGACCGGTGCCGGATTGGGTGAGCCGGTCCTTGACCTCATCCCACAGGCCGGCGCGCTGCAGGCTCGTGCAGACCAGCTCATCGAGATCGCTGCGGCTGCGCACCAGGCCATGCAGGCGCGGACCGAAGGCCACATTGTCGTAGATGGACTTCGGAAAGGGATTGGGCTTCTGGAACACCATGCCGACACGCGCGCGCAACTGCACCACGTCGCGCTGCGGATCATGGATGTCCTGGCCGTCGAGCAGGATCTGCCCGGTCACGCGCGCGCCGGCGATGGTGTCGTTCATCCGGTTCAGACAGCGTAGGAAGGTCGACTTGCCGCATCCGGACGGGCCGATCATCGCCAGCACCTGCCGCTTGCCGACATCCAGGCTGACGTTCTTGATGGCGTGCTTGGCGCCGTAATGCACGTTGACATCACGACAGGAGAACACCGGATCCACCACCGTGACCGTGCCGATCGTCTGACCGATCGGGGTACCTTCCAGGTGGCTGGGCCCCGCAGCGCGCGCCGCAGGCCGCAGGTTCATTCCCGCGACCACGGCGGGCGCGGGACCGGTGGGGGCGATGCTGGGACTTGATTCGTTCATAGGGGGCTCCGCTCAACCGAACCGGCCGGTCACGTAATCGTCCGTACGGCGATCCTTGGGCGCGGTGAAGATCTGCTCGGCAGGTCCCACCTCCACCAGATCCCCGAGATACATGAAGGCCGTGATATTGGAAACTCGTGCCGCCTGCTGCAGGTTGTGGGTGACGATGGCGATGCAGTACTTCTCCCGCAGGGACTGCAGCGTCTCCTCGATGCGCAGCGTGGAGATCGGATCCAGCGCGGCGGTCGGTTCATCGAACAGGATCACCTCGGGGCGCACGGCGATGGTGCGCGCGATGCACAGGCGCTGCTGCTGGCCACCGGAGAGACCCCGGCCATCCTCATGCAGCTTGTCCTTGACCTCATCCCACATGGCCGCGTCGCGCAAGGCCATTTCCACGCGCTCGGCGAGGTCGCGCCGCGAAACGCGCGCGCCCAGGCGGATACCGAACGCGACGTTGTCGAAGATCGACATCGGAAACGGCGTGGGTTTCTGGAAAACCATCCCCACGCGGAACCGCAGGTCCGCGACATCCACGGTCGGTTCCAGGATGTTGATGCCATCGAGCAGCACCTGGCCTTCGGCCCGATGCCCCGGATACAGCGCGTACATGCGGTTCAGGACCCGCAGCAGCGTCGACTTGCCGCATCCGGAGGGTCCGATGAAGGCGGTGATGCTGCGGTCGGCAAGGTCCAGGTTGATGCCTTTGAGGGCATGGCCGGTGCCGTAGTAGAAGTGCAGGTTGCGGACCGCGACTTTGGCCGTGCCCGGCCCGGTGGCCACCGCCGGGGGAGGCCCAGCCGTCTGGCCCCGGTCCGTGACACCGCCGGTCACTGTCTCGCTCAAACTCATGATCGCCTCGCAGGCTGCAGCGCCGAGACCACGATGCGCGCGAAGATGCTCAGCGCCAGGATGGTCAGGGTGATGAGCAGCGCGCCGGACCAGGCCAGCTGCTGCCACTCCGGATACGGACTCTGCGCGAACTGGTAGATGACCACCGGCAGGTTCGCGATCGGCGCGTTCAGATCCTTGCTCCAGAACTGATTGTTCAAGGCGGTGAACAACAACGGCGCGGTCTCGCCGCTCACCCGCGCGATCGCGAGCAGCAGGCCGGTCAGAATGCCGCTGCGGGCCGCCGGATAGATGACGCTGAGCGTGGTGCGCCAGGGATAGGCGCCGAGCGCCGTGGAGGCATCCTTCATGCCCTGCGGAACCAGGCGCAGCATGTCCTCGGTGGTGCGTACCGTCACCGGAATTGCGATCACGGCCAGTGCCAGCGCTCCGGCGATCGCCGAAAAATGCCCCATCGGGACCACGACGATCTGGTAGACGAACAGGCCGACGATGATCGACGGCGCGCTCAGCAGCACGTCGTTCACGAAGCGGATCACCGCGGAGAGCTTCGAGTTGCCGCCGTACTCGGCCAGATAGGTTCCCGCCAGCACCCCCAGCGGGGCGCCGACCGCGATGCCGATCAGGGTCATCATGGCGCTGCCGAAAATCGCATTCAGCAGCCCGCCCGCCGCTCCCGGTGGCGGCGTCATCTGCGTGAACAGGTGCAGCGACATGCCCGCGAAGCCGTTCTTGAGCAGCGTATACAGGATCGCCCCCAGGAACAGCAGTCCGACGCCGGTCGCGCCCACGGACAGCGCCAGCGCCACGATATTGGTGACCTTGCGGCTGAAACGGCGTGTCATACCGATGCCAGCGCCTTGCGGTCCAGACGCCGCAGCATCAGCCGCGCCGCGCTGATCACGGCGAAGGTGATCAGGAACAGCAGCACTCCCAGTGCGATCAGCGAGGAGGTATACAGATCGCCGACGGCCTCGGTGAACTCGTTGGCGATCGAGGCGGAGATGGTGGTGCCGGGCGCCAGCAGCGAGGTGCTGACCCGGTGGGCGTTGCCGATGACGAAGGTGACGGCCATGGTCTCACCGAGGGCCCGGCCGAGGCCGAGCATGATGCCGCCGACGACGCCGGTGCGCGAATACGGCAGGACCACTTTCCAGATGACCTCCCAGGTGGTCGCACCCAGCCCGTAGGCCGACTCGCGCAGCACGTCCGGTACGGTCTCGAACACATCGCGCATCACCGAGGCGATGAACGGCAGCACCATGATGGCCAGCACCAGGGACGCGGTGAGAATGCCGATTCCGAAGGGTGGCCCCTGGAACAGTGCGCCAATGCCCGGCAGGACCCCAAGGTGCGCAATCAGCCACGGCTGCACGTGCCGCTGCAGGATCGGTGCGAAGACGAACAGACCCCAGATGCCGAAAATGATGCTCGGGACGGCGGCCAGCAGCTCCACGGCGACGCCGACCGGACGCTTCAGCCATGCCGGACACAGTTCCGTGAGGAAGATCGAAATGCCGAAACTGAGCGGAATGGCCACCGCCATGGCGATCGCCGAAGTCACGAGCGTGCCGTAGATCGCCGCCAGAGCCCCGAACTTTTCGGTGACCGGGTTCCAGATCTCGCGGGTCAGGAACTGAAGCTTGAAGTGCGACAGTGCGGGCCACGCACCCTTGATGAGGGCGATCGTGACGCCGCCCAGCAGTACCAGCACCAGTACCGCGGCGGTGAGGGTGGCGCCGCGGAAGATCTGTTCTCCCAGACGCTGCCGCGCCGCGTGGCGCGGTTCGATGACGAACGCAGTTGCCTGGTCCATTACTTCCTACCGAACCTGAAATGGCCCGGCGCCCCTTCAGGCGCCGGGCCCCGCTCTCAGGCGCGAGACGTTACTTCCAGACCGGAGCACCATGCGCGGTGATCGAGGTCTTCCAGGTGGCCTCCACCTGCTTGATCAGCGCGGGCGGCAGCGGCACGTAGTCCAGGTCGGCGGCCATCTGGGTGCCGTTCTTGTAAGCCCAGGCGAAGAACTTCAGGGCTTCGCCGGTCGCGGCCGGATCTGGCGGATTCGAGTATACGAGGATAAAGCTTGCACCGGTGATTGGCCAGCTGTTGGCGCCGGCCTGGTCCGTGAGGATCAGGTAGTAGCCATCCGCGTGGGTCCAGTCCGCGTTCGATGCCGCGGCCTGGAATGAGGCGGCGCTGGGGGCGACGGCCTTGTGCGCCTGGTTGATCAGCAGCACGTTGGCCATCTTGTTCTGCTTCGCGTACGCGAACTCGACATAGCCGATGGCGCCGTCGGTCTGCGTGGCCTGGTTGGCCAGACCTTCATTGCCCTTGGCACCGATGCCGACCGGCCATTGCACCGAAGTGGCCGCACCGATGTTGTCCTTGAACTTCGGGCTCTGCTTGGACAGATAGTCCGTGAACAGGAAATTGGTGCCCGAACCATCGGAACGGTACACCGGGGCAATCGCGGTCGCCGGCAGGGCCAGCTTCGGATTGAGTTTGCGGATCGCAGGGTCGTTCCAGGTCTTGATGTCACCCAGATAGATTGCGGCCAGCGTCGCGCCATCCAGCGTCAGCTGACCCGGGCCGATGCCCTTGATGTTCACGACCGGCACGACACCCCCGATGATCATCGGGAACTGCACCAGGCCGGAGGCCTTCAGTTCGTCGGGCTTGAGCGGCATGTCGGAGGCGCCGAACGTCACGGTCTTCGCCTTGATCTGCTTGATGCCGCCGCCGGAGCCGATGGACTGGTAGTTGAGGCCGGTGCCCGTCTGGGTCTTGTATGCATCCGCCCACTTGGAATAGATCGGATACGGAAAAGTTGCACCGGCGCCGGAAATGTCGGCGGCGTGCACCAGCCCGGTGAGCGCAACGGCGGCCGCGGCCACCATCACGCGTTGTACACTTGCAAGGCTCATAGTCTGCTCCTGAGTACTACATGAAATTTCGCAAAGTCCATCGCATCCAGCGCGCACCGGATCGGCACGAGGCGAACCGGCGCAGCCTTGGGCCTTGGCGCACCACGCAGCAGGCATTACATGACAGTATTGTGACGATCACATGACACCGGCCGGATACCGCGCCGCACCGAAGTTCCCTTAGACTTTCCCGGGGCTTACGCTGGCTGCGCTATTCTGTGACCGAAGCGATGTCATCCGTATTACAACCCCTCGAAATCCTGAAGTTTTTCGTCCACACATGTCCCGAACACTAGACCTCACACTGGATCTGATGGCCCGCGCCTCCGTGACCCCGGCTGACGGGGGTTGCCAGGAGGTCATGGCGGGTCGGCTCGCCGGCCTGGGCTTCACCGTCGAGAAGCTCAACTACGGCAATGTCGAGAACTTCTGGGCCCGCCGCGGCAGCACCGGGCCGGTGCTGTGCTTCGCGGGACACACCGACGTGGTTCCGACCGGGCCGCTGGAGGAGTGGCGCACCCGGCCCTTCGAACCGACGGTGCAGGACGGTGTGCTCTTCGGCCGCGGTGCGGCGGACATGAAAAGCGGCCTCGCCGCGATGGTGACGGCCGCCGAAGCATTCGTCGGGGCACATCCGGACCACCGCGGCACGATCGCCTTCCTGATCACGAGCGACGAGGAAGGGCCCTCGGTGGACGGCACCAAACGCGTGGTCGAGACCCTGCTGGCCCGGGGCGACCGGATCGACTGGTGCATCGTGGGTGAGCCTTCGAGCGAGTCGACACTGGGTGACACCGTCAAGATCGGACGCCGCGGCTCACTGTCCGGGCGACTCACGGTACACGGTGTCCAGGGTCACATCGCCTATCCGCACCTGGCCGTGAACCCGATCCATGCCCTGGCCCCGGCGCTCGCCGAGCTCACCAGCCGCGAATGGGACAAGGGCAACGAACACTTCCAGCCTACGACCTTCCAGGTCTCCAATCTCAATGCGGGGACCGGCGCTCCGAACGTCATACCGGGGGAACTGAAGGCGCGGTTCAACCTGCGCTATTCGCCCGTGCAGACCCTGGAGAAACTGAAGCAGACCGTCGAGGACCTCCTGCGCCGGCACCAGGTGAATTTCTCGCTCGAGTGGTACGTGTCCGGCGAGCCGTTCTATACCCCCGAAGGGCCGCTGTCACAGGCGGTCTGTGCGGCGGTGGCACAGGTGGCGGGCAAGCCGCCGAAGCTGTCCACCGGCGGGGGCACGTCGGATGGCCGCTTCATTGCGGCACTGGGCGCCCAGATCGTCGAGCTCGGCGTCATCAACGCGAGCATCCACAAGGTCAACGAGCACGTCCGGGCCGCCGACATCGACGATCTGCACCGGATGTACGTGGGAGTGCTGGAGCGGCTGCTCGGCTGACTTACCGCAGCCGCAGTGCCGGCGGCCGTCGCGGAATGTTGGCGATGACGCCGGTACCGCCGAGGATCAGGGCGCAGAACAGCACCCAGGCGGGCATGCTCAGCCCGAGGAAGGTCCAGTTGACCACGGCGCACTCGCCGCCGGCGTGCAGCACCTTCGCGATGACCGTCCAGACGTGGAACATCTGCATCAGCACGTTGAGCGGCGCGCCGCAGGCGGCGATGCTGCCCGGCGGCTGCATCTGGATGTAGACGTGCCGGCCGGCGATGCCGACCGTCGCCAGGGCCGCGATGGCGATCAGCGTGACGTAGACCCAGGCCCAGCCCCGTCGGCGCGGGTTGTGGATGCCGGCGGCGAGGAACACGATCCCGAGCGCCAGGACCGTGATGCGCTGAAAGATGCACAGCGGGCACGGTTGCAGGCCCTGCACGAATTCGGTGAACAGCGCGTAGCCCAACATCGCCACGCACGCCACCGCACCCGCAAAATTGATCAGCCTGCGTTCAAGCATCTGGGAATGATACTAAAGGAGGCGCCGCAGGCGATACCGGCCCGGGCTAGGGTGCGGGCTCGCCCCTGCCCTCGGCCTGACCCTGCGTGCGCTCACCCCGCAGTTCGCGTTCGACGTCGGCCAGATCGGTATGGCGCACGTCACGGCCGTGAACCATGTAGATGACGTACTCGCCGATGTTCTTGGCATGATCGCCGATGCGTTCCAGGGAGCGCACCACCCACATCACGTCCAGATGACGGCGGATGGTGCGCGGATCCTCCAGCATGAAAGTGATGGTCTGTCGCTGGATCGACTCGTATTCCTCGTCCACGGCGATGTCCTGGCGGGCCACCTGCAGGCCGGCCTCCGCGTCCATGCGCGCAAAGGCGTCCAGCGCACTATGCACCATGTCCTGCACCAGCCGCCCGAGATGCTTGATCTCGCGGTACTTGTCCGCCGGGCGCTCCATGGTCGCGAGGCGCGAGGCGATGTACCCGATCTTTTCGCCCTCATCGCCGATGCGTTCCAGATCGGTGATGGTCTTGATGATGGCGACGATGACCCGCAGGTCGCCGGCGGCCGGAGCGCGGGTCGCGAGGATGCGGCTGCACTCCTCGTCGATGGACACCTCCATGTTGTTGACCTTGAAATCATCCATGGCGACCGCTTCGCCCAGCGAGCTGTCGCCCTCGACGAGCGCCGAGATGGCCTTCTGCAGCTGCTGTTCGACGAAGCCGCCCATGGCCAGCACCCGGTTGCGGACCCGCTCCAGGTCTTCATTGAAGCGGCGGGAGATGTGGTGCGAAAGGTCTGCGGTTTCCATGGGGTGGATCATAGCCCAATGTGCGTGCGATGACTCAGGCCGCATCGGCCACCAGCGGCGTCACGCCCATCGACACCACCGCGCCGTGGGGCCAGCGCAGCAGCTGCAGGTCGCCGGCCCGGGTTTCCACCAGCGCCGAGCAGGATTCGACCCAGTCCCCGGTATTGGCGTAGACGGTGCCTTCGATGGTGCACAGGTTCGCACGGTGGATATGGCCGCAGATCACGCCGTCATAGCCCTGTTCGCGGGCCTGCCCGGCCGCGATGGTCTCGAATCGGCGGATGAAGCGCGCGCTGGTGCCGATCCGTCCCTTCAGGCGCTCAGTCTGCGGACGGTACGGCAGACCGAACAGGTGCCGCAGCGCGTTCACCCGGTGGTTGTACAACAGCGTGCCCTCGTACAGCCGATCGCCGATCCAGTACAGCCAGGCCGGACAATCCACGGCCTCGTCGAACTGGTCGCCATGCAATACCAGGAAACGCTCGCCGCGGCGGGTGCGGTAGACCCACTCGCGATGCACCTCGATCTGGCCCTGAAGCATGTCGACCAGCATCGAGAGCGCCGCGTCGTGATTGCCCGGCAGATACACCAGGCGCACCCCGGACCTGCGGCGCGCCAGCAGCAGACGCAGCACCTGCGTGTGTTCGTCGGTCCAGTAGAAGCGCCTGGCAAGGCTGAGCGCATCGACGATGTCGCCGCCCAGGATGATCGACTCGGCTTCGATACCCTGCAGGAAGGCGAGCAGTTCCCGGGTCCGCGCGCGTTTGAAGCCAAGGTGGATATCGGACAGGAACAGCGTGCGCACCCGCAACCGGCGCTCCTTACCAGTGCTGTTCATACTCCTCCGCCATAACCCATCGACGCAGGCTAGCCTCGGAGATCCCCGTGTCCGTGATGTGACAGCGGGGCGAACGTTTTCTTTCAGGCGGTGGCCGAGTGACCGAGTTCCGGCACCTGCGGGCCGCGCGCCGGAGAGAGTCGCTCGGGCGGGAAATGGCAGGTGAAGGTGCTGCCCCGACCCTGGACGCTCGCGATCTCAAGCGTTGCGCCATGCCGTTGCAGCACGTGCTTGACGATGGCCAGGCCCAGGCCCGACCCCCCGGTATCGCGCGCCCGTCCCGCATCGACCCGATAGAAGCGCTCGGTCAGCCGCGGGATGTGATCCGAATGAATGCCGATGCCGGTATCGGTGACGCTGAAATGGCCACCTTCCGCATCCACCCTCCAGAGCATCTCGATGGAGCCGCTCGGCAGCGTGTACTTCGCCGCGTTGTCGACCAGGTTCGAGAAGGCCGAGAGGATCTCGGATTCGTTGCCCATCAGCATCGCATCCGATGCCGCCCGCACCCGCACCTCCTGCGGATGTTCGGTCCGCGCCAGCACATCCTTGCGCAGCATCGCCATCAGCGCCGTGACATCCACGGGCGCGGAGTCGATTTCCTCCTGCGCGGCCTCCAGCCGTGACAGCTCCAGCAGTTCGGTGATGATGGTGGTCATGCGTTCGGACTGCCGGCGCATCTCGGCGATGGGCCCCTGCAGGTCCGCGTCCAGGGCCGGATCCTGGCTCAGGGTCTCCAGGTACCCCGAAATCACCGTCAGCGGCGAGCGCAGCTCGTGGGACGCATTGGCCACGAAATCCTTGCGCATCGCTTCCAGGCGCATCTGGTGCGAAACGTCCCGCACGAGCAGCAGCTGCTGGCCTTCTCCGTACGGCACGACCTGCAGCGACAGAAAGAGGTGATCCCCCTTGCCACCGCGCACGATGACCGGAGTGCTGAACTGGCCGGCGTTGAGGTAGCGCACGAATTCCGGCTGGCGCAGCAGATTGTCGATGCGCAACCCCAGGTCCGCGGGGCGCCGCAGGAACAGCAACTGCCCGGCCATGCGGTTGAACCACACGATCTCGTGCAGGTCATTCAGGATCACCACGCCATCGGGCAGCGCCGCGGTGGAGCGCTGGATCTGGCGGAACAGCTGCACGAAACGCTGCTTGTGATAGCGCTTGCGCCGGTGCAGGCGCACGATCTGGGTGACGATCTCGCCCCAGGCGCCGCCGATGTCCGGCGGCTCGGCGAAGCCGCGGTGGCGCACCCACCACTCGACGCGGAACAGGGTGACCAGCTGCCAGCACAGGTAGGCGCCGCCGGCCAGGGTCAACCCGGCCCAGGGACTGCCCAGGGGCCACCCCAGCAGCAGTCCCATCGCGGCCACGGCCAGCAGCCGCAGAACGATGTACAGGCCGACCTGAAAGCCACTCGACATACGGCGCTACACCCGCGAGATCTAAGCCGTACGCGCCGAGAATCGATACCCCGACCCGCGCACGGTCTGGATGAACCGATCGTACCCGAATTCCTCGAGCGCCTTGCGCAGGCGTCGGATGTGGACGTCGATGGTGCGCTCCTCGACGTACACGTTGCCGCCCCAGATCCGATCCAGAAGCTGATCGCGGGTATAGACCCGCTCCGGATGGGTCATGAAGAACTCGAGCATGCGGTACTCCGTGGGCCCCAGGGGCACCGTCATCTCGCCCACCAGAACGCGATGGCTGGCCTGGTCCAGGGCCAGACCCTCGAAATCGATGCGCTCGCCTTCGGCGGCCGGCCCCGTGCGGCGCAACACGGCATTGATCCGCGCCAGCAGCTCCCGGGGCGAGAAGGGCTTGGTCACGTAATCGTCGGCCCCGCCTTCCAGGCCCGCGACCTTGTCGCCCTCCTCCGATCGCGCCGTCAGCATGATGATCGGGACTTCCTTGGTCTCCCGGTCACGCTTGAGCGCCCGGGTCAGTTCGAGACCGCTCATGTCCGGCAGCATCCAGTCGACCAGCACCAGGTCCGGCCTGCGGTCGGCCAGCAACGCCCGCGCGGCGCGGCAGTCTTCTGCTTCGCGCACCTCGAAACCGGCACGTTTGAGGCCGAACGCGATCATTTCCCGGATCGGGCGTTCGTCCTCGACGATCAGGACTTGTTTGGATGGCATGAGTTGTGACTGTTCCCTGACGGCTCTATTACAGAGGCGGAACATTGCAGAATCATGACGTTGGCCCGAACATGTCAGTTGCGTGACGGCCTGGCGACATCGTTCCGCAGATAGACGGGCTGGGCCTGATCCGGGCTAACCGCCTGCCCGGCAAACCATCTTGGCACGGCCAGCCGCGCAATTTCCTGCGCCCGGGGGAGCAGGCTGTCATGGACTGCGGACAGCCGCGCGCCCAGTCGCTCCTGCAATCCGTGCCATACCGCGAAGCCGCGACCGGCCCCCAGGATCGGGGCGGGCAGCCCCGGCGGCAGCCTCACGGCGTCCGGCCGTCCGACCCCCTCCTCGCCCACGGGGACGGCCAGTCCATCGGATCCGCGCGCCGCATACCCGAAGTAGACCTCCTGCATGCGCGCGTCATTGCATATCACGACGCCCTGGGCGGCGGGCGCCAGATCCAGCGCCTGCTGGGCCACCGCCAGCAGGTCCGACACCGGAATGACCGGCAGCCGTGCCCCAAATGCCAGGCCCTGGGTCACGCTGGCCGCCAGCCGCACGCCCGTGAACCCCCCGGGGCCGCGTCCGAAAGCGATGCAGTCCAGCTCGTGCAACCCGGTCGAGGCGTCCTCGAGCACCCCCTGCACCAACGACAGAATGTGGGCGGAGTGGCCGGGACCGGGCGGCAGGTCCCTGACCCAGGTCTGCGGGGGCTGTGGCGGAACCTGCTGCAGCAGGGCCACCGAGCAGGCCTCGGTCGCGGTATCGAGCGCGAGGATCCTCACGAGGCCGCCTCGCGCAGCGGGCGTGGCGCATGGCGCTTTAGGAACTGCGTGACTTCCGCGAGATCCCGTGCGCGGCGCATCGGCGGCAGCGCGGCAAGCAGCGTGCGCCCGTAGGGACGGGTGCGCAGCCGCCGGTCGGCGATCATGACGACCCCGAAGTCCGCCTCGCTCCGGATCAGCCGGCCGACTCCCTGACGCAGGGTCAACGCGGCCTCCTGGAGCTGGTAGTCCTTGAAGGGGTTGCCGCCCTGGCGCTGGATATGTTCCACGCGCGCCTTCACGATCGGGTCGTCGGGCGAGGCAAAGGGCAGTTTTTCGATGATGACCAGCCGCAGCGCCGTTCCCTTGACGTCCACCCCCTCCCAGAAACTGGCAGTGCCCAGCAGCACCGCATCGCCGTCGTCGCGGAAGCCGCGTAACAGCTGCTCGCGGGGCGCCTCGCCCTGGACGAACAACCGGTAGCGCCTGCCCGCGGCGCTCCACAGCGCGCGCAGCCGCATCGCCGCCTCCGCCAGGGCGCGATGACTGGTGAACAGGATGAAGGCGCCGCCGCGGGCGGCGTCGATCAGCGGCAGGCTCGCCTCGAGCAGCGCGTGCACGAACTCGCTCGCCGCCGGCTCCGGCAGCCCCTCGGGCAGCCACAGCAGACTCTGGCGTTCGAAATCGAAAGGACTGGGGATGCGTACGGTCTCGGCCTCCGCGAGGCCGAGCCGGGAGGTGAAGTGGCTGAAGTCCTCCCCCACGGAGAGCGTGGCCGAAGTGAAAATCCAGGCACTGCGGTGTGCCTGCATCTGGGCCTGGAACCGGTTTGCGATCTCGAAGGGCAGCAGGTGCAGCACGAATCCCCGCGGCGTGCGCTCGGCGGAGCGCGCACCCTCGATCTCGGCCACCTGCGCGATCCGGTGCAACTGCGCCGCCATTTCGGTCACCCGGCCCAACAGCCCCTTGGCCGGAGTGTCCTCCGGCAGCGCCTCGAGTTCACCGGCAAGCGCGGCGACGGCGTGGGCGAGTTCGCCCGTGCGTTCGGTCAGCTCCGGCGGACACTCTTCCCAGGGTGTGCGGCCGGTGCGTGCCGGCACTGCCGCGTTGAGTGCGCCCATGGCCTCATCGACGGCGCTGAGCGCAAATTTCAGCCCTGTCGCCGGCGTGTTCTCGGTGCGCGCGGCGCCGAGCAGGTGGGTCAGGCCCCGCGCGCTGCACCTGGCGCCGAAGAACTGCATGGCAAGATCCGGCAGCTGATGCGCCTCATCGATCACCACGGCATCGGCGGTGCCCAGCACGTCGCCAAAGCCGTCCTCCTTCAGCGTGAGGTCGGCGAGCATCAGGTGGTGGTTGATGATCACCACCTGCGCCTCGAGCGCCTCGCGACGCGCCTTCACCAGATGGCAGCGCGAGTATTCCGGGCAGCGCGGCCCGAGGCAGTTGTCGCGCGTGGAGGTGATCTGCGGCCACAGCGGATGCGAGTCCGCAAAGTCGGTGACCTCCGACAGATCGCCCGTGCCCGTGCGTGCGGCCCAGGTCCTGATCCGTTCGAGAAGTCCCGCATCCGGGTCGACACCGCTGCGCAGGGCCTGCTGCAGCTGTACCTGTCCCAGGCGATGCACGCACAGGTAATTCCCGCGGCCCTTGAGGACCGCGACGTCGACCGGCATTCCGAGCGCCCCGCCCAGCAGCGGCAGGTCCTTGTCGTAGAGCTGATCCTGCAGGGTCCGGGTGCCGGTGGACACCAGCACCCGCAGGCCCGAGAGCAGCACCGGCACGAGGTAGCCGAAGGTCTTGCCGGTGCCGGTACCCGCCTCGATGACCAGGCTGCGGCGATCGCCGAGGGCATCGGCGACGCGCTGTGCCATGTGCAGCTGCTGGCGGCGGGGAACAAACCCCTTCAACGCCCTGGCAAGGCTACCGCCGGCATTGAAAATATCTTCTAAATCAGCTTCTTGCACCAAAATTTGCGACCAACATTACAGAATGGTTATGCGGATGCTGCACGTGCACGGCAAAAGTTGCATCATTGCGGGATGCCGGATCCCGTCCGGCCGTCGATATAATTGAAAGGTTAATGGATTCCCCGCTTCGCCGGCCAACCCCAACGCCGTCTATAACTGTGGCAAACCATAAAAAAGCCGTTGCGAAGCGGCGAATTCGACCCTTGACTTCATAAGGACTGAAACGCATGGCCACCGCTCCGCACGCGATCCTCCCGCTGTCGAAACTCTGCCCGGAAGTCACCGCCTGGGTGGAATCGGTCCGCAACCTGACCCAGCCCGCGGCCGTCCACTGGTGCGAGGGGTCGGCGGAGGAAATCGCGCACCTCACCCAGCAGCTGCAGGCGAGCGGGGAACTCGCGGAGCTGAACCAGAAGGAGTTCCCGGGCTGCCACCTGGCGCGCTCCAACCCCTCCGACGTGGCACGCGTCGAGCATCTGACCTTCGTCTGCACGCGCCACAAGGAAGATGCCGGTCCGAACAACAATTGGATGGCCCCGCAGGAGGCGCACGAGAAGATGCGCGCCCTGTTTGCCGGGTGCATGAAGGGCCGCACGCTGTACGTGGTCCCTTACTGCATGGGGCCGCTGGATTCGCCGCTGTCGCGCTACGGCGTGGAGATCACCGACAGCGCCTACGTCGTGCTGAACATGCACACCATGACCCGCATGGGTCGCCCCGCGCTCGAGCTGATTTCGCGCACCGGGAAGTTCGTCAAGGGCCTGCACTCCACCGGCGAACTGGATCCCAACCGCCGCTTCATCATGCACTTCCCCGAGGAACTGCTCATCGAGAGCTTCGGTTCCGGCTACGGCGGCAACGCCCTGCTGGGCAAGAAATGCCACGCGCTGCGCATCGCCAGCTACCAGGCCCGCACCGAGGGCTGGCTGGCCGAGCACATGCTGATCGTGGGCCTGCAGAACCCCAAGGGCGAGACCCATTACATCGCCGCGGCGTTCCCGTCGGCCTGCGGCAAGACCAACCTCGCGATGCTCATTCCGCCGGATTCCATGCCCGGCTGGAAGGTGTTCACGGTCGGCGATGACATCGCCTGGCTGCATCCCGGACCGGACGGCCGGCTGTGGGCCATCAACCCGGAAGCCGGCTACTTCGGCGTCGCACCCGGCACCAACCCGGAAACCAACCGCAACGCATACGAGATGATCCGCCATGACACGTTGTTCACCAACGTCGCCGTGACGGCCGACAACCAACCCTGGTGGGAGGGACTCAAGGAAGGCACGCCGGTGACCGACTGGCAGGGCCGGCCCTACGACAAGGACAAGGCCTCGGGGCCCGCCGCCCATCCGAATTCACGCTTCACCGTCTCGGCGCGCAACAACCCGGGCTACTCGCCGCACGCCGAGGACCCGAAGGGCGTGCCGATCACGGCACTGGTCTTCGGCGGCCGCCGCCGCACGCTCGCGCCCCTGGTGTACCAGGCCCGGGACTGGGCCCATGGCGTGCTGGTGGCGGCCTCGGTCGCCTCCGAAACGACCGCCGCGGCGACCGGCCAGGTGGGCGTCGTGCGCCGCGACCCGATGGCGATGCAGCCGTTCTGCGGCTACAACTACGCGGACTACTGGCAGCACTGGCTGAACGTGGGCGCCAAGCTCAAGAACCCGCCGGCGATCTTCCACGTCAACTGGTTCCGCCGCGATGAGCAGGGCAAGTTCCTGTGGCCGGGATACGGCGAGAACCTGCGGGTGCTCGCCTGGATGCTCGAGCGGGTGGCCGGCACCGCGGGTGCCGAGGATACGGCCATCGGCGCCCTGCCACGGCCGCAGGACCTGAACACGAAGGGTCTGGCTATCAAGCCCGAGGCGCTCAATGAACTGCTGCGGGTGGACCCGGCTCAGTGGCGCGCCGAGGTTGGTGAGTTCCGCAAGTATCTGGCGCAGTACGGCTCGCGGGTTCCGGCGGCGATGACCCGGAACGTCGATGCGCTCGAGAAGGCCCTGAGCTAATTCCCACACGGTGACTGCCGGGCCACGCGCGCCCGGCGGCCGCCTGCAGGGAGCCGCTAATCCTCTTCGCAGATGAAGCGGATGGTCTGGGGCGAATCCTGGTCCGGGAGCTTGCCCAGGCCGATCATCCCCTTGCCTTTGATCTGGACGCTGTCCCGGCGCACGAAGGCCTCGTCGCCGTCGTGGGACTGGACGAAGGTGCCGTTGGTGCTCTGATCGACGAGCACGAACTTGTGACGGTGCATTTCGATGCGCGCATGCAGGCGCGATATCAGGTTGCCCTTGACGATGACGTCGTTGTCTTCCGCGCGGCCGATCGCCACGGCCGGATGACGCTCGTCCAGCACGATTTCCCGGTCCTGGACCTGCAGCCGCAACCGCAGGCGCGGTAACGTGCTGTTGCTGAGGCCAATGGCCGGAATCATGCTGGTCACGTCCTCGGTCTGCCACAGGACCTCGTACAGCACGACTTCGTTGCCCTGACCCTTCAGCGTCGCGATATCGACCTGCCGCACCGCGGCCCGCCATTGCGGCGCCAGGCGTTCGACCACCGCGGCCGTCGTCATGATCTGCATGGCCTTGGCCTGACTGGTCATGCGGTTGGCGGTGTGCACGGTCGAGCCGAAGACGTCGCGGTTCTCCAGCACCACGGGGCCATAGTGGCAGCCGATCCGCAGGGACACCGGCTGCCCCTCCACCTTGAGCTGGGAATGGCGTGAGATCTGCTGCTGCATCTGCGAGGCCGCATTCAGGGCCTGATCGGCTTCGGCGAAGGTTGCCATGACCTCATCGCCCATGGTCTTGATGACCGTGCCCTGGTTCTGTTCGGTGGCAGTTCGCATCACATCGATGCAGATGGCCACCATATCCCGGGCCCGCAGGTCCCCCATCAGCTCGTAGAGCCGCGTGGAGCCCACGACGTCAGCGAACAGAATGGCCAGCTCGATATCTTTTCCCATGCACCAATCAGAGGCGGAACCGTGCCGGATGTGTCATAACGCAGTGGGCACCGATGCTCGGGATTATACGCAACTGAGGTATCGCCGCTACTTGACGCCCTGATCCGCTAGGGCCGCACGAGACCCGCTGCGGCGCGACGCAGAAGCTCGGGGCTGGCGTCCGGCGCCCGCGCGCCTTCGCTGAGCACTCGCCGGTACTCCCGGGCGCCGGGCTCCCCGGCATACAGACCCAGCATATGGCGCGTAATGCTCGGCAGCCGCTCCCCGGCGGCGAGCTCCCGGGCGGCGTACTCGGCCATGCGCTCCAGCACGGCGAGCCGTTCCGTCGCCGCAAGGCTGCCGCCCAGGGCGGCATGCAACTGCGTCAATAACCACGGCCGGTGGTAA
>Ga0335075_10003586_pt1 | contig 24535 bp, 24 predicted proteins | sample Lox_Sample_24_FD_206723 | JGI IMG/M metagenome (GOLD analysis project Ga0335075, IMG submission 206723) | Soil microbial communities from Loxahatchee National Wildlife Refuge, Florida, United States - Lox_Sample_2.4 | ecosystem: Environmental > Terrestrial > Soil > Wetlands | place: USA...
CTCGGCTGATGCGGCCGCGTCGACGACCGTGCCGGCGTGCAGGTCGGCGAGCAGACGGCAGAACGCGGCCGGGGTGGCCGTGCCGAGCGGCTCAGTGCTCGGCACCGACGGCCGCGGGTTATCGACCACCAGCGGAGGCGGCGCGTAGCCGATCTTGTGGTTCAGCCGGATGTCGTGGTAGCCGAGTGCGTCGAGCCCCTCATTCACCGCGCCGGGCCCGCCGAGCATGTCGATCAGCATGTTCGTGGCAGTGTTGTCGGATATCACGATCATGAGCGTGCACAGATCGGCGACGGTGCAGCGCAGGCCCGGCCGCAGAATGCTCAGCACGCCCGAGCCGCCGGCCAGGTCGGTTTCCCTGGTGACGACAGCCGCATCGAGGTCGATCCGGCTCAGCCGGCGCTGCCGCATGACCTCGGCGTAGATGGCGACCTTCACCGCGCTCGCGGTGCCGAACTCGTCATCGGGCTTCCAGGCCAGCTGCTCGCCGCTGTCAAGGTGCCGCGCGAGGAGGCCGAGGTGGCCTCCGGATGCTGCGGCCAGTTCGGCGACGGCAGCCACGGCCCGGCTGGCGGTGTCATGATCGATGCTGGTTATCAGCTCCGCCGCGGTCACCGGCGTGCTCCGGGTCCGGCCAGCGCGCGACCCGCTAGCTGGCCAGCGAACGCACCGCCGGAGATAGTGACTTTGCCATTGACCAGGACTTCACTAACGCCGGTCGAAAGCTGGTGCGGGTTGGCGAAGGTGGCGCGGTCGGCGATGGTCTCCGGGTCGAACACCACGACGTCGGCAAAGTAGCCTTCGCGCAGCAGGCCTCGCTGCCGAAGACCAAGTGTGGCCGCCGGGAGCCCGCTCATCCGGTGAATCGCGTCCGCGAGCGTCAGCACTTTCTCGTCTCTCGCGTAGTGGCCGAGTACCCTGGCGAAGCTGCCGTAGGCCCTTGGATGAGTTGGAGCCTGCAGAAACGCGCCCTCCGGCGCCATCGAGGCTCCGTCCGAACTGACCGCGACAAACGGGCGGCGCAGCGCCTGGCGAAGGTTGTCTTCCGACATCGAGAAGAACGCGGTTCCGACCCGTGACCGGTCGGTGGCGATCAGATCGAGAGCTGTATCGATCGGGTCGGCGCCACGCTCGGCCGCGATGTCAGCCAGCGTCCGGCCCTGGCAGTGCCGGTTCTGGTCCTTGGTGACCTGCAGGATCAGCACGCTCTCTGCCTCAGTCACGTCGCCCCACCGGTGCGAGCGCTGCAACTCAGCACGGATCTGGCCACGCACCTGCGGGTCGGCCAGCCGGTCGTACAACGCGGCTGACCCGCCCTCGTGATAACGGTCGGGAATGATGCTCGTGAGCCCGGTAGAACTCGCCGGGTAAGGATAGACGTCGGCGGTTACCGGCTCACCCGCCGCGCGAGCCTGCTCAAGTAGTTCGATAGCGCCGTCCATCTTGTCCCAGTGCTGCCGGCCGGCTGCTTTCAGGTGGAACACCTCGCCGCGCAGCCCCGCGTCCCGGCAGATCGCAAGGAACTCCTTGATAGCTTCGTGCAATCCGTCGCCCTCGCTGCGGATATGGGAGGCGTAGCAGCCGTTGTACTGCGCTGCTACCGCGCACATCTCGGTGAGCTCCGCGGTGCCCGCGTAGCTTCCCGGCGGGTAGATCAAGGCGGAGGCGATGCCGAGGGCGCCGTCGGCCATTTCCTCGGCGACGAGCGCACGCATCCTGTCCATCTCCGCCGCTGTGGCGGGCCGGTCTTCAAAGCCGACGCCGTTGATCCTGATGGTGCCGCCGCCGATGAACGACGCCACGTTCTGCGACGCGCCGCGGCGCTCGACGTGGTCCAGGTACTCGCGCAGCCTGGTCCAGGACACCTCGTAGGACAGTCCGTTCTGACTGCTCTGCAGCTCGGACTTCATTCGCGGCGTCAGCGGTCCCATCGAGCTGCCCTCGCCGAACACTTCGGTCGTTACGCCCTGGGTCAGCTCACCCAGTGAACGCGGGTCGTGCAGGATCGAGAGGTTGGAGTGGCTGAGGATGTTGATGAAGCCAGGGGAGACAGCCTTGCCGGTGGCGTCGATGGTGACGGCGGCTTCTGCGGGGCCGGGATCGGCTGAGCCAGGGTCCCGCGGCCGGATCTGCACCACCCGGTCGCCGGCAATCGCGACGTCTGCGATGACCGGGTCCGCGCCACTGCCGTCGTAGACTTCGCCGCCCGAGATGAGGACATCGAACACCGCGATACTCCTTTGCTCCCCGCGATACGGGGTTAGGCAGGACAGATCAATAGCTAACGCGGACGCAGGCGCGAGTCGAAGACGTCGCGCAGGGCATCGCCGACAGCGTTGAATGACATGACCGTCAGCAGGATCGCCACTCCGGGCGGATAGATCACCCACCAGTCGCCGGCGTAGACGTAGTTGATGCCAGTTGACAGCATGCCGCCCCAGTTGGCAGCGGGCGGCGGGATGCCGAGACCCAGGAACGAGAGCCCCGCCAGCGCCAGGACAGCGTCGGCGACCTGGAACGTGGCGTTGACCGTGATCGTGCCGATCGTGTTCGGGATGATGTGCCGGGTGATCATCCGGAACCTGTTGCCGCCCATCATCTGGACTGCCTGCACGTACTCTCTGGTGCGCAGGGACAGCGTCTCGGCTCGCACCAGCCGGGCCGGGACCAGCCAGGCAACCAGCCCGATCACCAGGATAAGCAGGACCGGGCTGGCCTGGTACACGGTGAAAAGATAGATCAGCAGGAACAGGGTCGGAATGGCCAGCAGCGCGTCCACGACGCGCATCATGAGCCCGTCGACCAAACCGCCGACGAAGCCAGATACCGCGCCGTAGCCGACGCCGATCACAGTCGCAACGATGGCGGCTGCCAGCCCGATCTCGATCGACGTCTGGCCGCCGAGCATCAGCCGGCCGAGTTCGTCGTAGCCCTCGTTGTCTGTCCCGAGCGGATGCGCAGCGCTCGGCGGTCGCAGCGAGGCCGGCAGATCGGTGGTGATCTGGTTCGAGTGATAGAAGAACGGGCCGGCGAACGAGAAGAGCACCATGATGATGATCACTGCCAGCCCGGCGAGCGCGCCCTTGTTCGCCACCATGGTGTAGGCGGCGGCACGCAACGGGCTGGCAGCCGGTGCCCGGCCGTCGTCAGCGGGTCGGTCTGCCGGCAGGCCCGCGCCGATGATGGCATCAGCCACGACTATGCCTCTCCATAACGGACCCGCGGGTCGACGACGGCGTACAACAGGTCAGCAAGTAGCGATCCGGCGACGGTGGCGATCGCCACGATGATCGTGACGCCGAGCATGACCGCGTAATCCTGGGACAGCGCGGAGTTCCAGAACAGCAGGCCGATTCCCGGATAGTTGAAGACGGTCTCGGTTATCAGCGCACCGCTGAGTATGCCGGGCAGGCTCAGCCCGATCAGCGTGATTATCGGCGCCAGGGCATTGCGGAAGACGTGCCGGTAGAGGACGGCACGGCGCGAGGCGCCTTTGGCTCGCGCCGTGCGCACGTAGTCCTCCGCCAGGTTGTCGAGCAGCGAGGAACGCAGGTACCGGCTGAAAGAGGCGACGCTGCCCAGTGCCAGCGTTGCCACCGGCAGCACCAGTCCGGCGGGATGTGCCAGGATCTCACCGACGTTGCCTTGCGGCGCTGTGGGCGGGAAGACCCGGATCTTCTCCGCGAGCAGCATGATCAGCATCAGGCCAAGCCAGAACTCCGGCATCGAGTACAGCGCGAACGCCGCCCCGGTGATGGCATAGTCGACAGGCTTGTTCCGGCGGACAGCCTGAGTGATCGCGACTGGCACGCAGAGCACCAGTGCGACCACGACGGCCAGGCCCACCAGGATCACGGTGGCCGGCAGCCGCTCGTTCAGCAGCGAAGCGACGCTCTGGTTGAGCTGGTAGGAGAAACCCAGGTTCAGGTGCAGCAGGCGGTCGATGTATTCGAAGTACTGAACGGGGAGTGACCTGTTGTACCCGTTCTCGATATCGAAGGCGTGCAACTGTGCCGGGCTTGCATGAATGCCCAGTATCGCGCGGGCGGGGTTGCCCGGCATGATGTGCGCCTCGATGAAAGTCAGGAACGAGACCAGCACCACCACGACCAGCCCTTGCAAGCATCGTCGCGTGACGTAGGCAATCATCGTGCTGGCACCCCGTTACTTGCTGAAGTGCCAGTACTCAGGGAAAGTGTCCGCGAACGGGTTCTGCTGGTCGGCCGTGTAGCCTTGCAGGCTCTTGAGCACCACCGAGTTGTTGCCCTGCTCCCAGGGCATGAACAGGGTAGGCAGTTCCTTGGTCACGTAGTTCTCGTAGGCCGTGAACGCCTGCGGGTTTGCGTTGTACTCGGTCTGCGCGACCAGCTTGTCAATCTCGGTGCCGACCGGGGCCGGCATGCCGGTCGTGCTGGTGGTGAAGATGCCCTGCCCGGTCGGGTACTGGCCCATGGTCCAGCCACCCCAGGTGCCAGCCTGCCAGTTGCAGGTTGCGGCGCCTGCCTTGCACACCGAGATCTCCGACGTGACCTGGTTGAACTCGCCAGAGTTGAGAGTCAGCGCGACGCCGGCCGAGTGTGCCGATGATTGCCAGGACTCCATCATCACGGCGAACCCGGGATCGCCGCTCGGGTAGAGAACCTTGAGCGCGAGCGCCTTTCCGGCCGCGATCCCGGCGCCGCAGTCGGCTGACCCGGTGCCTGGCCGTATGCACGTGTCGGTGCCGCCCGGATGGACTGCCCAGCCATGGGAGGCGAGCAGTTGCTTCGCCCCGGTCACGCTGTAGGGGTAAGGGTTCGACTTCTCGTACGAGGTTGTGTACGGGCTGGCCGGGGCTAGTGGCACCGGGCCGTAACTCGCGTTGCCCGCGCCATGCAGCGCATACTGCACATCCTGCGGCTGGTTCACCAGCTCCTGCAGCGCCTGCCGGATGTAGAGCTGACGGAACAGCGGGCCGTCGGCGGTGTTGTTGTAGTTGAGGTAGATGTTGTTGAGTCCGTAAGTGAGGGACCGGAATTCGCGGTAACCCTCGCTCTGCAAGGTGCCGGTCTGGCTCAGGTCCGCAGTGGGGATGGTCCCGGTCGTAAGGCCGGTCTGCGCTAGCAAGGCGTTGAACTCGGCGGTGTCGGATGTGAACGGCCGCTCGATGAACTCACTGAGCGTTGGCTTGACCGGTCCTGAGTAGTGCTTGTTGGCGACCATCACGATGTCGCCGCGGGTGGAGAACGACTTCAGCTTCCAGGGCCCGTCCACTACCTGCCACAGCGGATTCGTGCCGTAGCTGCTGAGCTGGCTGGACTGGCCGAACAGGTACTTGTACACCGCGACCGCGCCAGCCGGAGTCGCGTCGTAGTTGCCAACCTTCTGGCTAGCGGATGTCTTGTCCCAGGCCTGCTGCGGAAGCGGCGTTAGCAGCGCAAGTTCGTTGGTATCGAACCAGAGCGGGGCGTAGGACCTGGTCAGGGTCAGTCGCAGCTGCGTGGGGCTGAGTACCTGGAACGTCTTGACGTTGTCAGGGAAGTCACCGGCGGTGTACGGGCCGAAGTTGGTCTTGTTGGCCTTGATCAGGTTGAAGTCGAACTGAACATCCCTGGCTGTCACCGGCGTGCCGTCTGACCAGTCGTACTTCTTCATCGTGATGGTGACGACGGTGTCGTGATCGCTGTAGACCGGCGCGTCGGCGAGGCTGACCTCGTTATAGAGGCCGAACTCGTTACCCGGCTGGCCGCCGTACCAGAGCAGCGGCCGGTACATGAGCCACTGGAAGTCCTGCTCGTTGACGACCGTGTACTGGGAACCGTTGAAGATCGGGAAGATCTGATCAGGCGTGCTGCCCGCAGTCATCGGCACGATGGCAGTGGTCTGCGCGGTTCCGCCTGGCCCGCCCGACCCAGCGGAGGAGCAAGCGGCGAGCACTGCGGAACTCAGCGCGATCGCGCCAATGGCGGCGAGCATCCTCGGGCGCGGCCGGCCGTAACGGCCAGCCGGCGGAACTGGCTGGCGACGGTTGATCAGGCGATGCATGGCGGGTCCTTTCATCAATCGCAGCGCTGGCTTAGCGGCCGAGGTCGTCGGCAGCGGACGCCAAAGGTCGCAGCATCGGCAGTCACGGCAAGACAGGCTGATGTACGCCTATGTCGTGATAGGCCAAGAACCGTCCGGTGGCTGGTGTGAGTACAACATGATTCAAACTTTGAGGTCAAGGCTCATTCGCGCATCAAATCATTCAAATCTCGTGCGCGAGTGGACCTGCAGCGCCGGACTGATGCTGGATCGCCTAGTGATCAGAACCGGGCGGAAGCGAGCCTGAGCGGCTGTCCTGGCCGGGCTCGGCCTGCGGCCAGAACCGGAGCCATCGATCTGCTATCCCGCCGAATCGCTCGAAATGGGCGCGGCCAACCTCACCGAGAGCGCCAGCGACCGCGACTATGAGTGTTTCGGTGACCGCGACCGTCGGGGCCAGGCTCGGGAAGGGGGATGGCCCGGCTTCGTGGGCCGGCAGGATCGCGTCGGCGATGTCGGCGATCGGCGACAGCCACGCGTCGGTGAACAGGACGATCCGGGCCCCGGCGTCCTTCGCCGCCGCGGCAAACACCTGCGTGTCGCTCTCGTAGCGGCGGAAGTCGAACGCGCACAGCACGTCTCGCTTGCCGATGTCCGCTAGTGCCGCCGCGCGCTCGGCAGCGATGGGCGGAATCAGGCGCACGCCGGGCCGTACCTCTCGCAGGACGCCGACCAGGTAACCGGCGACGAGCTGGCTAAACGCGCCGCCTACGGCCAGGACGTGGTGCTGGGTGTCAGCCAGCAGCGCGGTAGCGTTCGCGAATTCGGCCGGGCCCAGGCTCTCCAGGCTGGCCAGCACGGAGTCGGCCAGGGCAGCTCCGCTGCGGCTGGCGAAGCCGGGCTCGGCTGGTGCCACCCGCTGCCGGCGATACACCTCTACCGGCGAAACGACCCGGGCGGCTATCTCGTCGCGCAACGCCTGCTGGAACTCGGCGTAGTTCTGGAAGCCCAGCCGCTGGGTGACGAAACGACTCACCGTGGGGCCACTCACGCCCGCGTGATCGGCGAGCTTCGCCGACGATTCGAGCCCGGCAGTGGGCGCGCCGGACAACAGCACCCTGGCTATCCGGCGCTCGGACGGCGAGAGTGAGCCGAGTTTCTGCCGGATGCGCTCGGCAATCCGCGACTTCTCGGCATCCGCGGGCGGCCGTCCGTCAGCGGGTGCGGCTGCCGCCACGGCGGCCCGTTTCTGTTCCATATCATTCATAAGGCCAGCTTGACCGACAATCGTGAATCATGTTGTACTCAGGGCGTGTCTGGAGCCATCGACGGGTCGCGCACGACTGCCCAGCTCAACGAGGCTCTGGCGAGAGCCGCTGATCGGTTCGGCACGCCCGTCTATGTCATGGACATGATCGCGGTGGCCGCCGCCGCGCGGCAAGTCGAAGCAGCGTTCGGCTCACCGTGGCTCCTGCACTACTCGCTGAAAGCCAACGACCTGCCTGCTATCGCCGGGTACCTGGCGGACCGAGGCTGGGGCGGGGCCGTCGTTTCGGTTGGTGAGTGGCAGCACGCGCGGCACGGCGGCCTTGCCAACCAGAGCGTGGTCTTCGAGGGGATCGGAAAGACCGACGCGCAGCTCGAGTACGCCGCGGCCGAGACAGCGGCAGGCCGGCCGCCCCGGTGGCTAGTCGTCGAGTCGGCAGAGGAGCTGGCCTGCCTGGCCGACCTCGCGACCGGATATCAGCTCGGCAGTGGCGGCAGGCCTGCCATCGATGTCTTGCTGCGGCTGAATCCGGGAGTCGAGCCAGAGACGCGCCGCGAATTCGCGGTCGGATCGCCAGCCAGCAAGTTCGGCATTCCTGCCGCCGAGATCAGCGCGCTGGCGCGCAGCGCCGCCGCGGGATGTCCCGGCCTGACGGTACGTGGCATACACGTGCACGTCGGCTCAGCGCTCACGGACGTCCGAGCGTGGGCGCTGGCTGGTGTCCGGGCGACCAGACTACTGGCAGACATTGCCAGGTACTGCCCGCGGGCCGACACCGTTGACTTCGGCGGCGGATTCCCGCTGCCCGGATCGGGTCGCCCCGGCCCCGCCCAGTTCAGGGACGCGCTGCGGGACGCACTCGCTGGGGCCGGCCTGTCGCTGCCGCCCCGGCCGGCGATCGAGCCCGGCCGCTATCTCGTCGGGGGGGCCGGCTGGCTGGTGAGCCGGGTCTTGCATGTGCGGCAGCCGCAATCCAGCGGGCAGGAAGCGCGGGTGATCCTCGATGCCGGCATGACCGAGCTGATCAGGCCGGCGTTGTACGGCAGCATGCATCGCGTGCACGCGCTGCGGCCGGACGACGACTGCTTGCGGCCGACCGCAGTCGACGGGCCCGTCTGCGAGATGACCGACTCGTTCGGCACTCATCAGCTGCCGTCACTTGCTCGTGGCGACCTGGTCGTGATCGAGCAGGCGGGCGCGTATGCGGCATCATTCACCTCGCGGTATAACGGCAGGCCGCATCCGGCTGAGGTGCTGTTGTGGCACGGCGACGAGCTCGAGTCATGCGAGCGACCAGCAGTGCAGGCGGCGCCTGGCTGGCTTTCCGAACGACTCCCGCCGGCCGAGAGGAGCCTGGTATGAGTAGTCCACTGGACGGTGAGCAGCGGCCGGTTTCGCTGCGCCGCCCGCCTGCACTGAGGCCAGGCGACAGGGTCGCGGTGCTGACGATCAGCGGCCCGGTGAATCAGGACGCGCTGCCGGCCGGCCTGGACGCGCTGCGGTTCGCCGGGCTCGAACCGGTGGTCTACCCGTCGGCGCGTGACACAGGCAGCTTCCGCAAGTACCTGGCCAGCGACGACGATCAGCGGGCTGGTGACCTGTGCGCCGCGCTGTCCGACCCCGGCATTGCCGGGATCCTCTTCGCCTGCGGCGGGTACGGGGCGCAGCGCACGATTGAGGCCATCGACTGGGACAGCCTCACCGGCCTGGAGCCCAAAGTCCTGGCGGGCTATTCCGACGTCACGGCGATCCTGGAAGCTGTGGCGGTCAAGCTGGGCTGGAGTTCGCTGCTGTCGACCATGGTGGCTACGTCAGGCGTCCGGCCGCATTATTCGTTCGGCTCGATGCTCAGGACGCTGATGCGCCCAGAGCAAGCCATGGAGATCTGCTACCCCGACGCGCTGCCGATCCGGGGCGGTCGGGCGCGCGGACTGACCTTGGGCGGCAACCTTGCCCTGCTGGCCAGTTCCATCGGCACCGACAGCTGCCTGCCCGCCCGCGGCGGCATCCTGCTGATAGAGGATGTGGACGAGGAGGACTACCGCCTCGACCGGATGCTCACTCAGCTGCGGCGCTCGGGCTACCTGGCGGGAGTCGCCGCGGTGATCACGGGCACGTTCGACGGCTGCGGTGAGCAGTCCGCGATCGAGGAGATTCTCGCCGAGCGGCTGGGCGACCTCCGGGTGCCGGTGCTCGCCCGGGCGAATGTCGGCCACGGTTGCCCGTTGCAGGCGTTCCCGATTGGCGTGTCCGCCGAGCTCGACGCCGATGCCGGCACGCTGACCTTGCTCGACCCGCCGCTGCGGCCCGGTTATGCCGAGGCAACGGCCAGCCCCGTCCTGAGCCGCTCACAAGGAGCGTCATGAAGATCCTTATCTCCGCAGACATGGAAGGCGCGACCGGTGTCACCTGGCCGGCTGACGTGGAGCCGGGCACCGAGCAATGGCAACGCTGCCGCGCGATGTTCACCTCCGATGTCAACGCGACGGTCGCCGGCTTCTTCGACGGCGGCGCGACTGAGGTGCTCATCAACGAGGCACACGCCACCATGCGGAACCTCTTGCTCGAATCCCTGGACGAGCGCGCGGCAATGCTGACCGGCCGGCACAAGGACCTCACCATGGTCGAGGGCATTCAGCACGGTGACGTCGACGGCGTGGCGTTTGTCGGCTACCACGCTGGCGCGGGCACCGAGGGCGTGCTCGCGCACACCTATCTGGCCAACTCGATCACGGCGGTGCAGGTGAACGGAGAGCCGGCCAGTGAAGGATGGCTGAACACGCGGGTTGCCGAGCAGTATGGCGTCCCGGTGATCTTGGTGACCGGCGACGATCGCGCGTGCAGCGACGCGGCCAGTTACGCGCCGTCGGCGTACACCGTCGCAGTCAAGAAGTGCGTGAGCCGGTATGCAGCTATCTGCACGCCACCAACGACGACAGCCAGGGCAATCGCGGCTGCGGCAGCGAAGGCGACGGCCCTCGCGGTCCGCCAGCCGCCGGCCCGGGCTTCGGCGTTCCGCGTCAGCGTGGAAGTCGACGCCGCGCAGCTGGCGCAAGCCGCGGCCATCGTGCCGGGAGTGGAGCGGACTGGCGTGCGGACGGTCGAATACCAGACAACTGAAGCGACGGAGATGATCCGCTGCTTCAAGACAGTGTGCACGATGATCTCGGCGGCGATTGAGGCCAACTATGGCTGAGAGGCCAACTATCGCTGAAACCCAGGCCGAGCAGGAAGTCGTGCGCTTCGCCGCCGACCTGATCGCGATAGATACCACGAACCGTGGCGGCGGCGACTGCTGCGAGCGCCCGGCCGCCGAGTACGCGGCAGCCCGGCTCGCCGAGGCTGGCCTGGAGCCGCAGCTGCTGGAGGCCGCGCCCGGCCGGGCGAACGTCGTCGCCCGATGGGAGGGAACGGGGTCAGCCGAGGGTGCGCTGCTCTTGCATGGCCACCTGGACGTCGTGCCCGCGGCGCCGGCAGCCTGGTCGGTTCCGCCGTTCGCGGGGGAGATCCGCGCGGACGAACTCTGGGGTCGCGGCGCTGTCGACATGAAAGGCGCGGACGCCGCAATGCTGGCCCTCGTCAGGGACTGGGTGCGGGCCGGCCGGCGGCCGGCTCGCGACGTCGTCATCGCGTTCACGGCAGACGAAGAGGACACCGCCGCCTACGGGGCGCAGTGGCTGGTCGACAAGCACCCGGAGCTGTTCGAAGGCTGCACCGAGGCGATCAGCGAGTCGGGCGGCTTCACCTTTCACGCCGGACCGGACCTGCGGTTGTATCCGATCGCGTCAGCTGAGCGCGGGACCGCCTGGCTGCGCCTGACCGCGCGCGGCACGGCAGGGCACGGTTCCAAGCCGAATCCCGCCAACGCGGTGGCCAGGCTGGCGGAGACCATCACCAGAATTGCGGAGTACCGCTGGCCGGTGCGGCTGATCCCGACAGTGCAGGCCGCCATCGACGCGATCTCGGCAGCGGTCGGCGCCGATACGTCGAAGTTGGACCGTATCGCCGCCGGTGACGATGCCGTAGCGCTGCTAGCCGAACTCGGCCCGGCCGCTGCGCTGGTGGCCGGCACGATCCGCAACAGCGCTAACCCGACAATGCTCCAGGCTGGCGAGAAGGTGAACGTCATTCCGGCCGAGGCGGTCGGATACGTAGACGGCCGGACACTGCACGGGCACGAGGCCGAGTTCAGCGCCACGATAGACGAACTGACCGGACCCGGAGTGACCTGGGAGTACGCGCATGCCTCGCCGGCTTTGGAAGCTCCCGTCGACACGCCGCTTGTTCAGGCCATGGCGGCGGCGCTGGTCGCAGAAGATCCAGGCGGTATCCCCGTTCCCTATTGCATGAGCGGAGGGACTGACGCCAAGGAGTTCAGCCGGCTCGGCATCAGCTGCTACGGCTTCACGCCGCTGGTGCTGCCGCGCGGCTACGACTACTACGCCATGTTCCACGGCGTGAACGAGCGCGTGCCGCTGTCTGCGCTCCGCTCCGCCGTGCGCGTCCTGGACCGCTTCCTTGCCAGCTTACACTGAGCGGTCCGGTGAGCTGACGCGGTCGTTGCAGGCCGGTCTCAGCGCGATTGTCGGTGCCCCGCATGTCCTGACCGGAGTCGCTACCGCGGGTTACTCAGTCGACTGGACTGGCCGCTTCCGCGGCGAGGCGGTCGCCGTGGTGCGGCCGGCTGACACTGAGCAAGTCGCGGCGGTGCTGCGGCTATGCACCGACGCGGGGGTCGCGGTTGTTCCGCAAGGCGGTAACACTGGCCTGGTCGGCGGCGGTGTGCCGCTGCACGGCGAGCTGGTGCTGAGCCTGACCCGGCTGAACCGGCTGGGCCGCGTGGATGCCGACAGCCGTCAGGTGACAGCGGGTGCCGGAGTCACGCTCGCGCAGGCTGCGAACGCAGATCCGGCGCTCGACCTGGGCATCAAGATCGCGAGCCAGGACAGCGCAACGGTCGGCGGCGCGATTGCCACGAACGCGGGAGGTACGAGGGTGCTCCGGCACGGATCGATGCGCGCGCAGTTGCGCGGCGTCGAGGCTGTGCTCGCGGACGGCAGCGTCGTTGAACATCTGTCCGGGCCGGTCAAGGACAACACTGGGTACGACTACGGGTCGCTGCTGGCTGGCTCGGAGGGCACCCTGGCTGTCCTCACCAGAGCGCGGCTGCAACTGGTGCCGCGGGCGGCAGAGCTGTGCACCGTGCTCATCGGCTTGCCCGGGGCTGCTGACGTGCACGACCTCGCGCAGCAAGCCGTGCGGGAGATACCGGGGCTGCTGTCAGCGGAGTACTTCACCGAGGCCGGGCTGGACATACTGATCGAGCGAGTCGGTCTCGCCCCGCCGCTGCCCGAACCGGCTCATGCCTACCTGCTGCTGGAGGCTGACGGTCCCGCGGCGCCCGCCGGACTGGCGGAGCTGACCGGCGACCGGATCGCGGCAGTGGGACAAACAGCGGCGCAACGATCGAGACTGTGGGCCTACCGGGACCGCCTTCCTGAGGCTGCCGCGTTCCTCGGCACTCCGATCAAGCTCGATGTGAGCGTTCCCGCGGTGCACTGGGTGGAACTGGCGGCAAGTGCCGCAGAGGTGGTAGCTTCCGCGGATCCCGGCGCGAGGGTGCTGACCTTCGGTCACGTCGCCGACGGCAACGTGCACATCAACATCGTGCCCGCGGCACCCGCCGACGGGCGGCACGAAGATGCGGTGCTGTCGTTCGTTGTTAGCCGCGGCGGCTCTATCTCTGCCGAGCATGGCATCGGCGCGCTGCGCGCGCCGTGGCTCGGGCTTGCCAGGTCTGCGGCGGAGCAGGATCTCTTCGCGCGGATCCGGTCAGCGCTCGATCCTGCCGGGACGCTTAATCCGCACATCCTGCCGCGCCGGGATCGGCTGGGTCGCTGAGCGGGAGCGTGATGTCCAGGGTTGTGCCGGCTCCGGCCGGGCTGTACAGCTCGAGGTGGCCGCCGAGAGCTTCGGCACGGTCCTTGAGCCCGACTAGGCCGGAGCCGTGGCTGAAGGCCGCGCCGCCGCGCCCGTCGTCGTGGACGCGCAGGTGCAGGACGCCATTTCCTTCGGCCAGCTCGATGTCGGCGGTGGACGCTCGGGCGTGTTTGGCGGTGTTGGTCAGGGCTTCGGCGACGGTGTAGTAGGCGGCGGTCTCGACCGGCTCGCGCAGCCGTCGGGCGACCTGGATGTCCAGCCGGACGGGAACGGCGGATCTGCGGGCCAGCGTTTTGATGGCCGGCTGCAGTCCGCCGTCGGCCAGGATGGCCGGATGCAGGCCGCGGGCGATCTCGCGTAGCTCGTCGAGCACGCCGTCCAGTCCGGCAGCCACGCCGCCCAGTTGCTGCGCTACTTCGCCGGTCCCTGACTGCGCGGCGGCCTGCGCGGCGCGCAGGTTCAGGGCCAGGGAGACCAGGCGTTGCTGAGCGCCGTCGTGCAGGTCGCGTTCGACGCGACGGCGGGTGGCGTCGGCAGCCGCTACTATCCGCGCGCGGGACGCGGTCAGGGCAGCCTGAGCCTCGGCATTGGCGATCGCGGTGGCGGCCAGTTCGGTGAACCCGGCCAGTCGTGCCTCGGTGCCAGCCGGCAGCGGCCCGGCGCGAGAGGCCACGATCATGACGCCCCATAGCTGCCCTTCGACGCGCACCGGCGCGCCGACCGCCGCGCACAGGCCTAGTTTGCGGACGAGGTCCCCGATCGGGCCCGAGGTGCCGGAGTGGTCATCGATCCGCGCGGCTCGGCCGGTCTCCGATACCAGCGTCGCCACGTCCCGCTCGCCGAGCGGTGCCCGGCTGCCGACGTGGAAGGGCGCGGTGGTGCTGGTCCACGCGCCGACCACCGTTCTCGTGCCGTCCGGGTCATACCGGGCCGTCGCCGCGTAGTCGGCGGCCAGCAGCCGTCCGGCTTCCTCGGTGACGGCGGTGAGTACCTCGGCCGGAGGTGCCGCGCGGGCGACCAGCGTGGCTACCCGGCGCAGCGCGGCCTGTTCGTCGGCGAACCTGCGCAGTTCGACGCGGGCCTGGGCGTTGGCGATCGCGGTGGCGGCCAGTTCAGTGAACCCGGCTAGCCGTGCCTCGGTTCCGGCCAGCAGCGGCTCTGACCTGGATCCCACGATCATGACACCCCACAGTGCTCCTTCGACGATGACCGGGACGCCGACCGCGGCGCGGAGGCCGGCTACCCTCATGGCGGCCTCCGCGATCGGGCCCGAGCCGTCGGCGTAGTCGTTGATCCGGGCCGGCCGGCGGGTGTGGAACACCTCGGTCGGCACGTTCTGCCCGCCCAGCGTCATCGTGTCGCCGACCGGGAAGGTCGGGCCGCTACTGCTCCACGCTGCGATTATCGTTCTCGCGTCGCCTGGGCCATACCGGGCCATAACCGTGTAGTTCGCGCCCAGCAGCCGCCCGGCTTCCTCGGTGACCGCGGCGAAGACTTCCTCCGGCGGCGCCGCCCGTGCAACCAGCACTGCTACCCGGCGCAGCGCGGCCTGCTCGTCGGCGAAGCCGCCCAGTTCGACGCGGGCCTGAGCGTTGGCGATCGCCGTGGCGGCCAGTTCAGTGAACCCGGCTAGCTGTGCCTCGGTACCAGCGGGCAGCGGCTCCCGCGCGGACCCGACGGCCATGACGCCCCAGAGGCTCCCCTCGACGCTGACCGGCACGCCGACTGTCGCGCTCGCCCCGATCTCGCGGACATGGTCAGAGATCGGGCCCGAGGCATCGTCGTAGTCGTCGATCCGGGCCGGCCGGCGGGTCTCGAACACCAGCGTCGGCACGTTCCGCCCGCCGAGCCTTAGCCGGCTGCCGACGGGAAAAGGAGGGCGGTCGGCGCTGCTCCACGCGGCGACGAGCGTTCTCGTGCCGTCCGGGTCATACCGGCCCATCATTGCGAAGCTGGCGCCCAGCAGTCGCCCGGCTTCCGCGGTGACCGCGGCAAAGACCTCGCGCGGCGGCGTCCCGCGAGCCACCAGCGTCGCCACCCGGCGCAGCGCCGCTTGTTCTCCCGTGATCCGGTCGTTGCCAGCTGGCCCTGGCAAGGCAGCCATCTTCCGGAGTCTAGCTGCGTTCAGATTCTGCCTGGTCAGGAGCCCGTTCGGGCCGTACCGAGGGCGCCGGCGGCACCGTTCGGCTGGCCTCAGGAGTAAGCGAGTTCCTCAGGCACGCGCGCACCCAGGTGCTCAAGCAACGCGGCCACCTTGTGATCGAGGTCGAGCCCGACCTTGGTGATCTGCGGAGTGTTGAAGCTGCCGAAGCGAGAGCTGGGCTGATCCAGCGTAAACCAGGTATTTGTGTCGGCGTCTTCGAAAATGGCTGTTCGCAGCGGAGCGTAAAGCAAGATGGCAGGGTTGTAGCGATACATGCGCTCCGCAATGGTGTGGTTGCCCATTAGATATTCCACGCACCGGCCCCTGTCGCCCGCCAGTCGCATGAGCGCGGTGAAGTCGGCGCTCCAGTAGAGAATGAAGTCGTGCGGGGCATTGTCGGCCGTTGCGCTGAGTATGTCCGGCCAGCTCGCCTGCTTCTCGACAAGTCCGGCGAAGCGCTCGTGCTGAAAAACAGGGACAGCTGTCTCGTATCGAGTCCTGAACTCATCGAATGATGCATCCACTTGGACCGTAATCCGCCGGACAGGATGCTGGACGATCTCGATCGTGCCGTCCGATGGCTGCGGCATGGTGCCTCCGGATTGCTCGTATTCGTGTCGGTGACACGAATACACCTGAGAATCTTTGCCTCGTCGGCACCATTGCTGCCCATCCCGGCCTGCCGGTACACCACGCTGACTCCGCCTCGCTCGTCACGGTCGGCGAAGCGAATCGCGGCGAAACGCCGATATCGCCAGCGCGCTAGGGTGAGATTATGGCGGAGAGACTGGCAGCCGAGCGTCTTGTGTTGCGGGGATGGGAAGCCGGTGATGCTCCGGCTGCGCTCGGTGCCTATGGTGACGAGCAGGTCGCACGGTGGCTGTCCCCGCCTTTGGACCGTGTCCCGGACACAGACGCGATGCGGGTGCTTCTCGAGCGCTGGATAGCCGAGGACGAAGGGCTGCTGGTGCCGGCCGGGCGCTGGGCGATCGAGCGTCGCGAAGACGGTCAGGTGGTGGGCGGAGCCAGCCTGCTGCCGTTGGCGCCCGACGAGGAGTTCGAGATCGGCTGGGCGGTGCATCCGCAGGCGTGGGGTCATGGCTACGCGACCGAGTCCGGTCTGGCTCTTGCGCGCTGGGCCTTCGGCCAGGGGATCGAGCAGGTAATCGCTCTTGTGCGGCCGGCGAATACGCGCGCCGCCGCGGTAGTACGCCGGATCGGCATGGAGTGGGTCGGCGAGACAGAGAAGTATCACGGCCTGCGGTTGCAGGAGTACCGGCTCAGACCAGCAGACCTGCCCGCCGGGCATCGCTAGCGGCGTCGCGGCGGGATCCCCGGCAAGCTTTCCCCGGCGAGGTGCTGGTCGCTGGCAATTCGGCGGAGCAGCTCCGTGAGCTGCCCCTGCTCGGTCTCACTCAGCGATGCGCCGAACCCTTCCTGGTGGACGCGGCCCGCCTCGCGGATCTTGGACAGCATGTCCCGCCCGGCCGGGGTCAGGTAGAGCGCGTACGAACGCCGGTCCGCCGGATTGCGCCGGCGCTCGATGAAGCCGCGGCCTTCCAGCTCGTCTACCAGGAAGACCATCTGAGTCGGGTTGAGCCCGATCAGCTCGCCGATGACCTGCTGGGCCTTTCCCTCGTTCGCGGCCAGTCTGTAGAGCATGCCGGCTTGCCGCGGCTCAACTCCGAGTGGAGCGAGCTGCTTTGCGAACTGCCTGGCCGCTTCCATGCCTAGTTGCACCAGCAGGAACGCGAAACCGCCGTGCTCCGGCATCGCCGGGCGGGCCTTTGCCTCGTCGCTCATGGCGTTATACTATCGCCGTACTAGATAGTCTCCTGATGGAGATAATCGCGCAATGAGAACAATCAGCGTCAGCGTCAGAGACGGGAGGCAACGGCAATGACGATGAGCGGCACCGCGCTGCGCCGTCGCGCCGCGGGGATGTCTGAGCGGCAGCTTGCAGCGCTGCGCGGCAACACGTTCGGCGCGCTGGCGATGCTAATCGTGCAGTTCGCGATCGGCATCGTGGTCAACCTTTACGCGACGATCCCGGCCAGGGATACCGGCAGCGGGATCTTCGGCGCGATCGGCCGTGCGCTCACCAACGGACCGGCGTCGCTTGCCACGCATGCGGGACTCGGCCTGCTTATCGTGCTCGCCGCGGTCGCGCTGGTGGTGAGGTCGATAGTTACCAGGCACACCGCCAGCATCGTGCTCTCGGCGATCGGACTGGCTGCGATCGTCGCCGCGGCGCTCAACGGCGCCCGGTTCGTGGCGGACGGCGGGCCAGACAGCGCGTCACTGGCGATGGCGCTATCCACCGCGGTTGCCATGCTGTGCTACGCGGTCGGCCTGCTCCTGCTCGGCTTCAGCCGGCCGTCATCGGAGCAGCGCCCCGGCTAGCTACCGCGTTGAGGCCAGTGGCCGTGTAGCCGGGTCGGCGGCGTTGAACCGGATGGCGGAACGCAGCGTGACGCGGACGACGCCGAGTACGTTCGGGTCGAACACGAGTCGCGCGTCGTCGCCGGTGAGGGCCGCCGCCGCGGCGGGGCGGCCGGTGATGCCTGCGTTGTTGATCGGCCGGTCGACGCGGCCCACGTGCTGCCCGACGTCGGCGGCGGCACTGGCGACTGACGCGTCATCCGTGACGTCGATAGGGACGAAGCGCAGTCCGAGCCGTCCGGCAGCAGCCTCGCCGCGCTCCTTGTGACGCGAGCCCACTATGACGGTGTGGCCGACCCCGGTCAAGGATCTAGGGGCGCGGCGGCAGTTGCTGGAGTGCCCAGGTGTTACCGTCCGGGTCGGCGAAGGTAACGAACGAGCCCCAAGGCTGAACGTCGATTGCACTGGCTTGGACACCATGAGCAATGAGCGAGTCGCGGGCCGCGGCCACATCGGCCACTACCACCTGCACGCCGCGCTGCGAGCCGGGTGCCATTTCGGTGATGCCGGTGCCCATGACGATGGAGCACGCTGATCCGGGCGGTGTTAGCTGCACGAAGCGCAGAGTGTCACTGACCTGATGGTCGTGGTCGGCGTTGAAGCCAACCTGGTCGACGTAGAAGGCCTTGGCGCGGTCGACGTCGCTGACGGGAATCGCCACGAGCTCAATTTTCCAGTCCATGATGCCGACGTTATCCGGTGGGTCGGACAGTCGTTGCGGGCCCGGCAACCGGCGTCAATCGGCCAGCGCCAGCGGATCGGACCCGTGTTTCAGATCCGGCTATTACGGCCTGCCGGGGCCGTTGCTGCTGGTGCCGGCAGGCTGCGGCCCCGTCACGGCGCGCTCAGAAGGCTTGGCGTTCACGGCGCTGGCGCTTGTCATGCCGGAGTGGCCGTGGTGTGCGCTGGCATCGCCCCGGCGCCGACCGGCGCAGCTCCCACAGAACGGGCCAGGACCGGAACGCGCGGCTGATAGGGCCAGGTCCGGGCAAGTGTCGGTAATGGGCCACGGATCTAGCATCCGACCCATGGCGATGATTTACGACGTTGGTTCGTGTCCGGAGCCGATACCAGATCGAGGTAGAGCCCCCAAGCGCGCCGTTCGCGCTTCCGGGCACTCGCACGGCATCCAGCCGGCCGTGTTGCCCACCTCATCCTGGGCATTACGAGCGGGTGAGCCTGCCGAGGGGAGATGCCGTGTCGCTGAGTATGAGCCGTGCCGAACGGGAGGCGTTCCTAGCCGAGGTACACGTAGGCGTTCTGACCGTGTCTGCCGGGGAGGGCAGGGGGCCGCTAGCTACGCCCGTTTGGTACAGCTATCAGCCAGGCGGTCGGGTCAGCATGACCACGGGCGCGGACAGCCGGAAGGCCAGGGCGATCGCTGCGGCTGGCCGTTTCAGCCTGTGCGCTCAGGACGAGACATGGCGGTACAAGTACGTGACCGTGGAGGGGCCCGCCGTCATCGAACCCTTCGAACTGGCCGAGGCAGCCGCCATAGCCCGGCGCTATCTGGGCGCCGAGGCCGGCGATGCCTGGATCGCTGCTAATGCAGATGGCGACAACGTCGCGATCCGGATGACGCCCGAGCACTGGCAGACCGCCGACTTCGGCAAGGCCGTCGGCTAGCTACACAGAGTTCCCTCCGGGACATACGCCTTACGACGAGTTGTCGTGGGCAGCATCAATACTCCGATCACCGCACAGCCGGTGAGTCAGTACCTTGCGGTGCTGGAAGCGGGAGACCAGCCAAGGCGCCACGAGTGCGCCGGCTAGTGGCGCAAGCAGATAGGCGGGAAAGAACCTGAATTGCCCGGCGAAGACAGCTGGGCCGAACTGGCGGGCGGGGTTCACGCATCCGCCGGTGACGGTACCGAGGCCGACAATGGCCGCGCCGATGAGGCCGCCGACTAGCCATGGCACCCGCGGGGCTAGCCGAGGTACTGACAGGAACACGCCGACCAGCACGATGATCGCTGCCATGCTGGCGCCTTCTACCAGGAAGACCATGCCGTTCGACCAGCCTGGCGCAGGTTTGAGAGCGGCGTAGCCGACCGCGGGCTCGGCGAGAGACGGTCCCCATGCTGCACGCGCCAGCAGCACGCCCAGCAGAGAGCCCATTAGCTGAGCGGCCGTGTAGGGCACGACACTCCATCCGGGGAAGACCCCAAAGCGCCACATGGCAAGCGATATGGCGGGGTTCAGGTGCCCGCCTGACACCTTGCCCAGCGGGCAGACGATTAGTCCTGCGAGCAACAGCCCTACGATGACGCCGACCAGCAGCAGCTCAAGGTGAATTCCTGGGACGGCGCGGGAAATCGGGGATGCGCCGATGAACCAGCGAACCGCGCTGGCGACGCCAAACAGCAAGATGGTCGTGAGCACCGCTTCATACGCGCTGCTCCGCAGCAGCCGACTCAGTGGCGGCAACCGGGGACGAGCCCGAGCCTGGCCGTCCGACGTCGCTGGCTGGCCTCGCACCGCCACTCGATGACCTGGCGTTCGATTCGGCATAGTCGGTCGGGCTGCGCGCGGGCCGCCCGGACGGCGGCGTATACGCCGTGTGACCAAGCTAACACGGAGCGGGTGAGAGCTACGCCGACCCCCACGGGGACGTTCCCGTTATGACCAACAGCCTGTACCTGCTGGGCGCGTTGCGCCCAGCGGCCCGTCTACTCACCGGCTCCACCTACGCCGTGCTCGGCTACGCGGCAGTGCGATAGCCGGGCCCGCGCGTCGGGGAGGCGGCCACATTGATGGCCGCTATGCGCCCTCGTCCTGGCGGGCTCGATGATTCCGACCACTTTGGCCGCCCACCGGCTCTGGACAGTCAAGGACCCGGCCCTCCGCAAGCAGCAGGTCCAGTTCCACAAGAACCTGGCCATGATCGGCGGGCTGCAGTTCACTGCGCTGGACTAGCCGCGAGAGTCCGGTCGCCCGGCTTTCTCTCACCGCATCGTGGATAGGGGAGCGGCGGATCGGGGGAAGAAGTACAGCAGAAGTCGGGTGGTGCCGCTGACGGCCGGGATCGACTGCCCTGACTCTGGCCGGCTTGATGGCGGAGGCCCGGCGATATCCAGGATGGCTGGACTATCGCGGGGGAGCTGTGATGGCAGGCACGGTGGCTGCGCCATGGTGGCAACAGCGAAGATCAACTGGGTGCGCCAGTCAGCGGGATTCCGGGTAACTCGCTGAACGGGATCATGGAAGCGGCGCGCCGCTTCGGCACTATCAGCTGACAGCATCTCTGGCATGAGGAAAGGGCCGCAGGCCGGGGTCGCCATGAAGCTTGTCGCTATAGGGGCACATCCCGACGACATCGAGCTGGGTTGTGCTGCCCTCATCAAGAAGGTAACTGAACTCGGGCTGGCCGAGGTCTACCTGATCGTGCTTACCGACGAGGGTAAGGCGAGGACCCGGCGCCGGGAGGCGCTCAACGGGGCGCGCTCAATGGGCGTACCCAAGCGCCGAGTGCTCTTTGCCGGCATACCTGATGGCCGGGTGCGCGTATCGGGCTGGTCAGTCGAACGAATGCGGCAGATAACCTCAGCATGGGGCATCGTGCCTGACGTGATCATTACTCACACCGAGGCTGACTCCCACAATGACCACGTGGAAGCGAGCAGGATAGCCCACGCGGCTTTCCGGCAATGCGCCTTCCTGCATTTCTCGATTCATCTATCTGCCGAACTCGACCGGTTCGAGCCGCGCCTCTTCATCGACTTGGCACAGGACTCCCTCGAGTCGAAAGCCGCGGCAATTGCGTGTCACTCTTCGCAGGAGAACCGCCTGAAGGGCGTAGACCTGACAATACACGAGCAGATACTCGGCAACTCTGCCGGACTAAAGCGCGTCGAGGCATTCGAGGTCCGCCTTCCGGGCCAGAACCAGACCCCGGCTAAGGAACTCCTGGCGCTTAGTGACTCGCCGTTTCACAGATTCTGGTTCCCCATCATGACTGCCGCGGAGCCGATCACTATCTTCCACGAGGGGTACTCACAACCAGGAGCTCCGATTGACTGGCCGACAGGTCACGAGAACGTTGGCCGGGAGGCTCTGCGACAGGCATTCAACGACCGATGGCTGCCCAAGTCACCATTGCGCGAGCGAGCTTCCGACGAAGCGGACGTGATGGACAGCCTGAACGCCAACAGCGTCGTGCTGGTGGGTGGCGCAGTTAACAATGTAGCGGTGCGCAATATCTACAATCGCATGCATGGCACCGTCTGGGCGATTGACTATGATGTGCCGCGCACTGAGCCTGCGTATCTTCTGAACCGGGGTACAGGGCTACGCTATTATCCGCGCTTCGACGGCTCTCACTCGGCCGAGGTCGATTACGGAGTTGTCTCGAGGGTAACAAATCCGTTCAGCCCGAAGCGGAAGATAGTCTGTGCCGCAGGTGCGACCGGATTCGCCACCCGCGTCGCGCTTGAGCTGCTGGCGGAGGCTAGTCCGGCCGGGCTAGTCGCACGGCACTTCGACGGTGCGAAGGACACTCAGATGGCCTTCTCGGTCGGTGGTGAAGGCCAGCATGTGGAGATTCTTGACGTCCATTACGGAAGGTAGCGGAGATGGAGATGCGCCGTCCGGCACGAATAGTCCTGGTCAGCGGCCATGCATTTGGTGCCGCAGCATTCGCGGGCATCCTTTCGTCAGATGCGTATCTCGACGACCAGCTGGAAGTATCGGCGGTTATCGGCTTGCGAACGGACCAGGCGGCCAAGACGGTGGGCTACCGGTCGCTAGCGCCATTGGCCGCGGAGCAGCAGTTGCGGTACCTTGACGCGCCCGATGGCCGGCTCAGGGGCCTGATCGAGCTGATCAGCGGTATCCAGCCGCACTACATTCTGGTGATCGGCTGGTCATCGATTGTCTGTCCGGAGGTTCTGCGCATCCCGGCTGAGTCCGCGGGCGTGATGAACGATGGCATTCCGGATGGCTTCGGCTGCATCGGGATGCATCCGACACAGCTTCCGGAGGGCCGCGGGCAGGCGCCCATACCCTGGACGATTATCAAGGGCCTCAAGCACACTGCACTCAGCGTCTTCTTCCTGGAGGATGCGGCGGACACAGGTCCAGTTATCGCTCAATACCCGGTTGAGGTAAGCCCGCGAGAGACTGCGTCCTCACTCTTTTACAAGATGGAGCACGTCCACTTCCGGGCGGGCGCCGAGCTCGCGGCAGGCCTTGCGGGCCGGTCGGTGACGGGCAGCAAGCAGGACGAGTCTGCCGCGTCGGTTTGGCCCCGACGAAGGCCGGACGACGGCGAGCTCACCTCGGCCATGACAGGTGAGGAGATCGACCGGCAGGTACGGGCGCTTCTCGGGCCGTACCCCCGAGCGTTCGTGACCTCAGAAGGCAGCCGGATACCGGTGCGAGGCGTCGTGCCGCTCGGTTCGCCGCCCTCGGATCGTCGACTAGTCCGGGACGCGGATGAGTCTCTGTTGCCATTCCGCTGCGCCGACGGCATGGTCGGCCTCCTCCCGGACTGGAGCCACGAGCTGCCGCCCGTCAGGCGAATGGCGGAAGAACCGATATGAGTGCTGGCGCGCGGTGCCTGCAGCGGGCCGGCGCGCCATGTTTGAGTTGCCGAGGCACTGCAGTTGCGCGCGGGCTGCACCGATGCCGGCTGTGGCGGGCGGGACCAGCCGAGGATCCGCTCAGACTGACGGCGTGATCACGCTGGCCGCGCCATCACGACGCCGGGCGATCAGACAACCGCTGTTCGAGTCTCGCGGCTACCTCCCGATACCGGGCCACCGGGATGAGATGCACGCCTGCGAACGCGCCGGAGTCCCGGATCTGCAGCACGAGATCACAGGCCGCCTCGACGCCTGCTAGCCGGTCTGCGCCTGCCTGGCGTGCCAGTCCGGCCGGAATCGCGATGTCCGGGACGACGGCTCCGAGCCGCTGGGCATGCGATTCGCTGGCCAGCACGATGACGCCGGCGTAGACGGGGATATCGACTGGATTGGCGTCCCGCCACCGCAGCAGCGCGTCAAGGGAGAAGCTGACCTGCACGAACAGGAAGTCGGCCGAGCGCTTCCAGTCCGGCAGCGGGCGCAGCGCCGCAGCGGCGCCGACTCTGAACGGCTGCGCCGCGGCGAAGGCCGGATCGGCCGGCAGCGCCCGCACCTCGTCCATCATCGCCCGCACGGTGAGCTCACCTGTGCGGCTGCCGGAGCTGGGCTTGTCGCCGTACACAAACAAGAACTGGTCCACGTGATACGACGCCGCGGTCAGCAGGTCTCGCCGGAATCCGAGCAGATTCCGGTCCCGCGAGTTCAGGCAGGCGATGCTCCGGCCGCCCATAGCTTCCACCTCATGGGCCACGGCAACGCTCGAGACGGTGGCCCGGCCCAGGTGGTTGTCCGGGATCAGGAAGGTATCGGCCACCTTGCTGAGCGTGCCGATCTGATGGCGGACATGCATGAGGTCTGGCCGGGTCGGCGGCTCGATCTCGCAGACAACCTCGAACTGTGGATTTGGCATTACCCCAACCTAAAGCCGGCTTGCGGACTGCTGCACGAAGTCGGCATCGGGGGCAGTTTCCTGCTGGTCCTTATGTCGCGGGAAGGCACAAAACATCGTATCTAGGACGTCGCTACGACAGGTAGAGTCCAGATCTCGCAGCGAGGTTACGCCCGGTTAAGCCGCGGTCGGTGGTGCGTGGCTGTGGAGTGTTTTGGTGCCGTCGGGGCTGGTGGCGGTGGTTGTTCCGTCGGGGTGGAGGGTGAATT
>Ga0335075_10003587_pt1 | contig 24535 bp, 21 predicted proteins | sample Lox_Sample_24_FD_206723 | JGI IMG/M metagenome (GOLD analysis project Ga0335075, IMG submission 206723) | Soil microbial communities from Loxahatchee National Wildlife Refuge, Florida, United States - Lox_Sample_2.4 | ecosystem: Environmental > Terrestrial > Soil > Wetlands | place: USA...
CGGTGTTCGACTACACCAATGACGATGTCGAGCTTGAGCGGCAGATCGCCGCGCTCGATCCGGCCGATGTCGAGGGCTATCGCCGCTTCCTCGATTATTCTGCAGGCGTCTATCGCGAAGGCTATGAGAAACTGGGCGCGGTGCCCTTTCTCGACTTCAAGTCGATGCTCCGCGCGGGCCCCAGCCTCGCCCGCTACCAGGCCTGGCGATCGGTCTATTCGATCGTTTCCGGCTATGTGAAAAGCGAGAAGCTGCGCCAGGCCTTGTCGTTTCACACCCTGCTCGTCGGCGGCAATCCGATGGCGACCAGTTCGATCTATGCGCTCATTCACAAGCTGGAGCGCGACGGCGGCGTCTGGTTCGCCAAGGGCGGCACCAACAAGCTGGTCGCCGGGATGGTGAAGCATTTCGAGCGGCTGGGCGGCACGTTGCGGCTCGCCGATCCGGTCGAGGCGATCGAGACGGACGGATCGCGCGTCACCTCCGTGCGGACGCGCAGCGGCTGGCAGGAGACGTTCGACGCGGTCGCGACCAATGGCGACATCGTTCAGAGCTACGACCTGATCCGGGGTCATGCGCGTGGTCCCGCGGCGGCGGCGAAGCTCAGGCGCAAGCGCTTCTCTCCGTCGCTCTTCGTCGTGCATTTCGGGGTGCGCGGCACATTCCCGGAGGTGCGGCACCACACGATCCTCTTCGGCCCGCGCTACAAGGGCCTGCTCGGCGACATTTACGACAATGGCCGGCTCGCCGAGGATCCGTCGCTTTACATCCACCATCCGAGCATCACCGATCCGACGATGGCCCCTGAGGGTCATTCGACCTTCTACGCGCTCGCGCCGGTGCCCCATCTCGGCAATCTGCCGGTCGACTGGGAGGCCGAAGGACCGCGCTATCGCGACCGCATCCTCGAAATCGTCGAGCAGCAGCTGGTGCCGGACCTGCGCGAGCGGATCACGACGATGTTCCATTACACGCCGCAGGATTTCGAGACGGATCTCGGCGCGCATCTCGGCTCCGCCTTCAGCTTGGAGCCGCTGCTGACCCAGAGCGCTTGGTTCCGCGTCCACAATCGCGACGACCAGATCCCCAATCTCTATTTTGTCGGCGCCGGCACCCATCCCGGGGCGGGCATTCCCGGCGTGGTGGGCAGCGCCAAGGCCACCGCCGGACTGATGATCGATGATCTGGCTTAGGAAAGGGCGCGCTTTCTGACCGCAAAACCGGAAGCCACTTTTGCGGAAAGCGCGCGCGGTGAACGCGCCTCTCTGGTCGCCGAGGCCGAGCGGACGATCCGCGAGGGCTCCAAGTCCTTCCGCTTCGCGAGCAACCTGTTCGACCAGCCGACGCGCGAACGGGCGTGGCTGCTCTACAGCTGGTGCCGGGCCTGCGACGACGTCGCGGATGGCCAGACGCTGGGCCATGGCGCCGTCGCGCCAGCGGATCCGGAGCGGCGCATCGCCTTCCTCCGCGAGACAACGGAGCGCGCGCTGGCCGGCGAGACGACTGGCCTCGCGCCGTTCGACGCGCTGCGCGTCGTCGCGGCGGAATGTGCGATCCCGCGCCGCTTCATCGACGATCATCTCGCCGGCTTCGCGCTCGATGCCGAGGGGTGGCAGCCGCAGAGCGAGGACGATCTGCTGCGTTATTGCTATCATGTCGCCGGCGTCGTCGGCTGCATGATGGCGGTCCTGATGGGCGTATCGCCGGACGACGAGGACACGCTCGACCGGGCCTGCGATCTCGGCCTCGCCTTCCAGCTCTCCAACATCGCCCGCGATCTCGTCGAGGATGCTGGTGTCGGCCGGGTCTATGTGCCGGCGGAATGGGGTCCCGCCGATCCCGCCGACCGCAAGGGGCTCGCCCGCATCGCGGAGCGGCTGGCGAACCTCGTCACGGCTTACGAAGCCTCCGCCCGCGTCGGCGCCGCCCGGCTCCCCTTTCGCGCGCGCTGGGCGGTGCTCTCGGCCGCCGACATTTACGGCGCCATCGCCCGCCGCGTCGTCGCGCGCGGCGAGACCGCGTGGGACAGCCGCACGGTCATCCACAAGCCGTCGAAGCTGGTGATGGTGATCAACGCCCTTGTGGAATGCGGCGACCAGCCCGCCGACGTCGATCGTACCGGCCTCTGGACGCGGCCGCGAGAACCGCGGCCATGACGCCCTGCTTTCGGGCCGAACGCATAGACATCACGACCCTTGCAGTTGATGCGATCGTGAATGCCGCCAATTCATCTCTTTTGGGAGGCGGCGGCGTCGACGGCGCCATCCATCGAGCGGCAGGACCGGAGCTCGTCCATGAATGTCGCCTTCTCGGTGGTTGCAAGACGGGCGACGCTAAGATCACCAAAGGCTATCGACTTCCTGCTCGCCACATCATCCACACCGTCGGTCCAGTGTGGCGCGGAGGGAACAATGGCGAGCCTGATCTGCTCGCATCCTGTTATCGCCGCAGCCTTGAGGTTGCCGTGGCCAACGGTATCGGCACGATTGCCTTCCCGGCAATCAGCTGCGGAATCTTCGGCTACCCCGTGCCGGAAGCGACAGACGTAGCGATTTCGACGCTTCTGGATTTCACCCGCACGGATACGTCGATCCAAAAAATCGTCTTCGCGTGCTTCAGCGACGACATACTCGTAGCCTATGCGGATCGATTGCGGCGCGCACAGCTATAGAGAAGGCCGGTTCGCCGCCACGGGTGCGCGTACGCCTGCTCGCTCGCGCCGCTTCAGTTCCGCCTTCAACTCTTCGGGCTTCGGTGCCCAGAGGAAGCCGAAGCTGACCGTGCCCTCCTTCGTCTCGACTGCATGGTGGAGACGGTGGGCCTGGACGATGCGCTTCATATAGGCGGAGCGCGGCACGTAGCGGTGATTGAGGCGCTTGTGCACGATGACGTCGTGGAAGCCGAAATAGATGGCGCCATAGGCCGCGATCCCTGCCCCGACCCAGATTGCCCAGCTGCCCCAATCGAGGTTCACGCCCCCGAAGATGAGCGTGATCGACGGGACGGCGAAGATCACCGCGTAGAGATCGTTCGCTTCCCAATTTCCGGTGCGGGGGCGGTGATGGCTCTTGTGCAGGAACCAGCCGGGACCGTGCATGATCCAGCGGTGCGCGACATAGGCGACGCCCTCCATCACGAGGACGGTGCCGAGAAAGAACAGGGGGCCGGACCAGAATGTCATGGTCCGGCCCCTATACGCCCGGGCGGCAGATTCGCGCGACTATTTCGTGCGAACCGGCACCCAGCCTAGAAACGCACCGTCAGCCCGAGGCTGAAGCTCGTCCCGACATCATAGGTGTTGATGTCGATGCGGTTGTCTCCGAATTGCTGGAACTCCTCATAATCCTGGCCAAAGATGTTGCGGGCCTCGAACTTGAACTCGGCATTGGCGCCGAAGACCGGGACTTCCTGACGCAGCACGAAATCGACGCGCAGGCCGGGCCGCTCGATGATGTCGGGCTGGCGCAGCACGCCCTGGATCGGGCCACGATTGGTGACGCGCTCGCTGGCGTAGCTCAGCAGGAAAGTCGCCTGGCTGAGCCGCTCGGTATCCTCGATGCCGACCTGCAGGTTCACCAGATGGTCGGACTGGCCGGTGAGCGGCGCGCCGTCCTGGAACAGCAGGTTGGACGCCACCGGCTGGAGATCCGGACCGACGATGACCGAGTTGTCGGCGCTGATGCTCGACTGGGTGTAGGTGTAGTTGCCGATCAGGACCAGGCGTCTTGTGTCGAAGAAGCCGCCGCCCAGGCTGTCGAGCGGGAAATAGGCCTGCGCCTCGATTTCCGCGCCGTACAGCTCGGCCTCCGGCGCGTTGGCGAAGCCGGTGCGCAGCTGGCCGCCACCGGCGAAGAAGGCCGCGGCCTCGATCGGATTCTCGATCTGCTTGTAGAAGCCGGCGACGGTAAGGCGCTGGTCGCGCGCGAAATAATATTCGTAGCGCGCCTCGAAATTCATCAGCTCGCTGTCCACCAGGAACGGGTTGCCGGTGAATTCGCGATCAGATTCGAAATCCTGGTAGATCTGGGGCGCGAGCTCGCGGAACTGCGGCCGGGCGATCGTTTTCGAGACGTGGAGGCGCGCCTGCATCTGCGGCGCGAAATTCCACGTCACGGTCGCGGCGGGCAACCAATAGGCGTTGGAAAGCTGCGTACCCGCCAGCGCCGCCGCCCCGACCGGCTGCACATTCTGGTCGGCATCCTCGTAGCGCACGCCGACCGTCGCCTCGAGCCCGTCCATCAGGTCGCCTTGCGCCTGGACATAGCCGGCATTGACGGTCAGGTCCGCCTCATAGGCGGCGGCCCCTTCCGAACCGGAAATGTCGCGCAGCTCGATGCCGTAATAATAGACATTGAAGTCGGAGAGCAGGTAATCCGGCCGCTCCTGCGCGACGCTCTGGTCCAGCGCGCCGTTCGGGCGGAAATACTGGAACTGGTAGCGCGACGAGGTCCGCTCGGTACGCGTGTAATTGTAGCCGGCCGACAGGATCAGCGAAGTGTCGCCGGGAACGCGATAGGCGAGGTCCGCCGCGCCCGAATAAACGTCCTCGTTGAGGTCGCTGAACGCGATCGTCGCGAACTGGCCGCTCGACGAGAGGTTGTTCACATAATCGTCGACGTCGCCCTGGCCGACCGTCGAGGGATCGCCGTCGCCAAGGTAAAAATAGCCGATGTCGCGCTCATAGGGGGATTCACGCTGCGAATTGGCATAAGCGGCGCGCAGGTCCAGGCTCACATCGCCGAAGCGGAATTCGCCGACGAGCTGCGTGTTCATCAGCTGGCGTTCGAACCAGTAGCTGTTCTGTTCGATCAGCGACGGCGGCAGCGCCGGGTCCTGATCGGCGACATTGCGGTTGAAGCCGGAGCGCAGCCGCGCCTGCTTCAGCGTGTCGTGAATGTAGAGGTTGGTCCAGCGGATCTCGTGCTCGCCGAACTCCGCGCCAATGCCGAGCAGGCCATTGACGATGATCCGGTTGTCGGTGGTCACGCTCTGGAAGCTGGTCTGCGGCGTACCGGCAAGCTCCGGATCGAGCGAGGTCTGCTGCAGCGCGTCGCGCGTCCGCCAGCTGTTGCTGTAGCCCGCGGATGCGACGAAGCCGATCCGGCCGTCGCCGATATCGAACGACGTACCGCCGTTGAGCTCGGCCGAGAAATTGGCCGGGATGTTGCGGTTGCGCTGGATGACCGTGGTTTCGGCATTGCTGAGGCTCGCCGCGAAACCCTGGCGCTGCTCGCTCGTGGTCTGGGCGAAGGTGCCGTTGACCACTGCATCGCGGAGCGCCGTCGGGAAGCTGCGGGTGCCGTCGTCATAGCCAAGCCAGTCGAGCTCGCCGCCTTCATAGGTATAGCCGAGGTTGAACGTCGTCTCGGTATCGCCGCTGGTGCCGAGACCGATCTCGAAGAAGGTCTCGTTCGGGACAACCGGCGTGGTGAGGTTGATGACGCCGCCGCCGAACTCGCCGGGATAGGCGACCGAATAGCTCTTCTGGACGAGCGAGCTCGAAATCACGCTGGTCGGGAAGATGTCGAGCGGAACGACGCGGCGCAGCGGCTCGGGGCTCGGCAACGGCGAGCCGTTGAGCAGCGCCAGGCTGTAGCGGTCGCCGAGGCCGCGGACGAAGACGAAGCCGTTGCCGACGACCGAAAGACCGGTGACGCGCTGAAGCGCGCCTGCGATGTCGCCTTCGCCGGTGCGGGCGATATCCTCGGCGGACAGGACGGAGACCACCTGCACCGACTGCTGGGTAACATCCATCGTCCGCCGGCCGGTGATGACGATCGCTTCGTCATTGGCGAAGTCCGCACCGGGGGCCGATACTTCGATCTGCCGCTGCGTTTCCGGCGGGCTTGCGTCCTCCGTGGCCGGTGCGCCCTGGCTCGCGCCAGCGCCAGCCGCGGCGGCATCCGTCTGGGCAAGCGCAGCGGGTGCCACGAGCGCGCTCGTGAGCATTAGCCCGGCGAGCATGGCAGTGTGTCTCATATAGTCCCCCGAGGAAGAGCGGTTCGGGGCGGCGGCGCCGGCCGCCGCCCCTGTCGGTGCAGTGAGTGGAGACGCCGGATCAGGTCGTCGGAATGGCCGTGCAGCTGCCGTTCGAGGCGCCGAAATTGGCGTAGCCCGAATTGCAGGCCCAGCCGCCGAACCAGGTGTCCGACGCATTCTGGACGGCGCCGATATAGGTCACCGCGGTCAGGCGGTTCGGCGCAGCGGTGTTGGGCTGGCCGGTGCCGGCGAACGGATCGGCGTTGAACGTCGTCGGGTCCGTCGCCGCAACGGCGTTCTCGTTCGCGCCGTTGATGAAGACGTTGCTGAGCGACGGCGTATAGGCCTGATTGTTGTTGTTCGTGCCGGTGCCGAAGATCGCCCCGATCGTCGCCGTGGTGACGTTGCCGTCATCGCGGAACGGGTTCTGGCAGGCGAACACGACCGAGCGGAACGTCGGCGCGCCCTGGTCCTGCAGGGCCGCGTCGGCCGCGCGGGTCGTGGTGCCGGCCGTCTCGTCGATGTCGAGGCAGGCGCCGGCGGGGCTGATCACGATGCTGTTGAGCAGCGCATAATCGGTGCCGCCGCGCAGCAGGATCGCATTGGCGCCGCTGCTTGAACGGTTGCGGACGAAGGTCGCGTTCGACACGCGGGTATATTGACGCGGCAGCGCATCTTCGTTGCCGCCCGTATCCGCCTCGATCATCGAGTCGCCGTCGCCGGTCGGCTTCTGGATGCCGATCAGGAACTGGACCGTGCCACGATAGCCGAGGTCGGTGTCGAGCGCGTCATCGTCCGCGCCGGTGAGCACCAGATATTTCAGGTTCGGACGGCCGCCGAAAATCTCGATACCGTCATCCGAGCTGTTGTGGACCTGGATATGATCGAGCGTGGTGAGCTGGCCGACGCCGCCTAGGGTCAGGCCCTGAAGCTCGTTGCCCGGCGCAATCGCGAAGCCCGAATAGCGGATCTGCACATATTGCAGGGTGCCGCTGTTGTCGTTCGGAGAAGCGCCGCCGTACAGCGAGCCGGTCGTGCCTTCGATCACCTGCTGACAGCCGACCGAGCCGCCGGGAACGCCCGTGTTGCAATCGCTGATCGGCGCGCGGCCGAGAAGGATGATGCCGCCCCAGAGACCCTGGGTTTCGTCCGTCGCGGTGCCGGCAATGTTGGCGCGCGCCGTGAAGATGATCGGGTTCGCAGCGGTGCCGACCGCGTTGAGACGCGAGCCGCGATTGACGACGAGATAGTCGTTGCCCGACGAACCGAACAGGACCGCACCCGCCTGGATGGTGAGCGTGACCTGATCGCCACCGGCGAGCGTGCCGTCGCCGCCGACATCGGCGCCGACATTGACCGGGCCGACCAGCGAGTAAGCGACGCCCGGAATGTTCTGGATCGTCGTGTCTTCGGTGAAGCGGCTCGGCAGCTGGCAGGCGCGGCGCTGGCCGACGACACCGCCATCGGTGGTGCCGGACGGGCAGCTTGCGGCCGGCTGGCCCGGGCCCGGGGGCGGCGGGGGCGGCGGCGGGCCCGCGGGGGGCGGCACCACGATCACATTACCCTCGCCCGGCGAGGCAATATCGTCCGCGCCGCAAGCGACGAGCGGGATGACCGTGCTGATCAGGAGAAGTGCGCGTAACGTCGACATTCGAATGCCCCCTTTGTTGAGACGTTCCATGGGCAGCGACTCGCATTCGGGCGGCCGCTTTCGAAGCCGGGAGCTAGGGGGCTATTGTGATGCCTTTGTTACAGGACCGAAGTAATTTCATTGTTATTATAATGACTTAAATCCGTAACCGGAGAGTCATTCGTGCGTCACATGACGCTCGCCACCCCTCGGTGGGGGCGAAAGCTCGTGATGCTCAGAAAGGGAAAACAACGCAGGCCTGCGAGGCATGCGGACTATGTTCAGCGAACCGCCATGCGCATGGTCCGGCCTTCCCGGCGGACTTCGAATTCGGTCCGCTCCGAATTGGCGAGGGTCCAGGCAAGTTCGAGCATCCGCTCCTCGTCGAGGACGCTGCCATTGACGCTGAGGATCGTGTCGCCGGGGCGAAGGCCGGCACGGGCCAGCGCCGGAAGCTCAGCGCCGGACCGGATGGTGTGGCCGATCACGCGGTCGCCGTCGCGGACCGGCGCGAGGCCGAGACGGTAGCGCAGATCGTCGCCGCCCTGCGGCGCGGCCTGTGCCGCGATGACCGGCGGATCGCCAGGCGCCGCCGTCGCCCCTTCAAAGCCGAGCAGGTAACGCGTGTCGCCCGACCGGAGCACGGCACGATTCTGCTCGATGCGCTCGAGCGTCAGGCCCGGAACCACGTCGCGGCCGATGCGCACGAGCCGTTGCCGCCCATCCGCGGCGCCGATGATCGCGCCGGTCGCGGTGAGGCCGTGAAGCCGAAGCCCCTCGGGCGAAACCGTGGGCGCGGCCGGAGGTGCAGGCGGCGCCTGGATGGGCTGCGCCACCATTGGCGGCGGAGACACCGGCAGAGGCGGCGGCTCCGGGAGATCGCGCCGGACCAGCGTCAGCGCCAGCAGCAGCGCGGCCGCGCCGGCGCCTCCGAACAATGCCAGGCGCCGCCGGCGCGGATCAGCCAAAATCGTCGTCGAGCGCATAACCTGCCGAACGGACGGTGCGGATCAGCTCCGGTTGCCCGTCTATGTTGATGGCCTGTCGCAGCCGCCGGATATGGACGTCGACCGTGCGCAGTTCGATGTCGCGATCGCGTCCCCAGACGGCGTCGAGCAGCCGCTCGCGCGAAAAGACCCGCGCCGGATGCTCCATGAAGTGACGCAACAGGCGAAATTCGGTCGGGCCGAGCGGAATCGTCCTGCCGCCACGTTTCACCTTGTGCGCGGCGAGGTCCATTTCGAGATCACCGACGCGGAGATGCTCGCCGGCCAGCGCCGGACGGACGCGGCGCAGGACCGAGCGGACGCGGGCGACCAACTCGCGCGGCGAAAAGGGCTTGATGACATAATCGTCCGCGCCGCTTTCGAGGCCGAGGATGCGATCCTCCTCCTCGCCGCGGCCGGTGAGCATCACGATCGGGAGACCCGCCGTCTCCTTGGTGCAGCGCAGCCGGCGGCAGACCTCGATTCCCGACAGGCCTTCGATCATCCAGTCGAGCAGCACGAGATCGGGCGGCGCGGCGGTCGCCATGCTGAGCGCCTCGACGCCGTCGGGCGTGTGCGCGACCTCGAAATCCTCGCGCCGGAAATGCCATTGCAGGAGATCGGCCAGAGCGGGATCATCCTCGACCAGCAGCAGACGCGCGCTCATCGCCGCGCCCCGATGCCGCGATCATTCGCAAAAACCCACCAGAAGCCCCTCATGCCCGCTCCTCATTCGGAATTGGACCCAGTGCAGGGCCTAGAGGCGTTTCGCGGAAGATCGGTGACAGCTGCGTGACAAAGGCGTGACGGTCAGACCACAGCGAACGGGCTTGACGTGCACGCAGCAAAATATATTTTAGGTCTAAAGTATTTTGGGAGACGGCGAATGCGGATCGCATGCCTGGGTGGAGGGCCTGCCGGGCTTTACTTCGCGATATCGATGAAGCTGCGCGAACCGGCGCACGATGTCCACGTCTTCGAGCGCAACCGCCCCGACGACACGTTCGGCTGGGGCGTCGTCTTCTCCGACCAGACGGTCGAGAATCTGATGGCGAACGACCCCGTCTCCGGCGCGACGATCCGCGACGAATTTGCGCATTGGGACGATATCGACGTCCATATCCACGGCGAGACGATCCGTTCGTCCGGCCACGGCTTCATCGGCATCGGCCGCAAGCGGCTGCTCAACATCCTGCAGGAGCGCGCCCGCGAACTCGGCATCCATTTGCATTTCGAGCATGAGGCCAGCCCCGACCTCGACGACTGGACCGACTACGACCTGGTCATCGCCGCCGACGGCGCCAACAGCCGCATCCGCAATCGCTACGAAGAGCATTTCGGCGTCGACATCCAGGTCCGCCGCAACAAATTCTTCTGGTTCGGCACGCCCAAGGCGTTCGACGCCTTCACCTTCGCGTTCGAGAAGACCGAGGCCGGCTGGATCTGGGCGCACGCCTATCGCTTCGAGGACGGCTTTTCGACCTTCATCGTCGAGATGGAGCCGGAAACCTGGGCCGGGCTCGGCTTCGACCGGATGGACCAGCCGGAAGCGATCGCTTTGTGCGAGCGCATCTTCGCGAAATATCTGGACGGCGCGCCGCTTCTGTCCAACGCGACTCACCTGCCGGGGCCGCAGGCGTGGCTCAATTTCCGCCGGATCGTCAGCGATCGCTGGTCCTATCGCAACCTGATCCTGCTTGGCGACGCGGCGCACACGGCGCATTTCTCGATCGGATCGGGCACCAAGCTCGCGCTGGAGGATGCGATCAAGCTCGCCGAGGTTTTGAGCCGTCCGGGCCTCAGCCGCGAGGCGGCGCTCGAGGAATATCAGGCCGAGCGCAACCTCGAGGTGCTGAAGCTCCAGAACAGCGCGCGCAACTCGACCGAATGGTTCGAGACGCTGGAACGCTATCTCCATTTCGAGCCGATCCAGTTCGCTTATTCGCTGCTCACCCGCTCGCAGCGCGTCAGCCACGAAAATCTGCGTCTGCGCGACAAGGGCTGGCTGGAGGGCGTCGAGTGCTGGTTCCAGTCCAAGGCGGCGGGCAAGCCGGTCAACGAGCCGGCCCCGCCGATGTTCGCGCCCTTCCATCTGCGCGGACTGAAGCTTGCGAACCGCGTCGTCGTCTCTCCGATGGCCACCTATTCGGCGACGGACGGCGTGCCGAACGATTTCCACCTCGTCCATTACGGCGCGCGGGCGCAGGGCGGCGCGGGACTGGTCTATACTGAGATGACCTGTGTCTCGCCGGACGGCCGGATCACGCCGGGTTGCCCGGGCATCTATACCCCGGAGCAGGTCGCGGCCTGGCGCCGTATCGTCGATTTCGTCCACGCCAACAGCCGGGCGAAATTCTGTCTGCAGCTTGGCCATTCAGGACCCAAGGGTTCGACCAAGGTCGGTTGGGAAGGCTATGACGTGCCGCTGGAGAGTGGCAACTGGCCGATCATGGCGGCGTCCGACGTGCCGTGGAGCCCGGACAACCAGGTGCCGCAGCCGATGACGCGGGCGGACATGGACGCGGTGCGCGACCAGTTCGTCGCCGCGGTGAAAGCGGGCCTGGAGGCCGGGTTCGACATGATCGAACTGCACGCCGCCCACGGCTATCTCCTCTCCAGCTTCATCACCCCGCTGACCAACAAGCGCAGCGACGACTATGGCGGGAGCCTCGAAAACCGGCTGCGCTTCCCGCTGGAGGTGTTCCGCGCCATGCGCGACGCCTGGCCCGCCGACCGGCCGATGTCGGTGCGCATCTCGGCGAACGACTGGATGGGCGATCTCGGCGTGACCCCCGATGAAGCGGTGAAGATCGGGCAAGCCTTTGCGGAGGCCGGGGCGGACCTGATCGACGTGTCGGCCGGCCAGACCTGGGCGGAGTGCAAGCCCGTCTACGGTCGCATGTTCCAGACGCCCTTCGCCGACCAGATCCGCAACGAGGCGCGGCTGACGACCATGGCGGTCGGCAACATCTACGAGCCCGACCATGTGAACTCGATCCTCGCCGCAGGCCGGGCAGACCTGGTAGCGCTGGCGCGGCCGCACCTCGTCGATCCGATGTGGACGTTGCGCGCGGCGGCGGGCCAGGATTATCGGCGCGTCGCAGTGCCTCCACCCTATATTGGCGGCATGGCGCAGCTGGCGCGCAACCTCGCCCGTGAAGCGGAGCTCAAGGCATGAGCGGGAAGCTGGCAGGACGCCACGCGATCGTGACCGGTGGCGGAACCGGTATCGGCGCGGCAATCTCCGCCCGGCTGGAGAGTGAGGGCGCGATCGTCAGCCGCCTCGGCCGCCGGCTGGAAAAGCTGGGCCCGAACGGCTTCGCGGCCGACGTGTCCGACCGCGGCCAGGTCGAGGCTGCATTCGCCGCCGCCCGCGAAAGGCATGGCCCGATCTCGATCCTCGTCAACAATGCGGGCGTCGCGCAGGGCGCGCCGTTCGCAAAGGTTTCGGACACGCTCTGGCGGGAGATGCTGGCGGTCAATCTCGACGGCGTCTTCCATTGCTGTCAGGCGGCGATCTCCGATCTGCTCGCGGCCGAAGCGGGACGGATCGTGACCGTCGCGTCGATGGCGGGGCTGTACGGCTTCGCTTATGCCTCGCCCTATATCGCGGCAAAGCATGGCGCCGTCGGCCTCACCCGCGCACTCGCGGCCGAATATGCGCGGACCAGTCTGCGCGTGAATGCGGTCTGCCCCGGCTTCGTCGACAGCGACATGACCGTCGGTTCGGTCGCCAATATCAAGGCCAGCACGGGGCGCAGCGAAGCCGAAGCGCGAGACGAGCTGGCGAAGCTCAACCCCGGCGGACGGCTGATTCTCCCTGACGAAGTGGCGGCGCTGGTCGTCGATCTCGTCCTCTCGACACGCAATGGCGAAGCAGTGGAGATCGCATGAGCCCGGCCGTCGCCATTCGCGAGAAGCATGACGGCGAGCTCGCCGACCGCTCCAGCGTGCGGCTGTGGCTGCGGCTGCTGTCCTGCACGATGGCGATCGAAAAGGACGTCCAGCGGCGGCTGGCCGAACGGTTCGGGACCACCCTGCCCCGCTTCGATCTGCTCGCCGCGCTCGACCGCCAGCCTGAGGGCCTGACGATGAGTGCGCTGTCGCGGGCGCTGCTCGTTTCCAACGGCAACGTCACGCAGCTCGTGCAGAAGCTGGCGGCCGAGGGGCTGGTGGCGACCACGCCCTCCCCGACCGACCGGCGCTCGTCGATCGTCCGGCTGACGGACAAGGGCCAGCGGCATTTCACCGAACTCGCCGAAGCCCATCACGGCTGGATCGATGCGCTGTTCGCCAGCCTCGACCCGGCGGAGCGTGAGGCACTTTATGCCGGTCTCGGCCATCTCAAGACTGCGATCGGGAAAGGAAAAGCCGCGTGAATCCTGAGACCTTCCAGCCCGAGCATTTTCTCTGGGCCTTCGCGGACGGCGTCGCGACGGTGACGCTCAACCGGCCCGACCGGAAGAACCCGCTGACCTTCGAATCCTATGCCGAGCTGCGCGACATGTTCCGGGCGCTGGTTTACGTGCGGGAGGTGAAGGCGGTGGTCGTCGCGGGCGCCGGCGGCAATTTCTCGTCGGGCGGCGACGTGCACGAGATCATCGGGCCGCTGACCGAAATGGAGATGCCGGGCCTGCTCGATTTCACGCGGATGACGGGCGATCTCGTCAAGGCGATGCGCGGCTGCCCGCAGCCGATCCTCGCGGCGCTGGACGGGATCTGCGTCGGCGCGGGCGCGATCATGGCGATGGCGTCCGACATACGCCTCGCCACGCCCGCGACGAAGACGGCCTTCCTGTTCACCCGTGTCGGCCTTGCCGGCTGCGACATGGGCGCCTGCGCCATCCTGCCGCGGATCATCGGCCAGGGCCGCGCGTCGGAATTGCTGTTCACCGGCCGGGTGATGAGCGCCGACGAGGGCGAGCGCTGGGGCTTCCACAACAGGCTCGTCGTCGCCGACAGCCTCATGGACGAAGCGCAGGCGCTGGCCCGGAGCCTCGCGACCGGCCCGACCTTCGCGCACGGCATCACCAAGACGCAGCTCAATACCGAATGGGCCGTGAGCATCGAGACCGCGATCGAGATGGAGGCGCAGGCGCAGGCGATCTGCATGGCCACCAACGACTTCCGCCGCGCCTTCGAAGCCTTCGCCGCGAAGCAGACACCGGTGTTTCAGGGGGACTGATGGCTGACCGTTCTTTCCTCGACTGGCCGTTCTTCGACGACAGCCATCGCCGCCTCGCCACCGCGTTGGAAACATGGTGCGCCGCCGAGCTTTCCCATGAGCATGGCGAGGACGTGGACGCCGAGTGCCGCGCGCTGGTGCGCAAGCTCGGCGCGGGTGGTTGGCTCCGCTATTGCGTGCCCGCCGTATGGGGCGGGATGCACGAGATGCTGGACGTGCGCTCGCTGGCGCTGATCCGCGAGACGCTGGCGCGCCATTCGGGCCTCGCCGACTTCGCCTTCGCGATGCAGGGCTTGGGATCGGGTACGATCAGCCTGTTCGGGACCGAGGCGCAGAAAGCGGCCTATCTCCCGGCGGTCGCGAAGGGCGAAAAGATCGCCGCCTTCGCCCTCACCGAGCCCGTCTCCGGCTCCGACGTCGCTTCGATGGAGACGAAGGCCGTCGAGGATGGCGAGGGCTATGCCGTGAACGGCGCCAAGACCTACATCTCGAATGGCGGCATCGCCGATTATTACGTGCTGTTCGCGCGGACCGGCGAAGCGCCCGGCGCCAAGGGGATTTCGACCTTCATCGTCGATGCCGATACGGCCGGGCTGGACGCCAGCGAGCGCATCCGGGTGATCGCGCCGCATCCGCTGGCGACATTGCGGTTCGAGGGCGTGCGCCTGTCCGCCGACGCCCTGCTCGGCGAACGCAGCCGGGGCTTCGCGCAGGCGATGGCGACGCTCGACATCTTCAGGACAACTGTCGGCGCCGCTGCGCTCGGCTTTGCCCGGCGCGCGCTGGACGAGGCGACGCAGCGCTCGATGACGCGGAGACTGGGCGACGGCACGCTGTCCGACAATGCGATCATCCAGTCGATGCTCGCGGAGATGGTGCTCGATGTCGATGCCTCCGCCTTGCTCATCTATCGCGCCGCTTGGGTCCGCGATGTGGAGGGCCGGCGCAACAGCCGCGAGGCGGCGCTTGCCAAGCTCCACGCTACTGACAGCGCGCAGAAGGTGATCGACAAGGCCGTGCAGATCTTCGGCGGGCTCGGCGTCACGCACGGCGTGCCGGTCGAAAGCCTCTATCGCGAGGTCAGGGCTCTCAGAATCTATGAAGGTGCATCGGAGGTGCAGAAGGTGGTGATCGCGCGCAATCATCTGGCGGAGAATGGCAAATGAGGGCGCTGCTTCCTCCCGGCTGGCCCCGTCCCAAGGGCTATTCCAACGGCATTTCCGCAAGCGGCCGGATGATCTTCACCGCCGGTGTCGTCGGCTGGACGTCAGAGGAAAAGTTCGAGGCGAAGGGGCTGGCGGGCCAGTTCCGGCAGGTGCTGGTCAACACCCTCGCCATCCTGGCGGAGGATGGCGCCGGCCCCGAGCACATCGTGCGGATGACCTGCTTCGTCACCGACGTCGCCGAATATCGCGCGAGCCTCAAGGAGATCGGTGCGGCGTGGCGCGAGCTGATGGGCAAGAATTTCCCGGTGATGGCGGTTATGGGGATCAGCGAGCTGGTCGAGCCCGATGCGCGCATCGAAGTGGAAACGACCGCCATGGTGCCCGAAGCCTGACTCCGCGGATTGCGTCGCCGCGCCGCTCCCCGCAAAGTGAGGCGGGAGGGACGTTGCACATATGACCAGCGCGCATATCGACACATTCATCCGCGACGGCCTGCCGCCCGCCGGGCAGCAACCCGATTTCCTGTTCGAATTGCCCGAGCTGCAATATCCGGAGCGGCTGAATGCGGCCGTCGAATTGATCCACCGCCAGGATCCCGACGCGCTCGCGGTCCTCAACGATGCGGGCCGCTGGACCTATGGCGAGATGGCCGATCTGGCGGACCGGATCGCGCGACTGCTCGTCGAGGAAGAAGGGCTCGTGCCCGGCAACCGCGTCTTCCTGCGCGGGCCGAACAACATGATGCTGTTCGCGAGCTGGCTGGGCGTTCTGAAGGCGGGCGGCGTGGTTGTGGCGACGATGCCGATGCTGCGCGCCGGCGAGGTGGCGACGGTGCTCGGCCGCGCACAGGTGAGCCACGCCATCGTCGATTCACGCTGCCTTGAGGACTATGCGGCGGGCGCGGCGCAGGCGGGGACGGTACGTTCGCTGCTTATCTATGACGGCGATGCCGGGACGGGCGAGCTGGAACGGCGCCTCGCGGACGTGGCACCGGGTTTCGCCCCCGCCGACACGCATCGCGACGACGTGGCTCTGGTGGCCTTCACCTCAGGCACGACCGGCAACCCCAAAGGCTGCGTCCACTTTCACCGCGACGTGCTGGCGAGCTGCGACAGTTTTGCGCGCCATGTGCTGAAGCCGCAGCCGGGCGATCGCTGGGCCTGTTCGGCACCGATCGCCTTCACCTTCGGCCTCGGCATGTCGCTGACCTTCCCGTGGCGCTTCGGCGGGACGGCCGTGACGATCGAAACGCCGGGCCCCAAGCCGCTGCTGGAGGCGATCCAGAAGCATGAGGTCACGACGCTCGCGACCGCGCCCACCGCCTACAAGGCGATGCTGGGCCTCAGGCAGGATTACGACATTTCCTCGCTCCGCACCTGCGTCTCGGCGGGCGAACATCTGCCGGCAGCGACATGGCATGCGTGGCATGAGGCGACGGGCCTCAGGATCGTCGACGGAATCGGCGCGACCGAGATGATGCACATCTTCATCTCCGCCTCCGGCGACGACATCCGACCGGGGTCAACCGGCAAGGCCGTGCTAGGATATGTCGCGACAGTCCTCGACGACGACAATCGCCCGGTGGACAGCGGCACCGGGCGCCTCGCCATCAAGGGCCCGACCGGGTGCCGCTATTTCGACGATCCGCGGCAGACCAATTATGTCGTCAATGGCTGGAACGTCACCGGCGACACCTATCGCAAGGATGAGGACGGCTATTTCTGGTACCTCGCCCGGTCCGACGACATGATCATCTCTTCGGGCTACAACATCGCCGCGCCCGAGGTGGAGAATGCGCTCTACGCCCATCCCGCGGTGCAGGAATGTGCGGTGATCGGCGTCGCCTGCGAGGAGCGCGGGCAGAAGGTGAAAGCGTTCGTGGTCCTTGCCGCCGGCCATGCAGCGGACGCGGCCACCGCGACGCGTCTGCAGGATCACGTCAAGGCGACCATCGCCCCCTACAAATATCCACGCGAGGTGGAGTTCGTCGACGCCCTGCCCAAGACGGCCACCGGCAAGCTCCAGAGGTTCGCGTTGCGAGACCCTCAGCCCTCGATCGGCACGTAGCCGGGAGTCGCTACAAGCCGCGCCAGCCACGCCTGAACATGCGGATAGTCGGCGAGGCGAAACGCCCCGCCCTCCTCCGCGAGGTGGGTGTAGGCATGGAGCGCGATGTCGGCGAGCGTCAGGCGATCCCCTGCGAACCAGTCGCGCGTCGCCAGATGGTCGTTCATCAGTTTGAGCGCCGCCTCTCCGGCCGCTTTCTTCGCCGGAAGCTGCGCGCGCTGGAGATCGTTCAGATTGTCCTCGCCGACAAAGGCCAGCCAGAAGCGCAAAGTCGCGACATTGGGCTCGTGGCTGTACTGCTCGAAGAACATCCAGCGCAGCATGTCGGCACGGTCGAACCGGTCTTCGGGGATCAGCGACGAACCCTCGGCGAGATAGAAACAGGCGGCATTGCTCTCGGGAATGAAGCGGTCGCCCACCTGCAGCACCGGAATGCGGCCATTGGCGTTGATGTTGGACAGGAAGTCGCTCGTCCGCGTCTCGCCCTTGAGGATGTCATATTCGCGCCGCTCCAGCGGCAGGCCCAGCAGCGCCGCGGTCAGCCGGATCTTGTAGCAATTTCCCGACGGCGAATATTCGTGGAGCAGCAATTCGCTCACAATCCCCTCCCCTTCCGAGCCCGCCTTTTCCTCGCGGATCACCGGCCCGCCCGCAATCAAAGCGGCAGGCGTGGGTCATCAGCATGGCTTATCATCCCGTCGATCGGTTCCTCGACCGTCAGGACGATTTTCCCGACATGGTCGCCCGCTTCCATCCGGCGATGCGCGTCAGCAGCTTGGCCAAGGGGAAAGGTCCGGTCCATCACGGGCCTGAGCCGTCCGTCAGCGACGTAGGGCCACACCACTCGGAAATCTCGTCCGCGACCATCGACTTGAATTCGGTCGAACGCGGGCGCAGCAGCGAGCCGGTCAGCGTGATCCGGCGGCGCATGAGCTTGAAGATATCGATCTCCGCCTTCGCGCCGCGCTGCACCGCGATCGAGACATGGCGCCCTTCATCGCCCAGGCAGGCGAGGTTGCGTGGGAGATAGTCGCCGCCCACCATGTCCAGGACAATGTCGACGCCTGCCCCTCCGGTCAGTCGCTTCACCTCCTCGACGAAATCCGTGTCGCGATAGTTGATTGCGTGCGCGGCACCTAATTCCTCGGCGCGGCGGCATTTGTCGTCGCTGCCGCAGGTCACGATGACACGGAGGCCGAATAGCGGCGCCAGCGCGATCGCCATGGTGCCGATGCCACTGGTGCCGCCATGGACGAGTACCGTCTCGCCCTCGCGGGCGAAGGCGCGCTCGAAGAGATTGGTCCAGACGGTGAAGAGAGTTTCCGGAAGCGCCGCGGCCTGGGCCATGCTCAGCCCCTCCGGGATCGGCAGGCACTGGCCGATCGACGCAAGCGCATATTCGGCATAGCCGCCGCCGGCGAGCAGGGCGCAGACTTCCTGGCCGATCTGCATGTCCAGCCCATCGCCCGCCGCAACGATCGTTCCGGCGACCTCAAGCCCCGGAATCGATGGCGCGCCGGGCGGCGGCGGATAAGCGCCGAGCCTCTGGACGACGTCCGGCCGGTTCACCCCGGCGGCTGCGACCTTGATCAGCACCTCGCCAGGCCCCGGACGCGGCACCGGCCGGCGCACCAGCTCCAGAACCTCGGGACCGCCCGGTCCGGCGGGATCGATGGCGTTCATCTCGTCGGGCAAGGCGATCATGGCGGCTCGTCGGTTCAGGGTTAACGGGCGAGGATTTATTGACTTGGCGGGCCGACAGGGTCAACGATTGGCTCATGGACCTCGACGAGCTCTTTCCGAACAAGCCCGACGATCCTCTGAAGCTGCTCGCAAAGCAGGACCTCGACCCTTTGTCGGTCGACGAACTCGACGCCCGCATCCTCGCCCTCGAGGCGGAAATCGCCCGCGTGAAGGCGAAGCGCGAGGCCTCGGTTAACTTCCGCGCAAGCGCGGATCAGCTATTCAAGAAATGAGGGGGATCGCCGGTTCTCACGGGTTTTCCCCAGGAGAATTTGGCGAACGCTTGATGATCGGCGCTCAAGTGCCGACATTAGGGACAAGGGGCCCGTGAGCTCATTCGCGGGCCGACAGGAGTAGCACATGCCTTCCTTTGCCCGCGAACTCGAGCAAACGCTCCACAACGCCCTCGCCGAGGCGAGCGGCCGCAGGCACGAATATGCGACGCTCGAGCATCTTCTTCTCGCCCTCATCGAAGACGTCCATGCCGGACGCGTGATGGAGGCCTGCGGGGTCAACACCGCCGAACTCAAGGACCAGGTGCGCCACTATCTCGATCATGAGCTGGAGGCGCTGAAGGTCGAGGCCGACACCGACCCCTCCCCCACCAGCGGCTTCCAGCGCGTCGTCCAGCGCGCGATCCTCCACGTCCAGTCGTCCGGCCGCGACGAAGTGACCGGTGCCAATGTGCTGGTCGCACTCTTCTCCGAGCGCGAGAGCTATGCGGTCTATTTCCTCCAGCAGCAGGATATGAGCCGTCTCGATGCGGTGACCTATATCAGCCACGGCGTCGGCAAGGGCGAGCCCGCCGCGCAGCCGGCCGAGGTCAAGGGCGTGGAGGAAACCAAGCAGGAGGACGGCAAGAAGAAGCCCGAATCCGCGCTGAAGCAGTTCACCGTCAATCTCAACGAGAAGGCCCAGGAAGGCCGCGTCGATCCGCTGATCGGCCGCGGTCCCGAGGTCGACCGCACGGTGCAGATCCTTTGCCGCCGGTCCAAGAACAACCCGCTTTATGTGGGCGATCCGGGCGTCGGCAAGACGGCGATCGCCGAGGGCTTGGCGCGCAAGATCATCGAGGGTGACGTGCCCGAGGTGCTGCTGCCCGCGGTCATCTACTCGCTCGACATGGGCGCGCTGCTCGCCGGCACGCGCTATCGCGGCGATTTCGAGGAGCGGCTGAAGGCGGTGGTGAACGAGCTGGAAAAGCTCCCCCACGCCATATTGTTCATCGATGAGATCCACACGGTGATCGGCGCCGGTGCGACGTCCGGCGGCGCGATGGACGCGTCGAACCTGCTCAAGCCGGCTTTGTCGGGCGGCACGATCCGTTGCATCGGCTCCACGACCTACAAGGAGTTCCGCAACCATTTCGAGAAGGACCGGGCCCTGCTCCGGCGCTTCCAGAAGATCGACGTCAACGAGCCGACGATCGAGGATACGGTGAAGATCCTTGCCGGCCTGCGCTCGGCATTCGAGGAGCATCACGGCGTCAAGTACACGCCTGACGCGATCAAGTCGGCCGTCGAGCTTTCGGCGCGCTACATCAACGACCGCAAGCTGCCGGACAAGGCGATCGACGTGATCGACGAGGTCGGCGCGATGCAGATGCTGGTGCCGCCGAACAAGCGCAAGAAGACGATCACCGTGAAGGAGATCGAGGCGGTCATCTCGACCATCGCGCGCATCCCGGCCAAGAGTGTGTCGAGCGACGACAAGAAGCAGCTCGAGCATCTCGAGCGCGATCTGAAGCGCGTCGTCTTCGGCCAGGACAAGGCGATCCAGGTCCTGTCCTCGGCGATCAAGCTCAGCCGCGCGGGTCTTCGCGATCCGGACAAGCCGATCGGCAATTATCTGTTCTCGGGTCCGACCGGCGTCGGCAAGACCGAGGTCGCACGCCAGCTCGCCTCGATCATGGGCATTCCGCTCCAGCGCTTCGACATGTCCGAATATATGGAGCGCCATTCGGTCAGCCGCCTGATCGGCGCGCCTCCGGGCTATGTCGGCTATGATCAGGGTGGCCTGCTCACCGACGCCGTCGACCAGCATCCGCACTGCGTGCTGCTGCTCGACGAGATCGAGAAGGCCCATCCGGACCTGTTCAACATCCTGTTGCAGGTGATGGACAACGGCAAGCTCACCGATCACCACGGCAAGACGGTCGATTTCCGCAACGTGATCCTCATCATGACGACCAATGCCGGCGCGTCCGACATGGCGAGCGAGGGCATCGGCTTCGGCAACATCTCGAAGGAGGATGCATCCGACGAGGCGGTGAAGCGGATGTTCACGCCGGAATTCCGCAACCGTCTCGATGCGATCGTGCCCTTCGGCTATCTGCCGCCGGAGGTCGTCGCCCGCGTCGTCGACAAGTTCATCCTGCAGCTCGAGCTCCAGCTCGCGGACCGCAACGTGCACATCGAGCTGGACGAAGAGGCCCGCAAGTGGCTCACCGAGCGCGGCTACGACAAGCTCTACGGCGCGCGTCCGATGGGCCGGCTCGTGCAGGAGAAGATCAAGCAGCCGCTGGCTGAGGAGCTGCTGTTCGGCAAGCTCGTCAATGGCGGCGAGGTCAAGGTCCGGATCAAGGACAATGCGCCTGCCTTCGAGGTCATTCCCGCGCCGCCCAAGTCCGGCCGGAAGAAGAAGCCCGCCGGCAAGACGAAGGAAAAGGACCAGCCCGAGACCCGGGCGTAAGAAAGGAAAGGCCCTCCCCTCACGGAGGGCCTTTTTTTGTTGCGTAAGCGGGGTGCGCCTGCACCTCGTACGCGGGGTATATCGCCGGTCTAGCGGGGCCGGTGCGACCTGCTATCCTGCCGCTTCCGGAACGAGGAGGCGGTCGTGACAGAGTCCCTGACGCTCTACACCAATCCCATGTCGCGCGGGCGCATCGCCCGCTGGATGCTCGAGGAAATCGGCGAGCCCTATGAGACGGTCGTGCTCGACTACGGCACGACGATGAAGGCGCCCGATTATCTCGCGATCAATCCGATGGGGAAGGTTCCGGCGGTCCGGCATGGCGGCACCGTGGTCACCGAAGCCGCGGCGATCTGCGCCTATCTCGCCGACATGTTCCCGGACCGCGGCCTCGCGCCGGCGCCGGGGAACCAGATGCGGGGGCCCTATTATCGCTGGCTGTTCTTCGCCGCGGGGCCGCTGGAGGCTGCGGTGACGGCGAAGGCGATGGGTCTGCTCGCGCCCGCCGACCGCAAGGCGATGGCCGGCTATGGCAGCTTCGAGGAGGTGATTGACGCGCTGGAGGGCGCCGTCGCACACGATCACTATCTCTGCGGCGAGCAATTCACCGCTGCCGACCTCTATGTCGGCGCTCAGATCGGCTGGGGCATGATGTTCGGGACGATCGAGAAGCGCCCGGCATTCGAGGCCTATTACGGCCGCCTGGCCTTGCGACCCGCCGCGATCCGGGCCGACGAACTCGACAATGCCCTGATGCCGAAGGAGGCGTGAGGATGAGCAACGACGACACGCTCCGCCAGGCGGTCGCGCTCTACGACCGGTTCACGCATGAGGGCATGGGCCGGCGCGCCTTCATGGCAGAGCTGACCCGCATCGCGGGAGGCAGCGCCGCGGCGGGGCTGCTGCTCTCGGGCATCGCGGCCCGGGCCCAATCCGCGCCACAGGTGCCCGCCGACGACCCGCGCTTGCGCACTGACGAATCCGCACTCCGGCTGGGTGACCTCGATATCCGCACCTATCGCGCGATCCGCCAGGATCTTCGGCCGCCGCGCGCGTGGCCCCGCCCGCCGACGGTGATGGTAATCCACGAAAATCGCGGTCTCAACGATCATATCCGTGACGTGGCCCGTCGCTTCGCGCTGGCGGGTTATGATGCGATGGCGCCGGACTTCCTGTCGCTCGATGGTGGCGCGACCCCGACCGACGAGGATGCGGCACGGACTGCCATTGCTGCGCTCGACATGGACCGGGCCATCGCCGCGGCAGTCCAGCTGGTCCGTTTCCGCCACGAACCCAAGCGGGTGGTCCGGCCGTTCGAGACGGAGCCTACCCCAGTCGGGATCGTCGGCTTCTGCTGGGGCGGAGCGATGGTGCACCGGGTGGCGCTTGCCGCCGGCAGCGATCTGGCCGCGGCGGTGTCCTTCTTCGGGCCCGCTCCGGATCCGTCGGAAGCCACGCGGCTGGCGACGCCGGAGCTCGTCATCCTTGCGGGGCGCGACGCGCGCGTGAACGGGACAGCTCAGCCGTGGATCGAGGCCGCGCGAGCCGCAGGGAAGAGCGTTGAGGCCATCACCTATCCCGACGTCGACCACGCCTTCCACAACGACACATCGGCAGCGCGCTACAATCAGGCGGCCGCGGAACAGGCCTGGTCCGCGACACTGGACTTCTTCGCGCGCCACCTGCGCCGCGACACCTGACCAAAAGAAAAAGCCCGGCGTCGCCGCCGGGCCTTCCCGTATTTGCGCTTCCCGTCCGCTTATTCGCGGTTGCCCAGGAACTGGAGCAGGAAGGTGAACATGTTGATGAAATCGAGGTAGAGCGTCAGCGCGCCCATGATCACCGTCTTGCCGATCATGTCGGTGCCGGCGACATAGGCATACATGCTCTTGATCTTCTGCGTGTCGTAGGCGGTGAGGCCCGCGAACAGCAGCACGCCGATCGCGCTGATCGCCATCTGCAGGGCCGGCGACTGAAGCCAGAGGTTCAGCAGCATCGCGACGATGAGGCCGACCACGCCCATGATCAGGAACGTGCCGAAGCCGGAAAGATCACGCTTCGTCGTGTAGCCATAGAGGCTGAGGCTCACAAAGGCCGCGGCCGTCGCGAAGAACGTGGTGGCGATCGACGTCCCCGTATAGACGAAGAAGATCGACGCCATCGAGACGCCCATCACGGTCGCGAATGCCCAGAACAGCGCCTGCGCAGCGCCGGTCGACAGACGGTTGATGCCGAAGCTCAGCACCATCACGAACGCCAGCGGCGACAGCATGATCACATATTTCAGGATGCCGGGGCCGAACAGCACGGCCTCCGCGCCTTCCCATTGCGAGAACAGCAGGGCGACGACGCCGGTGAGCAGAACGCCCGACGCCATATAGTTGTAGACCGACAGCATATAGGACCGCAGGCCCGCGTCGAACGCGACGTCGGTCGTGCCGGCGCCCGTCGCTACATGCGGCGCGCCGCCGATCCGCGGGTCAGACCAATTGGCCATCTCTCAAAACTCCCTTCTCCGGCGGGAATACGCCGAACGGGACCAATATCGTGGGAATAGGCCTTTCTTTCAAGCGAAACCGGACATGAGGCCCGGTGCCAGGTATCGCGCGAGGGTCCCGTTTCCGGTCGGAAATGGTTAAGGTGAAGCCATGCACCGGCTGTTCGTCGCCATTCGTCCACCCGAGCGAATCCGCGGTTTTCTCCTTGGCGCCATGGGCGGCGTGAGCGGCGCGCGCTGGCAGGACGATGACCAGCTGCATCTGACGCTGCGCTTCATCGGCGAGGTTCACAGGCACCTTGCCGAGGATATCGCCGCTGCGCTGGGCGGCGTCCATCATCCGGCCTTCGAGATCGCACTGAACGGCGTCGGAACCTTCGATCGGCGCGGCCAACCCGAGACGATCTGGGCCGGCATTACCCCGCATGAGCCGATCAAGGCCCTGCACAAGAAGGTGACCCAGGCGTTGACCCGCGTCGGTATCGAACCCGAGCAGCGCGCCTACCTGCCGCACATCACGCTGGCGCGGCTCAAGCGTTCCTCGGGTCCGGTCGGCAATCTCCTCGAACAGTCCGGCGGGCTTTCGAGTCC